>JAABUK010000328.1_pt1 | contig 104149 bp, 93 predicted proteins | sample 5559141 | NCBI WGS metagenome assembly JAABUK01 (sample SAMN10711869, study PRJNA513367) | rock metagenome | isolation source: Antarctica rocks | place: Antarctica: Victoria Land, Pudding Butte nord | collected 2016-01-03
TGCATGGCCGCTTTTTCCTCGGGGTTGGGCGACTGCACGGTGGGGAAGTTGCCGTCGGGCGCGGCCTGTTGGGGCACCACGCTCACGTTGGTAAAGCCAAACGCGGCCAGCGCCGGCGGCACCAGCTTGATGCCCGAGCCGTGAATCGGCGTGTACACGATGCCCAAATCACGCTGCCGCTGAATAGCGGCGGGGTTGATGCTCAGCTTCTTCACCTCGGCTAAATACGCCTCGTCCACTTCCTGCCCGATGAGATGAATGCGGCTGGGGTCGGCCGCGAATTTCACCTCGTCGGGGCTGGTGATTTTATTGACTTCAATGATGATGTTCTTATCGTGCGGAGAAACCACCTGTGAGCCATCGTTCCAGTACACCTTGTAGCCGTTGTATTCCTTGGGGTTGTGCGAGGCCGTAATCACGCAGCCGCTCTGGCAGCCCAGGTAGCGGATAGCGAACGAAAGCACCGGGGTAGGGCGCAGCGAATCAAAGAGATACGCCGTAATGCCATTGGCCGAAAAAATGCCGGCCACCGTCTCGGCAAAAAAGCGCGCGTTGTTGCGCGAGTCGTGCGCGATGGCCACCTTAATCTCCTGGTCGGGAAAGCTCTGGTGCAAATAATGGCACAGGCCCTGCGTGGCCATACCCAGCGTGTAGCGGTTCATGCGGTTAGAGCCGGGGCCCATGATACCGCGCAGCCCGCCGGTGCCAAATTCCAGCGACCGGTAAAACGCGTCGTTGAGCTGGTCGTCCTGGTTGGTATCTACCAGGTGTTTGATGGCGGCCTGGGTTTCAGCATCATAGGCTGGGGTGAGCCAGGTATTAATGCGCTGCTGAACGTCGGGGGAGAGGGGCATGGGAAGAAGAAAAAGAGTTAATAGCAGGCCGTAAAAATAGGCGCGGCGGCCAGTTGCGGCCGTGCCTTCCCTTACGAAACGAATTGCCGCCGGGTCGGTTATCTTTGAAAAAAACCGGGTACTTATGGAAACGCTGCAACCCCACCTCTCCGATTACGAACTCGAACGCGGCAAGCCTATGCCTGGCTTTAATCACAGTATTGTTCAGAGCAGTCTGATTACCGAGCTTAACAACCTCCTGCGCCGAACGCACACCATCACATCAGAGCTAAACCTGGAATTAAATGGCAAAAAGCTGGTGCCGGACTTAGCCATCTTCCCCAAGCTCACGCCCGACATGCAGCACGATATTCTGTGGGTGAAAGAGGCCCCATTGACGACTATTGAGATTTTATCGCCTAAGCAGGACTTAGATTCACTGCTCGAAAAGGCCCGGCTTTTTCTGGCGGCCGGAGTACGGTCGTGCTGGCTGGTGCTGCCAGCGGTGGGCACTATCGCGGTATTTACCGGCCCAACGGCTTACCGCTCCTTTGCCAGCGATAGCGCCGTGCTGGATGAGGTACTAGGCATAGAAATTCAGCTGGCTGCTATTTTTAGCTAACGGCGGCGGGGCCATACCACTGGGTTTTGCTTATTTTTTAGCCGCGGCCGGCTCTTCGCGCAGCGCCACGCCGTAGCGCGTAGCAAAGTTCTCGAGCAGGGCGCGCAGCACGGCGAGGCGGCGGGTGCCTTTTACCTCACGCATGTTCAGCACATGGATATCGCCATCCTTGAGGCGTACCCGCAGCTGGCGGGGTAGCAGCTCCAGCATACTCATGTTTTCGGCCGCGAAAACCTGCTTGGCCCGAAACAGGCCCGCCTTGTGCACCAGGTAGCCGGGCGCAAACTCAAAGTAGCTCTGCGTGCCAAACACCGGCGCGTTATGCACCAGAATAAACCCCAAATACACTACGCAAAGCGCCAGAAACACGTAGCTCAGCCAGTAAAATCCCTGGTCGGCCGGCGAGTTGCGCAGCATGAGCACGGCATAAACAATGGCAAACAAAGCCAGCGATACCTGCACCCCAAACGAGAGGCGCGAGGAGTTAGCGGGGCGTAGGCGAATTCGGGTAGTACCAGTAGGCATGGGGCAAAAATAGGTAAGAGTTAAAAGTTAAGAGTTAAGAGTGGATGAATAGCCTGACTAAGTGCCAAACCACCAACTCTTAACCCGTAACTTTTAACTCTTACCAGGCCGAACGTCTTTTGCGTAAGTCCTGTCTTAGCTCAATTTCGCTTCCAGCGTCATCTCGGGCACCGCGCTCAGCACCTGCGATACGGGGCAGTGCTCCTTGGCAAACTCGGCGTGCTTCTGAAAGTCTTCGGGCGTGATGTTGCCGCCGGTTACTTTCCCCTCGGTGCTCACGTGGATTTTGGTGATTTTGGGCGGGTCCTGGGTCGGGTCCAGCGTCACGGTCGAGGTCGTGGTGATGGTTTCCACCGTGTGGCCGTGCTTGGTGAGCACGTTGGTCAGGAACATGGTGTAGCAGCCGGCGTGCGCGCCGCCAATCAGCTCCTCGGGGTTGGTGCCCTTTTGGCCTTCAAAGCGCGAGCCTACCGAATACGGAGCCTCTACTACGCCGCTTTTGGTGCTAATGGTGCCGTGGCCTTTCATGTTGCCGTTCCAAACGGCCTTGCCAAATTGGTCTATCATGGTGAGTAAAAATTAAGGGGGGTAGGAAATCAGCGCTGGCAATGTTGCCAGCGGCTTGTGCCTACGTCGAACGGACCAGGGAAATTTTTGTTTAATATTTTAGGGAAAAACATTAAACAAAATATGCGCACTTACTCGCCTGCCAGGACTAAAAATCTGGCTTACTGCCTGGTAGCAAGCGATGCGTACCGCGCTTGGCTGGGCACTGGCCGGCCGGGGGTGGGCGCGGGTAAGTAAAGCGGCCTTTTATCTTCGCCCAAATGGGAATAAAAGCTACTTTGAGCCGCCCGCTGGCCGCCTGCACCGTGCACCGCTACCAGCAGTGGCAGCGCCAGCCCGCCGCTACCCAGCGGCGCCTGCTGCGCGCGCTGGTAGGCGCGGCGGCGAATACGACCTTCGGCCGCGCTCACGAGTTCAGCGCCATCCAGACGCCCGCCGACTTCGCGGCCCGCGTGCCCATCCGCGACTACGAGGCCCTGAAACCCTACTTTGACCGCGTGAAGGCCGGCGAGCCCAACATCCTCTGGCCCGGCCGGCCGCTGTACCTGGCCAAAACCAGCGGCACCACCAGCGGCGCCAAGTACATCCCGATTACCAAGGCCAGCATCGGCAACCATATCAGCGGGGCCAAGGATGCGCTGCTGCACTACGTGGCCGCCACCGGAAAAGCGCGCTTCCTCGATGGCAAGCTGATTTTCCTGTCCGGCTCGCCCGAATTGGAGGGGGTAGGGGGCATCCCCACGGGCCGGCTCTCGGGCATCGTGAACCACCACGTGCCCGCGTATCTGCGCCGCAACCAACTGCCCAGCTACGCCACCAATTGCATAGACGACTGGGAAACCAAGCTCGACGCCATCGTGGCCGAAACGCTGGGCCAGCCCCTGACGCTCATTTCCGGCATCCCGCCCTGGGTACAGATGTATTTCGACCGCCTCACGGCCCGCGCCGGCCGGCCGGTCGGCGAGATTTTTCCGCGGTTCGACCTCTTCGTGTCGGGTGGCGTGAGCATGGAGCCTTACCGCGCCCGCCTGCTCGAAAGCATCGGCCGCCCGGTCGATAGCATCGAGTTGTTTCCGGCTTCCGAGGGCTTCCTGGCCTTCCAGGACCAGTCCGGCAACCCCGGCCTGCTGCTGCGCCTCGATAGTGGTATTTTCTTCGAATTCGTGCCCGCCGAGCGCTTTTTTGAAGACAACCCGCCCCGCCTCACCATCGCCGACGTGGAGCTGGGCCAGCAGTACGCCGTGGTGCTCACCTCCAACGCCGGCCTCTGGGCCTACTCGCTCGGCGACACGGTGCGCTTCGTGGATTTGCACCCGCACCGCGTGGTAGTTACGGGCCGCATCAAGCATTTCCTCTCCGCGTTTGGCGAGCACGTTATCGGCGAGGAAGTCGAGGCCGCCCTGCGCGAGGCCGTGCGCCAGCATTCCGAAACGGAAGTCACCGAATTTACCGTGGCCCCGCTCGTGAGCGAAGACCAAGCGCAGCCCTCGCGCCACGAGTGGCTCATCGAGTTTGCCTACCCCCCCCACGACGCCCCCGGCTTCGCCGACGCCCTAGATGTGGCCCTGCGCCAGCGCAATACCTACTACGATGACCTGCGTCAGGGCAACATCCTGGTGCCGCTGCTGCTCACGCCGCTGCCGGCCGGCGCGTTCCAGCGCTACATGAAAAGCGTGGGAAAATTGGGCGGCCAGAATAAAGTGCCGAGGTTAGGTAATGATAGGGGGGTAGCGGAGGGGTTGTTAAGCATATAACTTTTGAACGAATGATACCAGGCGAACTAAGAATCGTAGCTAGCACCGATTACGACGATTATGCCACTTCTGACCTGACAGCCAGTCGTGCCGAACTAAAGGTTCATGTTCATTTTTGGGATTATCTAGACCTGTTTGAGCAGTTTGGCTCAAAACTGGCCGCTTTCCCTCAAAATCTTGAGGACACGGTAGAAATTGAGATTGGACAGCTACTGCCAGGATTTTCTCAAAACTACCTGCTCCTCCGAGCTTACTGTTACGATGCCAATGGGCACGCAGCGCTAAAGATTGTGACGCATAACAACGAAAGCGAGCCGCAAGCACAACGGATTGAATTTTCAATTCCGGCCGATATTGCGGCACTTAATAGACTAGGTAATTTGCTGAAAAACTGGTCGCCCCAGGAAAACTCAGAATTGGTGTGGCAAGCCCAAATTAGTTGATTTGGCTCGTCCTTCATCCCAACCGCCACCGATGCAACTTGTTGGCCCCGCGTATGCGCATAGCCTTCGACCTAGATAATACCCTGATTCGGGGTGAATACGCTTTTGCGCTGGAAACACCCAGGCGTCGCTTTTGGGCGCGGCTGTTGGGTAAAGAAGCGTTGCGCGCCGGCACGGTGGAGCTGGCCGAGTATTGCCGCCAGCGGGGCTGCGAAATCTGGGTGTATACCACTTCTTACCGCAGCGCGGGGTATATCCGGCGGCTGTTCTGGCTGCACGGCATCCGGCTGGCGGGCGTAGTCAACCAGGCGCGGCACGACCGGGAAGTGACGGTGCGCAGCACCAAATACCCGCCCCGGTATGGCATTGACCTGCTGCTTGACGACTCGGAGGGCGTGCGGCTGGAAGGGGAGCGCCACGGCTTCGCGGTGCTGGTAACTGACCCGACCGACGTGCGGCCACTGGGTATGCCCCGATGTGTGCTGGAACGCCAGCGCCGGCCTCTGCGAAGACTGCGCCCCCGACGAGCAGGAGGAGTTGCGGGCCCAACAGTCGCAGGCAGGCCGCGAGCAGATTCATACCAAAACCCGCGCGCACGACTACACCAAGGACCTGGATTTCCTGGGTCGGGGCACCCTGGCGCAGTGCCCCAGCTGCCAGGCCCGACTGGCCGCCGACCAGAAGTTTTGCCCTGGCTGCGGCACCCTCAACCCCGCTGCCCAGGCGCAGGAGCGTCATTGCACCAGCTGCGGCGCGGCCCTGAAGCCCGGCCGGAAATTCTGCGCCGGGTGCGGGGCCAAAAGCTAGCGAAGCGCGCCGCCCGGAGAGCCGCTTCCGGGAACCCAGCGTATATTTCAGCTTATGGCTTCTATCAATGACATCTCGCAGCTCGACCTGGGGCAAACTTATTCTTACGCTGACTACCTGAGCTGGCGCTTTAAGGAGTACGTGGAGCTGATAAAAGGCCGGGTGCTGCGCAAAATGTCGGCCCCGACCTCAGAGCACCAGCAGATTTCTGGCCGCTTCCACGGCGAGCTTTATAGCCTATTGAAACGTAAGTCCTGCCAAGTATATGCCGCGCCCTTCGACGTACGCTTGCTGCGCAGCACCGGCAACGGCGACGCGCAGATAAAAACCGTGGTGCAGCCCGACATCAGCGTCATCTGCGACCTGAATAAAATCGACAAGCGTGGTTGCCTGGGCGCGCCCGACTGGCTTATTGAAATCGTGTCGCCCAGCTCACTGGTGCTTGATACGCGCACCAAGTTTGACCTCTACGCCGAAAACGGCGTGCGCGAGTACTGGATTGTCTTTCCCGGCGAGCAAGCCATTACGGCGTACGTCCTCACGGCCGAGGGCCAGTACGAGCCCACCGGTACCTACGCCGAGCCGGGGCTCATGCCGTCCGGCGTGCTGCCCGAGTTGGCTATCGAGTGGGCCGACATTTTCGAGGAGGTCAGGTAAGCGTATTTTCGGCGTAGCCTTTGGCCAGCTACCCGATTCCGAGTAGCTTGCGGCTTCGGCCCGGCCTAACTCCTTTCCGGCGACCGGCTTAGCTTATGGAAACCCCGTATCCGACCCTCGCTGAAACCGCGCCTACCCCCCTCGCCGACGCCAGCCTCACCAGCGAGGACCTGGCCCCCGCCAGCGCCGTCGCCCGCACCTGGGGCACCTGGAACTACGCCGCGCTCTGGATTAGCATGAGCCTGTGCATTCCTACGTACATGCTGGCCAGCTCGCTCATTCAGGGTGGCATGAACTGGTGGCAGGCGCTGCTCACCATCTTTCTGGGTAATGCCATCGTGCTCATTCCCATGTTGTTGAATGGCCGGGCGGGCGCGCGCTACGGCATCCCTTTTCCGGTGTTCGCGCGGCCCAGCTTTGGGGTGCTGGGGGCCAACGTGCCGGCGCTGCTGCGGGCCGTTATCGCCTGCGGCTGGTTTGGTATTCAGACCTGGATTGGCGGCTACGCCTGCTACCAGGCGGCCGTGCGCTGGTGGCCGGCGCTGGGCACCCTACCCCCCGTATTTCCGGCGAGCTGGGGCCTGGCCACGGGGCCGGCCATCACGTTCTTCCTGTTCTGGCTACTGAATATGTACGTGGTGTACCTGGGCGTCGATAGCATTCGCAAGCTGCTCGTATTCAAGGCGTTTTTCCTGCCGGCGGCGGCGTTGGCGCTGCTGCTGTGGGCCATCTCGGCCGGGCACGGCCTGGGGCCGATTTTGGCGCAGCCATCGCATTTCACCACGCCCGGCGGGTTCTGGAAATTCTTCTTTCCCTCGCTCACCGGCATGGTAGGTTTCTGGGCCACGCTCTCGCTCAATATCCCCGATTTCACGCGCTACGCCACCAGCCAGCGGGCGCAGCAGGTGGGCCAGGCGCTGGGCCTGCCCCTCCCCATGACGTTGTTTTCGTTCGTCGGCGTAGCTGTTACGTCGGCTACGCTCATCATCTACGGCACTACCATCTGGGACCCGGTGGTGCTGGCCGGCCGCTTCGAGGGCCGCTGGCTCGTGACCGGGGCCATGCTGGCCGTGGCGCTCTCCACGCTGGCCACCAACATCGCGGCCAACATCGTGAGCCCCGCCAACGACTTCGCCAACCTCGCGCCGCAGCGCATCAGCTTCCGGGCGGGCGGCTATTTTACGGGGGTAGTGGGCCTGCTCATCTTCCCCTGGAAGCTCATCGCCGACCCCAGCGGCTTCATCTTCACCTGGCTGGTGGGCTACTCGGCGCTGCTCGGCCCCATCGGCGGCATCCTCATCACCGACTACTACCTGCTGCGCCACCAGGAGCTGTCGCTGAGCGACTTATATCAGCGCGAAGGCCGCTACACCTACCGGCGCGGTTTCAACCCGGTGGCGATAGTGGCGCTGGTTTTAGGCATAATACCCTGCGTGCCCGGCTTCCTGGCCGCCATTGGCGTGCTCGACAAAGCCAGCGTGTGGCCCTGGCTGCTGGAGGTGTACAGCTACGCCTGGTTCGTGGGCTTTTTCGTGGCCAGTGGGGTGTATTGGGGGCTGATGCGCGGGCGGGTGGCGGCGTACTCTTCCACAACACAAGCTGATTTTACACTTGTTACGAAGTAGGGTGCGGGGCTTGCCCCCGCCCGTCGTTGAACAGTTCGCGCTGGATTTGTTCAACGACGGGCGGGGGCAAGCCCCGCACCCTACTCACTCAATTTGGGCTGCTCACCATTGCTTGCGGGCCATAGCAGCTCCAGCACACCTCATCGGCCGAATGCGGGGGGGTAGGCGGCAGCGGAAAAGTAGCCGCCGCGTAGCGCGCCGCGCGCCGGGCATCGGTCAGGTCGTAGAGCTGCGCGAAGGCCACCGGAAAGTCCATAATAACCTGGGGCCCCTGGCTGAGAGCCGTGAGGCGAGGGCCGCGCCGCCCCATGCTGTCCAGATACCGCGTCAGGTCCCGCTCATCGGGCTGGTTGAAGTGCACGAACACCACCCATACCCGGTGCCCCCGAAAGGCGTCGATTTCGTGTAAATACTGGCGCTCGGCCCCCGGTAGCTGGCGGTAGCAGTGCCCCAGGCGGTAGGTGGCCGGGCCCAGCCCGTACTGCGGCCCGTACCAGCGCAGCGACTGGCCCGCCCCGTAGTAGGCATACACCGCGTCGCCGGGGCGGCGGGCCCGCGCCAGTTGCGCATAGAGAGCCTTCGCGTTTTCGGCGCAGTAGGGAGGCAGGTCGTGGTGGGTGGTGCTGTAAATAATTGGGAAGATGCTGAGTGTCAAAACCCCTTGTGCCAGGAGTCGGCTGCGTCGCCCTACCCACTCAGCCAAAGCCTGCACGCCCGCGAAGAGCAATACTATCATGCCGGGCACCAGAAAGTCCATGAGCCGCGCGCGCAGCGGAAACTGCTGAAGCGCCGAGGCTACCAGCGCCACCAGCCACGGGGCCAGCAGCAGCGCGGCTGCTTCGCGCTGCCGCCAGCACAGGTATCCGGCTCCCAGTATAGTCAGGGCCACCCACACGCCGGCCGGGTGCGGCCAGCCCAGGCCGTTGGCCCAGCGCTCGGCCAGCTCACCAGTAAAAACGAGGGGTAGGCGGGCAGTCAGCGGCAGCATCCCGTCGTGCCAGAAGTAGTGCATGAAGGCCCGCGTGGTGGGCTGCAACAGAGTTTGGCTCAGGGCCAGGCTCCCCAGGCTGCCCACTGCCCAGCAGCCTGCCACGGCCAGCGTGGCCCGCAACCGCGGCCGGCCGGGGTCGCGAAAAGCCAGCAGCGCCAGCGCCATGCCGCAGCCCGCCAGCATCAGTACCGCCGCCTGCGAATAGAAGGGCAGCCCCAGCCCCAGCAGCGCCGCCCCCACCCAAAAGCGGGGGGTAGGCAAGGCCGCCGCCCGCAGGCCCAGGGCCAGCCGCAGCACCAGCAGCGCTCCGGCGGCGTCGCCCGCATACTGCTTTACCTGGGTGCCGTAGTATATAAACGTGAAGCCCAGCGCCAGCGCCAGCACGGCCAGCGGCACCAGAGGCGCGGCCAGCACCCGCCGCGCCACCGCCCACAGCAACGGCAGTGCCGCCAGCGAGGCCAGCAGCGCGGGCAGGCGCATCGCCAGCTCCGAGCGGCCCAGCCCTACCAGGCAGGCCTTCTCAACCAGCAGAAACAGGGGTGGCGCCACCTGGGCATCGGCCAGGGGGCGGCTTATTAGTTGCGCTGGCGTGCGGCTGGCCAGGTTGTGCAGCACGGCCAGCTCATCCAGGAAAAAGCTGGTGCCCAGCTGCCACTGCCACAGGCGCAGCCCAGCGCCCACCAGCACCGCCGCCAGCGTCAGCCACCACCATACCGTGCGGCCCCCTGCGGCCTGCTCAACGTTAAGATTATTCATCGCGTTAGCTTCCGCTTAGCTGCTCGAAAATTGGCCCTACCCCCGCATTTACTGGCAACGCTACCCCTTCAGCAAGCCGTACCTGAGGATGCAATAGATGGCGCGAAAGCCGTCGCGCCAGCCAATTTTCTTGCCCTCGGCGTAGGTGCGGCCGTAGTAGCTGATGCCCACCTCGTAGACCCGGATATGGGGCACGCGCGCTACCTTGGCCGTCACCTCGGGCTCGAAGCCGAAGCGCTTTTCGACCAACCTCAAGCCCTGGATGATGTCGCGCCGGAAAAGCTTGTAGCACGTCTCCATGTCGGTCAGGTTCAGGTCGGTGCACATATTCGACAGAAACGTGAGAACGCCGTTGCCGATGCTGTGCCAGAAAAACAGGATGCGGTGCGGATTGCCACCCATGAAGCGCGAGCCGAATACCACGTCGGCAAAGCCCTTGAGAATGGGTTTAATCAGCAGGTTATATTCCTCGGGGTCATACTCAAGGTCGGCATCCTGGATGATAACATAGTCGCCGGTGGCCTCGCGGATGCCCGTGTGCAGAGCCGCGCCCTTGCCCTGGTTCACGGCGTGCTCCAGCAGGCGCAGGCCCAGGGCGGGGTAGCGGGCGGCGTAGGCCCGGATGGTGTCGGCCGAGGCATCGGTCGAGCAGTCATTGACCAGGATAATCTCCTTGCGAATGCCATTTACCAGCTCCAGCTCGCGCAGCAGATCCAGAATCTGGTGAATGGTCCGGCCCTCGTTATAAACGGGGATGACGATGGAGAGCGTGTCGAACTTTACCAAAATGAATGACGGCTGAGAGGCGTTAGCAATGGGAGCAACTTACGCAACCTTTTGTCCACCAGTTTGCTCATCTTCAGCTATTCACCCTCTTAGCAAGGACTTTTTCGCTTAAATTGCCCGTAGTAAACTCCGCTTTTTGAGCAGTGCTACTACTTCTAAGTGAAGGACATCAGCCTAGCCAGTAGGCTGGCTTAGTAAATATGGTATTTTTCCATTATTTTCTTGAAAAAATACCGGGTATTGGTAATGCACCTGAAAAATCCAACCCACAAATCGTAGTTTGCCGCAAAGTGCCCTCCCTACGCCAGCTCAAACTGCAAGCGCAGCAAATTGGCATAAAGTCCGCCCTCGCGGTCGCTCAGCTCCTCGTGCGAGCCGGCTTCCACAATCCTACCCCCATCAATTACCAGAATCTTATCGACCTTCCGAATGGTGGAAAGCCGGTGCGCGATGATGAGGCTGGTACGGTGCTGCATCAGCTCATCCAGCGCGCCCTGCACGAGTTTTTCACTCTCGCTGTCGAGCGACGAGGTGGCCTCGTCGAGGATGAGAATGGCGGGGTTTTTCAGGATAGCACGGGCGATGGCCACGCGCTGCCGCTGCCCGCCCGAGAGCTTGATGCCCCGGTCGCCAACCACTGTATCGAGTCCCTCGGGGAAGGCGCTGATAAACTGCCAGGTGTTGGCGCGCTGGGCAGCTTCGATGATTTCCGCGTCGGTGGCATCAGGCTTGCCGTAGGCGATATTCTCGCGGATGGTGCCACCGAAAAGCAGCGTTTCCTGCGGCACGATACCGATGTGGCGGCGCAGGGATGTGAGGTCGTAGTCCCGCACGTCGTGGCCATCAACCACGATGCGGCCGCCGCTGAGGGGGTAGAACTGCATGAGCAGCCCCGCAATGGTGCTCTTACCCGCGCCGCTGGGGCCGACAAGCGCGATTTTTTCACCCGACTTGATGTGAAAATCAATGTCTTGCAGCACCGGCACGTCGGGCCGGGTGGGGTAGCGAAACGCGACGTGCTCGTAGCGGATATCGCCCCGAATCTGGGCCGGCACGAGGCCGGTAGCCGGCTCGCGCAGGGTAGGCTCAGGCGTTTCATCCAGGATTTCGAGGATGCGCTCACTCGCGCCCAGCGTGCTTTGCACCTTGCCATACAGCTCGCCCAGGCCGGCTACCGAGGCCCCGATGAAGGCCGTGTAAATGATGAACGACACCAGCTGGCCAATTTCGAGGTGGCCGGGACCAGCCGTGTACACGAGGGTAGCGCCGCGCCACAGCACCAGAATAATGCCGCCAAACAGGCCGATAATCACGAACGATACGAAGCCGCCACGGTACATATTGCTCTGCAAGGCCGCCCGCACTACTTTATCCAGCGAAACGGTGTAGCGCTGGGTTTCGAACTGCTCATTCGTGAAAGCCTTTACCGAGTTGATGGCCTGCAGGGTTTCCTCCACGATGGTATTGGTGTGAGCCAGCTCCTGCTGGGTAGTGCGGGCCAGCGTGCGGATTTTGCGCCCAAACAGCCCCGCCGCCAGCACGATGGGCGGAAACGTCACCAGCATAAACAGCGACAATTTCACCGATACCAGCATGATGAACGTGATGCCGCCCAGCAGCGTAAACACCTGCCGGAACAGCTCGGCCAGCGTCAGCGAAAACGTGTCCTGAATCTGGGCCACGTCGGAGGTAATGCGCGAAGTGATGGCCCCGACGCGGTTTTGCTCAAAAAACGGAATCGGTAGCTGCACGAACTTGGCATAAAGCGCCTGCCGGATATCGCGCACCGTATATTCGCTTACCTGCGTGAAAAACCAAATGCGCCCAAACGAGAAAAAACCCTGAAACACGATGACCGTGAACAGCAGCAGCGCAATGCGATTGATGTCGAGCGTGAGGCCGCCGGGCAGGATTACCGCCTTGTGGTTGGCGGCGTCCACGAGCTTGCCGGCTACCCACGGAAAGGCCATGAAGGTGCTGCTGCTGAGCACCAGCATGAGCAGGCCCACGATAAACTTGGCGCGGTAGGGCAGCACGAAGCGGAAAATCCGTAGGCTGCGCTTCAGCGACTCCTTATTTACTTTCGGTTTGGGCAGGTCGGCGGTGGCATCGCTGCCACTGGTATTCATTCCACTTCGGGCCATAATTCAATCGGGGCCGAGAGAATATCGGCCAGCTTAGCTATTGACGCGGAAGAGCCCCAATTGCTTTGGGCTCTTCCGTTAACTTATTGACTTAGTTAATCGGAAAGCACGCCACACCGAATGCGGTGAAGCAGCTGGCCGGGTCCGTTGAATGACAACAGTTGAATCGGCCAAGATGCTTCACGTTGTGCGGCATAACGTGCTTTTTTAACAACTTCTACTAGCTTAATTCAGGCCCGGCGCATCCTTGGCCGAGCGGGGTACTTTGCGGTCGTTCTCAAATTTGGTGACGCCCGCGTTGTCGAATGGCACGGGCACCTGCACCAATACGGGCACCGGCACGCCGCGCCGGGTGGCGGGCTGCCAGGGGGGTAGGGTTTGCACCACGCGCAGCGCCTCGGCATTGCACTCGGGGGTCAGCCCCTTGGTAATCCTGGGGTTAACGAGCTTGCCATCGGTGCCCACGGTGGCCATTACAAGCACGTCGCCGGTCACGCGGGCCTGCCTGGCCTTCACCGGAATTTGCACGTGTTGAGTGAAAAACTCGCCCATGGCCTCCTCGCCACCGGGGAAGGTGGGTGGGTGGTCGGGCCGGTTTTCGGTCCCGCCACCGGCTTGCAGCTGCATGTTGCCGGGCGTGAGCACAACGGGCGTTTTGGCGGGGGTAGGCCGGGCCTGGGCCAGGGCGGCCAGGGGCGCGGCCAGCGCTAAAGTGAGGATATAAAGGCGCATAGAGCGAAAAAATGAGGGCCGTCCACCTGGCGGCTATCGCCACGGTTCAGGACAAAATCGGTGCCGCTTCGGTTCGGTCGGCGGGCCGCGAAATCAAGAGCAGGCCCAGGTAGATGAGCGCGCCATTCAGCAATAGGATTTCAAAGCCAAACTTGTAGCCGTTCAGCCACTCCACCGAGTGCGACACGATGAGCAGCGTGAGCCCTACCCCCGCCACGCACACGGGCAATACCAGGCGCTCGCGCAGCCGCCGCGTGGTAAAAATGCCGAAGGCAAACAAGCCCAAAAGTGGCCCGTAGGTGAAGCCCGCCGCCTTGTACACGGCATCAATCAGGCTCTGCTCGCTGAAGGCGCGGAAGATGAGGATAATTACCACCAGCACCACCGACCAGCCCAGGTGCGTGAGCTGCCGCAGCCGCGTTTGTCGCGCCTCCGTGTACTGCCTGATATTCAAAAAATCGACGCAAAACGACGTGGTAAGGGCCGTGAGCGCCGAGTCGGCCGAGGCATAGGTGACGGCGATAATGCCCAGAATAAAGATGACACCCGCCGCCAGCGAAAACTGCGTGGTGGCCAGGTAAGGAAAAACCTTGTCGGTGTCGAGCGTGCCCTTCACATTCAGCAGCTGCGGCAGGTGAGCGAGGTCGATACCGCGGGCGGCGGCGTATTTATAGAGCAGCACGCCCAGCGTGAGAAACAGCACGTTGACGCCCACGATGACCGGCGTGAACCAGAACAGGTTTTTCTGGGCCTCGCCGAGGCTGCGGCAGCTCAGGTTTTTCTGCATCAAATCCTGGTCGAGGCCCGTCATCACGATGGTGATGAACATGCCCGAGGCAAACTGCTTCCAGAAAAACTTGTCGTCCCGAAAATCAGCAAAATAGACCTGCGACATCGGGCTTTCGCGCACCGACGAGATGAGCTGCTTGAACGAGTAGTTGAGCGCATCGGCCATGAAGTAGATGCTGAGCGCCACGCAGCTCAGCATGGCCAGCGTCTGGAAGGTGTCGGTCCACAGAATGGTCTTGAGCCCGCCCTTAAAGGTGTAGAGATAAATGAAGAAGACGCTGACCATCACCGTGACGTAGAACGGCACGCCCATCGAGTCGAACACCGCCAGCTGCAGCACGCCCGCCACCAGGTACAGCCGCAGCGCCGAGCCCAGTGAGCGCGAAATCAGGAAAAACAGCGCCCCCGTCTTGTAGCTCCAGTAGCCAAAGCGCTGCTCCAGGTAGGAGTAGATGCTCACCAGCCGCAGCCGGTAGTAGAGGGGTAGGAGCACTGTGCCAATGACCAGGTAGCCCGCCACGAAGCCCAGCGCCACGGCCAGGTAGCTCCAGCTTTTGCCGTACACGTTGCCCGGCACCGAGATAAACGTGACGCCCGACAGCGAGGTCCCAATCATCGCAAACGCCACCATGTACCACGGCGCGTTGCGGTTGGCCACGAAGAAGCTTTCGCTCGTGGCCCCGCGCGAAGTGAGCAGCGCGATGATGATGAGAACGACGAAATAGCCCGCAACCAGGCTTAAGATAAGGGTAGGCGACATGCAAGCAGGGTGTGGGGGCGGGAGGGTAGGAGGGTAGAAGTTCCGAAAAAGGATGGAGGGCAAAGGTCGTTAGAATAACTCACGCCCCCTTACCCGCCTACCCTCCTGCCCCACAAAACAAACCTATTCCCAGGCCGGCCAGCGCATGATTTCGCCCACGGCCGGCGCGTGCAGCACGCCGCGTAGCAGGCCGCCGGCCGCCACCTCCGTGAGCAGGCGCAGCGGCTCCGAGGCGGGCTCATCGCTCAGGTCGAAGGTGCCGTAGTGCATGGGCACCACGTGGCCGGCGCGCAGCACGTTGGCCGCCTTGGCCGCCTCGTGGGGGTTCACGTGGCTCTGGCTCATCATAAATGGCGGCTTGTAGGCCCCGATGGGCATCAGTACGATATCGAGCGGGCCAAACGTCTGCTCAATCTGCTCAAAGTGCTCGCCGTATCTGGTATCACCGGCGAAGTAGATAAGCCGGTCCGCGGTCTTGATTAAAAAGCTGCCCCACAGAATTTTATTTAAGTCAAATAGCCCCCGGCGGCTCCAGTGGCTGGTGGGTAGGTAGTAAAGCTCAAACGGCACATCCGGCCCCAGGTCGTACTGCTGCCACCAGCCGGCTTCCCGCACGGGCAGACTTGGGGCGATGCCGCGCAGCAGCCCCGCCATGCCCAGCGACGAGAGCGCTTTCATCTGCGGGTTTTGCTGGGCCAGCAGCTTGATGGACTGCTCATCCAGGTGGTCGCGGTGCGCGTGCGAGAGCAGCAGGTAGTCAATGTTGCGCACGTCTTCGGGCCGGCAGGGTAGGGGGTGGCGGCGGCGCAAGCCCAGCGACGAGAACAGCACGGGGTCAAACAGCAGGCTCACGCCCTGGATGCGCAGCAAAAAGCACGCGTGCCCCAGCCACACCAGCATATCCTCGGTCGAGAAGAAGGCCTCGGCGCAGGGTACCACGGCGGGCGTCCAGGTGTCGCGCTTTTTTTCCTCCTTCTGCGGGTTGGCCGTGAGCTGCCAGCGCAGCACCGTACTCAGCTGGGGCTCAAAAAGCGTATCGCCGTTGCAGAATTCGGAGCCGATGAGCTTATTGCCGACGTAGCCGGGGCGGATGGTGCGCAGCGCCTCGTTGCGGCGGTAATGAACGGGAGCAAACATAAAGACAGGGAAAACAAGTAACTTAAATCGGCCGCAAAGTTGTTATACTACCGACGTTACCGGCCAAAGTTCGTAAGTTGGTCGGTGCAACGTCCGTCATCCCGTTAAGTACCTTTTTCCCATGAGCGATAATCAGTTTTCATCCGGTCCCGACCGGTCCATTGCCCATCAGCTCTCGGCCGAAGATGCCGCCCGCATTCAGGGGCAATTTTTTGCGCAGGTCTACGGCTGGATGGCCGCCGGCCTGGCCCTCACCGGGGGGGTAGCAATGTTTGCCGCCGCCTCGCCCACGCTGAGGAGTTTCATCTTCGGCAACCGCTTCGTGTTCTTCGGCCTCATCATTGCCGAGCTGGTGGTAGTCGGGTTCCTGTCGGCCCGCATTTTTCAGTGGAGCCGGGCCCAGGCGCAAGCAGCCTTTATTGGCTATGCCCTGCTCAATGGCCTCACACTGAGCGTTATATTTCTGGTTTACAGGCTTGATTCCATTGCCTCCACGTTTTTCATCGCCTCCCTCATGTTTGGGGTGATGAGCGCGTTCGGCTACTTCACCAAGGCCGACCTTTCAGGCTGGGGCAAGCTGCTGAGCATGGCCCTGATTGGTTTGGTCATCGCGATGGTAGTCAATATGTTCTGGGGTAATTCAACCCTCAACCTGCTCGTGTCGTTCGTCGGCGTTATTCTCTTCACCGCGCTGGCCGCCTACGATACCCAGAAGCTCAAGCAGCTGGCCTTCCTGGGCGTAACGGAGGGCGAGGAGATGCACGATAAAGCTTCTATTCTGGGCGCGCTCACGCTGTACCTCGACTTCGTGAACCTGTTTCTATTCCTACTGCGCTTCTTCGGCCGTCGCCGCTAGGGTAGCAAATTGAAAACTCAAGTATAAAGAAGTCCCGCCCGGAATTTCCGGGCGGGACTTTTCTGCGTCTGATGCAAGGAAATCTATTTCGCGGCGCTGGCCAGCCAGGCGGCGCGGTTCTCCTTCTGGGCCGGGGTAGCCGTCATTTTCTCCACGCTTTCCATTGCCTGCACCTGCACGTTGGTGTCCTCGGTGAGCACTACCTGCACGTTGCGCTCCTGGCCGGCGCGGTTGCGCACGCGCACCGGCACCAGGTCGGCGGGCGTGTGGCGGCGCATGATGCCTTCGAGGGTGGCCATGTTGTCGATTTTTTCGCCGTCGAGCATTACAATCTGGTCGCCCCGGTCGATGCCCGCCTTGTACAGGCCCGAGCCAATGGTGGTGTTGCGGCTCAGGATGCAGCGGCCTTCCTCGTCAAACTCTACCTGCCGGGGTAGGGCGGCGGCCAGCGCCTTCACGGGCACCACGGCCAGGCCCATCGTAGCCAGGTTTTCGCTGAAGCGCGGGGCCTCGTGCCCATACACGTAGCGCCGGAAAAACGAGCCCGCGAAAGCCGTGTCCTTCGCCACGGTGCCCAGCACACGCTGCAAGTCGGCTACCGTGAAGGCTTTGGCCGGGGCCAGCGCGGGCGTCTGGTTTTTGCCAAATTCCAGCCACATCGCCTGCATATACTTGTCGAGGGAGGTGTGGTAACGCTGGCGCAGCTGCAAGTCGAGGCACAGCGCCAGGCCCGCGCCCTGGATGTAGTACGAGAGGTAGGTATTGTTGCGGTTGGTAGGGTCCAGCGACACGGCCGCGTCCACGAAGCCCGCTTGCCGGCTCATATCCAGGGCCGACGCGTAGCGCGCGCCCGGCGAGTTGAGGCGCGCATTTACCCAGGAGCTCACCTTTTCGAAGAACTGCTCATCATCATAAAAGCCCGCCCGGCGCAGAATCAGCTCGCCGTAGTACTGCGTAAAGCCTTCGCCAAACCACAGCGCGTCGCTCATATTCACGCGCTGAAAATCGAACGGCTCCAGGCCCTGGGCGCGAATGCGCTCAGTATTATACGAGTGAAAGAACTCGTGGGCCACGGTGCCCAGATTGCGCAGCGCGCCCTCGTCGCGCAGCGGAAAGGGCGAGGTGAGTGAGGTCGAGTTGCGGTGCTCCATGCCGTCGCCGGTTGCCTGGGGCAGGTAGTCGGCCAGGAAGGTATAGCGGCCAAAATCAAACGCGGGATACTCGCCATTATAAACGCCGGCCGCCTCGCGCACTACTTTCTGGGTCTTCTTCACGAAGGCATCGACCTCGCCGGCGGGTCCGGAGTAGTAGGTCGCCATCTCAAAATTACGGCCGCCATCCTGCCAGGTGTGCAGCAACTGCGGGCTGCCCAGCACCGTGGGGCTATCCATAAAATACTGGAGGTTGGGCGCGGTAAAGGTCGTTTTGTCCTCGCCGGTAGCCCGCAGTTGGGTGGCTGCTTTCCACCCCGCCGGCAGCTCAAATTTTACTTCCGCCGGCCGGTTTTCCAGCCCTTGCGCGTAGCAGAAGGTGGCGGGCATATTGAGGTGGGCGTGCTGCTGGTCGATGCCCGCGAACGTGCCGTCGGTGCGGTCGCCGTACAGCGTGTAGTTAAACTGCACCGTGCCGTCGGCGCCGGGCGTCACTTCCCAGGAATACGGGTCAGTCCGGTTGATGGGCAGCAGCTTGCCGGCACCATCGGTAGCCACGGTATAATACACATTTTTAACGAAGTCGTGCAGCGCGTAGCGGCCCGGTGAGGAGCGCGCCATGCGCACCGTGAGCTTTTGGCCGGGCGTGAGCCCCGCGAAGGTGGCGGCAATGCGGGCCTCGTGGTGCGCCGCGTTGGGAAAAGTGACGGCGTAATGCACCGCCGGCCCGGCCCCTACCCCCTGTGCCAGGGCCAAAACAGGCAATCCCGCGCTGCCAAGCGCTGATAACAGTCCCTTACGAAGAAGTTTTTTCATAAAAACCAATTGAATAATACTACCAGGTATCTTATAATGAAATGAATGCGGTTTTAGACGATGCAAAGTAAATAGGAAACAAGTTTACTGGCTGAATTTATCCTCTGCGAATTCTGCGGAGCCACTATCACGCCACACCAGCGTGGTAATTGATTTCTTGAAAAAGTACTGTTTGCGCGTGGGGTGTAGTCCGAGCTTCCGCAACTCGGCGGGCCAGGGCGGCAGTTGCCGGGTGCGCAGCCCCACCGTGAAGCGAAAAAACAGGTACATGGCCCCCAGTAGCCACCGCCGCCAGCCCCGGTGCGCCGGCCGGAAGTCGGCTACCAGCCACGGGGCGCCCGGCCGGCGCGCGGCTTCCAGCCGGGCCAGCGCCGCTGGCAGCGCGGCGGCGGTAAAGCAATCGAGCACAAAAAAGGTGATGATGGCATCGAACTGCTCGCCCGGCCGCAGGGCGGTTTCGCTGCCCTGGCGCAGCTCCACGGCGCCGCCGGGCGGGGGGGGCGAGCGTCGTAGCCGGGCGCGGGTGCGCGCCAGCATCGCCGCCGACAACTCCAGGTACAGCACCTGCGCCTGGGGCCGCTGCCGCCAGATTTCGCTGAGCACCCAGCCCGCGCCGCCGCCCAGCACCAGCAGGCGCGGGCTGGGGCGCGGCGGCAGCCCCGCCATCAGCGCTGCCCGCTGCGCCCGCCGCAGCGCCCCGCCAAAGGCCACTCCCGCCAGCGCATCGTAGAAGCCAGCGACCGGGCCGAAATCCATGCCGGGCGGGTGGCCGGTGGCGGGGGGGGTAGGGAAGTTGGGTAGGGAGGCCATGAAGATGGAAAGCGCCGGCAAGTTCCGCCCGAACGAGTTTTTGCGACGGGTAAAAGCGAGGTTTTGGAGCTATTTAGGAAATGGGTAGCACGTCATTCCGAGCTTGCCGAGGAATCTCGCCCGTGCCGTTCGGGCTTCGTTCAACGACACGGGCGAGATTCCTCGGCAAGCTCGGAATGACGTTCTTTTTAAATCTTAACAATTCTCAAACAGCTTCTTCAAAGAAAAAACGGCAGCGCAAGTAACTGACAAACAAATTTTCGCCTGTTTGAAAAGGGCTTCCCAAATTAAAATTGCCACCCCTTGTTTGTGCGAAGCCCGTCGAATTGCCTATCTTTGCACCACCAAAAGCCACCGCCGACCGGGTGAGCAGGTTTTTGAGCTTCGCTTGCGCTTGTGGCGAAATTGGTAGACGCGCTGTCTTCAGGCGGCAGTTCCGCAAGGTGTGAGAGTTCGAGTCTCTCCGAGCGCACGATACTTGCTAAAAGCCAGTCCCAGTCCGGGGCTGGCTTTTTTGTTGGCCCTTGGCAGCGGAATACCGGCCCTACCCGGCCAATTCTGAAGGAATTCCGTTGAAGGTAATTTTTCGCTTTTCGTTCGCCATGCCCGCACCCGTCGCGCCGTCCGATTCCTCTACTTCTACGCCCGCTTCCCGCACGGCGGGCGTGGCCGGCCTGCTCACGGCCGAAGTCATCTTCGGGGCGGTGCTGTTCGTGCTGGCGTTCGGGGTGTTTTTTTACCTCACGCGGGTCGTATTTCGCGAGCACTCGGAGGTGTTCGACGACTGGGGCTTCGCCCAGATGGACCGCCTGCGCAACGCCCAGCCCTGGACGTACGGGGCCATGAGCTTCATCACCTTCTTCGGGTCGGTCAGGTTTTTCGTGCCGGCCAGCCTGCTGGTGCCGCTGCTGCTGCACCGGCGCGGCTTTGGGCGCTACGCCGTGGAGCTGCTGCTGGCGATGGGCGGCGGGTTTGCCCTCAATGAGCTGTTGAAATACTGGTTTCACCGTGCCCGGCCCAGCACCGCCCTTTTTTACCAGTATGGCCTGAGCTTTCCGAGCGGCCACGCCATGATGGGCATGGCCTACTATGGCTGCCTGGCCTGGCTGGTGGTGCAGCACAGCCACCGCTGGGGCATGGCGGCGGCGTTGGTAAGCTTTGCCCTGCTCATTGGCTGCACGCGGGTGTATTTCCACGTGCACTACCCCACCGACGTGGTGGCGGGCTTCTGCGGCGGTGCGGCGTGGCTGGTGCTGCTGCGCACCGGCATCCGGCTATTCTGGAAGGAGAAGCGTAAGATGGAAACGGAGAAGCGGTAATAACGCGAAGTAGGGTACGGGGCTTGCCCCCGCCCGCCGTTGAACGATTCATACCTCGGCGGGCGGGGGCAAGCCCCGCACCCTACTAAAAATCACGCTTCCTCCGCGAAGCCGTACTGCCGGAGCACGTCGGGCGGCACGCCGGTCCAGCGGTTGGGCACGTTGCCCACGTAGCCAATGTCGGCGATGCCCATTTTGCTGGTGAAAAAGCCCGAGGCGGTCAGGTTGCGCATTCGGTTGAAAAAGGCTACCCCCGGCAGCAACTCGCGCCGGGCCCTGGCGGGGTAGGCAATGTCGGTCACCAATTCTAACTGCTGTGGGGCGGCGCACGCCACGAACGGCTGCTGAAAGCGGTTCAGGCTCTGCACGTCGAGCCAGCGCAGGCCGCCGCGCATCGGCACCTGGTGGTCGGGCATGTCCTTGACGATGAACTCGATAAACTCCGGCACTTTCGCGTCGGAGGCGCTGCCGGAGTGCTCATCCTTGGGAATAATAATGTCGGCCAGCACGGTAATGGTGGCCATTTCGTGCGGGGTGAAGAAGGTGGCGGCGTGCAGCTCCTTATCGCGCGCCACCTCAAACGGCTCGCGGCCGGCGTGGTCAGCGGCCGGCGCCGGCTTATCGGCCACCTTGACCTTGGCCGTTTCCGGTTGGCAGCCATCCAGCAGCAAGCCGGTCGAAAGTGCCCCTAAGCCAATGGCTTTCAGCGATTCACGTCTTTTCATGGTTTCTGGTTTCTGGTTCCTTGTTCTTGGTTGCTAGTTGAAAAGCTTAACAATCAGCAATCAACAACTAACAATCAATAACCAATCACACATTCAGCTTCTTGCGCTGGTCGAGGATGTACTCGCTGGTGCGCATGGCGAGGGCCAGGATGGTCCAGGTGGCGTTTTTGTCGCCTTGCTGCACGAAGGGCGCGGCATCCACCACGAACAGGTTTTTGCACTCGTGGGCCTGGCACCACTTGTTGAGGGCCGACTTCTGCGGGTCGTCGCCCATGCGCACCGTACCCACTTCGTGGATGATGCGGCCCGGCGCTTCGAGGCCGTAATTCGTCTCGGAGCCGTGGATTTGGGACGTAACGATGGCCCCCATCTCGTGCATGATGCTTTGGAAGGTTTCCTGCATGTGCCTGGCCTGCCTGACCTCGGCATCCGACCATTTGTAGTGAAATTTCAGCACCGGAATGCCGTACTTGTCCACCACGTTCTTATCAATCTCGCAGTAGTTATCGGCTCGGGCGATAGCGGTGCCGCGCCCGGCCATGCCCACCTGCGTGCCGTAGAAGCGGCGGTAGTCGTCCTTGAGCGCCTTGCCGAAGCCGCCCGCCGCCTTCAGGTGGCCGGCGCGGTCGGGCACCAGGCCGTTGAGGGTGGGCACGTCGCCGCCGAAGCCGTAGGAGGGCATGTGCATCCCGCCGCCGTACTCGATGTGGTAGCCCCGCGGGAAGTCTAACTTCTTGTTATCCAGCCACCAGGGCGTGTAGATGTGCACGCTGCCCACGCCGTCCTCGTTGTAGCGCTTGCGGTCGAGCAGCTGGGGTAGGAAGCCGCCCAGGCCGGCCCCGGTCGAGTCGTGGATGTACTTGCCCACTACCCCGCTGCCGTTGGCCAGGCCATTGGGGTGGTTCGCGGACACCGAGTTGAGCAGCAGCCGGGCAGTTTCGCCGGCGCTGGCCCCCAGGATGACCATCTTGCCCTTCACCTGGTATTCCTGCAGGTCGTTCTTATCCACGTAGGAAACGCCGGTGGCCAGGCCGGTGGGGCCGGTCAGCACCTCGCGCACCATTGAATTAGTGAGCAGGTGCAGGTTGCCGGTTTTGAGGGCCGGAATAACCAGGCACGACGAGGCCGAGAAGTCGCCATATACCTTGCAGCTGCGCCCGCACTGCCCGCAGTAGAAGCAGGCCCCGCGGCTGCTGTTGCCGGGCAGGCTTTCGGTGAGCACCGCGCCCCGGCCGGGAATGACTTTCACGCCCGCCTTCTCGGCTCCACGTTTGATAAACAGTTCGTTGAGCCGGGGCTTGGGGGGGGGTAGGAAGATGCCGTCCGGCTCGTTGGGCAGGTTTTCCACGGTGCCGTACACGCCGATGAGCCGGTCCACCTTGTCATAAAACGGCTTCACGTCGGCGTAGCTGATGGGCCAGTCGTCGGTGAGGCCGTCAAGCTGGTGGCTCTTAAAATCGAGCGGACCCATGCGCAGCGAGATGCGGCCCCAGTGGTTGGTGCGCCCGCCCAGCATCCGCGCCCGAAACCAGTTGAACTCCGTGCCGGCCGTGGTGGTGTAAGGCTCGCCATCCAGCTCCCAGCCGCCGTAGGCCGCGTCAAAATCGCCGAAGGGCCGCACGGTGCCCGCCCCGCGCCGTGGCGACTCATACGGAAATTTCAGCTGTTGCGCATCCTTCACCGGGTCAAAAAACGGCCCGGCTTCTACCATCAGCACCTTCAGGCCGGCGTGGGCCAGCACGTAGCCGGCCATGCCGCCCCCCGCCCCCGAGCCCACGATAATCGCGTCGTACACCGTGCCCGGCGTGTGCAGCTTGAAATCTTCCATCTTTTTTTGAGTTCCTGGTTTTTTACAAGTTCCTGGTTCCTGGTTGAAAGCGGTTGTTATGCCGAGCCTGCATTCCGCGTATCAAGCGGCGCCAATCGTACCTGAACGACCTGCCAGAACGAAACGAAACAAACGATTATGTTTTGTTGCACCAGCGTTGGTAAGCCAGCCTACTAAAGACCGGTAATCAGCAACTAATAATCAACAATCAACCACCTAAAGCGGCGTCAGCATAATGTCCCGGAACGCGACTTTGGCCCCGTGGTCTTGCAGGGCGATGTGGCCCTTGGGGTAGGCGGCGAAGTTTTTCCAGTCCTTGAACTTGCTGTCGGCCAGCAGCTTCTGCCACTCGGGGCTGCCCATCCGCACGTCTACGGTCTGGGTGCCGTTGAGCCAGAAGGTTAGGTGGCCGTGGTCTTTGCGCAGCTTCACCCGGTTCCATTCGCCGGCGGGCTTCACCACGTCGTGGGCGGGGGGTAGCATGTCGTAGAGCGAGCCGGCGCGGTGCGAGGGCTTCTTGTTGTCGGGCGCGCTCTTATCGTCCAGCACCTGCATCTCGATGCCGGTGTCGTAGGTGGCGTGGAAGGCCGGGTCCTCGTGCACGCCGAAGATGATGCCGCTGTTGCCGCCCTCGGCAATTTTCCATTCCAGCGCCAGCTCGAAGTTTTCGTACTCGCCGTTGGTTACCAGGTCGCCCTGCCCGGCCGCGGCCGGGTCCAGCTGCAACGCGCCATCCACTACCGACCAGGCGGGCGTGGCCGCGGACTGAAAATAAGTGTGCCAGCCCTGGGTGGTTTTGCCGTCAAACAGCGCCTGGGGCCTGGCTTTGGCGGTGGGGTGGGGAGCCGGCGCGGCCGCGCTGAGCGCCAGCCCGGCCAGCAGGGTAGGGAAGAAGGTTTTCATCTGGTGGGAATTCAAGGTAAGCAGATGGAAAGCCGCGCTTGACCAAACCAAAGCGCGGTAAGTACTTCAATAGTACGAGCCAGACGCGGCTTTGCCAAATCCGGGGGGGTAGGGAAAGTCGCCGGGGCGGCTACAGGCGCACCTTCACCCGCAGGGCCAGCAGGCCCTTCACGCCCTGTAATTCTTCCAGCTCCAGCTCTTCCACGTCGGGCTCCAGCAGGTTGCGGTCTTGCAGGTAGTCGATGTATTCGAGGTATTCGGTAGCGTCGCGGGGCTGGGCGTACACCAGCGCCAGCTGGCCGGGCTGGGTCAGTCGCTCGCCGGTACCGAGCACGGTGGCCTTGTCGATGCGCTTCTTAATTATCTCGTAGCGAATATTATACGCACCGTCTACGTCGAACTGCCGCTCGTCTTGCCGGAAGCGGATGCTCAGCGGTTGCGAGTGGATGAGGATGAGCTGGGTGGTGTCGAGCGGCACGGGCAACTCGGCCTTGAGGGCGTGGGTGCGGCGCGTGATTTCGACCATCACCAGCAATTGCCACAGGCGCAGGTTTTTCAGAAAAACCAGGTCAAACGGCTTGCCTTGCACCAGGCTACCCCCCACGTAGATGTTGTGCTCGACGCCATCGGTTTTGAAACGCTGGAAGTAGTGCGGAAACATCTGCTGGGCCTTGTCCTCCTCCTCGTCGAGGTAGTCGCTGATGGTATCGTTGAGGCGCGTCACGCTCTCCTCAAAATCGCGGCGGCGCTTGTAGAGAATGCCCAGGCGCGGGTCGATGTGCTGCCAGTAGTGGGCAATGGTGGGGCGCAGCTCGGGATTATTCTGGGCCAGGTACTCAAACAGCGGCTCGACTTCGGTGCGCAGCGAGTCGTAGATATTCACCTCGTCGCCGCTGATAATGCCCTGGCGCAGGCGGCGCAGGTGCTTGGTAACGTAGAACTTCAGCTCGTCCAGAATGGGGAGCTGCTGCACGTCCGAAGCTTTTTTGAGCACGCGGTTGGCCAGGGTTAAGTGCTCGATGAGGTCGCCCTGCACGGCCTCGTTGCGGGCCGTGCTGCTACCCCGAATGTCGCAGGAGCCGTGCAGCGGGTACACTTCCTCAAACACGATGGGCTCCATCTCGGCGTTGCGGTTGCCCTCTTCCTGGCGGGCCAGCAGCCGCCGGGCCGCGTCATTAAAGCGCCATTCCATCGTGGGGTGAATGGCGGTAAATTTCTCCTTGATAACGGCCTGAATGCGGGTTTCCAGGTCCTCGGCGTTGCGCTTCACGGCCACCGCGAACAGCGGCACGAACTGGTTAACCAGCTCCAGGTCAAACTCGTCGAGGCTGTTGGCTTCGGGCGAACCCAGCTCCAGCAGGCCCACCGTGTCGGGGCCGTAGGGTAGCACCGCCAGAATGGCCGAGTTGATACCCAGGCGCAGCATCTGCTGGCGCAGGCCCTCGGGAATGCCCGGCTCGATGCTTACGTCTTCGAGCACCAGCGGCCGGCGCTCGGCTAGTAGCCGCTCGTAAAGCTGGCGAAACTCGCCTTCGAGCTGCTGGCCTTGCAGCTGCTTGGTCAGGAAGCTGTGGTTGATTTTGCGGCCAAAGTCCACGAAGGCCTTCTTGCGCTCGTCGTAGGCCGCGATGCCCACTTGCAGCGCCGGCCGGGCAAAGAGCACCCGCAGCTTTTCCTGAATCTGCTCCAGCCGGTCGGAGGCTTGCAGCACGTCGCGCTCCAGCAGGTCGTATTTCAGCTCCGACAATATTTCCTGGGTCGTCACGTCCAGCAGTTGCAGCAGGTTGAAGCCTTCGAGCACAAAGTGCTCGGGCGGTAGCAATTGCTGCCACAGGTCGAGGCGGTGGCGGTTGCGCACCAGCTTCTGCACCTGCTCGGCAGTCAGCACCGGCTTTTCGCCCACCACCCGCACCCGCACGAAGGTCGAGTCGAGGCTCACGCCGTAGTGGCGGTACAGCCCCACGCTGTAGTCGGGCACGGTAAAGATGAAGCTACTCTGCTCGGGCGTTTTGGCGCCGTACGCGCGCAGCTCGGCCTCGTACTCGCGGCCCAGAATGAGCAGGTAGGCCATGCGCGTCAGCTGGGTTTCGAGCGTCGCCAGGTCCAGATTGAGCGGCTGCTTGATGGTGTGGTCCTTATTCAGCAGCACTTCCGCGAAGCGCGGGGTGTAGTAAAAGCTCTGGCGCTGAAACGGAGCCACAGCCCCCGCGATGGCGGTAGCGGCCGTGGCGGGCGGAAACACGGCCAGCATCAGGGTAGCCACCAGGTCGGGGTACTCGTCCAGCACGTGCGGCGACGACAGGTCGCCCCGGCAACAGTCCGTTTCGTGTACCTGCCGCACCACGGCGCGGGCCAGGCGGGCCACGCCGGGGTTAGCGTCGTGCTCGCGCTCCAGCCAGTAGCTAATCAGCGGCTCCAGGCTAAGGTGCGTGACGAACGGAAACCGGAGCGGGGCGCTGCCCACCGGCTCGGGCGCGGCGATGGCCGCGCGGGTCAGCGCTTCGAGAGCGGGCGGGGCAATAAGCGGAGCAGGAGCAGACATAACCGGCAGATTAGTAAACATATAGGTAATGGACAGCCAGTGTATACTAGCTAGTCGCGCGGTAGCTGGCTCAGGGCTTGTAGAGAATAACAGGAATAGGCTTGCCCCCGGTTTCAGTCAGGCCCCACGTTTTGCCATTTACGTTCGCCTGCTTCAGGATATTCTTGTAGCAGGTGCAGCAGCCATCGGCGTTGTACTGGCCCTTCAGGTTTATCTGGTTGATAGCGAACGTGTACGTTGGCGTCGGCTTCACCGATTTATCCTTCACCACCAGCGAGTAGTAGTAGCTGCTGAGCTTGCCGCCGGTAGTGCCAGGGGCAAAAGGCGAAGTATTGCTCAGCACGATGGTGTTGGTTTTTTTAGTACTAAGACCAGCTCTTGTAAGTCTATCTGCCAGCAGCGGCGTGCGCTGCTGTTGAAGTATCCGCAGCGTATCCGTCAGCGGGATAGAGTCGTAGTTGCGGCCCGCCGTGAGGGGATTGTAGCGCAGCAAATACACCGTATCCAGCTCGGCCTTAGTAAAGGCCTTGCCTTTCGTCGGGTCGTCGTTGAGCGTCAGGTAGATAGAATCTTCCAGCGTATCCTGGCAGTTGCAGGCGTTGTTGGCGCAGCAGCCGGCGGCCAGCACCAGCAAGGGGGAGAGGGGTAGGAAACGCAGCGGGTTCTTCATAGCCGGGGTAACGCAAAGCCCGGCCCCGGCAGTGCCCAAGGGGGCACGGTACCGGGGCCGGGCGGCAAAAATACGTCGGTAAGCCTAGCGGTTGCTGCTGCTGCTGCTACCGGGCAGGGTCGGGTTGTTGACCTCGCCGCCGGCCAGCAGCAGCGGGCGCAGGCGGGTGGCGGCCGTGTCGAGCTGCGGCCGAATCTGGGCCAGCGCCTCGCGCAGGGCCAGCACGTCGGCCAGGCGCGGCGCCTCGGTTTGCGAGTAGCCCGAGTACATGGCCACCTTCACGTTGGACGTGCCCTTGCCGGTGTAGGTGCCCAGCAGCTCGCCGTTGGAGTTCATCATTTGCACCTCAGCCTGAATATCCGTCTTGTACCACTCCAGCGGCGCCCCAAAAATACTGGGCACCAGGAAGGTAATTACCTGCGCGGCTTGCAGGCTGCGGCCCGTGCGCACGGTTTTTACCTTGGTTACTACCAGGCGGGCGTAGCCGTAGGTAGCGGTGTCGGTGGGCTCCACCACGTTGCGCTGCAATTCGGCCTTAAACATGCGCAGGGGGTCTTCGGGCAGCGCGCCGTCGTTCATGGCGAGCGGGCCGGGGTCGGCCGTAATTTCCATAGGGGGTAGGCGCTTGGAAATCACCGCCGTTGGCGTCGCGGTGAAGGTGCCTTTTACCGATTTACAAGCGCCGAGGCCCGCTAGTGCAAAAGTGGTCAGCCAGAGAACGCGGCTGCTACCGAAATTAATGGTCATAAGTAAAATAGTATGCGAGGGAGTAATTGAATTATACCGAGAAGCCTTTATACGTTAAACAGGTAAAGAATTAAGGACGAATAAAATCTGCTCTAAAGTTACTGGACAACGCGCAATTACAACCCCACTAGTTGGCTTTTTAGTTACTAAAAGCCGGACAATCATTTTGTTTAGTACTCAATAAAAAAATAGGACCTTACTCAGTTGGCTAGTGGTGAGCCGATACGGCTGCTTCGGCGGTAAGCAGGTCGGGCGGGGCCACGTAATTGTCCACGAACTCGCCTTCCCAGCGGGCCACCACGGCCGAGGCCAGGCAATTGCCGAGCACGTTCACGGCCGTGCGGGCCATGTCCATGAGCGCGTCGATACCCAGGATAATAAACACCGGCCAGGCCGGCAAGTTAAACGATGCCACCGTGGCCAATAGTATAACGAGCGAGGCGCGCGGCACGCCCGCTACCCCCTTGCTGGTCAGCATCAGGGTGAACACCATGAGCAACTGCTGGCCGAACGTGAGCGGTACGCCCGCCGCCTGCGCCACGAATACCGCCGCCAGCGAGAGGTAGAGCGTAGTACCGTCGAGGTTAAACGAGTAGCCCGTGGGCATTACAAAGGCCACGATGCGGCGCGGTACCCCAATGCCCTCCATCGCCTCCATAGCGCGGGGTAGGGCCGCCTCGCTGCTGGTGGTGGCGAAGGCAATGCTCACCGGTTCGGCCACCGCCGCCACGAAGCGCTTAACCGGAATGCGCATGAGCAGGGCCACCGGCAGCAGTACCAGCAGCACGAACGCGATGAGCGCGCCGTAGAGCGTGAGTAGCAGCTGCAAGGCATTGAGCAGCGGGGCAAAGCCCATCTTGCCCACCGTGTAGGCCAGCGCGCCGCCCACGCCCAGCGGCGCGAAGTACATCACCACGTTGGTGAACTTAAACATCACTTCCGACAGGCTCTCGCAGAAGTCGAGCATGGTGCGGCGCGTGCGCTCGGGCGTGAGGGCCAGTCCGATAGCGAAAATAATAGCGAAAATAACCACTTGCAGTACCTGCCCCTCGGCCACCGACTTAGCGATGTTTTCGGGGAAAATGTGCAGGATAATGTCGGCCGCAGTCTGCTTGGCGGCGGGCGCCAGGGCTTCGGCCGGGCCAGTGGCGTCGCGGGCCACGCCTACCCCCGCCTTGGTGAGGTTAATGGCCGCCAGGCCGATAAACAGCGCGAACGTGGTCACTACCTCAAAGTAAACCAGCGCCTTAATGCCCATGCGGCCCACCTGCTTCAGGTCGGCGTGGCCGGCGATGCCCACGACCAGCGTGGCGAACACCAGCGGCGCGATAATGGTCTTTACCAGGCGTAAAAACGCGTCGCTCAGCACTTTCAGGTTCATGGCCACGCCGGGAGCGTCGTGGCCCAGCTCGATGCCCACCAGCATACTAAACACTATCCAGAGTGTGAGCGAGCGGCGCGGCACCAGGGCAGCCGCCAGCGCGGCCAGGGCCAGCCAGCGCGCGGCCGTGGGCAAAGCGGGGGGTAGCGACGGCGTGCCCCCGGCCGCCAGCAGCGTCAGAATAATGGCCAGGGCCGCCAGTAGCAGAACCAATCCGAAAACGCGTGAAAACTTCATGTAAGACGAATAAAAACTAGCTCAGAGGGTTGAGTGGTGAATTATGAATGAGGAATTATGAATTAAAAATGGACTGCTGATTGGTTGAAATACGCCGGAAAAACAGCGTAGAAAGCCGTACTCCAATTCATAATTCATAATTCCTCATTCATAATTCACCCCGGAATGCGGGTTCAAAGAACGGCAGGCCGCGCCGAAACCCCGCCGCCGGGCCGGGCGCGTTGCCCGCGCCCGCGCCACCTTTGCGCCCGCGTATTTGCCCGCCTACCCCCCATGACTGCCTGGACCCTCACCACCCACGAGCTGCCGCTACGCTACCTCTGGAAAATCTCGCGCAACGCCTCCGCCACCAAAACCAACCTCGTGCTGCACGCCAGCCAGTCCGGGGCCAGCGGCCGGGGTGAGGCCGCGCCCAACGTGCGCTACGACGAAACGCCCGCGCTGCTCCAGGCGCAGTTCGCCGACCTGCTGACCCACGGCCTACCCCACGCCGACACCCTGGCCGACCTCACGGCGCTGCTGGCCGCCCGGCCCGTGGCCCACGCCCTACGCTTCGCCCTGGAGTCGGCCCTCACGCATTGCCTGGCCGCCCGCGCCGGGCAGCCGGTGTGGCAGTGGCTGGGGGTGCCGCCGCCCGCCCCGCGCGTGGCCACGGCCTTCACCCTGCCCATTATGGAGCCGGCCGAGGTGGCGGGTTTTATCCAGGCGCAGCGCGCCGAGCGGTTTAATTTACTGAAAGTCAAGGTGAACCAGGAAGGCGGCCTCGACTTGCTGCGCGCCGTGGCGGCGGCCCTGCCCGGCCGCGCGCTGCTCGTGGACGGCAACGAGGCCTGGCCCGACGCCGACAGCGTGCTGCGCTTTCTGGAAGCGGCCGCCGCCGTGCCGGGCCTACGGATGCAACTGCTGGAGCAGCCCCTGCCCGCCGCCCGCGCCGCCGACTACCGCTACCTGCGGCCCCGCACCAGCGTGCCGCTGCTGGCCGACGAATCGGTGACCGATGAGGCTGATTTTGAAGAGATTGCCCGGCAATTTCACGGCGTTAATATGAAGCTGATGAAGGCCGGCGGCTACCAGCGTGGCATTGAGCTGCTGCGCCAGACGCGCGCCCACGGCCTGCGGCCCATGCTGGGCTGCATGGTCGAAACGTCGCTCGGCATCTGGTCGGCGCTGCAAGTGAGCGCCCTGGCCGACGTGCATGACCTCGACGGCGTGCTCATCGTGCGCGACGAGCCCTTTGGCCTCGTGCGGGAGGAAGACGGCTTCCTGCTGGAAAACCAAGAACGCCGCCCCGGCAGCACCCATTGGGCAGCTGCCGGAGCGGCGTTATGGAAGGCGGCCGGGCTTACCTAACAGTCTTGAGCCGCGTATCAAGCTCCTGGAGCTGCTTATCGACGGCCTCGGTGCTGGGCGGGTTGGGGTGCGTTTGCTGGAGCAGCGTCACCTTGCGGTTGAGCAGCTCAATCTTGTGCATCAGCAGCTGCTCGCGCTCGTTGGGCGCGTCGCCCAGGATGGTAGTCGGGGCCGTGCCCACCTGCACGTAGTTGTCAAACTTGGCATCGGGGGCTACCGAGTTGTCGCCGCGCGCGGCGGCGGCGCTGGCCGGCGTGGCAAACACGATGCCGCCCTCGGCATTGATGTAGTCGTTCTCGTGCAGACTCGTGATTTTACCGCCCGGAAACTCTGCGATGCCACTTTTAACGTTGATTTTCGTGCCGTTGGGCAAGCGGATATTCTTCGCGAGCGGGGTAATTTGAGTGCCGAGGCGCTGCACTACCTCGCCGTTGCGAAAGACGAACTGCGCGTTGCGGTTGGGGCGAATAGGCTCGCCGCCCGATTGGGCCGCGCCCGTGTGCGGTGTCAGGAGCAGGCCGGCCCCAAGCAGGGCTACGGCAAAAAAGTGAAACGTGCGCATAAGGTGTTTTGAAGAGCAAGAGAGGGGTAGGGGCAAGGCAGGACCTAAAAAACGGGTGCCACTTTGGACGTTCTGAAAAAAATAGTAAAAAAAGTTGAACGATGTAGTGACAATTGATGTAGGTACACTAAATTTGCAGTCGTAATTCCAATCCGCCGTGCGCCTCGAAGACGAAATCAAGCAGCCTGCCTTTCAAAATGAGGGCCAAAAAGCCCACATCAACCTCGTGTTTACGGCGGGGTGGCTCTCGGGCCGCCAAGCCGCGGCGTTTCGGCCGTATGGCCTTACGCTGCCGCAATTTAACGTGTTGCGCATCTTGCGCGGGCAACACCCCAAGCCCGCCACCGTGGCGCTGCTCATCGAGCGGATGCTGGACAAGACCAGCAACGCCTCGCGCATCGTGGATAAGCTCGAAGAAAAGAAGCTCGTGACCCGCACCGTGTGCCCCACCAACCGCCGCGCCGTGGATATCTGCATTACCGAAAGCGGTCTGCGCCTGCTGCGCCAGATTGACGACGAGGGTACGGCCGACCCCAGCCGCAACGGCTTCAACCAGCTCAGCGAGGCCGAATTGCGCCAGCTAAACCAATTGCTCGATAAAATCCGGTCCTAAAAACCGGTTCCTACCCCGCCAAACCGGCGTGGGGTTTCCCTACCCCTTTTCTTAGTTACAACCCCTTTTTTCTTTTTACTACTGATGAAAATTTTTTTGTTGCCCGCCCTGCTCGGCGCCGCCCTGCTCGCCGCCCCCGCCACCTTCGCCCACAAAGCGCCCACCAAGGTGGCCGCCAAAGGCATCGTAGCTTATAAGCTTCAGCCGCAGCTCAGCACCCTGGGCTGGGAAGGCAAAGCCGTCACGCACGGCCACAACGGCACTATGCAGTTTGCCAGCGGCGACCTGCAAGTGAATGGTGACCAGGTAGTAGGCGGCACGGTAGTGGTAGATATGAAGACCCTGAAGGCCACCGATATCACCGACGCCGAGAACCACGCCAAGTTTGTGGGTCACATGAGCAGCGACGACTTCTTCAGCGCCGAGAAGTACCCTACTTCGACCTTCAAAATCACCGGCGTGAAGCCCATCGCCGGCGCGGCCGCCAATGCCGACAACGCCACCATCACCGGCGACATGACCATCAAGGGCGTGACGCAGCAAATCAGTTTCCCGGCCAAAGTGGGCGTGAAGAACGGGGTAGCCGCCGCCACTGGCAAAGTGACCATCGACCGCACCAAGTTTGGCCTGAAGTACGGCTCGAAAACCTTCTTCGATAGCATCGGCGACAAAGCCATCTACGACGAGTTTACGCTGGCTTTCAACGTCGTAGCCAAGCAGTAGGTTTTTGAGCCATTAGCTCATAGCGGGGGCCTTAATGTGGCCCTTAGCTGGTAGCTTTTCGTCCCTAGTTTTCACCAAAAAGGCAGGCCCTACCAGAAGTGGGGCCTGCCTTTTTTAAATGGGGTAGGGGCAGTTGCTAACGCGGGCTGGGGTTATTGGCGGGGGGTAGGGCCGGGGCTGGGGCGGCGGCGGCCACGGTGCGCAGCTCCAGCCGGAGCGGGGCCACGTTCGGCTCGCGCAGGCTCACCAGACCGTACACCGTTTCGCCGGGGCGAATGTTGCGGTTGGTCAGGTCGTACTGTTCGAGTTCGTTGCGGAAGTTCTTGTTGGCCAGCGACGCGCCCAGCATGTTGCCGCCAGCAATGAAAGGGCCGGTGGGTAGGAAGGTGCCGCCCACAGTGGTCTGCTGGCCCGTGTAGGAATTGTAAGACGTAGTACCCCCGACGTTGAAGTTGAGTAGCAAGTAGAGCAGGTAGATAAATACGCCCTGCTTCATATCATTGGCAGCCAGCGAGGACATGACCGGCGTCACGGGATGGTCGCCACTGTAGAGCACGGCATCGCGCGTGAAGTTCAGCTCCGAGTTGGTGTTATTAGTAACCCGCACGGCCACTACCTGGTAGCCGTGCTTCTGCGCTTTCTTGGCGTATTTTTTATTGCGCCCGCGCATCCGTAGCGCATCGTACTGGTAGGCAAACTGCACCGGGGCCCCCGCTACCGACGAAGATTGGTAGGTAGCAATGCGCTCGGGCTGCATGGACGTAAACGAAGCCGCGCAACCGCTACCGAGCAGCGTGCAGCCCACCAAAAAGGCTGCTAATGAGCGAGTAAGTTGTTTTTTCATAAAATGAATAAGGGGTGTAAAAAAATGTGACCAAATATAGAGCATAAAAAAAGCCAGACTGCGTAGCAACCTGACTTTTCCTGAAATATTACAATATTTTATAAGTGAATCACCTCGTCGTAGGCGGCGGCGGTAGCTTCCATAATGGCCTCGCTCATGGTGGGGTGGGGGTGTACCGACTTGATGATTTCGTGACCAGTAGTTTCGAGCTTGCGGGCTACTACCACCTCGGCAATCATCTCGGTCACGTTGGCGCCAATCATGTGGGCGCCCAGCCACTCGCCGTATTTTTTGTCGAAAATGACCTTCACGAAGCCATCCTTGACGCCGGCCGCGGCGGCTTTGCCGGAGGCCGAGAACGGAAACTTGCCCACCCGCACGTCGTAGCCCTTGGCCCTGGCCTCGGCCTCGGTGTAGCCCACGCTGGCGATTTCGGGCTGGGCGTAGGTGCAGCCGGGGATGTTGGTGTAGTTGAGCGGCTCGGGGTTGTGGCCCGTGATTTTCTCCACGCAGATAATGCCTTCGGCCGAGGCCACGTGGGCCAGCGCGGGGCCGGGAATAATATCGCCGATGGCGAAGATGCCGGGCACGTTGGTCTGGTAAAAGTTATCGACCAGGATGCGACCCTTCTCCGTCTTGATGCCCAGCTCTTCGAGACCCAGGTTTTCGAGGTTGGTTTGCACGCCCACGGCGCTCAGCACTACATCGCAGGCAATTTGCTGCTCGCCCTTGGCCGTTTTGATAAACACGTTGCAGCCCGCGCCGCTGGTATCTACTTTCGTCACTTCGGCGCTGGTGAGGATATTGATGCCCAGCTTCTTGTAGGATTTCTCCATCTGGCGCGACACCTCCTCGTCCTCCACCGGCACGATGCGCGGCAGGTACTCCACGATGGTGACTTCGGTGCCCATAGCGCGGTAGAAGTAGGCAAACTCGACGCCGATGGCCCCGGAGCCGACGATAACCATACTTTTGGGCAGGCTGTCGGGGGTCATGGCCTTGCGGTAGCCGATGATTTTCTGGTCGTCGATGGGCAGGTTGGGCAGCTGGCGGGCGCGCGCGCCGGTAGCCAGAATAATGCTCTTGGCCTCCACGGTTTCGGTGGTGCCATCGGCGCGGGTCACTGCTACCTTGCCGGGGGCCAGCAACTTACCGGTGCCCATCACGGTTTCAATCTTATTCTTCTTAAACAGGAAGTTGATGCCCTTGCTCATGCCGTCGGCTACCCCCCGGCTGCGCTTGATAACGGCCTCGAAGTCGAAGCCCGCCCCCTGCACCGTCAGGCCATAGTCCTGGGCGTGCTGGAGGTACTCGTACACCTGGGCGGTTTTGAGCAGGGCTTTGGTGGGGATGCAGCCCCAGTTGAGGCAAATGCCGCCGAGGCTTTCGCGCTCCACCACGCCTACTTTCAGCCCGAGCTGCGCGGCGCGAATGGCGGCCACGTACCCACCGGGCCCTGAGCCAATTACTACCAGGTCAAATTGCAATGCCATGAGGTTAACTTGTACGGAGGAGTAGAATAAGGAAAAACCGCCGGCCGGGCCGGGGTCGGCAAAGATAACCCCGCCGCCGGGCTGGCGGTTCGGCGGCGGGTAGGGGGTATAAAATGGCGCGAGGGTGTTACCCAAAGCCGGGTTTTTCGTAGAAAGCCCGGCGGGCACTGTTTTTGCCCGCCGCGTTCGCCCCTATTATTCCGTCCGATGAAACTGATTTCTACCCTTTCCTTACCCGCCGCGTTTGCCTTGTTGCTGCTGGCCAGCAGCTGCGCCACCACCACCACCGAAACCGACCGGCCCAGTGCCGGCACGTCGGCCGACGTGCAGCGCAGCGCGCCCACCACGGCTTCCGTAACTGCCCCCGACCCCGCGGCGCTGCCCGCCCCCGAGGCGTCGGCTACGGCCGCTGCTACCCCCGCCGTTCCCGTCGAAACGCTCGATGCGCCTTCGGCCGAAGCGGCCACCGCCACGGCCGACCCAGCGGCCCTTTCGACGGCCGCCGCCACCGCCGAGCGCGCCGCCGCCCGCAAAATGACGGCGGCCGACTATAAATATCAGTTGGCCCGCGCCAACCTGGTGCTCAAAACCAAACCCCGTGACGGCCGCGCCCACCTGGAGCGCGCCAAGGCTTATTCCAACCTCAAAAATTACAAAGACGCCCAGCCCGATTACGTGGCTGCCCTGCGCACCATGCGCGGCAACCCCGACGTGTACTACAACAAAGGCGTGAACGAGCTGATGCTGCGCGAGTACAAAGCGGCGTCTAACGACTTCAGCGGCGCCGTGAAGTTTCGGCCCGATGACAAGGAAGCCTTCTTCGGCCGCGGCGTGGCCAAGATGCAGATGTACCAGTACAAAGCGGCCGTGTCGGACTTTACCCGCGCCCTGGCCATCGACTCGCTCTACGCCGACGCGCTGGAGTACCGCGGCATCAGCTACTCCAGCTTCGACCGCGTGAAAGAGGCCCGCCAAGACCTCGAAAAAGCCGCTAGGCTGAACCCCGAAGCCGAAAAAAGCCTGCGCCGCTACGGCAAAAGCAACAGCATGGTGCGGGGCGCTAAATAGCCCGCCACCTTACCCGCTAAAAAATGGACCCACCTACGCGATAGTAGGTGGGTCCATTTTTTTTTAGGCCTACCCCCCCGCCAGCAACTCCAGATGCGCCAGGTGGTGCCGGCCGTGCCAGGCGTAGAGCACCAGCGTTTGCTCCAGGGTGGACGTTTTCTGGTTGCCGGGGTGGTAAAACGTGCGCTGCCACTGCGCCTCATCGAGGTGGTGCAGCAGGGTTAGCCAGCGGCTGTGCAGGCTATCGAGCAGGCTCAAAGACACGGTAATGGGCGTGGCGGCCACGTCGGGCAGCTCGGCCCAGGCTGCCTCATCGTAGGGCCGAATGGTGGGATTGTCCTCCGTCAGCGCCAGCCGAAAGCGGCAGTAAGCATTTATATGCGAGTCGGCCACGTGGTGAATCACCTGGCGCCCGGTCCAGCCGCCGGGGCGGTAGGGCAGTTGCAAGCGCTCACCGCCCACCTGGCGGGCCGCCGCCGTGAGCTGGGCCGGCAGCTCGGCCAGCTGTTGGAGGTAAGGCACGCGTTCGGCGGGCGTGAGGGGGGTAGGGGGCAGCACGGGCCGGCCAATAGGGTAGCGCAGGTGGTCGTCGGGTTCGGGCATGGGGGTAGGGCAAGCTTTAGCTTACTATTGAGAAGAGGTAAATGAGAAAAGGTAGATTGGAATGGCAAGCTAAAGCTTACCGCACTTTCCAACGCTTACGCCAGCTTTAGCCAGATGCCCAGCAGCGCGCTCACCGCGCCCAGCGCCAGCAGCAGGCCGTAGAGCGGCCCGGCAAAGCGCAGCCACTGGTCGTAGCGCACGCCACAGGCCGTGAGTATGGCCATGAGCGCACCGTTGGTGGGCGTGAGCAGGTCGGTGAGGCCCGCGCCGTATTGGTAGGCCAGCACCGTAACCTGGCGCGGCAGGCCGATAAGGTCGGAGAGCGGGATGAGCAGCGACAGCGTGAGCACGGCCTGGCCGCTCACGCTGGGCACGGGCAGGTGCAGGGCGGCCTGCGCGCCCATCATGCCCAGGGCGGCCAGCGCCACGGGCAGGTGAGCCAGCGGCGCCGCCAGCCCCCGCACGATGGTATCGACAATGTGCCCCTGCTCCAGCACTACGAAAATGGCCCGCGCGAACCCCACCAGAATGGCCGAAAACGCAATGTCGCGGAAGCCCGCCACGAAGCCCTCGGCCGTGCCCGTGAAGCCCCGCCCGCCCAGCAGCCCCGCCCCAATGCCCAAGAGCAGAAATAGCGCCGACATCTGGTCAAAATCCCAGCCCAGGCGCACCACCCCGAAAGCGAACACGCTGAACGCCACCAGCAACAGCAGCAGCACTAAGCCGTGCCGGCCCGTGTCGGCGGTCCCAAAAGTCGTGTCAGCGAGGCTAAGGGTTGTGTCGGCGGTCCCAAGGGTCGTGTCGGCGAGGCTAAGGGTTGTGTCAGCGAGGCCAAGGGTCGTGTCAGTAGTTCCAAGTCTCGTATCAGCAAGGCCAAACTTCATATTGGCGGTTCCAAAGCTCGCGTCGGCGGCTCCAAGGCTCGCGTCAGCGGTTCCAAGGCTCGCGTCAGCGGGGCCAAGCCTCGCGTCGGGCGCCCCGCGGTAGCGGCTGGCATAGCGCATGGTGCCACCTATCCAGATGCCCAGCGCCACCGCCAGAAAGACCAGCCGGTAGCCCGCCGCCGACAGCAGCAGCAGCTGCGCCAGCTGCTGCGCGATGCCCACCTGAAACGGGTTGATGGGGCTGAACGCCGCGCCCACCACGGCCGTGCCCAGGCTGGCCGCCACCGTCGTGAGCACCGGGTAGCCCAGCCGCCGCATCAGCACCAGCAGCACCGGCACGAGGGCAATTATCTCCTCGCCCATATTCTCCAGCGCGCCCATCGTGGCAAACAGCACGGCCACCACCGGAATCACCGCCCCTTCGCGCCCCTGCGCGTGCCGCAGCAGCCAATCAACGCCAAAGCGCAGCGCGCCCGTCTGGTCCACCACCGTGAAAGCGCCGCCGGCCAGGAATATCATAAATACCACCGCCCCCGCCGCCGCCAGGCCCTTCGGGATGGCCACCGCCACATCAAGCGGCCCCACGGGGGTAGGCGGCACCGGGTGGTAGGAGTTGGGCACTACCACCTCGCGGCCGGTGGCGGCATTGAGGCGGCGGGCGTACTGCCCGGCCGGCAGCACGTAGCTCAGCACGGCGGCCAGGATGCAAAACAGGGTCAGCAGCACCAGCGGGTGCGGAAAGCGAAGCGACCTCATGCCCGCAAAGGTGCGGCCGCGCCGCCGCGGATAAGCCCGGCCGTTGTATCTTCGGAGAAGCACTATGACGTTTTCTGCCTTCAAAAACCTGCACCAGCGCCTGCAGGCCGAGCACCTTGCCCGGCACGGCCACCCCCTGGCCGAGCGCCAGGAAGACGGCTGCGAGCTCCGCCTGTTCGCGGTTGGCAGCTACTACGCCGAGGTGTGGCGCAGCCGGGGCGAGGAAGCCATTCTGTTCATCCACGTCTTCGAAAAAGCCAGTGGGCTAAATGATTACCTGCCCTTGATTTCGATTCGGGACTACCAGTGAGGGATGGAGTGATAAAGCCTGGTTATGGCTTTGTTAGAACGTCATGCTGACGAAGGAAGCATGACGTTCTTTTCAATTCTTTCAAAACCCTAAGCAGCTTCAGCTTCCCTATCAAACCTGGCCAGCAAAAGCGGAAAAATAATCAGTTCGCCAAACATAGCACCCACGATGGAAATGGCCGTCAATAAGCCAAAAAGCTGTACCGTTTGCAGCGAGCCCAGCGTCATAAAAGCGTAGCCGCTGAACAAAATGGCCCCCGTGAGTACGATGGCCGGCCCTACGTGCGTGATGGTGGCCAGCCGGGCCGCCGCCGGCCCCAGCCGCCGCTGCCGCCGGTAGTGATGAATAAAATGCACCGTGTCATCCACGCTCAAACTCAGCACGATGGCCGCGATGCTGGCCGTGGCCGTATTGAGGGCAATGCCCGCCCAGCCCACAAAGCCCAGCACCGGAAACAGGTTGGGCAGCACCGTGAGCAGGGCCAGCCGCAGGCTGCGCACCAGCGCCCACACCAGCCCCAGCACCACCCCGAACGACCATAACAAGCTGCTAATCTGCGAGGAAGTGACGTACTGCGTGATGGCTGCGTACAGCGGGGGGTAGCCGGCGGGCTCCACGGTGGCGGCCGGCCCCGGCACGCGCCGGGCCAGCCGCCGCACGGCCACCGTTTGCCGGCTTAGCTGCCGGGCCGAGAGCATGGGGCCGGCCACCGTGAGGCGGCCGGTGCGGCCGGCGCTGTCCTCCACCAGGCGCAGCAGCTCGGGGTAGTCGGCGGCCAGGTGCTCGTGGGTGAGGCGCGCCGCGCCCGCGCTGCCCAGCGCCGCCGTGGCGCGGCGCTGGGCAGCGCGGGCTTCCAGCCCCGCCCGGTAGAGCGTGGGCAGGCCAAATACCCGGCCCAGGCCCGGCAGCCGGGCCAGTGAGTCGGCCAGGCGCTGGCTGGCCCGCACCACTTCGGGGCTATTCAACGCCCGGCCGGGGCCGGGGTGCACCAGCAGCTCTAGCGGCAGGTAGGGCCCCCAGTAGCGCTCAATGGCCTGGTGCTCTCGCACTACCGGGTCGCGGGTGGGCAGGTAGCCCAGGGTGTAGGTATCGGCCCGCAGCCGGGGCAGGTCCGCCGCGAAGAAGACTATCAGCCCCAGCGAAGCGAAGGTTAACGATTTCCGATGGCCCAGCACCCAGCCGTAGAGCCGTCCCAGTGCCGCCCGGTGCGGAGGTTTGAGTTAAATTTGAGTTAAAAGTGAAGGGTTAAGAATGGGGAATGAGGCCGCCGCAGGCATTCCTGGCAACTCGCCGGCTCTGCTGCCGCGCAAGACCCTGATTTTTAACTCTTCACTTTTAATTCATAATTCCCCAGCGGGAGCAGCCACACGCCGAGCAAAAACGTGAGCCCCAGGCGGCAGGCGATGCCCAGCCCGGCAAACAGCCCGAAGGTGCGCAAAATGGGCATCGGCGAGCTGAGCAGGGCCAGAAACCCGGCCACGTTGGTGAGCATGGTGGCCGCGCACGGAAACAGCATCTCGCGCAGGGCGCGCAGCGCCAGCTGCTGGCGGCGCGGCGCAGGCGGCAGCGCCGCCTCGGCGGGGGTAGGGGGTAGGGCGGCCAGTTGCTGCACCTCGTTCAGCACGAGCAGGGCATCCATGAGCCCGAGCAGGATGATGACCACCGGCAGCAGCACCGTGAGCAGGTTGAGGCGGTAGCCCAGCGCCCCGTACACGCCCAGCGTAAGGTAGGTAGCCGTGGCCACGATGCCCAGCGCGTAGAGCACCCACGCCGCCCGCCGGTACAGCGCCGTCAGCACCGCGAACATCAGCAGGTAGCCAACCCCCAGAAAAAAGCCGAAGTCGCCCTGCGACAGCTCATTGAGCCGGGCGTAAACTACGCCCACGCCGCCCGGCCCAGCGCGAAATACCGGCCCGCTACCCCCGCACCGCCGCCCGCCCGGCCCCGCGCCGCTGGTCAAAATCAGGTAGTTGGCGCAGCGTGACCAGTAGCCGGGCGGTTCGAAAATCGGGGCTGAAGAGCTGGTCGCGCAGCGTGGGCTGCCGGGCCAGTGCCTGGCGTAGCGCGGCGCTGTCGAAGTCAGTGGCCAGCAGGGGGGTAGTGCCGCCCAGGCCGCCGGCTGGCCGCCGCGCCGCCGCCAGCCCCAGCACCGAATGCACGGCGGGCAGCCGGCCCAGGGCCGCGCTCAGCGCGGCCAGCCGGCGCTGGTTAGCGGGCGTGCGCAGGGCCGGGTCACCCTCCAAAAACCAGATGCTGAGGCTGTTGTCAACGGCCACGGCGGCGCGCACGCCGGGCCAGAGCAGCGCCATTGCCAGGGCCAGCGCGGCCAGCAGGGGGTAGCGCAGGCGGTGCAGCAAGTCTATCATCAGAAAGGGCTAGCGGCGGGGAAATATCGGTAGAATACCGGCCCGAACCGCCGTAGCGGCTGCGAAATACGGGCCGCCCGCGCCAGATTCAAGCTGGGGGGACGGTAGGCCCTAAAGTCGGTTTTTGGGGATGTGAATTGGCTGATAGAAAGTCAGCTAAGTTAAAAAATCAATCGAAAGCGAAGTCCCGCGCGGGTAAAACTTTAGCTGGAAAGCCCGGTGGGCGGGCGTTACTTCGCTGTATGAAAATCCAGGATTTGGGCGCTTACCTGCGCGAGCGGTTTCCGCCCGTCAACATGGCGCTGTTCGGGGGGGTGTTTCTGACGGTGCGGGCCGTGGCGGCGGCTTGCGCCGCAGCTGGCCCGCCGCCGGGCGGCGGGCCGCTGGCCGTGCTGGGCGCGGTGGCCACGGTGTCGTTTTTCTTCCGCCTGCGGGTATTCGACGAAGAAAAAGACTTTGCCCAGGACCTGCGCACCCATCCTGGCCGGGTGCTGCAAACTGGCCGCGTGACCCTCCCCCAGCTACGCCTTCTGGCCTGGGCCGGGGCGGCGCTGGAGCTGGGCTGGTCGCTGGCGAGCGGCCCGCCCAACTCCAGCATCGCGCTGGCAGCCTGGCTCGCGGCGCTACTGTATAGCCTGCTGATGCGCGCCGAGTTTGGCGTGGGCCGCTGGCTGCGCGGGCATCTGGTACTCTACGCCTTATCGCACATGCTCATTATGCCCTTGATTATCACCTGGCTGTACTGCGCCAACAGCGTCGGGTTCCAGCCCGGCCGGGCCTTGGGGGCGCTGCTGTTGCTGAGCTTGCTGGGCGGCTTCAGCTTCGAGCTGGCGCGCAAGCTGCACGCTCCGGCCGCCGAGCGGGCAGGCGTAGATTCGTATTCGCGGGCCCTGGGCTACGGCCGGGCGCTGGCCCTCACGGTGGGCGTGCTGCTGGCCAGCGGGGCGGCGCAGGTCCTGCTGCTGCGGCTGCTGCACGCCCGCCCGGCCACCTACGCCGCGCTGGCCCTGCTGCTGGCCGCCGGCCTGGCCCTCTACGCCACGGCCGCCCGCCACCCCCGCGAGCCCCGCCTGCGCCAGGCCGAAAAAGTAGTCTCGCTGGTCATGCTCACCTCTTACCTGGCCGTGCTGGCCGAACTCTACAGCCGTGGAAACTAGTTATTTATTCATTCCAAAGGAGTTGGCCGTGCCCGCGGCGGCCGCCCGCCACTACGGCGGTAAGGCCGCCGGCCTGCTGCGCCTGCGCGCGTTGCGCCTGCCGGTGCCCGAGTTCGTGGTGCTGCCCGCGGCGCTGTTCGCGCCGGGGCTGGCCGGCTGCCCCACTACCCCCGCCGGCCTGGCCGGGCGCCGTGCCCGGCTCGCGGCCTTCGAGCTGCCCGCCGAGGCGCTGGCGGCGCTGCGGCCAGTGCTGGCTGGCTGGGGGTTTCCGGGCCAGCCGGTGGCCGTGCGCTCGTCGGTGGCTGATGAGGACGGCGCGGCGGCCGCGTTTCCGGGCCTCATGGATACGGTGCTGAGCGTCAGCACCTGGCCCGAGCTGCGGGCCGCCGTGGCGCGGGTAGCGGCCAGCGCCTATTCCGAGCGGGCGCTGGCCTACCGCCGCCGGCTGGGCCTGCCGCTGGCGGCGCGGCCCGCCGTGGTGGTGCAGCGCCAGGTGGCCGCGCGGGCGGCGGGCGTGCTGTTCAGCACCTTCCCCGAGTACCCGCAAGAGGTGGCCATCCACGCCGTGGCCGGGCTGGGGGAGGGGCTGGTGAACGGCCAGCGCGTGCCGCAGGAATACTATTTGGATAAAATAAGCGGGGCGGTGGTACACACGGTTATTCCCGAACAAGAGCCCGGGCATGAAGGCCCAGCGTTAGCCGATAATGACGCTTTAATGGGGTTGAAGGGCGAAGGGGATTTATCGTCACGCAGCGCAGCTGCTGAGGCCGCTACCTTGGTCGCCTACCCCCCTGCCGCCCCGCCGCCTGGCGGCCCTACCCCCCTGCTCAGCCCCGACGCGCTGGCCGAGCTGCACTGCCTCAGCCAGCAGCTCGAAGCCGCGCTGGGCCAGCCCCAGGACGTGGAGTTTGCCCAGGATGCCGCCGGCCGCCTCTGGCTGGTGCAGGCCCGGCCGCTGACCCAGGCGGTGCCCGAAGTAGTGGTGTACGACAACGCTAATATTCAGGAGAGCTACTGCGGCGTCACGACGCCCCTCACGTTCAGCTTCGCGCAGCGCGCCTACGCCACCGTATATCGCCAGACGATGCGGGCGCTCGGCCTGCCCGCCGCCACCATCGCCGCCCACGAAGCCGTGATTACCAACCTGCTGGCTTTGCGGCAGGGCCGCATTTATTATAACCTCAACAACTGGTACCGGGGCTTGCAGCTGCTGCCCAATTTCCGCCAGAGCAAGGCCGATATGGAGCGCATGATGGGCGTGCTGGAGCCCGTCGGGTTCGTGCGCGACCAGCGCAAAACCCCGCGCCAGCGGCTGGCGCTGCTGCCCCGGCTGGCCGCCAACCTGGGCCGGCTGCTGTGGGCGTTTGGGCAGCTGCCGCGCCGGGCGGCGGCCTTCGGGCAGCACGTAGCGGCCGAATGTCGGCACTTCTACCGGCAGCCGCTGGCGGCCCTACCCCCCGCCGCGCTGCTGGCGGCCCTGGACCGCCTCGACGAAGCGCTCCTCAACCGCTGGACTACCCCCATTATCAACGACTTCCGGGTGATGATGGCCAACGGCGCGGCCATGCGCCGCCTGCGGCAAGCCGGCCTGCCCGACCCCGAAGAGTGGCTGAGCCGCTACCTCAGCGGCGGCTCGCCGGCCGCCGCCGAGGCCCCACTGGCCAGCCTCCGCCCTGCCCTGGCCCTGCGCGAGCTGGCCGACCTGGCGCGCCGCGCCTATCCGGCGCTGCTGCCCCACTTGCGCGCCCCTACCCCCCGCCTGCCCGCCGACGTGGCCCGCCTGGCCCCCGCCCTGCACCAGCAGGTGCAGGACTACGTGGCCCGCTACGGTGACCGTACCATCGGCGAGTTAAAGCTCGAAACCGAAACCATGCGCACCGATGAGCTATTGGTGTACAAGTATTTGCAAAACTACCTGGCCCCGGCCGACGAAGCCGCGCCGGCCCCGCTGCCGACCCCGGCCGCGTCGCTGGCCCCGGCCGGGTCGCTGGCCACCGCAGCCGCGGCCGAGCTGACCGCCCGACTGGCCAAACGCGGCCGCCGCGCCGCGCGCCGCACCTGGGCGGCCCTGGCTACGCTGCGGCAGGCCGTGGCCCGGCGCGAGGAGCTGCGGCTGGCCCGCACCCGGCTCTTCGGCATGTACCGGGCCGCCTACCGAGCCCTGGGCCAGCGCCTGGCCGAAGCCGGCACCCTGGCCGCGCCCCCCGACGTGTTTTTTCTCACCGAGGCCGAAGTGCGGGCGGCCCTGGCCGGTGGCCCCGAGTGGGCCCCGCTGGTGGCCGCGCGCCAGGCCGAATTTGCCGCCTACCGCGCCGCGTCGGCCCCGCCCGGCCGGCTGCTGCACCCGGTCCGCCCGGCCGCGCCCGAAACCGCGCCGCCCGCCGATGGCCGCCTGCGCGGCACCGGCTGCTACCCCGGCGAAGTGCGCGGCAAGGTCGTCGTCATCACCGACCCCGCGCTGGCCGACGTGGGGGCCGTGCGCGGCTACATCGTGGCTGCCCTGCGCACCGACCCCGGCTGGGCGGCGCTGTTTCCGGGGTGCCGGGCGGTGCTCATCGAGCGGGGCTCGGCGCTCTCGCACTCGGTTATTCTGCTGCGCGAATTGGGTATTCCGACCATTATTAACATTCCCGGCCTCACGCGGCAGCTCCAAACGGGGCAGCTGGTGGCGCTCGATGGCCGCACCGGCGAGCTGGCGGTGGTGGAGGGGTAGGGATTTTGGGGCTTGGTGCTTGGGGGCGGTTGTCATTGCGAGTGTCATCTGTCATTGCGAGCCTGCGAAGCAATCGCACCCGAACGATGCCCGAACGATTTCGTTCCGGTGCGATTGCCGCGCTGCGCTCGCAATGACAGGAGAGTTTAGTTTGATTAGAGTTACTATGAGCTGGTTATCAGAGCATTACAGGTATTGAGTAATTCCAGATTATTGCGCCTATTTTACATTTCCGCTATTTCAGTACGGCTGAGCCTTTTCTGAGCACTTTTTAGCGTCTTATAGTGGCTGTATTATTTCAGCCCAAATGCTTACTCAATTAAACTTAGGTTGCATATGCCTGATTTTCAAGCGATAGTAACTCTATTAAATCAAATAAACAGAATATGATAAATAGCTGGCAATACACCTGCCAATTGCCCAACGGCTTTTTCGAGCTACCCCGGCAACTTTACGCGGGCCAGCCTTACTACCCGGAAGCGGAGCAGCAGGCCGAACAGCTGTGCCAACAAATGGCCGCCACGCACGACATCATATGCTATTCCGACGACTTCCGCACGGTGCGGCTGGTGGGTATTTTCCCGAAAGACGCGGTGGACGGCACGGCTTACTTCGGTTTTTGGGAAACCAAGGATAATTTAGCAATCAATAAGTTAGCTTTCGAAATGCTGCGGCAAGAGGCGGCGGCGCGCGGCTTCAGCCGGGTGCGGGGGCCGCTGCATTTCAGCACCTATTTTCGCTACCGGCTGCGGCTGGGCGCGGTGCCCTCGTGGGGGCAGTTCGACCGCGAGCCGGTGAACCCGCCCTACTACCCCCGGCTGCTGGCCGAGGCTGGCTTGCGGCCCGCGCTCACCTTCGAGAGCCGCCGCCTGCGGGCCGCCACCGTGCCCGCCGTGTACCGGCAGCAAGCCGCCGCCCTGCGCCAGCTGGCCGACTCGCCCTTCGATTTTATTCCGCTGAACGCCAGTACGTGGCAAAGCTTGCAGGCCGAGATTTTCGGGCTCATCCAGCAGGTTTTTGGCCAAAACCCGGCCTACCGTGCCGTGAGCCGGGCGCAGTTCGACCTGCTCTATAACGTGGAGTACGCGGCCGGGCTGTGCCCGCACTCGTCGGTGCTGTTTCGGCACCGGGCCAGCGGGCGGCGGGCGGCGCTCAGCCTCTGCCAGCCCAATTATCACCCCTTAAACCTGCCTGTTACCACGGCTCCGAATTTTGAGCGGCACTACCCCCAGTTGCCCGAACCCCGCACCCTGCTGGCCAAAACCGTGGGCGTGCACCCCGATTTTCGGGGCCAGGGCTTGCAGGCGCAGCTGGCCGCCTACGCCATGCGCAGCTTCCTGGCGCACTACGACGACGTTATTTTCTGCCTCATGCGCGCCGATAATCTTTCCCTGCGCTTCACCGCCGGCCTGCCCGCCGAAACGGCGCACTACGCGCTGTTTGAGCAGGATATTTAGCACCTTATTTAGGCAGTTTTCAGGCCAAACGGGCGGCTGGAAAGTTCGCGCTACTACCCTGACGTTGCGTAAGTTCTGCTATACCGCCAACCCAGCAAAATAGCTGTCAATAACCCCCGGCAAAAAGGGGTAGGGACTGAGCGAATGCGCCATGCCGTAGAGCCCGAGCCGGTGCAGGCCAAACTCCAGGGCCGCCAGCCGGTAGCCTTCGGCGAAGGCGGCGCGGTCGGCAAACTGGCCGGTCAGCTCGTGCAATTCCTGGCGGTAAAGCTCGACGTAGGCGGCGCGCTGGGCGTAGCGGGCGGGCCGCAGCACGAAGCTCAGCAGCTCCACCACGTCGTACTGGGGTAGGTGCCAGGTGGCCAGCTCCCAGTCGTAAGCCACGAAGCGCAGCGCGCCGTCGGGCCGCCGCTCGAAGCAGGTGTTGCGCGGGTTCAGGTCGTTGTGAATGAGCGTTTTGGGAAGCTGCTGCACGGTAGCCCAGGCGGTGGCCACCGTGCCGAGCAGCCCGCGCAGCTGCCGCACCCGCGCCGGTGGGTAGAGCACCGGCAGCCGCGCGGCGGCATTCGCCAGCAGGGCTTCCCAGAGGGGTAGCAATTCGGGCCACGGCGCGGCGGCGGGCGGCGCGGCCGTGGCGGCCACCAGGTGGCAGGCGTGCCAGGCGGCCAGCTGGCGCAGGGCGGTGCGCAGGTGGACATCGGTCCACAAGTCGGGGGTAGGGGCCGAGTTCAGCAGTTCGTGCCGGCTGAGGTCTTCGAGCAATAGCAGGTAGCTTTCGGCGGGCTCGTCGGCGTGGGTGGCCCACACGGTGGGCAGCAGCGGCGCGGGGGCCGCGCCGGGGGCGGCCGGCGCGTACACGGCCAGCTCGCGCCAGTGCGTATCAGCAAAGCCCGTACGCAGCTCGAAGGCCGGGTACACCTCGGCCAGCTCGCCGCCGCAGGCTAAGGCCAGGCCCGTGAGCATCTGGCAGATAGCCCGGCCCGGCGGCTTGGCCTTGAGCACCAGCCGCTCGGTGCGCCAGCCGGTGCCGGCCGTGCGCAGCTCCGCATCGAGCCCAAACAGCCCCACCGGCTGGGCCGTGCGCCCCGCCGTAAGATTAGCCAGAATGCTGGCCGAACTGTCGAGCAAGCGCGGGCGCACGGCCCGCACCTCGGCGGCCTGGGCGGGGGCGTGCCGGCGCAGCAGCGTTTGAGTAAAAGCGGGCGTGAGCATGGGGGGAGTTGAGAATTAAGAATTTAGAGTTAAGAATTTGGAATTTACCTAAAGCCGATTGTCATTGCGAGCAAAGCGAAGCAATCGCACCGGAACGATGAACGAACGACCAGCGTGGGTGTCGTGCGGGTGCGATTGCTTCGCAAGCTCGCAATGACAAACGATTCTGACACTAGGCAAAATCACTTGCCAGCTCGCCGCGACACTCATTTTTACTAAGCTCACCGGCCAGCGCAGGGTAGTCCAGCACCCGCACGCCGCCAAAATAGAAGCAGGCATCGTGCGTGCTGAGGTGGGCCGAGGCGGCGGCCAGCAGCGGCACGGCGGCCGTGCGCAGAGGTGCCTGGGCTTGCAGCAGGTTCCAGAACACGGCGCGCAGGGGCCGGGCCGGGGCCGGGCGGGCCGCCAGGGCCGCGCTCACCCGCGCAAACTCGGCGGGGCTGACGTACTCAAAAATATTCGATAAGCTCGCCTTGCTCACGCTTTGCCCCGCCGCCGACAGCAAAAATTCGGTGGCCTCGCCCGTGCGCAGCCGCAGCCGGGGCAGGCGGGCGCGCAGGGTGGCGTGGTGGGCCGCCTGGTAGCAGGGGGGCAGCAGGTGCTCGGGCAGGCCCTCGGGGCCGAAGAGAAAGAAGCGCAGGAAGAAATTGTCGCGGGCCAGCTGCCGGCCCAGGTGCCGCCGTAGCCGCTCGTAGAAGGTGGCCCCGCCCGCGTCGGCGGCGTAGCGAAACAGGCGCGGGTCGCGCCCCCGGCTCAGGTTGGCCGCGTCGAAATAGTCAATGAACGCCCGTCGAAACGCCGGCTGGTCCAGCTCGCCGGCGAAATACGCCTGCTGCTTATCTGCTGACTCATAAGCCAGTAGCCCGCGCAGGCGACGCTGCCAGGTGAGTGGCAGGCTCGGTACGAAGCCCGTGACGTAGCCTTCGAGCTGCCCGGCCAGCAGCAGGCCGCGCGGGTGCCGGCGCAGGCACTCGGCCAGCGTCGCGGCCTCGGCGGGGGGTAGGGTAGTTTGCAGGGCCACCCCGGCGGCGGTCACGGCGGCCGGCCCGGCGAGGCCCAGCAGGCCGCGCAGCACGGCCGGCGGGTGGTGGGCGATGGCGTGCAGCTTGAGGCGCAGCAGATGGTTTTGCACCGGGTTCAGGTCAATGGCCGTGACGCGCCGGGGGCCGGCCAGCAGGGCGTTGAGGGCGTTGCAGCCCGCCGAGGTAATGATGAGCGCGTGGTCGTCGGGCTGCAAACCGAGAGCCCCGTGCAGCGTCGCGGCGCTTTCCCACACCAGGCCGTAGCGCAGGCGGTCGAGCGGAATTTGGGCGAATTCGGAGTGCATAGCGGGGGAGGAAGTGGTGGGGAGAGTAGGTCTATCAATTATTTTAAGGCTTATGCAAATCGGTTGTCATTGCGAGCGCAACGACGCAATCGCACCGGAACGATAGCTGAACGACCGGCGCGGGTGTCGTTCGGATGCGATTGACGCCGCTTGATGCGCGGAATGCGTTGTTCGCAATGACAAACGGCTAACAATCAATAATCAACCCAGCAAATCGTAGCGAATTTTGGAGAGATGCCGGCCATCTACCGGCAGCCGGGGGCGGTAGCGCACCGGCCCCAGCAGGCCCGCCCCAAACGCTTCAGCCACGGCGGCGCGCACGTCGGCGGCCGGCCGGCTACCCACCACGAACAGCTCAAACTGCCCGCCGCTGGCCAGCGGGCGGGCCGCCACCTGGTCCACGCCGGGCAGCTGGCGCAGGTAGTGTTCCAGCTGGTAGTGGCCCACGCCGCGCACCAGGCCGGCCGCCCCGCGGCGGCCCACCAGCCACAGTTGGCCCGCCGCGTCGAAGTAGCCGTAGTCGCCGGTGGCCAGGTACTCGGCCGCGCCGGCGGGCCGGGCCACGTGGGGGCCGGCCACCAGAATTTCGCCCGCCACGGCTGGTTCGGGCGCCGGGCCGCCCGCCAACGAGGGGGTAGGGGCGGGCAGCCACACCGGCGCGGGCTGCCGCAGCCGCACGCGCAGCCCCGCCACGGGCGGCCCCACGCAGTAGCCCCGGCGCGGGTCGAGGGCCGCGCCGGCCACGGCCCGCACCGCGATGGGCTCGGCCTCGGAAGCCCCGTAGATGACGTGCAGCGTGGCCCTTGGAAACCAAGGCCGCAGGGCCGCCAGCAGTTGCTCGGGCACCGGCGAGCCCCCCACGCCCAGCGCCCGCACTGCCGGAAAGGTAGCCGGCTGCCGACGCAACTCATCGAGCAAGGTATTGAAATAAAAGACGTTGCCGGTGAGCGTTTGCACCTGCTCGGCCGCCAGCTGCGCCAGCACGCGGCTGGGGGCCAGCCGCGCCAGGCTGCCCGCCAGGTCGGGCACCACGCTGAGCGCCCCCACCGCCAGGTTGTGCAGAATGACGTTGGGAAACAGCGGAAAATCGCGCTGCCCCGCCCACGGCGGAAACTGCCGCCGCAGCGCTTCGTGCTGCTGCTGCAACACCGCGTGGCTGCGCCGCACCGCCGTGGGCCGCCCCGAGGCCGACCCCGAGCTGTGCGACACCAGCGCCGGCTGGCCCGGCGGCACCGGCCGCAGCAGGGGGGTAGGGGCGGGGGCGACCGGCTCGCCGGCGGCGGGCGCGGCGGCTACGCAGCGGTAGCCCAGCAAGCGGCCCGGCCCGGCCAGCCAGTACCGGGCACCGGGCGTAGTAGCCACGTGCCCGATGCGCTCGGCGCGCAGCAGCGCCAGCAGCTGGCGGGCGGTGGCCCCGGCGGGGGGCAGCACCGGCACCGCGCCCAGGCCCAGCACCGCCAGCAGGGCCGCCACCAGCTCGGGGCTGCCGGGCTGGGCCAGCAGCACGGGCGCGCCGGGGGGTAGGGGGCCGGCGTGCTCCAGCGCCTGCTGCCAGGCGTGCACCCGGCCCAGCAGCTCGGCCCCGCTCAGGGTGGTGGCCGAGGCACCGGGGCGGGCAGCGGGCCAGCGTAGCACGGCGCGCGCCGGGTGGGCTTGCAGGCTCGAAAACAGGCGCTCGGCGAAATTGGGGTGCATGGCGAGGGGCGGAAAACCCGGCCGCGACGGTCGCGGCGGCGAGGTGGCTCAAAGGTGCGCGCAAGCCCACTGAAAAAGCCAACCGATAGTTGTCCGCCTCAGACTTTACAACGCCCCGCCCCGCCCGGCCTGGGTCGGGGTGGGTAGCCGGCAATGGTAGGGCGCGATTTGTAATTAAATACTTACTAGAAAGGTAATTATCCGAATAAATTGCCTGTTTTCAGCCCGCCCAGAATGCCGCCGCAGGCCGCAAAAAGACACCAGAGAAACAGACTTTAGAAATTACTTAATCTGGCTGCGAAATCTTCGTGAATCGCGGCTGGCGCGCTTCCAGGTGGTCCAAATACAGCCCGGATGCAACCCAAACGGCCAGCCCCGCCCAGCGCACGGTTCGGCGACGGGTTTTGCGGTTTCGGAAGCTTTTAGTTGAATGGCCCCGGCCGGGCCGGGCACCTTTGGGCCATCGCTTTCGCTACCCCCGGCCCCATGAAAACCTCGCTCCTCGCCGCCCTATTGGCCCTTGGCCCCGCTGCTACCCTGGCCCAGGCGCCTACCCCCCCGGCCGGGGCCCACGCCGCCACCCGCCTCAGCGGCACCGTGCTCGACGCGGCGGGCCACCCGCTGCCGGGGGCCAACGTGTTTCTAAGAACGACTTTCGACGGGGCGACCACCGATTCGCTGGGGCGGTTCGGCTTTACTACCACGGCCACGGGCCCGCTGCCGCTCGTCGTCACCCTCATTGGCTACGAAATGCAGGAAACGCCGCTGGCCCTGCCCGGCGGGGCGCTGGCCCTACCCCCCCGCCGCCTGCGCGAAAGCCGGGCTTCGCTGGGCGCGGTCGTGATTACGGGCGGGGCCTTCGAGGCCAGCGACGAGAAGCGGGCGGCGGTGTTCAAACCCCTCGACATCCTGACCACGGCCGGGGCCAACGCCGACATCGCGGCCGCCCTCAACACCCTGCCCGGCACCACGCGGGTGGGCGAGGAGGGCAAGCTCTTCGTGCGCGGCGGGGCCGCCTCCGAAACCCGCACCTACCTCGACGGCCTGCCCGTGCAAAGCCCCTACGGCGGGGCCGTGAGCGGCGTGCCGGCGCGGGGCCGGTTTTCGCCTACTCTCTTCAAGGGCACGCTCTTTAGCACCGGCGGCTACTCGGCCGAGTATGGCCAGGCGCTGAGCGCGGTGGTAGGCCTGAACTCGGTGGACCTGGCGCCCGAAACCCAGACCGGCATCTCGCTGCTGAGCGTGGGCGGCAGCCTGAGCCGCAGCCAGCGCTGGGCGCGCACCTCGGTGTCGGCTAACGTGGACTACACCAACCTGGCCCCGTACTTCGGCCTCACCGCGCCCGACCAGCGCTGGGCGCCGGCGCCGCAGAGCCGGGGCGGGGCCGTGCGCCTGGCCCACCGCACCGGCCCCTACGGGATGCTGAAAGTGTACGCCACCTACGCCGGCCAGCAGGTGGCCACCCGCCAGCCCGACCCCGAGGCCGCCTACGCCGCCACCGGCCGCCTCACGGGCCTGCGCAACGACAACGCCTACCTCAACGCCACCTACCGCACCGCCCTGCGCCGCGGCTGGAGCCTGAACACCGGCCTGGCCCTGGCCCGCGAGCACAACGACGTGCGCCCCGAGCCCCAGGCCATCGACGAGCGCGAGCAAACCGCCACCGCCCGCCTGGTGCTCACCAACGACTCGGCCAGCACCTGGTTCAACCTTAAGCTGGGCGCCGAGGCCACCGCCCAGCGCTACGACCTGCGCTACCAGGCCACGCCCGGCGCGCCCGTCTACGCGCCCGGCTTTCTGGAAAAGCGCACCGCCATTTTTGGGGAAAGCGACCTGAGCCTGGCGCCGCGCCTCACGGGGCGGGTAGGGCTGCGGGGCGAATACTCGGCCCTGCTCGGCCGGGCCAGCCTGGCCCCGCGCCTGGCCCTGGCCTGGCGGCTGGGGGCCGGCGGCCAGCTCTCGGCCATCGGCGGGTTATTTTACCAAAACCCTACCCCCGACCTGCTGCGCGTGCAGCCCCGGCTGGGCTTCGAGCAGGCCGCCCACTATATCCTCAGCTACCAGCGCACCGCGGCCGGCCGCACCCTGCACGCCGAGCTGTATTACAAGGACTACCAACAGCTGGTGCGCTTCGACCGCTACAATCCGCTGGATGCCAGCGCCTACGCCAATAGCGGCAGCGGCTACGCGCGCGGGCTGGACGTGTTCTGGCGCGACCGCTACCAGACCTTCAAAAAAATAGACTATTGGGTGAGCTACGGCCTGCTCGCCACCCGCCGGCAGTACCGCGGCGACCTGGCGCCGGCCGTGCCCACCTTCGCCGCCACCCACAGCCTGAGCCTGGTGGGCAAGTACTGGTTCGAGAAGCCGCACCTCCAGCTCAGCGGCACCTACAGCTACGGCAGCCCGCGCGCCTACTTCGACCCCAACCAGCCGGGCTACAACCAGGGCCGCACCCCCGGCTTTCAGCAGCTCGACCTCAGCCTGAGCTACCTCACGCACCTGGCCGGGCAGTTCACCATCGTGCACCTGGCCGTGACCAACGTGCTGGGTCGCGACAACCTCTACGGCTACCGCTACGCCGCCGCGCCCGACACCGCGACCGGCCAGTATGCCGCCGTGCCGGTGCGCTCGCTCACCCCGCAAATGGTGGTGGCCGCGCTGCTCATCTCGATTAATAAAAAGACGCCCGGCGATACGTCGGTGGCCCCGGACTGAAGGCGTTGTTTAGGAAATGGATAGAACGTTATTCCGAGCTTGCCGAGGAATCTCGCTTGGGTCGTTGCCCGAAGCCTGAACGATTCGCTAACGGCGCGCGCGAGATTCCTCGGCAAGCTCGGAATGACACATAGGTGACTTTTCTTGCTTCCTAAGCAGCTTCAGTAGTCTTCAACCCGTGGCGGGTAGCTTCTTCTTCAGCCAGCGCCGCACGGGCTCGTCGTAAAGTTTCAGGCTGGCGTAGGCGAGCCCGACGGCGACCACGAACGTGAGCACGGCCACCGGCCAGCCCTGCTGCCCGGATACTTGGTGGGCGCTTACCCAGCCCGTGTAGACGTAGATGAGCGGGTAATGCGTGATGTAGAGGGGGTAGGAAATATCGCCGAAAAACTTGCTCAGCCGCGCGGCCCCGGCGCTGGCTATCTGCCCGCTGGCCCCGAGCCACACAAGCAGCGGAAAGATAAAAATGATGCTGAGCGAATCGTATAAGCCATTGGCCCACAGGTGCGCGGCCCCGCCCACGCGCGGCCAGGCCAGTACCAGTACCAGCAGCAGGCTGCACCACCCAAAGGCATTTTTGACGTGGCCCAGCCCCGCCACGCGCGACAGCAGCAGCCCCGCGAAAAACGGATACAGCATCCGCGTGAACCCAATGCGGAGCTGCGGCCCGGTGAGCGACCAGCCGCCGATGACGTCGCCATTGTGGCTCGTCACGGCCAGCTGAACGAGGGCCGCGCCCGCCAGCGTCACCAGCACCGCCAGCGCGGCATTGGAAAGCTTGCGCACGCCGAGCGCGTACAGCAGGTTGGCGATGTACTCGAAAAACAGCGACCAGCCCGGCCCGTCGAGCGGATGCATCTCCTGCCAGCCCCGAATGTCGAGCGAAACCGGCACCGGCAGCAGCGTAAACCCGATGAGCATGACCAGCAGCATTTTCCAGACCGGCACCTGGGCGATGCCGGGCCACAGCGGCGACGCCTGAAAGTAGAAGCACAAGGCCCCGACAACCATGCCCAGCACCACCATCGGCTGGAGCCGGATGAGCCGGGCCCGGACGAACCCCTTCAGCGTGAGACGGCCCCAGCGGTCGTCATAAGCGTAGCCAATAACGAAGCCCGAGAGCAGAAAGAAGAAATCGACCGCCAGGTAGCCGTGGTTGATAACCTGGTCGAGGTGGCTGGTGGCGTGCGCCTCGCCCAGGTGAAAAGCCACCACCAGCAGCGCGGCCACGCCCCGCAGGCCATCCAGGATGGCGTAGTGCGGCTTGGGGCTTAGGGTAGTGGGTTGGGCCTCGGAAAGCAGCTGAGCCTGCATGAGTTAGGGCGAAAAAAGGTGGGACTGACCTGAGGGCGATGAGCAAGCGCCGGGCTGGCCAGGCAGGGGTAGGCAAAAGTATCTGCCAGGCCGCCGCTTAGCGCAGTTTCGGTGTACGGGGCGGGCTGCCGGCTGTCCGCTCGCCGTCCGCGCCGTTCGTTCTGGCGGCGAGCGGACAGCCGGCGAAAAGCCGGCAGCCCGCCCCGGCTAAGCGGCGGCCCGAATTTGAAACCGCGCCGGGCCGCCGCTTGAGCTTCGGCCCGCGTTTCGGCGGTTTCGGGGGGCGCTTCGCACGCTTCGGCAACGGGCATTTTCGGCGGCGGGCGGGCGGCGGCACCTTTGACGCAGCAAACCACTCCAACCCTCCAACTCCCTTTCTGAGTCATGAAAAAATCGCTGCTTACTCTCGTCCTCGCCGCCGGTAGCCTGGCCGCCATTGCCCAACCCACGCCCGCCGCTACCCCCGCGCCGGCCGCCACCAGCCCTACCCCCGCCGGCTACGCCGAGCTGCTGGGCGCTACCATCGCGCAGGTGATGAGCACCGGCGACCCGGCCGAGCTGCAAGCCCTGGCCGCCAGGCTGGCGCGCGCCGCCGCCGTGGCGCCCGCCGACTGGCTGCCCCGCTACTACCAGGCCTACGCCCTAATTATCAATGTCTTCCAAAGCAAAGAAAAGGGCGACATCAAGGACCAGACCCTCGACCAGGCCGAGGCCGCTCTGGCCCAGGCTCGCCAGCTGAAGGGCGACGAGAGCGAGTTGCTGACGCTGCAGGCCTACGCCTACCAGGCCCGGCTGGGCATCTCGCCCATGCTGCGCGCCCAGCACTACTCATCAATGGTGGAGGAAGCCGTGGCCCAGGCTGAGGGCCTGAATCCGGCCAACCCCCGGCCCTACCTGGTGGCGGCCAACAACGTGTACTACACGCCCAGGATGTTTGGGGGCGGAGCCGCGGCCGCCCGCCCCTTGTATGAGCAGGCCAAGGCCAGGTTTGCCGCCTTCCAGCCGGCGAGCGCGCTGGCGCCCAGCTGGGGAAAGGCTCAGGTGCTGGGCCGCCTCCAGCAATATGAGGTAGCCGCCGCGGCCGCCAGCAAGTAGCCGCCTACCCCCCTTCGCCGGCGCGAAGCGGCTCGTCGGCTTCGCGCCTGAAAGCGTTATTTTTATGGCCTCCCCGTTCTTTTCGTTGCCCGCCGTGCCCTCGTTTTTGCCGCCTACCCCCGCTGCCCCGCCCTACGCCGATACTGCCCCGGCCGGCACGCCCTGGGTAACCACGGTGGAGCGCTCGCAGGTGCGGGCCTTCGGGCGGGTGCTGGGCTGGATAGCGCTGGCCTGCGCCGGCACGGCGCTGCTGTTCGCGCCGCCGCCCTGGCGCGACCCGAAGAACTACGCCATTTCGCTCGGCATCTCGTTCAGCTACGCGGCGGGGCTGTGGTTTGCCAATGCCTACACCGCCGACCTGCTCAACGTGCGCGCCGGCTGGAGCGAGCGGCCCATTCGGCGGCTGCTGGTCACGGTGGGGTTTTCGTTTCTGGCCTCGCTGCTGGTGATAGCAGTGGTGCGGGAGAGTTTCTCCATGTTGCTTGGCCACCGCGCGCCGGGCTACTCGCTGCGGCACAACTTCTGGTCCGAGTCGGCCTTTTCGCTGCTGATGACGGTGGTCATTTCGCTCTTTATGCACTCGCGCTCGTTTTTACTGGCCTGGCGCGAGGCCACCGTGCGGGCCGAGCGCTTAGAAAAAGAATCGGCCGTGGCCCGCCTCGATTCCCTGCGCCGGCAGGTGGACCCGCACTTTCTCTTCAATTCGCTCAACGCCCTCACCAGCCTGGTGGAGGAAAACGACCCGGCCCGCGCCGTGCGCTTCATTCGCCAGCTCAGCAGCGTGTACCGCTACGTGCTCGATAGCCAGAGCCAGGAGCTGGTGCCGCTGGCTGAGGAATTACAATTCGCTGAAGCCTACGTTTTTCTGCAAAAAACCCGCCTCGACGAAGCCCTGCAAGTCGAATTCTCCTTCCCAAGCCCCAAGCCCCAGGCACCAGGCACCAGCAACTTCTACCTGCCGCCGCTGGCCCTGCAGCTGCTGCTCGAAAATGCCCTCAAGCACAACACCGCCTACCAGGCCGACCCGCTGCGCCTGCGCGTGGCCGTGGATGCCGCTGCCGCCACCCTCACCGTGCGCAACACCCTGCGCCCCCGCCGCCTGGCCGCCAACGAAACCTCGGGCCGCGGCCTGGCCAACCTGCGCGCCCGCTACGGCTTCCTCACCCCGCGGCCGGTCGAGGCCGGGCCGGTGGGCGGCGAGTTCGTGGTTACTTTGCCGCTGCTGGTGCTGTAAGCAGCGCGGCTTAAGTAGCTGGCTGCTAGCTATTGGCTAGTAGCTGATAGCTTTCGCGCTGCTTAACGGGGAATGGTAGTCATAGCAACGGGCGCTTACTTTTGGCCGACTACTGACTTGCGGCTTCGGCCCGTTGCGCTGTGAAAAAATCGACTTATCTGAACGCGTTGAAGCTGCTGGCCGTCGGGCTGGTGGTGGCCGGCTTGTGGCTGCTGACGCGCCGGGCCGCCACTCCCGATACCTTCGCGGCGGTGACCGGCGCGCTACGGCAGGCCCGGCCCGCCGACGTGGAAAGCATCACGCTCTACCCCCTGCTGCCCGATAAGCAGGGCGGCGCGGCCCGCCCGTTTCAGCTGCGCACGCCGGCCGAGATTAACTCGTTGCTGCGGGGCCTGCGGCAACTGCGGCCCATCGCGGTCGATAAGCAGACCTTCAGCCCTTTTATACAAACCACGCTCACGGTGCGCCTCACGCCGCGGCTGGCGGCGGCGTGGCACCTCCACAGCCGCGACGTTATCTGGCGGCTGGCCAGCGCGGCGGAGGGCGAAGTGGCGCTGCGGGCCTACAGCGAGGTAATTTGCCAGAGCACGGCCCTCAACCAGCACGTGCGGTACCTGCGCGACAGCCTGGCCAGCCACTGGACCGCCACCAACCAGCGCGGTTTTGGAGTTCAGGTACAGAATTAAAAATTGAAGCTGTTTAGGAATTAGAAAAGTTGCCCGAACGTCATTCCGAGCTTGCCGAGGAATCTCGCTCGCGTCGTGGAACGAAGCCCGAACGACTGCGGGCGAAATGCTGCGCTGCGCTCTGCATGACGTTCTGACGACTTTCTAAACAGCTTTATTAAAAATCTGACTGCCAAATTTTTAATTAATCACAAAAGCGTACAGGGACCTGGAAAGCGCTATAACCCGCCACTTTACCCACTATTACCTTGATGCTCCGAGCCTTACTCGTGGAAGATGAGCCCCTGGCCGCCCGCCGCCTCACCAATCTGCTGCACAAGCAGGCCGTGCCGTTTGAGGTGCTCGGGCCGGCCGAGTCGGTGGCGCAGGCCGTGGCCCTGCTGCAAGCCGGCCCCGCGCCCGACGTACTTTTCCTGGACATTCACCTGGCCGATGGGCTGAGCTTTGAGCTATTTGAGCAAGTGAAAATCGCCTGCCCGGTCATCTTCACCACCGCCTACGACCAGTACGCCCTGCGCGCCTTCCGGGTCAACAGCGTCGATTACCTGCTCAAGCCCATTGATGAGGAAGAGCTGCGCGGCGCGGTGGCCCGGCTGCAAGCCCGGCTGGCCCCGGCTGCCGGGCTCCCTACCCCCCCGCCCGCGCTCGACGCCGCCACGCTGGCCCAGCTGGTGCGGCAATTGCGGCAGCCCGCGCCCACGGCCAGCTACAAAACGCAGTTCGTGGTGCGGGTGGGCGAACACCTCAAAGTGGTGCCCGTGGAGCAGGCAGCGTACTTTTTTAGCCTGGAAAAAACGACGCTGCTGCAAAGCACCGACGGCCGCAAGTACGTGGTTGACTACACGATGGAGCAGCTCGAAGGCCTGCTCGACCCGGCCCGGTTCTTCCGCCTCAACCGGGCATTCCTGGCGCAGCAGGCCGCCATCGCCGATATTATTCATTACACCAACTCGCGCCTGCAAACCATTCTCAGGCCCGCCCCGCCCGAGAGCGAAGGCCCCGTGCTGGTGAGCCGCGAAAAAGTGAGCGTATTCAAAAGCTGGCTCGATAGATAGGGGTAGGAATACTTGCCACGCGGGGAGGTGAGAGTTAAACAGGACCTACGCGAAAGTTGGTTGTCGTGGCGACAAGAGGGACTGCTTCCCGCGGCCAGCCTGCCGTTATTTGCTCATTGCTACTTACTCATTGCTTATTGAAGAATGTGGTTTCGCCTGCTTTCTACCCGCCGCTACCCCGACCGCCCCGCCGAGGTGCCTACCCCCGGCCGCTCACCCTACCTGGCTGATTATGACCGGGTAGTGTTTTCGTCGGCTTTCCGGCGCTTGCAGCGCAAGACGCAGGTAATGCCGCTGCCCGAAACTGATTTTGTGCACACTCGCCTCACGCACTCGCTCGAAACGGCCTGCGTGGGCCGCTCGCTGGGCCGCCTTTCGGCCCGCCGCGTGCTCGAAAATGACCCCGACCTGGCCCGCGAGCTGCCCGATTTTGCCCAGGATTGCGGCGACATCGTGGCCGCCGCCTGCCTGGCCCACGACATCGGCAACCCGCCCTTCGGCCACTCGGGCGAGGATGCCATCTCGGCCTACTTCGCCAGCCACGCCGCCGCGCGGTTTATCGGCGAGCTGACTCCCGCCGAGCTGGCCGACTTGCAGCACTTCGAAGGCAATGCGGCTGGCTTTCGCATTCTCACCCACACCTACCCGGCGCTCAGCAGCGGCTCGGCCGGGCTGGGGCTTACCTACGCCACGCTCGGGGCCTTCACCAAGTACCCGCGCCCGTCGCTCATCGACGCGGAGAAAAAACAAAACGGCGCCAGCGAGAAGAAGTACGGTCACTTCCAGGCCGAAAGCCCGCGCTTCCGGCTGGTGGCCGAAGAGCTGGGTCTGCGGGCCAAAGATGCCCCGGCCGGCTTCTACCACCGCCACCCGCTGGCCTTCCTGGTGGAGGCGGCCGACGATATCTGCTACCGCATTATCGACTTCGAAGATGGCCTCAAACTGGGCCTCATCGACCACGAGCGCGGCCTGGCCCTGCTGCGCGAGCTGCGCGCCGCCGCCCCCAACGCCCGCCCCAAAGGCAGCGGCAGCAGCGGCCTGGAGTGGCGCGACTGGCAGGAGGAGCTGGGCTACCTGCGCGCCACGCTCATTGGCCAGCTCGTGGATGAAACCGCCACCCGCTTTGCCCGGCACGCGCCCGCCATCCTGGCCGGCACCTACGATGCCTCGCTCGTGAAGGAGCTGAGCGGCTACCACTTCCTGGAAGAAATTCAGCGCCTGAGTATCGCCAGGCTCTACCGCTCGCGCCCGGTCCTCGAAATCGAAGCGGCCGGCTTCGAGGTGCTCGGCGGCTTGCTCGACGCCTTTCTGTGCGCCATTTTCGATTCCAAAAACAACCACCGCTCGCGTAAGCTGCTCGATTTGCTATCCCCTCAGTTTCGGGCCATCGGCCCCCAAGCCGGCGCCTCGTCCTACGAGCAGATTTTGCTGCTCACCGACTACGTGGCCGGCCTGACCGACCAGCACGCGCTGAGCCTGTACAAGACAATAAAAGGGATTGAGTTGCCGAAAGGATTTTGAAAAACTATTCGGAATACGCCAAATTAAAGAACGTCATGCTGAACGCAGTGAAGCATCCTGGCCGCATCAGCCGCGTCGTTCAACGACTCTGCCAAGATGCTTCACTGCGTTCAGCATGACGTTTTTATAAGTTTTTTACGGTAAGTCGAGTACCTCATTATCGTGTAGCGCCACCATATTTTCCAGCAGCGCCTCCAGTAGCAGCCGGCCTTTCCAAACCGATTTTAACTTGCCCCGAATCTGCGTGGCCGTTTGCACGAACTCTTCTTCTCCGGCCGTTTCGTGGCCTTCGAAAGTCATGAGCTTCTCCACCATTTCCTCCGTCATTTCGGGGTGAAACTGGAGGCCGATGATGCCGTCGCCCCACGCGAAGCCCTGCGCCGCGCAGCCCGCTGACATGCCCACCCGCACCGCACCCGGCGGCACCGTAAACGTATCGACGTGCCAGTGCAGCACCGTGGCTTTGTCGGGCCAGCCGCGCAGCAGCGGGTGGCTCAGGGCCCTGGCCGCGAAGCGCACCGTCCAGAAGCCGATTTCGGGTGCGGGGTTGCGGCGTACCTCGCCGCCCAGCGCTTGGGCCACCAGCTGCGCGCCCAGGCAAATGGCCAGTGTGAGCTTGCCCGCCCGCAGCGCCTCGCGCAAGAAGACCTTTTCCGCCACCAGCCAGGGAAATTCGGCCTCGTCGTGCACGCTCATGGCCCCGCCCAGAATCAGCAGGCCATCAAACTCACTTAGCGCCGGAAAGGTGGGGTAGGGCTCAAAAAGCCGCGTAAAAGTGAGCGCGTGCCCGTGCGCCGCCAGCCACTCGGCCGCGTGGCCAGGGCCTTCGTCGGGCAAGTGTTGGAGGCAATGAAAGTGCATGATTTAGCAACTATAATATTTCCGCGTGACGGAACATTACGACAACTATTGCTGCCATTGCTATGGCAAAAAATCCTAGCAAGAAAATAACCCAAAAAGAAATGCCGACCCAAAACACTGCCCATATGGTAGAATATCGCCTTCGGCCGAGCGCGCGGTAAGCCCATGCTCCGAAAATGAGGTAGGGTACCTCAAGGGCATAGAACTCCCATAACGAGAACAAGAGGCGTAGCCAGTCCATAGTCTGTTCATAAACTAAAAGCCGCTCTGGTAACCCAAAGCGACTTTAGTTTATTCAGCATTTCAATACAAAATCATGGTTTCTACTCCCATTCAATTGTCGCTGGCGGCTTGCTGCTGATATCATACACCACGCGGTTTATCCCGCGCACTTGGTTGATAATGCGGTTGCTCACGTCGGCCAGAAAATCGTAGGGCAGGTGGGCCCAGTCGGCGGTCATGCCATCTACGCTGGTCACGGCGCGTAGGGCTACTACACGCTCGTAGGTGCGCTCGTCGCCCATCACGCCCACGCTCTGCACGGGTAGCAGCATGGCGCCGGCCTGCCACACTTGGTCGTAGAGGCCGCGCTCTTTTAGTAGGTTGATGAATACGGCGTCGGCGCGTTGGAGCAGGTCCACTTTTTCGGGCGTGATGTCGCCCAGGATGCGGATGCCCAGGCCGGGGCCGGGGAAGGGGTGGCGGTTCAGAATCTCGCCGGGCAGGCCCAGTGCCGCACCGACCTCGCGCACCTCATCCTTGAAGAGCATTCGCAGCGGCTCCACGATTTTGAGGTTCATCTTCTCGGGCAGGCCGCCCACGTTGTGGTGGCTCTTGATGGTCACGGCCGGCCCGCCGTGCACCGATACCGACTCAATCACGTCGGGGTAAATAGTGCCCTGCGCCAGCCAGCGGGCACCCTCCACCTGCTGCGCCTCGCGGTCAAATACCTCAATAAACGTGCGGCCGATGGCCTTGCGCTTCTGCTCGGGGTCGCTTAGTCCCTCAAGCGCCGCATAAAACTCGGGCGCGGCCCGCACGCCGGTCACGTTCAGGCCCAGGCCTTCGTAGGCTTTCAGCACCGAGGCAAACTCATCCTGCCGCAGCAGGCCGTTGTCGACAAAAATGCCGTGCAGGCGCGGGCCGATGGCGCGGTGCAGCAACAGCGCCGCCACGCTGCTGTCTACCCCCCCCGAGAGGCCCAGAATCACCTGGTCGTCGGGCCCGATGGTCGTTTGCAGGGCCTCTACCATCGAATCCACGAAGTGCTCGGGCGTCCAGCTCTGAGTACAGCCGCAGATGTTCACCACGAAGTTTGCGAGCAGCTGCCTGCCCTCGGTCGAGTGCGTTACCTCGGGGTGAAACTGGATGCCGTAGGTGTCCTGGCCCGGCAGCTGGTAGGCGGCCACCGCCACCTCGGGCGTGCCGGCGATGACGCGGTAGGAGGGGGGTAGGGACTTAATGGTGTCGCCGTGCGACATCCACACCTGCGTATCCACGTGCAGGCCGCGCAGCAAGGGCGAGGCCTCGTCGAGGCTGCTCAGCCGCGCCCGGCCGTATTCGCGAATGGTAGCCGGCAGCACCTCGCCGCCGCCCTGCTGGGCCAGCAGCTGCGCGCCGTAGCAGATACCCAGCACCGGCACCCGGCCCAGAATGCCGCTCAAATCGGGATTCGGCGAGTCAACGTCGCGCACCGAGCAGGGCGAGCCCGACAGAATGACGCCCCGCAGGTCGCCGGCGCCAATGCGCTCGGCCAGCTGGGGGGCGTGGGTGTAGGGGTGAATTTCGCAGAAGACGTGCAGCTCGCGAATGCGCCGGGCAATGAGCTGCGTGTACTGCGAACCGAAGTCCAGAATCAGAATTTGCTCCACGGATTCAAACGGATTTAAGGGATGGCGCGGGTGCGGCGGCAAGCCGCCTGACTACGCTTGCCCGAAACACGGGGTTAATCAGGCGTAGCTGCTCCGGCCAAGCCAGGTAAAAGTGGGTGCAAAAGTACCCCCGTTTCGGCCCCATCGGCGCGGCCAGCCCAGCTTTTTATTGCCGCATAAGCACGGTAAAAATTTATTTTTACCCAATAACTACCTAACAAACAAGCAAAACCAGGCGCGACCAGCGCCGTATCCGTTCTATCCATTAAATCCGTTTGAATCCGCGGTCTATCTTTGCACCGGCGAGTCAGAACGACCAGCTCCTGCTGAACTCCCCCAGGGCCGGAAGGCAGCAAGGGTAGGTGGTTGAGCGGTGCGATTTTGGCTCGCTTTTTTTGTCTTTTCCAGCCGGCCCCGAGCCGCGTTTTTCTGCCGAGTTTAGGCAGGCAGCGCGTAGCTTTGGGCCGGCTTTCTTTGTTGGATTGCCGCAAAAAAACGGTTGTCCTTGCGAGCGCAATGAAGTGGAGCACGGCAATCGCCCCAGAACGAAATCGTTCGGATATCGTGCCGGGGCGATTGCCGCGCTCCACTGCGTTGCGCTCGCAATGACAGACGATTATAGTAACTAACCACTTACTAATGAAGTTTTTTATCGATACGGCCAACCTGGCCGAAATTCAGGAAGCCGTTGACCTTGGCGTGCTTGATGGCGTGACTACCAACCCCTCGCTGATGGCCAAAGAAGGCATCCGGGGCACCGACGCCGTGATGGCCCACTACCGCGCCATCTGCGACATCGTGGACGGCGACGTGTCGGCCGAGGTAATCGCCACCGACTACGAGGGCATCATTCGCGAGGGCGAGGCCCTGGCCGACCTGCACCCCAACATCGTGGTGAAAGTGCCCATGATTAAGGAAGGCGTGAAAGCCATCAGGTATTTCAGTGACAAGGGTATCCGCACCAACTGCACGCTCATTTTCTCGGCCGGGCAGGCCCTGCTGGCCGCCAAGGCTGGCGCTACCTACGTGTCGCCCTTCGTGGGCCGCCTGGATGATATCGGCGCTGATGGCCTGGGCCTGATTGCCCAGGTTATCGAGATTTTTGCTAATTACGGCTACGCCACCGAGGTGCTGGCCGCCAGCGTGCGCCACGTGCCGCACCTCATCCAGTGCGCCGAGCTGGGCGCCGACGTGGTAACCTGCCCGCTCAACGTCATCACCGGCCTGCTCAACCACCCGCTGACTGACAAGGGCCTGGCAACATTCTTAGCCGACCACAAGAAGGTGAATGCGTAAATTAATTATGAATTAAAAATTATGAGTTATAAATTGTCGGGTTGAAATTCTTAGCTTATTAATTCATAACTCATAATTCATAATTCGGAAGCAGTGTACATCATTAAAGTAAAAGGCAAGGCCAAAATCCCGGATTACATCCAGCTGCGCGACGAGAATTTCGTGCTGATTGCCTATTTCCGCGCCGACCGGCCGCTTAAAGACCTGCACCGCTACGGCCTCGAAGGCCGGGAAGTACCGCTGGCGGCCGTTATCGCGGAATTGGAATTTGGTAAGCTGCGCAAGCTGGAACTCTAACCCGTACTATGACCGAGCCAGTAGTTGAGTTGCACGGCGCTACCATCACCCAGGAAGAGCGGGCGGTGCTGGAACACGTGTCGTTTGGGTTGGAAAAGAGCGAGTTTGTTTACCTGGTGGGGCGCACCGGGGCGGGTAAGTCATCGCTGCTCAAAACGCTGTACGCCGACCTGCCGCTGCTGGTGGGCGCGGGCACGGTGGCGGGCTTCGACCTGGAGCGCCTACCCCCCGGCAAGGTGCCGTATTTGCGCCGCCGGCTGGGTATCGTGTTCCAGGATTTTCAACTGCTGAGTGACCGCACGGTGGGCGAAAACCTGCTGTTTGTGCTGAATGCCACCGGCTGGCGCGGCAAGGCCCGCAAGCAGCAGCGCGTGCAGGAAGTGCTGACGCTGGTGGGCCTGAGTGGGGTAGGGGGCCGGATGCCGCACCGTCTTTCGGGCGGCGAGCAGCAGCGCGTGGTCATAGCGCGCGCGCTGCTCAACGAGCCCACGCTGCTGCTGGCCGACGAGCCCACCGGCAACCTCGACCCCGAAGTGGCCGACGGCATCATGGCCCTGTTCGCGGAAATAAACCACGCGGGCACGGCCATTCTCATGGCCACCCACAATTTTCAGCTGCTCGAGAAATACCCGCACCGCGTATTGACGTGTAAGGACGGGGCGCTGCTGGACTCGGGGCCGCGCTAGGCGGGGATTACAAAGCAATGCGCGCCGGTCTGTCCATTCTGATTCCCGTTTTCAACCGCGACGTGACCGCGCTGGTCGGTAGTTTGCTCCAGCAGGCCAGCGACTGGCCCGGAGAGATAGAAATCAGGTTGCTGGATGATAAATCGGGCGAGGAATATCGGGTAAAAAACCGGCCGCTGGGTGGCCTGGCGGGCGTATGGTACGAGGAGCTGCCGGCCAACGTGGGCCGGGCGGCCATTCGCAACCGGCTGGTGGCCAGTGCTAACCACGATTGGCTGCTGCTGCTGGATAACACCAGCCAGCTGCCTGATAAGGAATTTTTAGCGCGCTACCACGCGGCGCTGGGCCAGGCCCCCGTGCTCGCGGGCGGCGTAAGCTATGCCGCGCGGGCCCCCGCCAACCCCGCGTTCCGCCTGCGCTGGCTGTATGGCCGGCAGCGCGAAGCCCGGTCGCTGGCTCAACGTCAGGCCGCGCCCTACGACCAGCTGTTGGTAAATAACCTGCTGCTAAGCAAGGCGTTGCTTCAGCGCTTTCCGCTCGACGAAAACCTGTGCGGCTACGGCCACGAGGATACCAAGCTGGGCTGGCAGCTGGCCGGCGCGGGCGTGCCCGTGCACCACCTGGCCAACCCCGTGTTGCACGCGGGCCTGGAAACGGCGGCCGCCTTCTTACAAAAGTCGGAGCAAGCGGTGCATAACCTCGCCTACCTGCTGCACCAAAGTGGGTTGGGGGCCGACAGCCGGCTGGTGCAGGCTGCCCGGCGCCTGCGCCGCTGCTGGCTGGGGGCGGGGGTGCGCGCCGCGCTCGCGCTTTGCGCGCCGCTGCTTCGGCGCAACCTGCTGAGTACCAATCCATCGCTCCGGGCGCTGGATGCCCTGAAGCTGTTCTGGCTGCTGCGGGAGGAATAGGCCCGCCGACCGGCCAGTATCTTTGGTTTCTGCCCTTATTTCCGCTGCTTGCCCTTGTTACCGCCCATCCACTTGCTTGACCTTGCCGCTGAGCACGCCGCTTATCAGGCCGAGCTGGATGCGGCCTGGCGCGATACCGTGCGGCAAGCCGCGTTCATTCAGGGGCCGGCCGTGGGCGCTTTTGCCGCCGAGATGGGCGCGCACCTGGGCGGCGCGCACGTAGTGCCCTGCGCCAATGGCACCGACGCCCTCACGCTGGCGCTCCTGAGCCTGGCCCTACCCCCCGGCAGCGAGGTTATCGTGCCCGCCTTCACCTACGTGGCCACGCTGGAGGCCGCCGCGCTGCTGGGCCTGCGGCCCGTGCTGGTCGACGTGTTACCCGATACCTTCAACGTGGACCCGGCGGCGGTGCGGGCCGCTCTCACGCCGCGCACCGGGGCCGTAGTGGCGGTGCATCTATTTGGGCAATGCGCTGATTTAGAAGAGCTGACAAGTATTTGCCAAGCGGCAGGTGTGGCACTTATTGAGGACAATGCCCAGGCGCTGGGCGCTACGTTTACCTTCGCCAGCGGCAGCACGGCCTACGCCGGCACGGTGGGCGAAGTGGGTACTACCTCGTTCTTTCCGAGTAAAAACCTGGGCTGCCTCGGCGATGGCGGCGCGCTCTTTACCCGCGACGCGGCCCACGCTACGCTGCTAAAGCAGCTCGCCAACCACGGCCAGAGCCAGAAGTACCACCACCAGTGCATCGGCCTCAACTCGCGCCTCGACACCCTGCAAGCCGCCCTGCTGCGCGTGAAGCTGCGCCACCTGCCCGCTGCCCAGGCTGCCCGCCAGGCCGTGGCCGCCCGCTACGACGCGGCGCTGGGCGGCCTTGCTGATTTGCAAATTCCGGCCCGCGACCCGCGCAGCAGCCACGTTTTTCACCAGTATACCCTCACGGTAGCCGGGGAGGGGCGTCGCGATGCGTTGCAGCAACAACTTAAGCAACAAGGTATTCCAACGGCGGTTTACTATCCGCTACCGGTGCACGCGCAGCCGGCGTATGCCTACCTGGGCTACCAGGCGGGGCAGTTTCCGGTGGCCGAGCGGCTGTGTGGGCAGGTGCTTTCGCTACCCATTCATCCGGGGCTAACGGGAGAGCAGCAGGCGTACGTGGTAGCGCAGTTGGGTTACTTTGCCAGCGGCAGCGAATAAAGCGGCGTGAAAACCACTCTGCCTTCTCCTAGCCGGCGCAATGCCCGAATTGCTGGTGCGTCGCTGCTGGCTACGGTCAGCTACTGGGGGCTGCTGCACCGTTTTATTGCCAATGTGCACGAGCAGTCGCCGCACGGCTACGAGGGCGAAGGGGCGTTCGTTATCGTGCTTCCGCTGTACTTTCTATTGCTGTACGCAGGTTTTTTTAGCTTGGTGGCGCTGGAGCGGGTGCTACGGCGAAATCACGAGCCCATGCCAAAGGCAGACCTACTTTTGGGGCTGCTGCCGCTGTGGCTGCTACCGCTCTGGCTACTGTGCATAGCGCTTTAATCTGCTATTGCTGGCTGGGCTAGCAACCGGCCTTTTTTATTGCTTTGACTGATTTTTCCGCGGCTTCTGCTGCACCCGTTCGCTTCGCCATTTGCGGCGTGGGCCACATTGGCCGGCGCCACGCCGCCCTTGTAGCGCGCCACGCCGGGGCTAGCCTCACTGCGCTTATTGACGTGCGCGCCGAGCTGCGCGCCGGCCTGGCGGCCGAGTTTCCCGGCGTGCCATTTTTCCTTTCGCTGGAAGAATACCTCGAAACCGGCCCCGCCGCCGACGTGCTCACCGTGGCCACCCCCAACGGCCTGCACGCGCCGCAGGCGGTGGCCGGCCTGCGCGCCGGCTTGCACGTGGTGGTCGAAAAACCCATTGCGCTGCGCAAAACCGACGCTGAATTAATCGTGCACACGGCGTTGCAAACCGGCCGGCTGGTCTTTGGCGTGATGCAAAACCGCTACTCGCCGCCCGCCGCCTGGCTCAAGCAGGTGTGCGACGAGGGCCGGCTGGGCGAGGTGTTTCTGGTGCAGCTCAACTGCTTCTGGAACCGCGACGCCCGCTACTACCACCCCGGCGGCTGGAAAGGCACGCAGGCGCTGGATGGCGGCACGCTCTTCACGCAGTTCAGCCACTTCGTGGATTTGCTGTATTGGGTATTTGGCGACATTACCAATATTTCGGCCCGCTTTCGGGACTTCACCCACGCCGGCATTACCGAGTTCGAGGACAGCGGCCTCGTCACCTTCGACCTCGTGCGGGGGGGTAGCGGCACGCTCAGCTACAGCACCGCCGTGTGGGACCGCAACCTCGAAAGCTCCCTGACGGTGGTGGCCGCCCGTGGCGCGCTCAAAATCGGCGGCCAGTACCTCGACAAAGTCGAGTATTGCCACCTGCAGGACTACGCCCTACCCCCCCTGCCGCCCACCAACCCCGCCAACGACTACGGCCCCTACCAGGGCTCGGCCGCCAACCACGTGCAGGTAATTGACAACGTGGTAGATACGTTGCAAAAGCGCGGCTTCGCCACTACCAATGCGCTTGAAGGGCTGAAGGTGGTGGAGATAATCGAGCGCATTTACGCCCTGCGCTAACTTGCCGCATGAACGCTGAACTGGCCACCCACTGGCACGCCCTCACCGCGCCCCTATTGCCCGACTACGCCCGCCGCGAAGCCGAGTACCAGCAGCTGGTCGCCGCCTACTCGGCCACCAGCCGGCACTACCACAACCTGACGCACGTAACCAAGCTGCTGGCGCAAGTAGCCCGCTTCCCGGTGCGGGATGCGACGGTGCTGAACCTGGCCAGCTGGTACCACGATGCGTTGTACAACGTCCTGCGGCACGATAACGAGGCCAAAAGTGCCGACTGAGCCCGGCGGTTTCTACAAGAAACCAGCCTCGAACCTAACCGCCAGGCCCGCGTGGCCGACCTCATCCGCCGCACCCAGGACCATACCCAGCTCCAGCCGCCCGACGACGCGGATTTGCTGCTGTTTCTGGACGCCGACCTCAGCATCCTGGGCGCGCCCGAAGCCGCGTATGGGGAATACGCCCACCAGGTGCGCCGCGAGTACCGCCTCGTGCCCGACCTGCTCTACCGCCCCGGCCGCCGCCAGGTGCTGGCCAGGCTACTGGCCGCGCCGGTGCTTTTTCACACGCCTGCCCTCCGCGCCGAGCTTGACGCATCGGCCCGGCGCAACCTGCGAGCCGAGCTAGCGGCCTGGGAGCGGGGTAGCCTGCCCGCCTAGGTTCACCAAAATAACATTTGGTCCTGCCTTTGCCCCGTCGGGCAGGCCTACCCGGCCCCGCTTGTTTTTATAAAGAGGCGCTGAGAGATAGGCTCTGCGACGCGCCGGCACCCGCAGGAAGGCGTTAGCCAACCCTCGCCCCCGTGCGGAACGGTGCCAACCAACTGGCCGCCAAACTATGGCGGCCTCTATAAAAGCCAGTGGCTCATTCTGCTTTTTCGCCCGTTTGCCGCAATTTTTTTGCCGTTGCTGCCCCGTGGAGCCGGCGGTGGGGGGTAGGCTGTTGTAGCTGAAAGCCAACGGTGCGGCGGCTCGTTTGTTCAATTTTTTAGAGGGTTGACCGAGGCTGGCTGGGCGCGAACGCGTACCGGGCAGGCAGGTTGTTATAAGCACGGAGTAGCCCTCCGCGCTACGTTAGTTTATGCCGAAAAAATCACTGGAGCTGCTGCGGCAGGAAGCGGCCGAATCGGGCGCGGGTACCCTCAAACGCACGCTCAACGGCGTGAGCCTCATTGCTTTGGGCATCGGGGTTATTATTGGGGCGGGGCTGTTCTCGCTCACCGGCCTGGCGGCGGCCAACCACGCGGGGCCGGCCGTGACGCTCTCCTTCGTGGTGGCGGCCGTGGGCTGCGCCTTCTCCGCCCTGTGCTACGCCGAGTTCGCGGCGCTGGTGCCGGTGGCGGGCTCGGCCTACACCTATTCCTACGCCACGATGGGCGAATTATTTGCCTGGATTATCGGCTGGGACCTCGTGCCCGAATACTCGGTGGGCGCCGCCACGGTGGCCATCAGCTGGTCGCAGTACCTGCTCAAATTCCTGGAGAAATACGGCCTGCACCTGCCGGCGCGGCTGGTGCTCTCGCCCTTCGAGTCGGTCACGCTGGCCGATGGCTCGGTGGTGCACGGCTACGCCAACGTGCCGGCCATGCTAGTGGTGCTGGCCATCACGGCGGTTATTATTCGGGGCACGTCGGGCTCGGCGTGGTTCAACGCGCTGGTGGTGGTCCTGAAAGTGGCGGTGGTGCTGGTATTCATTGCCTTGGGCTGGAAATACATCGACCCGGCCAATTATCACCCCTTTATCCCAGCTAATACCGGCAAGTCTGGCGAGTTTGGCTGGAGCGGCGTTTTGCGCGGGGCGCGGGTAATTTTCTTCGTCTTCATTGGCTTCGACATCGTGGCCACGATGGCCCAGGAAACCAAAAATCCGCAGCGTAATATGCCCATTGGCATCCTGGGTTCGCTCATAGTCTGCACCATTTTATTCGTGCTGTTTGGCTACGTGCTCACCGGCCTGGCCAATTATACCGAGTTCAAAAACAGCGCCGCGCCGGTGGCCATCGCCATCGAAAAAACGTCCTACGCCTGGCTCAGCGGGGCCATTATTCTGGCTATTCTCATCGGCTACACCTCGGTAATATTAGTCGATTTATTGGGGCAGTCGCGGGTATTTTTCTCCATGTCGAAAGATGGCTTCCTACCCCCCGCTTTTTCCCGCATTCACCCCAGGTTCCGCACGCCGGTGCAGTCCAACCTACTGCTGGGCGCGTTCATTGCCGTATTCGCGGGCTTCGTACCCATCAACATCGTGGGCGAAATAGTGAGTATTGGCACGCTGCTGGCCTTCGTGATGGTGTGCCTGGGGATTATTATTTTGCGCAAAACCAACCCCGACGCGCCCCGCAGCTTCCGCACGCCGTGGGTGCCGCTGGTGCCTATTCTGGGCATTATCACGTGTATGGTAATGATAGCCAGCCTGCCCTGGGAAACCTGGCTGTGGCTGGCCATCGGCTTAGCGGTTTATTACGGGTAAGTGCTTGGTCCGAATTAATTATACAGTAAGGTCGTCATGCAGAGCGCAGCGAAGCATCTCGCGTGGGTTGTTGAACGATTGATTTACTGACGTTTGCGAGATGCTTCGCTGCGCTCTGCATGACGGCCTGATAGCTCGTTTAATTTGGCACAGCCACTTATGGGAAAAAACACAGCAAATTGCGGCAGACGGCAGACGGCAAAATACTAGAATAAAGAGCCAATTAAGAACTCGCTGGTGAACACTTATCCTCCCAAATACCTTGTATAAGAAGCCGCCCCGGTAGTTTGCCGGGGCGGCTTTTTTAGTGCCCATGACCGAGTCCCTCACCGCCCAGCAAACCGACCGCGTTATCGAAATGGCCTGGGAAGACCGCACGCCCTTCGAGGCCATCCTAGCCCAGTTCGGACTAAAGGAAAGCGCCGTAATCCGGCTAATGCGCCGCGAACTGAAGCCAGCTTCCTGGCGCCGGTGGCGCGCTCGCGTGCAGGGCCGCGCCACCAAGCACCTAGCCAAAAGTGCCGTCGAAGGCACCCGCTTTAAATCAGATTTGCAGCGGGCAATTACGGGTAATAAAATCTCGAAGCGGGGATAGCCGCGTGGCTGCATTTCGTGGCTGCCACCTGCAGGGAGATAGCCCAAAATTCCAGCCTATTTCCCTACCCCCACCTTTCGCGCCAGCGCCGTCACCTCCGGTACCCAGCCGCTCAGCAGCAGCCCCGCGCCGTAGAGCCCCGTGAGCACGCCGCCGCGCAGCAGCAGCGTTAGCCAGATACTGGGGGGGGTAGGGAGCGCCCAAGCCACGAAAGCCGCGCCGCCCGCCAGCGTCAAAATGTAGAAGATGCGCCGGTCGAATGGCTGCCAGCCGAAGCTGCGCCACACAAACCAGGTGCGCAGCAGGTTGATGCCCGCCAGCGCCAGGGCGTTGGAAATAGCCGCCCCGGTGAGGCCGAAACGCGGAATAAGCAGCGCGTTGAGCCCGATTATGCCCACCGATAGGCCCACGTTGAACAGCAAATCGTAGCGGTAGCGCGGGCTCGTGACCACGATAATGCCGTTCACGCCCGTGATGCCGTCGGTGAGGCGGCCGGCCAGCAGCAGCAGCACCGCCACGGTGCCCGCCGCGTATTCGGGCCGGTGAATGAGGCTGTAGATAAACGGCAGATTGAGCCCGATGCCCAGCGCCAGGTAGGCGCCCAGCGCCGTGGTCAGGCGCGTGGTGCGGCGGTAAAAATCCTGCATCTTATCCGCCGCGCCGTCCTTCCAATATTCCGCAATGAGGGGGTAGGCCGTCTTGTACAAGGCCCGAAACGGCACCGCCAGCGCCGTGCTGATATTGAGCGCGATATTATAAATACCCGCGTCGGCGAAGCTGTGCGAGCCCAGCATCAGCGAGTCGATGGTGACCAGCAGCGTGCCCGAAATATTGCCCAGCAGCGCGTAGCCCCCAAAGCGCACCAACTCGCCCACCGGCCGCACCCGCAGCACCGCCCGTGTGGGCCGCAAATGCAGCTCGCCAATAAAACCCAAATAGCCCAGCAGCAGCGCCGAAATAAGCGCGTAACAGCCCAGATAAGCCAGCACAAACGCATCGAACGACCAAATTCCCGCGCCATACAGCAGCGCCGAACCCACGATGAGCAAGCGCTGGAGCACGTCGGTGAGAAATGACGAAAACGCGGTGTGAAACAGCGACTTAGTATAAGCCTCCAGCAGGTTGTAGAGCAAAATGCACAGCGCCAGCCCCAGCATCACGCCGTAGTGCGGCCCCAGCAGGGCCGCGTCGTGGGCGTACCAGCGCAGCACCAGCGGCCGGCCCAGCCACAGCGCCAGCACCACAAGGCAAAACACCGCCAGCGGCAGCCCCAGCAGCAGTGGCAAAAACCCCGAATGCCCGGTTTCCCGGTTGCGGAAATAGGGGAAATACCGCAGTGTGGTATTCGTAAAACCCAGCGCCGACACCAGCGCGCCCATCGTGGCCAGCGACACCATGACCGACAGCAGCCCCAGCTGCGCCGGGGCCAGCAGCCGCGGCAGCACCAGCGTGGTATTGACGAAGCCAATGCCCAAGCCGGCGTAGGAAATAATAGTGTTGCGCAGACTCTGGCGCCGAACGATACCCAAGCTTTTAATTATGAGTTAAGAATTATGAATTATGGCTTCTTCCGAAAACTCCTCCCAGATTTCGCGGCCCGTCAGAAAAGCCGCGCCTTGCTGTTGCAGATGTGCCATAATTTCGTGAAATTGTTGCGGGCCGTTTTGAGTATTGGCCGGGTCGAAGTTCTGGTTGTGCCAGAGCACGGAAGCTACGCCGCCGAAACGTTTTATTTCGGCAAAAACTGGTTGGAGCGCGGGGAGAATTTCGGTTGGTTTTAGCTGCAAATAATTCGGATGGTGCAGCGTGGCATCCATAATTACTAGCGGAATTTCTAAAAAGCCGGTTTCTTGGCCCGTCGTAAAGTTGAACGGGTAAAATGGCTGACAAAAGGAATTGCGAAAACCGAAATGCTCGGCAAAACACAGCGTCGAATCGTAATTAAAACTGACGGTATCCACTAGGGTAAAGGTTGACCGAGGGTTCCAACTCAGGTAGTGAAAACGCAGCCCCGCCCCGGAATACTGAAAATTATCCAGGTCACGGGTAAGTGCTGTTGCCTCCGTGGCGGTTCCTAAGCTGCTATGCAATCCCAACTCGCAGCCAGCGTCTTCGAGTAGTCTTAGCCGCTGCCATAAGTATGGCCTCAACTGGTAATCAGCATTTGATATGCCATTAGCAGCTTTCTTCGAGTTAGGCAGGATGAAAAACGTGGATTTTGCGCCATACTGCGCCGTAGCTGTGGCCACGGCTTCCAGGTTATCCCAGGCGTCGGCTTGAGTCAGATGCTGCCACAGCAGCTTGCCGAAAAGGGGTAGTTTTCTTTGCTCCAGAGCCGCTTTGGCGTGCGCTTTCCAGGCGCTGCGCAGGTTGTCTACATCGTGCGAAATAAAGGCCGCGAATGCCGCCTGCCGGCTGCCCCAGCGGCGCGGATGCAGCGGCTGCCCGCTCACGTATTCCACCGCCGTTTTCAACACGTCGAAATAATAATTGACGACTGGCAGCGTCACGAAATTATATTTTTGCTGCACGCTCGCCGCGTAGGGAAACCGCCCGTGCCGGTCGCGTTCCGAGGAAAAATATTCCTGCCAGCCGCTTAATAAATAAAACGAAGCCGAAATAATATCTGCCGTAATAAATATTTTGTTTTCCTGGAAAATAAGTAATTGTTTTTCGGGCGAGTTATCGAAGAAAAACGGTGCCTGCTGCCCCTGCCACTCACGCCAGTACGGAGCAGGGGGGTAGGGATTTATGCCACTGAAAAAATTATCACTCAGGTTGGCTATTTCCACTTGCGGCTGGGTGCCCGCGTAGGCGATGCTCACGGCTGGCGCGCCGGGGTAGGCCAGCGCGAAGTGGCGCAGCACGTAAGCCAGGCGCACCTCGGCCGAGACGGGCGCGGGGGCGGGCGGTGGCAGGGTAATGGCTGGCATGATGGCCGCGAAATTACGCCTTACTAGCTGGGCCATCTAGCCACTCGCCCAGGCGGCGCAGGGCCAGCGTGCGGCTGTGGCCTTCGTCAGGCGTGCCGAGGCTGACGTTATAGTAGGCGGCGCGGTGGTAGAGGTCGAGAGGCTTGTGCCGGGCCAGGCGGCGCAGGGCGGCGGCCAGCTCGGCGTGCGAGTGCGCCCACTCGCTGAGGCCGTGGGCGGCGTAGCCGTAGTAGTCGGCCAGGGTGGGGGTAGGCGAGAAGCGGTAGTACACGCTGGCCACGTTGAGCAGCGTGGCTTCGAGGTGGGTGCTGGTATCGGCGGCCACCAGCGCGTCGTGGGTTTGCAGAAACTCGAACACGTTTTCCCGCTGCGGGTCCGACCATTGCAGCAGGGGTAGGGCCTGGCGCAGGGCGCTGAAATCGCGCCGGTCGCCGGGGTGCGGGCGTAGCGTGAACGTCAGCTCCGGCAACTCGCGCAGCAGGTAGGCCAGCGTGTCGGCCACGGCGGGCAGCTCATCGAGCAGATTGCAGGCTACGGCCACCCGGCGCACCCGCGGCGCGGTGTTGCGCTGGCTCAGAAAGGCATCGGCCTTGGCCATCCCCACCAGCGCCACGCGGCCACGCACCGGGCCGCACTGGCGGTATTTGTCCAGCGCATCCTGGCCTTCGAGCAGGCTGAGGTCGAAGCCCAGCGGCGGAAAATTGGTGCTCACGCTGGCGTGCTGCACGTAGGCCGTGGGCACGCCCTCGGCGCGGCAGGCCAGCAGCAGGGCGCGGGCGTCGTCGTTGTGGTCGTTGGCAAACACCACGGCCCGCGGCCGGTAGTGGCGCAGGGCCCTTCGGTACACCTCGTAGTAGCCGGTGGCGTAAAAAACCAGGTCAAAAAACCGGGTAGCCCGGCCGCCCACCAGCCGTCGCAGGCCCCGCAGCGCTGCCGGATACTGCCCGTAGTACAGAATCTTGCGTCGCAGCGAGAGCCGGTTTACTACCCCCCCGTAGCGCCCGATGTTCTTGCCCTGGCCCGCCACCAGCACCGCGTCGGGCCGGGCCTCGGCAATGAAGCGCAGGGCCTCGTAATTGTTGGCGCTCACCACGTAGAGCCACGTAGCCCCGGCCAGCTTATCGGGGTTGCGAATGGGCTGAAACAGGTGGCCCACCAGCCGCAACGCTGCGTAGCCAGCCACCCGCGCCAGACGCTTGAGTGGGCTGGCAGGCGAGATGGTTTCCAGCAATTTTGCCGGAAAATTGGCAAAATGGTCGGTGAGGCGAACGTATAGAATATCCCGCAAACGGTTAAGATAATCAGCCGCTTGGGCAGTCGCCGGGCGAGCAGTAGCGGCCGAGCTATCCAATGTGCCGAACCAGCATAAAGGCTTCCGCCAGCGACTGACCCGTGACTACGCCCCAGCGTTGGGCCAGTAGGCGCAAGGCCTCCGGCGAGCGCGGATGGGGGTAGGGCCGCTTTTCAAACTCGTAAGCTTCCATACCCGCGATTTTGGCAGCTACGTCTTCTTCCGTTACCGTTAGAAAGAAATTGGGTAGAAAAGGCTGCGGGTAGCTAGCCGCCTGCCACTCGGTTGAGGAAGGAGTTTCGCAGGCCAGAATAGTGCGCATATGCTCGCCGGGCAGCGGGCGGCAAGCCGTCACGACGGCTTCAAAAGTGCGGCGATGGTCAATGTTGGTATCGCCGCCGTGGTGCGTAAAAATGAGACTAGGCTGAAAGGATTCTTTCTCCTGCTCTACCACCTTAATAATATCCAGCAAGTCTACCGAATCGAAGCGGTTATCGGCAAAGTCGTAGATGCCCGTGGAGGCGTAGCCGATAGCCGCCGCCGCCCGCCCGATATTGGCGCGGTGAGTAGCCAGGTCGGCCGCCCAGCGCGCGGTATCGCGGGTGGTGGAACGGGAGGTGAGGCCCTCACCCAGAATGACAGCCCGCGCCTCGCAGCCGTGGCGCTGCACCAAGCGATGAATGCTGGCGCCTAGCCCCAGCAACTCATCATCGGGGTGGGCTACTACTACCAGAATCTTTTGGTTATCAATACTAAGGCAAGTCATTGGGTGAATGAAGTAGGCGGCGATATTCTTCCGGTAATACAGATGAGAAAGGCTTGCCAGTGAAAAACTTGATGCCCCGCCGCCGCAGATAATCCCGAAAGTCCTCTTCCGTGCGCGTGAAAGTGCCCTGGGTTTTCAGTGTGTCCAAGTTGAAAACCACCTCGTTGCAGCGGATAAGGTTCTTATCCTCATCGTAGTGCAGCTCAGCTTGCAGGTCTTTGTAAGCGGCTAGCTCGGCATAGTCGTGGAGTACCTGCCGCACCAGGGTTGCACTGCGGGCCGGGTCTTGGCTAGGATACACGTTTTCTTTCAAGACCTTCACCGGAATGCCGCCGGCCAGGCAGCCATCGGGTAAGTCTTTGTTGATAAGGGTATTAGTGCCAATGACTACGTTGTTGCCAATGCGGCGGTTGGGCAATACCGTAGAGCGTGCCGGCAGCCACACATGATGCCCGATGCTGACGGGCCCAAAATCAGCCGGAAAGCCATCCAGAATGGGCAGGAACGAGCCGTGCGTCCACACCGCCACGTCTTCGCCAATTCCCACGTACTCGCCAATGTCAATGCGGTGATTGGTATTGAGGGTAATACGCGCGCAAATCATCGAGTAGGAGCCTACCGTGAGGTGGGCATCGGGGCTGAATTTGCCCCCGTGCCCTACCGTCACGTGCGAGTCCCAGAACACGTACTCGCCGAGCTTAATCGTGCGGGCCGTCAGCGTATTATGACTGCCAATGGTAGTGAGCGCGCCAATTTCGAGGCGCTGGCCCACCAGGAAGGTATTACGGGCCCCAATCGTTACGTCGTCGCCGATAACGCATTCTGTAGCCCGGATAGTAGTATGCGGGCCAACCTGGACATTGTGACCCAATTTGAGGTGTTCGGCAATGATGTAGCTGCCGTTTTCAAAGCGATGAATCTGCATGTAATAGGGTCGCGTAGGGTGGGGTAGGTGGCACGAATTAGGGCAGCCTTTGGTAGCCGCCGAGCCAGCCAGAAGCTATAATAGGCGCTGATTAGAGCATATCCCAGCCAAGGGCAGTGCCCCGGCGCAGGTTGCGCTGAGCGGGTCGGCCCAGCACCTGCGGTAAGAAATGGGGGGGTAGGCCATAGCCCGGCCGGATAACCCGCACGTTGTCACGGGTAAGAATCCCGCCCTCGGCCACATCGCGCACCACATAGATGGAGCGCCGAAAAGCCAGCGACTTGCGCTCGGCGGGGGTAGGGCCGTAGAGTACCTGGCCTAGCGCCTGCCGCGCCTGGCGGCACTCCTGCACGAGGCGGGCCATTTCGGCGGGCTCCAGCGAAAAGGAGGCATCGGGGCCGCCATCGGCGCGGCTCAAGGTCAGGTGCTTCTCAATAATGCTGGCCCCGAGCACGGTAGCGGCCACGCCCACGCCAGTGCCCAGCGTATGGTCGGAAAGGCCCACCTGGCAGGCAAATAATTCGCGCAGGTGCGGAATGGTGCGTAAGTTGGTGTTGTGGGGCTCGGCGGGGTAGGTGCTGGTGCATTTCAGCAGCACCAACTGCTCGTTGCCTTCGGCCCGTACGATGCTGACCATGCGCTCTAAATCGGCTAAGTCGGCCATGCCGGTTGAGATGATAATGGGCTTGCCCGTTTGGGCCGCCCGCCGAATAAGTTCGGGCCAGTTATTCTCAAACGACGCGATTTTATAGGCTGGGCAGCCCACGCTTTCCAAAAACTCGATAGCCTCAATACCAAACGGCGAGCTGAAGCCCACCATGCCGCGCTCCTGGGCGCGGGCAAAAATGGCGGTGTGCCACTCGAAGGGCGTAAAGTTGGTGGTATACAGCTCGTAAAGCGATTGGCCTTCCCAGTCCTGATTGGCTCCGCGCACCACAAAATCCGGCTCCCGGCTGTCGAGCGTCAGCATGTCGGGGGTACTGGTTTGGATTTTCAAGCCCTGGCAGCCCGCATCGGCGGCCGCATCCACGATAGCCAGGGCACGTTCCAGCGACTGGCCGTGGTTGCCCGACATCTCAGCAATAATAAATGGCGGCTGGCCGGCCCCAATAAGGTGGCCTCCCAACATAATATCTTGCATAATAAACAGTTAAGAATCAAGCGGGAAGTCGAGCCGAAATACTTCGTACACTTTCCCGTGCAAAGTAACGGCCGCCTGCCGCATAAACCGCAGCCGCTCGAATACCCGCGCCGAGGCACTGTTGCCGGCCTGCACCTGGCCCAGTACGGCCCCCCCCGCCAGCGCCGGCCGCTCGTGGCGCAGGCGTTGCAAGGCCCGCTCCAACAGTACCGCGCCCAAGCCCTGTCCCCGGTAGGCCGCGGCTACTGAATAGTCAATGAGGCCCGGCTGACTAGGTGCATCGAACTCAATCCGAACCTGACCCACTGGCTCGCCAGCCGCAGTAGCGATGATATATAAATAAGCGTCAGTATTTTGCAGCCGCCGGCCAAACCACTCCACATGGGTGGGCCAGCTAATGGGCTCCGGGTGAATGGCGTGCCGGCGCACCGCTGGGTCGTTGGCCCAGTCGAAGTAGCGCGCTGCATCGGCAGCGGTGGCCCGGCGCACGGTATAGCGCTGGCGGGCCGCAAGCTCTGCAAAAACTCCTTGCAGTCGTTGGCTAGCCAAACCATCAAATAAGGCGCGCTGTCGGGGCAGCTGGCGGGCCGCCAGCGCGGCCAGCTGGGACTCTGATAGCGTAAGCCCTTCGGCCAGGGGTAGGGCTAATTCGCCCTGCACTAGAAAATCGAACAGCGCCCGCTGGTTGTCGGCCGTAGGATGCAACAGCACCGCGCCGCCCGCCGCGCAGCACTCGTAAGCCACGCCGCTGGGTGGGCAGACAAAGACCTGGCAGGTTCGTAATAAAGAAGCCAACTCGCTGGCGGATAGATTATGATACAGTGATACCAGCGGCCCATAGGTATGGGCCGCGGCTTGCAGCGAGGCTTGGTGGGGGTAGGCGGCTCCCGTCACAACCTCCAGGTGATGGGTTGGGAACTGCTTCCGCAGGCGAGGCAGTAGCGCCAGCGTCTGGTTGGTAGGGTCGGCCCCACCCATGTTAAGAAACAGGCGCGGCGGCGCGGCAGCAGGCTGGTCTGGTGAGCGTTGCCAAAATGCCGGGCGCACCAGTGCATAAGCCGGCCCCAGGCAAAGACGGGCCAGTGGTACCTGGCTGTAGGCCACTGGCCCTACCCCCCCCGCTTGGTTGAGTACGACCGAAGCCCAGTTGGGTGGCGTAATCAAATCATCCAGGCACACCAGAGCTACCCCCGTCGCCGCCAGTATGCGTTGGTAGGCGGGCGAAAAGTGGTAGCCATCGAGCACCAAAATATCGTGGGGGCGCAGCCAGCCGGCCAGCCAGTCAGCCTCGGGCAAGCCGGCCGGAATAGCCGGTGGTACTGGCCGCACGGCCAGTGCCGCCGCTGTTAACTGCTGTTGTAGTGCCGGCGCAGGGTCTCGCAGAACAAAAATCTTCTCAACGGCCGGCTGCAACGCTTGCGCCAGCGCCTGGCAGCGCACCACGTGGCCCAGGCCCGTAGCCAGGTTACCATCAGCCCGAAATACTAGGCGGCTACCAGGAAGCAAAGAAGTAAAAGCTGACACCAGCCGCGAAAATAGGGTGAGATACCATTTCCGTCGATACCGAGCCGACCAGAGACGGAAAGTAAGCTAAGAAAACTGACGGACAAAAAATAACAAAAGAAGAAATGATAGCAGCGTAATTTTGCTGAGCTGCTAAGTACTCGTCAACAAATAGTTTATGGTGACGACAATTGTCTTTCGTAGTTAAAACGCTGGTCTACAAGAGATGATACCCTTTTTAAAGGTTAATTTCTCTGATTTTAACATAAGCTAATTCCTGTCGGGTACTTATGAGTAAGCAGCTTATTTTATTGTCTATGAAGAACGCCTACTTTCGGGTTACCATGTTGTTGCTGGCCTTGCTGGCCTGCGTAGCTCCCAGCATCAGCCGAGCCCAGGGCCAAGCGCAAAACTGGTACTTCGGCGACCATGCGGCAGTACGCTTCAACACTGCTGGCCCGGTAGCTCTCCCCAATGGCGCGATGGTGAGCTACGAGGGCTGCGCTACCCTGTCTGACCCCAACGGCCAGCTACTGGCGTATTCTAATGGGGAGGCTGTCTGGGACAGCCAGCACCAGATTATGCCCAACGGTGCCAGCGGCCTGGGGGGCCATAATTCAACTTCACAAAGCTCCCTGCTGCTGCCTATGCCTGGGAGCTTGACTAAGGTATACCTGTTCTGTCAGGATGCCATTGACAACAACCTGGTGGGTGGACTGCGCTACTCCATCCTGGATTTTGCGTTGCGCGGTGGATTAGGCGACGTTACTACTACGAAAGGAGTTGTATTACCAACGCCTACGGTAGGGGCTAGGGTGACGGAAAAGATGGCGGCCGTGCGCCATGCCAATGGGCGTGACTATTGGATAGTGGCACATGGCTGGCAGTCAAATGCGTTCTATAGCTTTTTGCTTTCACCCACTGGCATAGCCGCGGCTCCGGTAAGCAGCGCGGTTGGTTCCATCCATCAAGGTGGAGGGAGTTTCTTTGGTGATGGCAATGCGATAGGCTGCATGAAGGTATCGCCCGATGGCAAGCACTTAGCCCTGGCCAAGCGGGATGATTTAACCGAACTCTACGATTTTGATAATGCCACGGGACAGGTGTCAAATTACATCCCGCTGCAAGCAAGCTACTATAACTACGGAGTAGAATTTTCACCAGATAATTCGCGCCTGTACGTATCCTTGGTTTTGGACGGGCAGATAGTTCAATACAACCTGCAAGCAGGGTCTGCGGCGGCCATACGGGCCTCAGCCAGGGTGGTTGGTACGGGTAATTCACGATTTGGCAGCCTGCAACGGGGGCCCGACGACCGTATCTACGTAGCGGCTTATACTAGCAATTACCTCGATGTAATTTCGAATCCTAATGCATTGGGAGTGGCTTGTGGCTACCAGGCCAACGCGGTGTCGCTTGGGGGCAAAATAGACCAAAATGGGTTGCCCAATATGCCGAATGCATTTGCCGCACCAGCCATTACCGCCGCTTTTACCAGTACTGCTACTTGTGCGAACGCAGCCATCAGCTTTTCCGGTACCACTACTCCCGTTCTAACTACCGCTACCGCCTCCTGGAACTTCGGCGACCCGGCCTCGGGCAGCGCGAACACGGCTACCGGCTTCACGCCGACGCACGTGTATAGCCAGGCTGGTACCTACCAGGTAACGCTGGCAGTTTCGTATCCGGGGCTGGCCAGGCCCGTGACCGTGACCCAGGCCGTGACGGTAGCCCCGTTGCCGCAGGTGCGGCTGGGGCGCGATACGACACTGTGCGGCACCCAACTGCTACTATCGGCCGGCGCGCAGCCACCTGGCACTACTTACCGCTGGCAGGATGGCAGTACCAGCGCTACCTATCTGGCTAAGGCCAGCGGGCGCTACCGGGTGGCCGTGACCTCGGCCGCCGGCTGCATCCGCACCGACTCGGTGCGGGTGACCCTCAATGCGATGCCTACTCCCCGGCTGCCGGCCGATACGACCAGTTGCACGGCTTCGGTGCTATTGCGGCCGGGTACGCAGCCGGCGGGCAGCGCCTACCGCTGGCAGGATGGCAGCACCAGTGCCACCTACCTAGCCCAAAGCAGCGGCACCTACTCAGTACTGGTAACCACGGCTCAGGGCTGCACGAGTACGGCCTCAAGCCGGGTGCAGTTGGGCCAGGCCCCGGCGGTGAGCCTGGGGGCCGATACGCTGGTGTGCCCCAACGCGGTGTGGACGTTGCGCACCAGCCCGCAGCCGGCCGGTACCCTCTTCCGCTGGCAGGATGGCTCTACCGCGCCCACCTACGTGGCCCACGGGCCGGGGCAGTATTCAGTGCAAGTAAGGGCTTCGGCCACCGGCTGCCCAGCCACGGCCACGCGTATTGCGGCGGCTGCTAGTTGCCCGGTAGTTATCCCCAACGTCATTACTCCTAACGGCGACCCACAGAACGAATTCTTTACGCTGAAGGGCTTAACGCCGGCCGATTGGCACCTGAGTGTTTTTGACCGTTGGGGCCGGCAGGTGTACGACCAGGCCCGCTACGACAATCGCTGGAATGCCACTGGCCAGGCCGCCGGCATCTACTACTACCTGCTCAGCAACGCCAGTACCGGCGAGCGCTACCAGGGCTGGGTCGAAGTAATGCGCGGCAGTTGAGTTACCGTTGCACGTTGGCCGCGTTTACGGCCGTTAGCCAAGGGTAGCGCGCCAGTAGCGCGGGTAGCCCGGCCGGGTCAGTGAGCGAAAAATCGGGGCCCAGCTCCGTGAAAAGCAGGCTGAGCAGGGCGTAATCGCTGGGGTAATCGATGGTGAGGCGCAGGGCGGCCACGGCGGGCGCCACGGCCAGCGTCAGGGTTTCGAGCCGGAACAGCTCGGGATGGCGGCGCAGGTAGGGCGTCACGTGCTCGCGCTCGTCGGGCTGGCGGGCCTCGGCGTGGGCACGGCGCAGCGCGGCGGCGCTAAGTACCTCCACGTTAGCGCCCAGCGGCAGGCCGGTGGTGTGCGTGTAGTCGGCTCCGGTGGCCAGGTGGTGCGCCACGGCCGCGCCGATAAAAGCCGGGTCGATGGCCGGGTTATCCGCCGTGAGGCGCACGACAGTGGTGGCCGGCCCCGCCTGCGCCAGCGCCCCCGCGAAGCGCGCCAGCACGTCATGCTCATCGCCCCGAAACACGCCTACCCCCAGCCGGGCGGCCAAAGTGGCCAGCGCATCATCCGCCGCTTCGGTGGAAGTGGCTACCATGACTTCGTGCACCGAAGCGGCCCGCCGGGCCCGCCCCACCACGTGGCCCAGCAACGTGTGCGCGGCCGCCGTTGCGGAGAGGGGGAGGGGCAGCCGCGACTTGCCCGGCAGCCGCGACGAGCCCAGCCGCGCCTGGATGAGCGCGAGCACGCGCGGGTTTTCAGGTAGCATATTTTTTAGCGAATGGTCCAGCCGCCGTCCACGACCAGGTTGTGGCCCGTCACAAAATTGGAGGCCGCCGCGCTCAGAAACACAAACGCCCCAGCCAAATCCTGCGGCTCGCCCACCCGGCCCAGCGGAATGCGCCGCTGCAGCTCGCCTTCAAAGCCCGCGTTTTCCCGCACCTTATCGGAAGGAAACGCGCCCGGAGAAACGCAGTTAACCTGAATATTCTCCGGCCCCAGGTACGAGGCGAAGTACTTGGTTAGCTGAATCATAGCGGCTTTGCCCGCGCCGTAGTGCGGTGGGTTCAGGAACTGCGGCGCGTCGGCGTAGGCGCCAAAGTCGGGGGCTACCACGCCGTACATCGAGGCCACGTTGATGACTTTGCCGCCGCCCGCTTGCCGGAAGTAGGGCAGCACCTCGCGCAGGCAGCGGTAGGCCGTGCCCACCGAGCCGTCGAGGCCCAGCGCGAAGTCGGCGTCGGGGAGCGCGTCGGGCTGCTGGCCCCGGCTGTAAAACGCGTTATTGATGAGCACGCCGGGCAGCCCATACTGGTCAAAGCTCTGCCGGAAAGCCGCCTGTACCGACGCCGTTTCGGCCACATCGCAAAAAATAAAACGCAGATTTTCAGTAGCTTCGCCAAAGGCAGCGGCAAACTTGTCGGCGCTACGGCCCAGCACCACCACCCGTGCGCCGTGGGCCAGCAGGCCCGCCGCGATGGCGCGGCCCAGGTGCCCGTAGCCGCCCGTGAGCAGCACGGTCTGGCCCGTGAGGTCGAATATCGTTTGGTAAAAAGTGTCGGTCAGGGGCGCGGCGGCCATGCGTAGGGAAGGATAAAGGTGTCAGTAGATTCGGCCAGCGCCGTGAGGGCCGGACGCAACGCTTCGGCGGCGCGAACGTACGCGGCGGCGGCCAGATTTTCGCGCAGATTCTCCGCCGAATCGACGCCAATAACCGCCCGCGCCACGCCCGGTGCGTAGGCCGCAAACAGCAATAGTGCGGCTGAAAGCGGCATCCCAGCCTCGGTAGCCAGCGCCCGCAGCCGCGTCAGCTTGGGCGCCAACGGCTGAAAAAAGGGGGGTAGGAAGGCCGGCTCACGCAGCAGCAAGCCTTGCAAAAAAGCCGACCGCACGTGCACCTCCACGCCCCGCGCCGCCAGCCGGGGCAGCACCGCCGCAAAGCGCTGGTCGAGCACATTGTACGGCACCTGCACCAGGTCTACGTCCCAGCCTTCGGCCAGCAGCCACTCGGCCTCGTGCGGGTGATACAGCGATACGCCAATGCGCGCCACCTGCCCCGCCGCCCGCGCCGCTCGCAGCGCCTGCCAGGCCGTCGGCTCAGCTTGCAACGGCCCAAAGGCGTGAAACAGCACCCCGTACAGCCGCGCCCGCCGCAGCCGGGCCAGCGACTCGGCCAGGTGCCGCGCCACCTGCGCGGGCGAACCCGCGCCAATTTTAGTAATAAGCTGAAAGTCAGAAACTTCCTCGGTCAACTCACCCAGGCGGGCTTCGCTGTTGCCGTAGGCGGCGGCGGTGTCGAGCAGCGTGAGGCCGGCGGCGCGGGCAGCGGCCAGCACCTCGGCTACGACCGCCGGGGTAGGCTGGCCGGCCTCGTTATTAATCCCGTAGGCCAGGCCAAACTGCGCCGTGCCCAGGGCCAGCCGCTGGGCCAGGGCGCGCGTTTCGGGGGGGGTAGGGGCGGCGCTCACGCGGGGTTGTGGGCCAGAAACTCACGCACGCAGTCGATGACGTAGGCTTGCTCCTCGTCGGTGAGGGTGGGGTAGAGGGGTAGGCTGAGGCAGCGGGCGTAGTAGGCCTCGGCGTGCGGAAAATCGCCGAATTTCCAGCCCAGGTTTTCGTAGTACGGCATCCGGTGCACGGGCACGTAATGCACCTGCGCCAGGATGTTCCTGGTGCGCAAAAACTCGTACAAGCCGCGCCGATTAGCCACCTGTATCACGTACAAATGGTAGGCGTGGCCTTCGCGGCCGGGGGCCAGCACCTGCACGCCCGGCGTGGCGGCAAAGGCCGCATCGTACTGCGCCGCCAGCTGCCGGCGGCGTGCTAGTCCCGCCTCAGCGCGGGCCAGCTGGCTGATTCCCAGCGCGCACAGGATATCCGAGATGCGGTAATTGTAGCCCAGCTCCTGCATTTCCATGTACCAGCCGCCCTCGTCCTGGCGCAATAAGCCTGCTGCCTCGCGCTCGATGCCGTGGGTGCGCAGCCGGCGCAGGCGGTGATACAGGGCCTCGTCGTTGGTGGTAACCATGCCGCCCTCGCCGGTGGCAATGTGCTTGACGGGATGGAAGCTAAAAATGGCCAGCTCGGCCCGCTGCCCGCTGCCGCAGCGCTGCTCCTGGCCGGCCTTGTCCACGAAAAAGCCGCCCGGCGCGTGGCAGGCATCCTCAATCAGCCAGAGGCCAAACTCGTCGGCCAACGCCCGCGCGGCCTCCATATCCACGGCCAGCCCGGCAAAATCGACCGGAATCAGGCCCGCGAAATACCCCTTTGGATGTGCTTCGAGCAGCTTGCGAACTTGCTGTAAATCAATGAGTCCCGTAGCCGGGTCAATGTCGGCGAAGTGCGCCTCACCGCCGCAGTAGCGCACGCAGTTGGCCGAGGCGGCGAACGTGATGGGGGTCGTGATAACGCGCTGACCCGGCTGCACATTGAGCGCCAGCGCGCACAGGTGCAGCGCGGCCGTGCCGTTGCTCACGGCCACGGCGTATTTCGCTCCCACGTAGGCCGCGAATTTCTCTTCAAACTCCGCCACGCGCGGCCCCTGGGTCAGGAAGTCGGAGCGCAGCGTGGCGACAACCGCCGCCACGTCCTCGTCGGTGACGTGCTGGCGGCCGTAGGGCAACAGGGGGGTAGGCGCGGTTTTCAAGCTTGAAAGCGGGGTAAGGACAAGAAAGAGACGGGAAGCTACTCCTCAAAATTGGGGTCTACGTGCAGCCGGATTTCCTCCCGAATCTGCTCGGCGCTCAGCCACTCGGTGTTGTTGGCCGAGTCGTAGTGAAAGTTATCGGGCACCCGCTTGGCGTTGAAGTGCCGGATAAATTCTTCTTCTTTCCAGCCCGGCGAGGTGGTGGGCAGGATGACATAGTAACGGTCCAGCTCCACGGTGCTCAGCGCGTCGGTCTGGGTTATCATTTCCTCGTGCAGCTTCTCGCCCGGCCGGATGCCCACGATGCGCTGCTCGCAGTCGGGCCCGATGGCGCGGGCTACTTCCGTTATTTTATACGACGGGATTTTGGGCACGAAAATCTCGCCGCCCCACGAGTGCTCCAGCGCGTACAGCACCAGGTCAACGCCCTCTTCGAGTGAGATGTTGAAGCGCGTCATATCGGGGTGCGTAATGGGCAGCACGCCCGTGTGCCGCTGCTGCAAAAAGAACGGCACCACTGACCCGCGTGAGCCGATAACGTTGCCGTAGCGCACCACCGAGAGGCGCAAATTCCTGGCTCCCTTCATGTTATTGGCTGCCACGAAGAGCTTATCTGAGCACAGCTTGGTGGCCCCATAGAGGTTAATGGGCGCGGCGGCCTTGTCGGTGCTCAGCGCCACCACGTCCTTCACGCCGCAGTCGAGGGCGGCGTTTATCACGTTTTCGGCCCCGAAGATGTTGGTTTTAATGCACTCCATCGGGTTGTACTCGGCGGCGGGCACCTGCTTGAGGGCGGCGGCGTGAACGATGATATCCACGCCCTCGCAGGCCCGGTGCAGGCGCTGCGAATCGCGCACGTCGCCGATAAAAAACCGGATGGCCGGGTATTTACTATGCGGAAACTCCTGGCTCATCTCGTACTGCTTCAGCTCATCACGCGAAAACACAATCAGGCGCCGCACGCCGGGGTAGAGCCTAAAAATGGTGCGTACAAACTGCTTACCAAACGAGCCGGTGCCACCGGTGATGAGCAAAGACTTGCCGTTGAGGTCGAGGGCCATGAAAACTACTAGCGAATTGAAACCACAAAAATACGCCCCGCCGCGTTGGCGCGGCCCTACCCCCGCCGGGCGGCCCGGGCGGCGCGCACCAGCTCGGCCAGCCGCGCCGCCTGCGCCTGCCGCGAATAGCGTGCCACCGAGGGGGTAGGGGGCAGGTCGAGGTTGGGGCTGCGCTGCCAGCGCTCGGCCAGCTCGGCCAGGGTGCGGCGCATCAGGGCGTAGTCGTCGTAGGGCAGCGCCTGCCCGGTATTCGTTTCGCGTAAAACCCGGTCAGCATCGGAGCCGGCCGGCCCCACGCACAGGATGGGTTTGCGCGCCGCCAGGTATTCAAAAATCTTGCCCGGCAGAATGCCCTTGTTCAAGGCCACGTCGGGAATAGCCATCAGTAGTATGCTGCTGGCCAACAGGTAATCGACCGACTCCTGGTGCGGCACGAAGGCGAGAAACTCGGTAGCCCCGGCTAGGCCGGCGTCGGCCACCTGCTCGCGCACGCCCGCGTCTACCTGCCCCACGAAGCGCAGCCGCCACGGCACCAGGGGGTAGGCCGCCGCGCAGTCGGCCACGGCCCGTAGCAGGTTGTTGATGCGGTAGCCCGCCGTGATGGTGCCCGTGTGCGTGATACGCAGGCAGTCGGCGGGCGGCCGCGAAGGCCCTTGAAAATCAGCCTCATCGTAGCCATTGGGCAGCACCACGATTTTGCCCTTGGCCAGGTCGGGCAGCTTGCGCCGGAACAGCCGCTCGGTTTCGGGCGAGGTCACCAGCACGGCGTCGGCGGCGCGCAGCACCTGGCTTTCGTAGCGCGCGTCGAGCCAGGCGGCGGCGGGCGTGCGGTGCAGGTCCTTGGTGTAATAAATGTCCGTCCACGGGTCACGCAGGTCGGCCAGCCAGTGCAGGCCGTGCTTCTTTTGCAGCTCCAGGCCAATAAGCTGCGTGGAGTGCGGCGGCGACGACGTCAGCACGGCGTCAAATTTTTCGCCCTGCGCCAGCAGCTTGGCCACGGCCGCCAGGGCGTAGGCATTCCAGCCCCGGCGCGGGTCGGGGATGAATAAATTGCCCCGCACGAAGCGCATCGCTTTTTGGGTAAACGTCGGCGCGCCCTCGTTGGCAAAGCCGCCGTGCGGCACGGCCCTCCCCGTCAGCTTCTGGTACGAGCCAAACGGCTCCAGCGTGGCCGTGCGCAGGACGCGCACGCCGGGCGGCACCTCGCGTAGCAGGCTTTCGTCGCGCACCGGGTAAGTCGCCTGGTCGGCGTCCACGGTCAGCACGGTTGCCTCCACGCCCAGGCCCGGCAGGTATTTCACCCATTTCAGGCAGCGCTGCACGCCGGCCCCGCCCGAGGGTGGCCAGTAATACGTGATAACGAGCAGGCGAAGGGGGGTAGGGTGGGGCACGAGAAGCGGGGCAGTTTTGCTAGCAAAGCTAGGCAAAGCTGGTGGCTGCATCGGGCGTACCTTTGAAGGCTGAAATTTTGATGGCCATGAACTCCGCCCGTTATGTAAGGACCCTTAGCCAACACCTGGAGGTGCTGCGAGCGACCGCGCACCACCTGGCTGAAGCCCGGCAGGAAGGCCAGGCCACGGCAATGGACGAGGCGCGCCTCCTGCACCAGCTTACGGCCTACGGCTGGGCAGTGCGCAACCGGGCTTGGCTAATTTCTCCAGCGTATGCAGTTGATGGTCAAGAACTACCAGTAGATAGGGAGGAGCTGCACATCCGCCTGCTGGCCGTCGAAACCCTGGTGCAGCTGCGGCTAGGGCAGCTGCCTGGCCAGCCGGCTGAGCCCACCGATTTGTCGCCGGCCAGCCACGAGCTAGTGCAGCGGCTGGCGGCGGCCGAAAGCCGACTGTTTCACTTATATCAACTGTTTCCGCTTAATTGAGTCGCTTGGCTAACCAACGCCCTGCTTTGCTCAGCAAAGGCCAAAACTAATTTTAAATTTACCCTGATGTTCGATAATCTCTCCACCAAGCTCGACAAAGCTATCAAAACCCTCAAGGGGCAGGGTAGCATTTCGGAAATCAACGTCGCCGCCACCGTTAAGGAAATCCGCCGGGCGCTGGTCGATGCCGACGTTAACTACAAGGTTGCCAAAGAAGTAACCGATAAGATTAAGGACGAGGCGATGGGGCGCGACGTGCTCACGGCCATCTCGCCGGGCCAGCTTATGGTCAAAATCGTCTACGACGAACTGACCCAGCTCATGGGCGGCGAAAAGCAGGACATCGTCATCAAGGGCGACCCGGCCGTGGTGCTGCTCTCGGGCCTGCAGGGCTCGGGCAAAACGACCTTCGCCGGCAAACTCGCCAGCTTTATTAAGAAGCAGAACCGCAACGTGTTACTGGTGGCCTGCGACGTGTATCGCCCCGCCGCTATCGACCAACTCAAGGTGCTCGGTGAGCAGATTGGCGTAGAAGTATACTCGGAGCCGGAGAACAAAAATCCGGTCGAGATTTCGCAGAATGCCCTGGTTTACGCTCGCCAAAACAATAAAAAAGTCGTCATCATCGACACCGCCGGTCGCCTGGCCGTGGATGAGCAGATGATGCGCGAAATCGAGGCCGTGAAACGCGCTATCAACCCCAGCGAAACGCTGTTTGTGGTGGACTCAATGACCGGCCAGGATGCCGTCAACACGGCCAAGACCTTCAACGACCGCCTCAATTTCGACGGGGTAGTGCTTACCAAGCTCGACGGCGACAGCCGCGGTGGCGCGGCCCTCTCCATTCGCGCGGTGGTCGAAAAGCCCATCAAGTTCATCTCGACGGGCGAAAAAATGGAGGCGCTCGACCTCTTCTACCCCGACCGCATGGCCCAGCGTATCCTGGGCATGGGCGACGTGATTTCACTCGTGGAGCGTGCCCAGCAGCAGTTCGACGAGGACGAGGCCAGGCGCATCAACGCCAAGATTCGCAAAAACCAGTTCGACTTCAACGATTTCCTCGGCCAGCTGGAGCAAATCAAGAAGATGGGCAACCTCAAGGACCTGGTAGGCATGATTCCCGGCGCCTCAAAGATGATGAAAGACGTCGAAATTGACGACGATGCTTTCAAGCCCGTCGAGAGCATCATCAAGTCGATGACCAGGCAGGAGCGCGCCCAGCCCGACCTCATCAACGGTTCGCGCCGTCGTCGCCTCGCCGCCGGTTCCGGCACCGATATTCAGCAGGTGAATGCCCTGATGAAGCAATTCGAAGACATGCGCAAAATGATGCGCCAGATGAACAAGATGAGCCAGACCAAAGGCGGCATGGCCCAAATGGCCAAAATGATGGGCGGCATGAAAGGCGGCGGAATGCCCGGCATGGGCCGCCGGTAATTTCCTACCCCCCCAAATAAAAAGAAACCCCGGCTGCATTGGCAGCCGGGGTTTCTTTTTATTTGGTAATTAAAATGCGCGGAATATCTTTTTCCCGCAAATCAATATCAGTTGGTAAAGGCTGTCTGGTAAACTCATCAAAGCAAACCGTGCCCCTGCCTTTGAATTTCATTTGCGGGTCATTGATAATGATGACGTGCGGAAAAGTACCGTATTCCTTGTCGTCGCGCATCAAGGTTTGTTGGCCGCCGAGAGCAGGATTATTCAGGACATTAGCGTACACGAGTTGGCCGCGGGGCGCTTGCTTGAAATAAAGCACTGAGCTTTCAATGTGGCCGTTACAGGGGTCGGAGCAGCTGCCAAGTGCAACAACAGAAAAACAAATAAAAACTATGAGCTTCATCTTGGTAACTTACGACTCGAATGGATTGTAAACAGATAAGCCTGAAACTGGTAAGAAGTCAGTCATATTGCGAGTTGCTACTTCCAGGTTATATTCCAAAGCGGTAGCCGCTATAAGCGCATCACCAAGCGACATGCGTCGTTGCTGACGTAAAACTATCGCTCTCATTATAATTGACTGGCTTACGGGTAAGATACCAAGAATGGTAAATGCTGAGTTGAAGTAAGCCGCATCAGCTGCCGTTAGTTTATGAAACCCAAGTGTTTCTACTTGCGAGATAGCCGAAACATAGTTATCAGGGTTTAGCACCAGTGGCCGCAGGAAGAAGCTGTCGGGATTAGCCGAATAGATAAGTAGGTTGCTGTCGAGCAGGTAGGCCATTAGTCGCGGCCGGGAAGTGAGCGGTCCCGCCGTTCCTCGCGCTGCCAGGCGAGCGGGTCAGGAATACTTTTTCCATCGCCTCCTTTTTTGATAATCCCCAAATGATATTCGCGCTCACTTGCCGACAAGGTAGGGCGTAGGGCGTGCTCGGCCGCTAAACTAACGGACTTTGATACCAGGCCATTATCGGCAATGTGCAGGCCAGCCGCCGCCGCTAGCCGTACCAGCTCCTGGTACACATCGTCGTCGGGAATAGTGAGGATGTGAGGTTGCATAAGGCTAAAGATATTGCCTGATTAACAAAAACCTGCTTGGCTACGTGCGAGCAGTTAAACTTGCTTATCTTTTTAAGCAGCCAGCCGCAACGGTGGAATAGAAATGCCTTCGTAAATTTCCCCAACGGCTAATTGACATTGCAAAGCAGGTATTATCAGCACGTTAGTCAGTTGCCGCGAGCTAGTCAATTCCCAGGTGCCGTGGTCGGTCCGCACGAAGCTATCCACCAGGATGCGATACTGCGATACCAGCACGTATTGCCGCAAAGAGGGAATAAGTTGGCTTTGCTCAAACTTCCAGCCCCGGTCGCGGGCCTCGGTGCTTTTCGACAACACTTCAATCAGCAGCACCGGCGAATGCACCGTGCGCGGGTCGTCATCGCGCGGGTCACAACTGACCATCACATCCGGGTAATTGTAATGTTCCCCGGCCGCAATGGCGAGCCGCACGTTCTCGGCGTAAATCTCGCAGCTGCGCCCTTGCAAACCCGTTCGCAACCCAAACGCACAGTTTTGAATCAGTTGGTTATGCTGCTTGGTGCCGCCGGCCATGCCCTCCGCCGAGGAGGGCCCGTCGAGCGGGAAAACCTCGCCGTGGTAGTACTCGTGGCGAAGGTCCGACTGCTCCTCCAGGGTAAAATATTCCTCGGCGGTGTAGTGGCGCTGGTAAGTAGATTGGGCGGACATAATATTATTCCGTATAAAAATGGTGAGCGAATAAATCAGACAAACCGCCGCATATAGTACCTAATGCAATTAAGGAAATGGCAATTAATATAACATATTTGCTTCTCCTGCGGAAATTAGTAAAGCGACTGTTGTAAATCGAAGCATAAAGCTCTCTGTCTGGAAACCAAGCGATATATCCCAAAAACGAAGTGTAATCGCTGAGGAGAGATTGGAACTGAATTTTATTTAAAATGCCATCTTCGAAGAATGCATGAAGATACTTGATAATCTTGCGTATGCGGTATTTGTTGTAAATAACAAGCATTAGAAGTCCTAAAGAAAAGAACGCGGCGCATATAGTAGCAAGAATATCAGCCGTAGTCTGCATCCTACACCACGGAAAAATCAAACGACTCCAGAAACTTCGTGGTGAAATTACCAGCCTGAAAATCCTCGCTGTCCATCAGCGCGAGGTGAAACGGAATAGTCGTTTTTACACCTTCTACCACGAACTCACTCAGGGCGCGCTTCATTTTTACGATGCACTCCTCGCGGGTTTGGGCCACGGTGATGAGCTTGGCAATCATCGAGTCGTAGTTGGGCGGAATCTGGTAGCCCGCGTACACGTGGGTATCGACGCGCACGCCGTGGCCGCCGGGAATGTGCAGCGTGGTGATGCGGCCGGGCGCGGGGCGGAAGCCGTTGCGCGGGTCTTCGGCGTTGATGCGGCACTCCATCGCGTGCATCTTGGGGAAGTAGTTTTTACCCGAAATCGGGATGCCCGCCGCTACCTTAATCTGCTCCTTAATAAGGTCATAGTTAATGATTTCCTCCGTTACCGGGTGCTCCACCTGGATGCGGGTATTCATTTCCATGAAGTAGAAATCGCGGTTGGCATCGACCAGAAACTCGATGGTCCCTACCCCCTCGTAGCCGATGGCCGAGGCGCCAGCGATGGCCGCCGCGCCCATGCGCTCGCGCAGGTCGTCGGTCATGAAGGGGGAGGGGGCTTCCTCCACCAGCTTCTGGTGGCGGCGCTGGATGGAGCAGTCGCGCTCCGAGAGGTGGCACACGTGGCCGAACTGGTCGCCCACAAGCTGAATTTCAATGTGGCGCGGCTCTACCACGAATTTCTCCAGGTACATGCCGTCGTTGCCGAAGGCGGCCTTGGATTCGGTGCGCGCGTCGTCCCAGGCTTTTTGAAACTCGTCGTCGCCGTTGATAACGCGCATGCCGCGCCCGCCGCCGCCCGCCGTAGCCTTGATGATGACGGGATATTTAATCTCGTTGGCGATTTTCTTGCCCTGCTCCACTGATTCGAGCAGGCCCACCGAGCCGGGTACCACGGGCACGCCGGCCTTAATCATGGTGGCTTTGGCGGTAGCCTTGTCGCCCATCTGGTTTATCATCTCGGGCGAGGCGCCGATAAACTTGATGCCATTTTCCTGGCAGATGCGCGAAAATTCGGCGTTCTCGCTCAAAAAGCCGTAGCCGGGATGGATGGCGTCGGCGTTCGTAATCTCGGCCGCCGCGATGAGGGTAGGGATGTTCAGGTAACTCTGGCTGCTGGCGGGCGGCCCAATGCACACGGCCTCATCGGCAAAGCGCACGTGCAGGCTTTCCTTGTCGGCGGTCGAGTACACGGCCACCGTTTTGATGCCCATCTCGCGGCAGGTACGGATAACGCGCAGGGCAATTTCGCCCCGGTTGGCAATCAGGATTTTATTGAACATGGCCAAAGGTGGCGGAATATGTAAAAGGGTGGGGAAGCAAAAACCGAAAGAACGTCATGCTGAGCTTGTCGAAGCATCTCTGCCGCGCCGTTTGCCAATGCTCAACGAAGCGGCAGAGATGCTTCGACAAGCTCAGCATGACGTTCTTTACACAGTGGGTGCGGCGTTTACTCAATAAGGAACAGCGGCTGGTCGTACTCCACGGGGGTAGCGTTCTCCACCAGCACCTTCACGATGCGGCCACTCTGCTCAGCCTCAATCTCGTTGAACAGCTTCATGGCTTCGATGATGCAGATAACCTGGCCTTTTTCGACCATATCGCCTACCTGCGCGAACACCGGCGAATCGGGGCCGCTGCTGCGGTAGAAAGTACCAATCATGGGCGACTTGAGGGGCGTGTAACTGGCCATGCTGGCGGGCTCGGCCGCGGCCGGGGGGGTAGGGGCCGCCGCAATGGTGGGCGTCGTCGGCGGGGCCAGCGTGGCGGCCGGGGCCGGGGCGGCGCTCATGCTCACTATCTGCTTGGTGTTGGGCTCGCGTTGCACCGAGATTTTAAACTCCTCGGTTTCAATATTGACTTTATTGAGGCCCGACTTGGCGATGAAGTCGAGCAGTTCCTGGAGTTCTTTGGCTTTCATGGCAGCGTCTTTTTTGGGCGGGGTTTTATGGGAATCTTTCGACATCGGAGGGGAGGTAGCGTGGACTCCGCGAGTCCGCGCGTTAGAACGTTTGGCTGCTACCACGCGCGGACTCGCGGAGTCCACGCTACAACCTTACTTCACGCGCTCTACGTAGGAGTAGTCGCTGGTTTTGATGCGAATTTTGGTGTCGGTATCAATGAAGAGCGGCACCTGGATGCGGGCCCCGGTTTCGACGGTGGCGGGCTTGAGGGTGTTGGTGGCCGTGTCGCCGCGCAGGCCGGGCTCGGTGTAGGTAACGACCAGGTCAACGGTAGTGGGCAGCTCGGCGGTGAGGGGCTGCTCGGTTTCGGCGTGCATAAGAATGGTCACGGCCTGGCCTTCCTTCATGAGGTCGGCGAAAGGTACCATCGCTTCGGCCAGCACAATCTGCTCGAACGTGTCGTTGTCCATGAACGTGTAGCCGTAGTCGTCCTTAAACAGGTACTGGTGCGGGCGCTGCTCCACGCGGGCCGTCTCGACCTTTACGCCGGCGTTAAACGTGTTGTCCAGGACCTTGCCCGTCTTGATGTTGCGCAGCTTGGTGCGCACGAAGGCCGGGCCTTTGCCGGGCTTCACGTGCTGAAATTCGGTAATAACGTGCAGGTCGTTGTTGTACAGCAACACGAGCCCATTGCGGAAGTCGGCGGTAGTAGCCATTTCTTTGAATTAAAAATTATGAATTAAAAATTATGAATGGAAGCTAGAAAATCTGAGTCGCTGCTGAAGCAATTCATAATTTCTAATTCAACATTCATAATTAAGAATCGTACGCCCATTTGATATGCATGGCGCCCCAGGTAAAGCCGCCGCCGAAGGCCGCGAAAATGAGGTTGTCGCCCTTGTGCAGCTGCTGCTCGTAGTCCCAGAGGCACAGGGGAATGGTGCCGTTGGTGGTGTTGCCGTAGCGCTGAATGTTGAGCATCACCTTTTCGGGCCCTACCCCCATGCGGTGGGCCGTAGCGTCGATGATGCGCTTGTTGGCCTGGTGGGGCACCAGCCAGGCCACGTCGTCGTGGCTGAGGCCCTGGCGGGCCATCACCTGGGCGGCCACGTCAGCCATGCTGGTCACGGCAAATTTGAAGACCGTGGCACCCTCCTGGTAGATGTAGTGCTCCTTATTGGCGATGGTTTCGGCCGTGGGCGGGCGGCGGCTACCCCCCGCTTTCTGGTGCAGGAACTGCTCGCCGTTGCCATCGGTGCGCAGCACCTGGTCGAGGATGCCGTAGCCCTCGGTATCGGGCTCCAGGAGCACGGCGCCGGCCCCATCGCCAAAAATGATGCAGTTGGAGCGGTCGGTGTAGTCCACGATGGCCGACATCTTATCGGCCCCCACTATCACTACCTTCTTATACATGCCACTCTGCACGAACTGCGCGCCGGTGGCCAGCGCGTATAAAAAGCCCGAACACGCCGCGTTCAGGTCGTAGCTAAAGGCGTTTCTGATGCCCACCGCGTTCGAAATGATGTTGGCCGTGGCCGGAAACAGCACGTCGGGCGTCACGGTGGCGCAGATAACCAGGTCGATATCTTCAGGCCGCGTGTTGGTTTTTTCCAGTAGCTCCTGCACCGCCTTAATGCCCATCACCGAGCTACCCTGGTCTTTACCCTTGAGAATGCGGCGCTCTTTGATGCCGGTGCGCGAGGTAATCCATTCGTCAGTGGTATCGACCAGTTGCTCAAGCTCCTGGTTGGTGAGCACGTAGTCGGGCACGTAGCCTCCGACTCCGGTAATGGCGGCGGTAATCTTCATGAGCGCAAAGGTGCGGCCCGAACGCAAAAGTCCGGCCTGGGGCCAGACTTTTGGGAGTTAGGATTTGAAAGAGTCTTTGATTTGGTCCACGATGCCCGACTGGGCCATCTGGTAGCCTTGGATTATCATGTTGCAGATGGCCAGCGGCGTGCTAACGCCGTGGCCGATAAGCGCATTGTCGTTGATGCCCAGGATGGGTGAGCCGCCAATGGTTTCGTAATTTACTTTCTCAAAAAAATCGTCGTTCAGGTTGCGGCTCACCATAATGTCGTACATCGACTCGGCCATTTTCAGCATCACGTTGCCCACGTACCCATCGCACACGATGACGTCGGCTTTGTCATTAAACAAATCCCTACCCTCAATATTGCCGATGAAGTGCACGTGTGGGTTCACCTTGAAGAGCTGGTGCGCCGCCTGGGTCACCACGGCGCCCTTGCCTTCTTCTTCGCCCAGGCTCATCAGCCCCACTTTGGGCTGAGCAATACCCAGCACATACCGCGCGTAGAGCGAGCCGAGCTCGCCAAACTGCTCCAGCATTTCGGGCTTGCAGTCGGCGTTGGCGCCGGCATCGACCAGGATGCCGTAGCCACCGGCCAGCTTGGGCACGAAGTTGGCGATGGCCGGGCGCAGCACGCCGGGCACGGCCTTCACCGTAAACATGGCGCCCACGAGCATGGCGCCCGTGTTGCCGGCCGAGCAAAACGCATCGACCTCCCCGCTGTGCAACATGCGGTAGCCGACGGCAATGCTGCTATCCTGCTTCTGCTGGTAGGCTTTGGTGGGATGCTCTCCCATTTCGATGACCTGGGAGGCGTGCACTACTTCGAGGGCAGCAGCACTGGGGCCGTATTGTTGCAAGAGCGGGCGTATGGCGGCTTCGGAGCCGATAAGTACGACCTGCGCTTTGCCGGCCAGGCGCTGGGCGGCCAGTACGGCACCGGCCACGGCGGCTTGGGGAGCAAAGTCGCCGCCCATAGCGTCGAGGGCAATTTTCATGAACGCGGAAAAAGTATAGAACCAGCCATAGAGCGAAAACGCACGAAACCAAACCGGGCCGGACTGCCAATCTCAAAAGAGCAGTCCGGCCCGATGGTACCGCGAAATAACAACGCTTTCGGCTATTCTTCGTCCGCGTCCGTATCGCCGGCCACCGCGGGGGCGGCTACCGAGGTATAATTCTTGACGGCCAGCTGGCCATTGTGGTACAGGTCACCATCTACCACGTAGGCCTTGTGGCGCAGGTGAAGCTCGCCCGTGTTCGGGCAGATGGTCACGGCCTTAGGAGTGAGTTTGTGGTGGCTGCGGCGCTTGTCGCGGGCGGCGGAGGAAGTCCGGCGTTTAGGATGGGCCATGTTCTTAGGAGGAGATTAAGAGGGTTGAATTAGGAATGATGAATTAGAGCCAGGGTCCTAATTCAGGTTCTTGAGGGCCGCCCAGCGGGGGTCGGCTGGCTCGTCATCGTCGGGGCCTTCGCCCGGCGGGCGGGTCGAGAAGATGAGCTTGGTGGTAGCATCAGGGTCGTCATCGGCTTCGTTCTGGAAGCGCGGATGCAGCTTTTTCATGGGCAAAGCCAGGCCAATATAATCGTAGAGGTGCTGGGCGATGTTGAGCGTCAGCGTTTCGGGCGTGACTTGCAGCACGTCGTCGTCCAGCTCCTTGGGCTCGTCGCCGTAGCGCACCAGCAGCTGGTTTTCAATGTCCAGCGGGTGGTCAAACTCGTCGAGGCTGCGGTCGCAGGTGAGGCGCACGGTGCCCACGATGTGCGAGTTGATGGTGATGACGCGCTCCGTTTTGATGAGCGTCACGTCGGCGTGCAGGCTGCCATCGGCAATAAATTCGCCTTTCGGGTCGAACTCTTCAAAAAAGGCGCGGCCCAGCTCAAACGCCAAGTGGTGCGTCTTGAGGGAAAGCCGGGCGATGGGCAAATCAAATTGCGGGTCCTTTTTCACAGTAAGCCGAATAACGGGGGGCAAAGGTACGGGTTTTAGTTGGCTTTATCAAGCATAAACCCAACAGCCAGCCAGTAATGCGTGCCAGGCCGCCGCCTACCCCCTTCCTAGCCCGGATAGCGCAGCCCGATGCGCCGGCGCACGGCATCGAGCACCCGCATCAGCTCCAGGCTGAAGGTGAGGGGCAGGAGCGGGCTTTCGCGTAATCCCCGCGCCAGACAGTCCTGCACGTGCGCCGCCTCGTAGTGGTAGCCGGCGCCGGGCAGGGGGTAGGTAACTTCCCGCGCCTCCTGGCCCAGCGGCTGCACCCGCACGCCGTGCGGCGCATACAGCGGCCCCAGCAGCCGCAGCTGCCCGTGGGTGCCGTAGAGCACGCACTGGTTGTCGAGCGGAGCAGCCAGCGTGGAGGCCAGGCTGGCCGTGGCCCCACTGGCGTAGGCCAGGCTCATGGCGCAGCTCAGGTCAACGCCCGTGCCCGCCGCTACGGATACGGCTTCAACCGCCGTTGGCTGGCCCAAAAAAAGCTGGCTGAGAAAGAGCGGGTACACCCCGATATCGAGCAGCGAGCCACCGGCCAGGTTTGGGTTAAAAAGCCGCCCCAGTGGCTCGTAGGGCATAAACCCGCCAAAATCAGCCGCGATATGCTTCACCTCCCCGATGGCCCCCGACTGTAGCAATTCCAGCGTGTGGGCCACGGCCGGGAAAAAGCGGGTCCAAAAGGCTTCCATCAGGAATACGCCCTTAGCCTGGGCCAAGTCGGCCAACTCCTGCGCCTGGCCGGCATTCACGGTAAAAGGCTTTTCGCAAAGCACGGCGATGCCCGCCCGCAGGCACGGCAGGGCGTGGGCGTGGTGCTCGGAATGGGGGGTAGCGATGTACACCACGTCGAGGTCGGGCACAGCCACCAGCGCCTCGTAGCTGCCCACGGCGTGGGCGGCGCCAAATTCCGCGGCAAACGCCCGCGCCTTGTCCGGGCTGCGGGACGCCACGGCGTGCAGGCTGGCCCCCGGCACGTGCGCCAGGTCGGCGGCGAATTTGCGGGCAATGTTGCCCAGGCCCAGAATGCCCCAGCGGTAGGTGCGCATAGTTTTAAGAGGATTTAGTGGTTGGAGGTAAATGTCACCTGACGGGGTACCTCACCCCCTGGCCCCCTCTCCAAAAGCGAGGGGGAACTAGCTCTGGTTCTAGAAGTTAGCAGCTAAGACTAAAAATTTAGTTTCCCCTCTCCTTTGGAGAGGGGGCCAGGGGGTGAGGTACCCCGGTGGACGATTACTTTGCCGCCGCTACGCGTTTCAACTTCGCTTGCAGCTGGTCCAGCTCTGCCCGCGACAGGTAGCGGCCATCGGCCACGACGGCCACGATGCGGCGGGTATTGGCAATATCTACCAGCGGGTTGGCGCTGAGCAGCACTAAGTCGGCGACCCGGCCGGCCTGCACGGTGCCAAAGTCCTGGAGCCGGTGGTTGAAGCGCGCCGGGTTCAGGGTGGCCGTTTGCAGGGCTTGCAGGGGCGTGAAGCCGGCCGCCACGAAGCGTTGCAGCTCCAGGTGCAGGCTTACGCCGGGAATCAAATCGACGCCCGCCGGCATGTCGGTGCCGGCCAGAAAGCCTACCCCCGCCGCGTGCAGCCGGCGCACGATGTCCAGCTCATGCGCCACGAACTTTTCGCGCACCGCCACCGGCTCGGTATCCAGGTTTTGGGCGATGCTCTTCTGGGCCCTGGGCCAGCGCGTTGCGACCCAGCTGCGGCCGGCGTAGGCCAGGGCTGAATCCTGCCGCCAGTCAATGGCATCGACCAGCCACTGCCCGCGCTCCCAGAAGAGGGTAGGGCACTGCCACACCTGGCGCGCAGCCAGCAGCTTGATGATACTTGCCTCGCGGGCCGGGTCGTAGGTGGCCAGGAAGCGGCCCGGCGACTTCGCGCCGCCCGCCACGTAGGTGGCCTCGTCGGGCGAGCTGGCTTCAAAAATGCCAATTAAATGCTCGAAGGTGCGCTGGCCGGCGGCCACGGCCTCGGTGGCGCGCACGCCATCGGGCACGTGGCCATCGACCGGCAGGCCCACTTTTTTGGCCTCAGCCATGATGGCGAAGTACGCCGCGCGCGGCACCAACGACTGCACCTTGATAAAATCGACGCCGCGCGCCTTCAGCCTGTCCACCGCCCGGCGGCCCTCCTCGGGGGTAGCAATGGCGATGGCCGCCTTGTAGGGCGACTTACCGCCGTCGAGCATCGGGCCCGATACCAGCATCCGCGGCCCCAGAATTCGGTGCGCCGCCACGGCCTGCCGGGCGCGCAGGATGCTGTCCAGCTCGCTCCCCATATCGCGGATGCCGGTCACGCCATTGGCCACCAGCAGGGGCAAAATCAGGTCGGTGCCCGCGCTGGCCGTGCCATCGAAGTACACGTGGGTGTGCATGTCCCAGAGCCCCGGAATGAGGTACTGCCCGTGGGCATCCACGACCTGGCCCGGCCCGGTGGGGGTAGGGCGGGCCGATGGCCCCACCCGCACGATGCGCGACCCGGTAATAACCACCGTTTGGTCGGGCTGAATCTTACCCGTCTGCACGTCCACCACGTTGGCGTGCGTCAGCGTCAGCTGCTGCGCCTGGGCCGGCCGGCTACCCAGCCAGCCGATTAAAAGCAAGAGGAGGGGTAGGCGCATGAAATTGGCTGGTAGGGTTTTAGGGAAAATTTTGGTAAAATCTCTGTCATTGCGAGGCGGCACGACGAAGCAATCCTTCCGTGCCAGTTGCATAGCCGAAAAGGAAAGATTGCTTCGTCGTTCCTCCTCGCAATGACAGAGATTTTACCTGCTACTTAGCGTACCGAGCGCGGGTCGGCGGCGGGCGCGCACCACGTCGCAGGCCAGGAACACGGCGGCCCGAAACGACGACGCATCGGCGCAGAACTTACCCGCGATGCCGTAGGCCGTGCCGTGGTCGGGCGAGGTGCGCACCACCGGCAGGCCGGCCGTGAAATTCACGCCCCGCTCAAAAGCCAGGAGCTTGAACGGAATCAGCCCCTGGTCGTGGTAAATGGAGAGGGTAGCGTCGAACTGCCGGAACTGCCCGGTGCCGAAGTAGCCATCGGCGGGGTAGGGCCCGAACACGAGGTGCCCATCGTGCGCAAACTGCCGGATAACGGGCGTTATCACATCGCCCTCCTCGCGGCCAATCAGGCCGTTTTCGCCGGCGTGGGGGTTCATGCCCAGCACGGCCACCTTGGGCTTCAAGATGCCAAAATCCTGCTGCAATGAGCGCAGCAGCATCCGCACCTTGGTGCGCAGCAGGTCGCTGGTCACGCGGGTCGATACGTCGCGCAGGGGAATGTGGCCGGTGGCGGTGGCCACGCGCAGGCTTTGCTCCTCATCCACCAAAAACATGAGGCTGTCGGCCGCGCCGAAGTAGCTGGCCAGGAACTCGGTGTGGCCGGGAAAGCGGAAGTCGTCGGCCTGGGTGTTTTCCTTGCTGATGGGCGCCGTCACGAGGGCATCGAGCAGGCCGGCCTTGAGGTCGCGGCTGGCGGCGAGCAGGCTCTCGCGGGCGGCCTGGCCACTGGCGGCCGAGGGCTGGCCGGGCGTGAGGTGAAAGTCCTCATCCCAGCAGGTCACGGCATTCAGGCGGCCGGGGGCGATGTCGGCCGCGTCGCGCAGCTGCCGAAACGTGAGCGGCTCGGCGCCCTTTTCGACTGGAAAATCGTCGAAGAGCGCGGTGGCCGTGCCGTACACCACGGGTGTGCACTGCTGCAGAATGCGCTCGTCGCGCAGCGTTTTATAAATGACTTCGGGGCCGATACCGGCCAGGTCGCCCACGGAAAAACCTAATCTTGGTGCTTGGTGCTTGGTGCTTGGTGCTTGGGACATTTAGGGTTAGGGTAGCTTTTGGCGATGATAATTGATGTAGCCGTGTAATAGCTTTTTGCAGCTTGTTACGTGAGCCTCTAGAAGCGCAACAGTTTCTTGATTAAGATAATGAAGGTCCAGCGCTACATAAAGCTGAGTTTCCAGCTCGTAGAGCGAGCCACGGGCAATGAATAAAAAATTGATGGTGTCGCGTGGAGTTTGCCGGCCGCAGCCCTCTGCGATGTTGGACGGTATGGAAACCGCTGCCCGGCGAAGTTGATTAGTCAAGCCAAACAGCTCTTCCTTTGGGAAGTCACGACTAGCACTATAAACCGCAGCCACAAGCTGGCGAGCCAGTTTCCAGACTTCTAGCTCTTTATAGGATTTGTTCTCCATTGCTAAATCTGAAAGAACGCGCCCAGGCACCAAGCACTAAGCACCAAGCACCGACCTGAAAAACTCATACAAAAGCCGCACGCCCATGCCGGTGCCACCCTTGCCGCGGTAGCTATCGGCGGCGGTCAAAAATGCTGGCCCGGCAATGTCGAGGTGCAGCCAGGGCGTGCCTTCGATGAAGCGCTCCAGGAACTTGGCGGCCGAGATGTGGCCCGCCTCGGCCTTGCCCAGGTTGGAGAGGTCAGCGATGTCCGATTTCAGGTGGTCGGCGTAGTCATCCCAGAGCGGAAACTCGACCAGGCGCTCGTGCACGCGGTGCGCGGCGGCCAGCAGTTGGGCGGTGGTGTCGGGCGCGGCGGTGCCCATCACGGCGGCGGCCTCGGTGCCCACGGCGCGCACGGCGGCGCCGGTGAGGGTAGCGAGGTCAATCACCAGTTCGGGGTGGTATTTTTTGGCGAAGCTCAGCGCGTCGGCCAGCAGCAGGCGGCCTTCGGCGTCGGTGTTTTTGACCTCCACCGTGAGGCCCGCGTGCATGGTGAGCACGTCGCCGGGCACGTAGGCCAGGCCGCCGGGACGGTTGTCGGTGGCCGGCACCAGGCCGAT
>JAABUK010000329.1_pt1 | contig 103997 bp, 141 predicted proteins | sample 5559141 | NCBI WGS metagenome assembly JAABUK01 (sample SAMN10711869, study PRJNA513367) | rock metagenome | isolation source: Antarctica rocks | place: Antarctica: Victoria Land, Pudding Butte nord | collected 2016-01-03
CCCACCCACCCACTCACTCACTCACCCACCCACTCACTCACTCACTCACCCACTCACTCACCCACACATACTCTCACTCGTACACTCACCCACCCACTCATCCACCCGCACATGCACTCACCCACTCACTTACCCACCCAGTCATCCGTACACTCACCCACTCACTCACCCACTCACTCACCCACTCCTATGTTGAGCCTACAGGCAGCCATGGCAACAGACAGGCTGGAGCGTGAGCAGTCCCTCAACACCATAGCGCAGCTGAAGCAGCAACGCCGCCAGCTGGAATCCGACCAGCAGGCCCTCCTGCCCAGGCATGAGGCCACAAAGCTGACTCAGCACATTGCTGACCTGGACAGACAGGTTGTCGAGCTGTCAATGAGCAATGATGAGCTGTCGACTGATCTTGGGAGGGCGCTGGATGTGGCTCAGAGGGTGATGGAGCAGAAGCAAGTGCTGCAAGAGCAGGTGAGGGGGCCCTAGGCTGCCGCCTTAGGAGGCTCCCATTATGATTGCTGAAAAGCGTCAAGTTTGCTTTCGGGCTGCCGCGTGAAGAGGCTCCCATTTTGAGTGCTGAAAAGCAAAAATTTTGCTTCCGGGCTGCTGCCTTAGGAGGCTCGCGTTATGATCGCTGAAAAGCATAAACTTTGCTTTTCTTTTCAGGTGAGGGGGCAGGAGCAGCAGCTGGCGCAGTGGCAGGCTGAAGGCCAGAGGGTCCGGGAACTAGAAGGTCAGCTTTGCTGCTGTGTTCTCTTGGGATGAGTGTCCCACAAAAGTGTGCAGTGGTAAAGACTGTGTTGCATTTGTTGTGAGCCCATCGTTGCATGGAGTTGAGCCTGCCGTCGCGTAGAGCAGAAACAGCAGCAGCTGCTGGGTGGCAGCCTGTTCTGTACAGGGCAAGGAAGCAGGGTTTGCATGGCTTTGGGAGGACGAGTGATTTTCATTGCATGGCAGCGTGAAAATCATGTCCCCCCTTGCTGGTTGATTTCTTCATTTTCCGCAGCACTGGGAACTGCCATGGTCATTGGCATTGGACGCATTAACATGCACACAGGCATGTCTGCGTTTATGGTGTCAGCTAGAACTGTGCTGGCATGACTGCACACACCTGACTTTGGGGCAAGCCAATGGAATAAACAAGGACAATGCATGAATGAACGCAAATGGGTTCACTGCAGGGTTTGCTGAGGAGGCACTGACAGCATTGGAGGCTCAAACTCAAGAGAACACCCGGCTGCGTCAAAGGATTGCAACAGGCAGTAGTCAGAGCTCAGGACAGTAGCATTGCAGCAGCAGATAGGAACTTAAGGATACTCAACATAACAATTTTGCCCAAAAACACAGTACAAATTCTGGGGAATGTGCACTGGCACTGTTGCAGCTTTGAGAGGAACCAGGGTTCTGTGAGAATCTGGATGAACTCATGAGCTACTGTGTGGAAAGTATGGAGACCAGGAACATCCCATCAATACTAAGGTTGTAATGACATGTGTGTGTAAGGAATGCTGGGTCGCTTCTGTCTGCTAGGCTCAAACGGTAGTGTCGGGTTCTGAATGGTGTTGAGGCAAGAAAAACGGTACAGACTATTCATATTTGGTTGCGAGGGACCATTTCATCAGTACTGCACTAGTGGTATGCGTATTGTTGTTGGTGGGAAAACAGTGAGTTTGCTCAATGTTCAGTTGGCCAGTGAACAATTACCTGCTTGTCCGTGTTTTGGCATTCTGACTTTCATCTGTGTCACATCATGATGATGCTGATGCACATACAGATCACACTTTGTTCATGGATTGGGTGGTACATAGGGTTGCATACTTAGGTTTGCGTACTTAGGCTTGTATCAATCAAGCCAACAAACTTGATCAATATTGAATTTATGTTTTGTTTTCGTTTGCTGATTGTTCTGCGTGGTTTCAATTTTGCTTGCTTGGGCTAAAGAGCAAAGCATTGCTGTCTGTATGAAGTGGCATATGCTTTGCCAGCTGGTCTTGGTCAACATGTCCATGGTTAGATAAGAAGATAGGTAGCCATATATGCGTGGCCATTCCTGTAGAAACATACAGTTTGAGCATTGCAAATGCATGGTTGTAGACGTGGAGCAATATCTGTGGACAGGCTGACTGGTGGATGGTTCACGTCTTGTAATGAATGCATCTAGTAATGTGGACTCTCCCAAAGCTGTTGTTTTACATGTTGCTGACATGCGAGTCCAGAGACCTTCATACAATTAAGGAATGTATGTAGCTGTCTCCTGCAGCTGTTGAGAAAGCTCTGTGGTGTTCGGTCTGAGGTAAAGCTTGCGCCGCGAAGGGTCTGACTGTTTGGGAACCTGTAAGCTGTGCAAAGTGCCGCCTCCCTGCAGACTGTTGCTGCGGAAAATGCAGTTGCCAACAACAACCAAGTCTTGTTCTGTCAAATGTTGCTGCAAACACATCGGCATGCACTCATTGAGTGAACATGTCTTTGCCAATTGATCAGGCTGCAGCAGCTAAACATTGTGCATTACAGATTTAGAGTAGAGCTTGATACCATGCAGGCCATTGTTTGTGAGGTGTGAAAAGGGTTACAATAATGATTAAGCCTTCCTAAGCAGACTTGAGCCGTGACATGCACCTCTGATTTGAATGACAAAGCCACAGTTTTAACAGCACATCAACAACACAGAACAGTCTTACACGTACAACTGGTCCTCAATGTTGCTTCAAGATCTGATTCAGAAGTTAGCAAATTCAGTCAGTGACATGGATTACATCAACAGACTCAACTGACTTGCTATGGTGGGCAGCACTCGTATACGTATTTAAGCAGTAAACTTCTACACTGACAAACCATGGGGTGCTGCTTCAAGCTAACAAGTTCAAAGTCCTCATAAAAGCGCTGATATCAAAACTGTTTAATCGCAACTAACACTTGTAACCTGACGCTTTTGACAGACACATTCACAAACCTAGCACATTGGCTGCCCTGCAACATCTGATGCCAGAACAGCTGCATATTTCGACACAAAAGTGAAGCAGCAGTCAGTCTCAAGATTCGAGGCCTGGCCCTAGATTCACAAATGTCCTGCTGTTCATGCACACTTTGAGCTGCACAGGGCTCATGTAAGGGCAAAACCCAGTGGCAACATCCTACTGCTAAATCAGTTCTGGGAGAAGACAAAGGTGCAAGCTGCATGTGCTGCAGCAAAGCCTGGATATTCAAAGTTCAAAACTACTGTCATGGTGCAGGATGTTAGGCTGTGTCTGACTCATGAAGATTTACTATAGAGAGACAGGCTGTACACATGTGCAGCAACTGTTTACCGTCACTGATTACTCTGACAACCTGAGGTTTTGTACATAGGGAGCAGCCATGATGAGCCAATTAGCATGACAAAAGACTTTTCTTCCTGCTGATTCTGGCCATGACAGATGCTTCAAACTACAGAACAGGGCACTCAGAGGGTGTTACAATGGTAAGTACAAGAGGGCACAACCTGCCATCACCAAGACTCCATCATCTACATTTTTTGTGGTACAGAACATCTGACGCTCTCACACTGTTGCCAGTTAGTGGAAACACCCTCAGTGAGAAGAAAGCTGATGCTCTCTTGACTTGGGTACTGTCTGATTAGAATTTGGGCAAAATCAACTCATCCTGTCAACAGCCATGTCACACGCCGTTCGCCTGAAGCTGCTCCTGAAGTCCGACAGTAATCCCTGATGTCCAAGCAGCTTTGTATTTTGCAGCCACATCATCAATTGCGTCCCTTACACCCTTGAGCAGATTGAACAAAGGGGCGTCTGCAGCGTTGTACAGCTTGATTTTCTTTTGCAGAGGCAAAGCTGCCCAGTTCTTGTGAGCTACCACAAATGCAACTTGATGCTGCCTGTGCTGGACAACAAGCTGCAGTCTTGATATTGCCTGAACTACTGTTGCAGTCAGCTCGTCACGGCTCTCTGACGTGCCGTGGTAAATGATTTGGAATACAGGTGCAGTATGAGGCTGAGCCAGAACAGCCGCAGCAACAAAGTTTTCAGGAACAGCACAAGCTAGCTTTGCGGCTTCTTTGATCTGTGTCACTGACTGGTGCATCTTGCGCATTTTTGCATGGAAGATCTCTGGCAGGAGCGCCACATGCACCTGTCTGTTAATTAGACTCAGCTGCACTATGTCTGATGTTGACAGGTGTTTTGCAACTACAACGATGAGTTCGCAGGGAATGCCATCAAAGCCTCCTCCTACAGCAAGCACAGCGTCTGACAACAGTCTGTTGTAGACGAGATTCAGGACTCCATACCACGGACAAGGGCCGGTGACAATTTATCGTTTTTGGCAATACGAAATGAAAGCTCCGTGTGTAAGCACAGGCAAAGCTCAGCGCAACAGTCAGTGTGCAAAACTCATCTTACCGGAAGCTGCTATGGGTGTGTGGGCTGATGAGACGTACGCAACACGACAACGCTTTGCATGGGACTGTTCCATGCAGCTCACGTTGACCTGCTGACTCGCCAGTGTCCACCGGCCTGCTTGTCTCGCCTTCAGCTAGCAGTCACGCATATCTTGAAGAAATGAAGGGCACAAGGCGCAAGATTGTCTGGCAGGCAAGACTGTACACATTCGACTTTGTGCAACCCCGCACCAGAGAGTAGACTTTTACAGATGTATGCACGATGCTGAAATTCAGTAACTGAATTGCAGAAAGCAACGGGCAAGTTTCGAGAGAAGCAGGTTAGTCATATTGAGGAGCTTCTGGTCATTAGTCATATTTCCCTCAAACTTGGTACCACTGTAATATATTTGTCTGTCTGACCACTGACCATAGACTTTAAGTCCGGGCGGGAGAACAGCTATACTCCAGGCTATACTCTATTCCAGAGATCGAACCTACAAGGAAACAGCTATGACATGTTTTTTGTTTTGGGGTACGCTCATAATAGGGTACGCTCATAAAGATGTACTGATTTGTAGAGCCTGGTGCAATGCCTGGATCATGGACGTGTCCATCTTGCAGTCATGCAAGGTTGGGAAGGTTAGGCTGCGCTGTGCATTGAGACGCATTATAATTGTGCAAGTATTGTACTGCGTTTACGTATCATCAATGCGTACATACCATATATGGTGCCCAAACACCGTAAAATGCACTATTTTGCTTGTCAATCATAATGATCATATATGCATAGGTCAAATTCGTTCACCTTTCATGGAATGTCCTCCCAATGAAGGCAGCAACTCATCTTTGAGGATGTAGTCCCTAAAAACTATGGCAGACAATGTTTATTTCTGCTGATTTGCAAGCCACTCACGGAGAAATGTAACTGACCAACCAGGCTGCAAGGTAGACATTCCAAGGCACACTCCCTCTAAGCCCAGCCGACAATCTGTTTGCACTCGTTCAGCCGTATCTACCAGATCTGGATCTGAAGCCTGGTCATGCTTCCTACGAGACCGGCATATGAGTGCGACTGCAACATGGCTTTCCTGTAGTGTCATTGCAGGTACCTCCTTGAGTGATGCACTCATTGCGTTTGTGACCATGGCGTCATACATGTCACTGTAGTCCTGGATCACAGCAGCCTGCCCAGCCAGCTGTGACCTGGCAACTTGTGCAATAATTTGCATGAGGCTGTGCGCTTTCTTAACTGGCAGCTGCGTCATGGAGGCAACTTCTTGGACATGCTGTGGCATCTGAATCATAGCAGTCACTTCTGTCAGCTCACTGGCATATGACCGCATCTTGCAAAGCTTAGCTTCATGAATTTCTGGCAGCATATCCGACCAAAGCCTCCTGTTGCTCTGACCGAAAGACACCAAGTCTGATGGTGCGTCGAGATGTTGTGCGATGTACAGCAGCGTCTCATACGGCAGTTTGTCCAAGGTGCAGCCTGCCAACCAGAAGTATACGTATATGCCGGTAAGGCTGTTGTGAAGTTTTTGACGGCACGACATTTCCGACACGTGTCACCAAGCGAGCTTGATATGTCAGAAAAACAACTTACCATGGCATGGGCAACAAATTTTTGCTGGTCTTCTAAATAGCTGCGTAAACAGCGTCGCATGGTGAGCCAGAACTTGCTCATGCTCCTGCTCAAAGGAAAAGGCCTGCAATGCATCTTCGTCTTCCGCTTCTGAGCTGTCAGTCATTTCTCACACGAAATTCACGACGTTGGCTCGTTGCTCAGGCGACCTTCACCCCACCTCTCGAGATGTCAAAACTTTTACTCAAAAGCTTTGGTTTCAGAGCCCAGTGTGCGATTTCTGTGCGTCCGAAAACTGCCGATTACAATACGGGGACAAGTTGTTTGCGCACAACCATCGAAGCAGTTGCAATGATTGCAGGCTCCACCGTCCCGCGCTGTCAATAGAACTGAATAATTGATCTTGTCCTTCTCATGGCCCGGTCTGACTCCGGTTCCGATGAAATTCAAGACGCATCAGGCACACAGTACCATCGGCATCTGTTTGTTCTTCTGAATGGCAAAAAGTCTGGTGACCGGCATCTACGAGCAGCTGTCAAGCACCTCAGGTCACAAGCTAACCTGACTTGTCTGATCAGTTGGAAAACAAGTCAGCCACATCGGTGTAGCTCTGCAGAGAGGAGGGCCACCAGGTTGATGTCCGTGTGACATGGGAGCAGGCTGATTCGGAAAGATATGTGGCTGAAGCCATGGCCTCAGGCACTGTGGATGCTATTGTGGCTGCAGGTGGAGATGGCACTGTCAATGAGGTACTTACAGCTGGTAGGAAAAAGGACATAGCATTGCCTGTTTTTCTGCTCAACAAGATTGCAACACTCTGCATTCAGCGTGGCAGGCCACATGCTGCCTGCGCAGATTTTTGTCACGCAAGTCATGCATGCAATTGAAAAGAGCGCAGATCACAATCCTGGGCTACCAAAACAAGATGAATCACAGCAGTACACTGTGCAGGTTGCCAGCGCTCTTGTCAAGTTGGATGCACCAGAGTCTCTGTCCATGGCAGTGATACCAATGGGCACAGCCAATGACTTTGCCACCAGTATTGGCCTTCCTGAAGATCCATGGGAAGCTCTACAGCTGTGTACTATGGATACTGCACAACCCATTGATGTTGGCCTGGTAAATGATAAGGTGAGAGGCGCCATTCAGCCTCAATTGACCTGATTTACATAAGCCACTGACATGTGCCCGCCTTTGCTTGTTGATCTGCAGAAGTGCATTTGTATGCATGTTCTTGATACAGACTGTGCTGCTGTCTGATGGGTTCAAGCTTTCTTGGACAATGCACCTGGCTGACAATTTTGCATGTTTGAGACTGTAAATTTTAAAAAATGCCATTTTTTGGTGAAACAGATTACGTTCAGAAGAGTGTCCATTCCAAAACAACATCTTTGTCTGAATGGGCCAGAAATCTGCTAAAAAGCTGGTCCTCTATTTTCAGTGGAAGGGTTATTGCATTGCAACGCGAGTCTTGATGCATTATCAGTCTACACAATCTGCAAATTGCCACTTCTTGCAACTTTATACAGCAGCCTCGATGTGCCAGTAACTCTGAGGCAGCATTGCCTTGTGCACGTATGCATTTTGCAAAGAACCCATTTGCATACATTCATGCATTTGTCAGAATTCAGGACGTATTGCAAGCTTCTCCTCAGCATTTGCATTTTGCAACCTCACAGCTCTTCAATCCTGACACATTCATTTCAATCAGAAACGTCATGCCTACACTGGAGATATAAACTCAGAAACACTTGGGGACAGCAAAAACGCGTTTCTACATTGGAGAGATGCTACAGGTGTTCATGAACATGGCCACTGGCGGCTTCGGAACTGAAGTCACAGTCAAGACAGATCCTGAAATGAAGCAGCAGCTGGGGGGCGCTGCTTACATCATCACAGGTGATGCTCTACATTGGCATTGGAGGCATTCAATTTTGGTGTTGGCTCAATGCTGTGTCTCAGCAAATCAGCAATTGGATCTGCAGAGCTGCACGATAGCAACTGGACTTGCCTACTGCAGACTTGCACATGATTTTGTTCAATGTCAAGAACCGGCGTTCAGCACATGGCTGGTCCTCTTGGGCAGTTGAAACTGAGTGTACTTTTCCCCCCTTTTGATCTATCTAATTGTCCTCTTCTACTGTCTTTTTGCAATTGGGTAAAGCGCTTGATTGTGCTTGACTATCACATGCCTGTGCGCACTCCTAGTGTCAACTTCCAGGGCGTTTACAGTCCGTGGCAAGCACTACTGTCATCTCCTGGAGTTACCTCATGTATTGACCGATTGCTGCACAGGTCTGACAAGCTTCAGCAGCATTGCCAGCAAGCAGGCTACGCTGGAAGGCCCAGCTGTGTCCACTGTCAAGAAGGCTGTCAAGCTGTACCAGGTTAGCAACAGCCTTTGCAGTTTTTGTGCTGATTACATACCAGCCGCATGGTACTTCCACGGGTCCTTCACACACCCATTCAAATATAAGGCTGGACAATAGCTGCAACTGCATGTGCAGATGTCAGTGGAACAGGCTCAGAATGCTGCATGACGCTGATGTGACCAATATGTAGATGCTGCTACAGCAGGAAATTATTTGTAGCCATCAATAGTGGTCGTTACACCAGCGCAGGTGCTGCTCATGCTGTCACGACCATTGTCATCATGCTGAGAGTATGTGCATACAGATCGTTTTGCATACGTCAATCAGCCGGGCAGCATCAGATTTGACACCAGCAGAACCCAAACAAAATCTGTGACTGCAGATTAGTAATCCTCAGCAGGCCCCTTCTCCTGAGTATCAAACCACAGAAGCCAGCAGCGCTGACCGCACCAGTGATGAGGACCCATCTACCTCCAATAGGCAGGCTGCCCCCAACGCCAATAGGCACAAGCTGGTGCCCGATGGGCAGGTGCTTCATGTGCAAGGGGAGCTGCTGATCCTTGCAGTGGGCAATGGCAGGCAGGCTGGCGGTGGCATGCGCTTGTGCCCCTATGCTGGTCAGTGCACACAACCCACAAACAGCCCAACTGATGTACTCAGTGCACGACCTGTGTTCCTATGCTGGTCAGTGCACACAAACCACAACAAGCCCATCTGATGTACTCAGTGCACGACCTGTGTTCCTATGCTGGTCAGTGCACAACCCACAACAAGCCCATCTGATGTATTCAGTGCACGACCTGTATTTTAGCTGCTGCAGCACTGTATGGTGGTTCTGCATCATGCTAGCCTATGTCTGTCTACCTGGGGCAGTACAACACTGTGATTCCATCAAATGGTGTGCTGCTGCATTGCTGGATGACGGATTGCTGGATGTAGCCTATATTATGAACTACCTGGGGCAGTGCAACACTGTGATGCCACCAAGTGGTGTGCTGCTGCAGTGCTGGTTGATGGGTTGCTGGATGTCGCCTATATCATGAACTACCTGGGGCAGTGCAACACTGTGATGCCACCAAGTGGTGTGCTGCTGCAGTGCTGGATGATGGATTGCTGGATGTGGCCTATATCATGAACTACCCCAGGGAGCAGGTGCCTGGCCTTCTCAGAGAACTGATGAGGGGGCGAGAGGAGGGGGATGAACTGGAGGTGATGGATTGCTTTGGCAGCATGCGAGTCAAGTGGCTGGAAGTCCATTGTGCAGACGGCCTGCAGGTTGGTCATTAACATCTTCTGTACCCTACATGTACACACTACTGTACCCTACATGTACCCACTACTGTATCCTACATGTACCCATTACTGTACCTATTACTGTACCCATTACTGCAGTGACTACATACAGCCTCCAAATTTATGCAGGGCATGTTGTGATCATGACAGTGCAGAGTGAATGGCTGGTAAATCACTTGTGCAGATGGTCTGCAAATCTGTCCATGCTAACCTTGCAGCCATGCATGGCAGGTTCTCAGTGCATTCTGTAGAGAGAGTGACAGTGTTTGCATAACAGCAACAACATGTGCATCATGCCTGTCTTTGTGCATAGATATGCAAGTGCATGTCTCTGCAACAGGCATTTGATGTTTGGACCAATGGCAGCAGCACTCACCTGGAGGAAGATAGAAACAGAAGTGCATGGCTTGGTTGTTCAGCTGTTGTGTGATGTACATGAGGTGGGTTCAATTGCTGCAGACTAATTGTTTCTCATTGAATTGATGCCGGAAGGTGTAGTCTTTTCTTTTCTTTTCTTGCAGCTTAATTGTGATGGTGAGCCCATGAGGGACACCCACTTTTCTTTTCTTTTCTTGCAGATTAACTGTGATGGTGAGCCTATGAGGGACACCCACTTTTCTTTCAAGGTCCTCCCACACAGGCTGAGGCTGCACATGCCTCAGCCAAAGCTGCTGCGTCAGCCCAGCAGAATCCTCAACAGCGCTCAACAGGAGTACCTTGAGAAGATCAACTCCAAGCTTGAAAGGCCAGAGAGGAAGCCTAAAGCAACTGCCTGGAGACATCCTGTTGTACAGAGTGTGCTGAGGAATGGGTTGGTGGTGGGTATGGGGGTTGTCCTGACCCTTGGGGTGCAGAGGATACAGCAACATAGGACTCGCCGCGAGGCATAGCAGTGCAGATGTAATTATAGTTGCGCATACTGATTGTACTGGAGGAGACAAAGGCTAGTACAACAACAAGACCGTGTAGCCTACATGTCAACTGGTCAAGCTTGTGACACCAGCTATGTGACAGGTTGCAAAGGGTGGTTACTGTTCACAACAGAGGACTGTGAGTAGCAATTCCTTGGGCTCACTACTTTGTTAAGTAGCCAATGTAGCATCAGCAGTACCTGCCAAGAAATGCAGGTCAATTGATTGTCATTTAAATTTGCAAATGCATATTTGGACTTGCCTCAGCACTAGCTTGCTATAGCTTCAAAAGAATCTCAGACAGGGCAAGAGGGTGCACTGCTATTGTAACTGCTTCTGAGTTCGTTGGAGGCCATATTGCTTGCATAGTATTACCTGAAGCGAAGCAGCATGGCGGTGCAAAGTCACAACGCATTGCTTGCTTGTGGCAACTGCTTCAGACACCTGCAGAGGTTTACGGTACCGGTTACATTTACTAACTTACTGACATTGGTACATACATTGCACTGAGGTATGCCCGAGGCAATGCAAAAGTGTAACTCAGCCATAAAGTACATGATCAATTCAAGTCGTCGTTACAGTCAGTTCCAGGTCGGCAGCCGGTGCATATGTGCTGGCAATATCTACACCTGACAAATGATGGTGATCTGTTGTTGCACAAGAGCCTCAAATTTCACAAATAGGCTGTCTTGCTACATGCCTCGACAGAGTCTAGTTTACACCAAGGTTCAAAAGTTTTGTAAGGCAGGCTGCATCATGATCATATTTTGGCGGCTGCAGCATCACCATGAGCACAGTGTGTGATTATGGCTGGCCTCACTCCCAGCAGCTGGTGCAAGTGGACCACCTCCTCCACAGACCTGGTCTGCAACCTTGTGCACAACCTTCGCCACACCCTGCTTGAGCTTCTTGCTCGAACTAGTTTTCTGTGCAGAGCACACAAGTAGAGGATCAGGAGGCACCGGGTCTCAGACTGACTTTGTTACCAGCAAGGCAAACACGGAACGAGAATATCTCTGGGAGAATATGGCTGTAGTCCAGACAGCAGAGCAGGGCAGTTGTATCACATGTACAGCACTTGCATGCACTCTACTGATCGGGATCCTACCTCGAGTGCCGGCTTTGAGGTCACGTCGTGTTTGACCAGGCTCTCACCACTGTTGACCTGCACAAAAGATTAATATATCAGTACAACCAAATTTATGGAAGCTGAGTTTGGCACGAAGACTACTACACCTACCGAATTCGAAGTCATCGGGATGGCTGAAGTAGGAAACATGCCGACACTCGCGCGGTGCTGTACGTGCAGAAGGCGGCTTTCACTCAGACAATGCTGAAGTTCCTCAAGCGCATGTGGCGTAGCGAAGTTTCGACCCTGTGGCCAAGCGCTCGTGCATGACCGGTACCGTGACCTAGATTCGGGCTTCGGTCAACTTCCTTCAGGACTGCGATTAGTGCTGATCGACGCGCGGAGCCTTACGCAATGACGCACCCCGCCGCGCATCAAACGGCGGCACGGCCATGAGCTGAAGTGGTGTTCATGCAATTGCTCTTCCGCGTTGGACATCACGCTGTGCAAATCTGAAATTAAAAGTTGAGCAGCTGCTGCTATAAGTAACATTATGAGCATCTGAAGTCTCGCAAGACGTTTGGAACCAGCTGCTCAGGTGTGCCACTAGTGCTTGAATAGTACTTGAATGGTTGTGCTTCTTTAGATCTGTGCATGTTGACTGACGCTGCTGTCTATTCTGATAATGCCAAAGTCTGATAGTCAGACTGACACATGATCTTGTGCACAGTTCATATGTACCATTTCAGGTCAGCTGAAACTAACGAGTTCAAGTTTTTCACACTCACAACATGATAGCGTTGAAAGCAACGGTGGTTTGAAGTGTGTCAGATCTAGGAGTAAGCCATGTTTGTTAGCTCAAGACCTGCTTCAGGCAGTCTTGGCTGTCATGCAAGTTGCTGCGTGGCTTGTGCATTCCCTGTGTCTTGTTTCAGCCACAGCGACACCAGCATTGAGTCCATGACAATTTGAACCAGGTGTGACACCACACATGGGATCACTGCTAAGCCTACTGCCCCTCCTATCTGTGGCGCTAGCCCATTCAAGACTGTGACAGCTATTGGAAGTGTCTTCTGGCTACCCACAAGGATACAAGCTCGTCTGATACCAGTACCTGCAAAACATGTTAGGCAGGATAGTAGCATCAGCTTTCCTGATGATGAATCACATGCTAGGTATCTGTCTGTCACTGCAGCATGGGTGTAGTCACACAAGATCATGTTTGCAGTCAGAGTAAAGCAGCAGCCTACGGGAGACAAACGATGCCTCAGAATAAGGAATACAAATATCTAGAATGCATTGATCAGGGGACTGCCTACCAGCATTGTCGGCTGTTTTGCCCAGTTTCAAGGCTGCAGTAGCTGTCAGGTTGAACGCCAAGAAGACCAAATGTATGCCAACGCCAGCTGCCAAAACGCCCAGCAGTGATGTGACGCTGATGGCCACGCCAGACATGACAGCTTTGCTGATTTGCATCCAGGGAACCAGTATGAGCAGCATTGAGCTGAGCACAGTCATGCGCTTCTTGTTGCTGTCAACTAGCTTTGCCACAGCTGCAGCAGCAGCAGCAGCCTGTCAGCTTTGTGCAAGTAACCCATGCTCCATTGATGTCTGAGCTGTGTTGTTGAGTAAAAGAGCGCAGTCTGTCATCAGCATAGGGCGTACCATACCACACAAATTTGTGAGAGATTCATACTTTTCAGGCTGAGCATATGCATCTGCAACTTGGGGTGTAGTCAAGCACCCAAGCTGTTCATGGAATACGCAACTTGCCTGAACATGCACATGCATTGGGTGTAAAACGACAGATACATTGCCCTCAGTCATGCTGCTAGAATATATTTGTACGCGGTGAGCACAGTGACAGCAAATGGACCTCATGAAATGTATACAAATCAATTGGTAAAAATCGTTGTTGTCAGGCTCATGCTTGCAAAGAGTGTCAATGCTCACCAGGAACACAGCTACGAATGGTTGCTCCCGCCAGCAGAGGTGCTAATATAGTCTTCAACAGATTGGCCAGGAGGGGGCCTGGCTTCATGGTGACTGCTGAGCCTGAGGCTCCCAGAAGCTGGCACAGTATGAATGGCATTGTGAAGATGCCCAGCAGGTTGGAGGAGACTGTCAGCAGCAATGCTAGCGCTGTGTTGCCCCCCACAGTCTACAGTGCATATGACAACATTCCTTTACCGTTTACCCTTTAAGTGTGAAACTTCTTTACAGCATCTTCTTTGGTACTCTATTGTCAAAATCCTTGAACAAGAGTATGTTGTTTTCCCATTTATTGTCTATTGACTCCCCTGATGAGTCCTAAAGACTGGAAATGTAAGTTGATTGATTGATGACTAACATCAGGATTGGACTGCAGAAGGTCATGGTCTTGTTGGACCGTATCATGCAAGACATGACTTGAGAGGTGTGGCTGACATGCTTCACAGTAGAATTATGTTATGATATCTGATGCACTGGTGAGCACGCTCAGAAGCTGAGAAAGGCACCAGGGTCTGCAGCTGCAAGCTTGCAAACATGTTTGTCTGTCTCAGCTTGTTGTGCAAACATAGTAGGGCATGATCACTAAACTCAAGGCACTGTCACAGCTGCATACATGAACATGCAGATACAGATAGCCAAATGCAGAATGCAATCCTGAAAAGCTCTGGAGACACTGGCATTCGCATGCAGAGTGCAATCTCAGTAATGCACAAAACACAGAAGAGGTTGCACCTTACCTCACCTGAGTCAGGGACACCGCGCTGGACAGTGTGGTTGGCATGCAGCAGAAGACAGTCAGTCCAAAAGCCAGCTCAGGAGGATGTAAGGGAAGCCGAAGAGCCACAAAGCCTGCCAGGGGCGTTATGAGCAGTATGGTGGCAAGGCCGTATAGAATGGATCCCCAGGCTGTCAGTGCTTGTGTGGCTTCGCCTCGTTTCAGGTTCAGGCCTGAGATGATGAAGATGCCTGTGGTTGTGAGGGTCTGCAGGCCAGCATCTGCTGCTTTGATACCCGGGTTGGGGCAGAGAAACCTGAGGCAAGCAGGGAAACTTGAAATCAACAGGCATGCAGCCTAGGCTGATGTCAGCAGCAATAAGCTGACAATGCTCAGGTGAAAGGGCACTGTCAGGGTGGATGTTCAGCAGGAGGCCTGACTCACCCCACAAGCATCGCTAGTAGCAAGCCCACAGGCAGGAACTGATCGATGAGAAACTGCCTGACAGTACCCAGACCGCTGCGAGGAGCAACCTCTGTTGCAGCTGAAGATTGGGCATCACATGTTGTGGATTGTCTACGTGCTTTGATGCTGCCAGAGCTTGACAGGTGCCTGGAATGAGCCTGATGCAGTCTGGAACTGTTGGCAGCATGGTGAGTCTGCGCAGCTTGCACAGGTACAGCTGAAAGCTGCAACGCCTTGCGTGCTGGCTGCAGACTGTGTGTAGTGCCAGTATAGTGAGTAAAGAAATGTGTACTTCTACGATGGAAGAGCAAACTCTGACGACCTGTGGAAACACAGCTAACTTTGCATGGCATGCCGTGGAACACATGCACGCACTCGACCAAACATGACCGCCCTGCTCAAGGGTTGAAGGGCTGGTCGACAAACTTTTCACATGTACAATTCAGACTACCGACTGCAGTCTTTCTTATCGGACCTGACAGCAGAACCTCAGGTGCCATGTCAGATGGGAGGTGGGCCTGAGTCGTCAGGCCCTCAGCTGAACAGCATTCGCAGTCCTGCCTCGAACACTACTGAATACGATGTCTGCTGCCAGTTGTGACTTTGGCCAGTTGTGACTTTGTGGTCGTTGTGTCGAACATAGTTCAATACTAGAATGGTTTCATTCCTTGTATACACATTTGAGTACAGAAGCTTCACAGGACATGACAGCTATGTGCAATGCCTGTCTGCTCTGCACAGCAGGCTGCTGTTTGACCGCTAGTCTGCTTGCTCTCTTCTTGAGTGCAGACGCATTGCAGACACTGAATAAAGGAAGCACAGCATGCAGAACATATGAAGTGATGCATGCATATAGGCCACAGAGCAGTGTCTTTGGCATTGCAGATCATGCCTGCCAGCAATGCCTGTCTGCTCTGCAGAGTACTCTGCTGCCTAGAGTATTTGCTGCAGGGGTTCAGGTACACTAAAGTGTGAGCACAGGCAGAGTGAATGAGAGTGCAGCTTGCAAAGCGCTCTAAGTGATGCACGAACAAAGACCACACAGTGTTCTGCCTGTATTGCGTGCTGCACGGATTCAGGCACACAGCATTTTGAGCACAAGCAGAGTGACTAAAACAGCGTGCACATGTTCAATCGATGCATGTGTACAGGCCATATCTTGTACACACTGTGAATAGTGGCAACATGCACGCCCCTTCCTCCTCACTGTTCTAGGACCGGGCTCAAATTGACACGCTGGTTCCACAGCATGCAAAGCACGCTCCTCCTGCTGAACAGTAGCTGCTGCAAAAGCTGTCAAGGAAGCTGTCAGGGAAGGTATCAATGGGGAACCCTGCCTTTGGCTTTGTAGGCTCCAGTGCTGCAGGAGCTGTCCAATGGGCCTTGATGGCCAAACTTCTTCAAAGGACTGTTGCTTCTAACACTTGTGCAGGTGCCTGCAACTATGACTGGCATTTGCACGACAGCAATGGTTCCGTGCACATATGTCATGGTAGACAGGAGCTGTGTGACTGTAACTTCACAGCTGACTTCTGGCTTGTTGCAAGGCACAACATGACAGCATGGTGCTTGCAAGCTTACTGACAGGAACAGGCATCTGTGACACGAAACTTTGCAGTTCAGAGAAATTGCACCAACCTGCTGTTGCGCTACCGCCCGTGTCCTTGTCTGTAATACAGACTCTGTATAGCATCTGACCTCTTGCTGCTACTTTAACCCCCCTGTCTGCCTGTGGATCAGACCAAGCAGCAACACCTGATCTACAGGCATGCCTGCTGGGATCGCCTTTTGTGCAAATTCTACCAGGCATGCATTGGTTGCTGAAGGGAACACAAGCAGAAACCTCGTAGCTGAGTCGCTCAGTGACATCATGTGAGCCTCATGTGTTAGTCTCATGTATGAGCCTCATGTGTGAGCCTTATGTGTGAGCCTCATGTGTGAGCCTCATGTGTGAGCCTCATGTGTGAGCCTCATGTGTGAGCCTCATGTGTGAGCCTCATTTCAGCAAGCTTCATGTGTCTTGTGTGGGCATTGAATCATAAATTGTGGGCAAAGAGAGCATGCGCATGCGTGCACAGCTGTGACCAGGTTCACCAAATTGTTTAGCATTTCACCGAACTCTGCAAATCAGTGCATCCTTGGGGACGTGTATCTGAGATCCAATCTATCAAGGAAATTGTTAAGCAGACTGGAAATTCCTCTGCCATTTCAACCGTCTCATCTTCTGGCTACCGTCTCATCTTCTGGCAACCGTCTCATGTCTCATATACGTTTGACTGCGCGTCCTTGGCGCCTTGCTGGTTGCACGTCGCGATCAGGATTCAGGATGAGTCTGGCAGGATCCTACCACACGACCTGTGGCAAGCCACCATGCGCAAGGTTGGTGGTCTTTATTTATTTTGACTTCCGATCTCAGCGTTCATGTCTGACGTTATTTTGCTGGTGTGCAGGCGCCAGTGTCTTTGGCTGCTGCCGTATCATAGACTTGAGCCTGCCGGCACGCCGCGCTTTGTTCATAGAACGCCAACGTATCGCAAGACAGGTGGGGCCCTTTTGCACGGCAACCACCTGAACTGAACGGATCAGGTTGACTTGCATGTTGCCGACTTGCTGATCAATGCTGCTGCAGCCCCTGTTGAGTGTTGTCAAGGCACAGTAGCACAGCCACAAAAGCAAAGTGACAAAGGTCTGAAGCCAGGCTTGCCAGATATTAGTGCGCTCAGCCTTCAGCTACAGCAGGAGTGGCACCCTGACAACAATGCTCTGCTTGGTGGCAAAAGGGTGAAGCCATACAGTGACTTCAAGGCCACGTGGTCATGCCCCAAGTGTCCAACAGGATGTGCACATATCTGGAAGACAAGAGTTGCCCAGCGCACAATAGGCACCAAATGCCCGTACTGTGAAGGGAGAAAAGTATGCAAGCACAACTCTCTTGCTACCAATGCACCAAGACAAATCGAGTACTGGAATCAGGACAAGAATGCCAAGAAACCTGAGCAAACGCTTTCTGGCAGTAAGCTGAGGGCCAGTTGGAAGTGCCCCACTTGCAACCATGAGTGGCAAGCTGAGATTGCAAAACGTGCCCGAAACGACAACGGATGTCCTCGTTGCAGTAAGAGAGGTCTTGGACGGAGAACAAAGCATCCTACATTCAAAGCCGCCAACCATGAGCTGCTGCTTGAGTGGGACTATGAGCGTAACTTCGAGGACAACATTCATCCTCACAACACCACCCTTGGCAGCTCTAAGTATGTGCACTGGGTGTGTCAGAAATGCCCAAAGGGACATTTGCACCGGTACACAGCGCGCGCCCGTCAGCGGACGACCAAACACTCTTCAGGGTGTCCATATTGTGCTGGCAAGCAAGCATGTGAATGCAACTCTTTGCAAGCTCATTACCCTGTCATTGCATCAGAGTGGGACTTTGCCAAGAACGACATGACACCAGCTGATGTCACTGCAAGTTCTGGTCAAGCGGTCTGGTGGAAGAACAATGTGCGAGGCAGCTGGCTGCAACGCATTGCTGGGCGCACAGAAGCTCTGGGCAAGCCAAAACACTAACTTGACAGTTGGTAGGTGTGCTTGTTGCTGCATGATGACAAAGTGCTTGTTAACAGACCGAGCAAGCTGCTCAAGTGTTTATTTTGCTGCAACTCAATAAAGAACGAAAGTTGCAGCTGTGCTAGTTTTTCTGCAAGTTAATGTGCACATTTGTGTGCACACTTGCAGGTTAGGAACTGTCGTAACCTTGGCCATGGCATTGGCCTGTCTTTGATCTTGAGGCAATTTGACTCCATTCTTGCTTTGTACAGCTGTATGCAACGCCTGCAAAGTAATTTGCTGCTATGATTCCTCGCCACAGAGGTTCTTCGTTGTAAGTACTAGCAGGTCGACCAGAACAGCCCAGCTTGCAGAGCTGATCAAATGATGCATGCACACTTCATCATTGCACGCCTGGGGGCAGTGCTTGACTGCTGTGCAAAGCAATATTGCTGCAAGGATCCTTCAATATCAGCAATGGCAGGGTAACAACACCACAGCATGCAGAGCATATCAGATGCAGGCACACACGCCACAAACAGTGTCTTTGGCAATGTTATGCACAGTGTGTCTGCTGTACGGAGAAGCCAGGACTCAGGCTCAGTACAGCAGCAGCAAGACAGCACAGCGTGCAGAGCAGATCAGGTGATGCATGTGCACAGACCAACAAAGCAATCTGCTGCCTGTGTTGCTTGCTGCAAGGATTCAGGCATACTGGTACCAACGCAAGCCACGTAGCTCAACGTGAGACCAGACGTCTGTGCAACCCCACAATCTTGAGGGAATAACTGTGTGTCAATGCAGCAGCATCAGATACGATTTAGTCCACATGTTTACATGACTGCACCTTCAAATTTGCATGAATAGATAGAACTGGTCCAAGCCTTAGGCAAATGCAGAGATCATCACTTATGACGTCACAATCAAATAGGACAAGCACTTTCCAAGCTCTCAAGCCTGTCAGCAAGTGCAGCAGTGACACCTTCACGGCATCAAAAGCCTTCACCAAGCATCACTGCCCTACATTCTGGGTCTACTTTCATCCTTCGGAAGTACACTGAAAATCACATGAGACAAAAGCATTCTTTCAGTAGAATTGCAGTACTGAAGTGTGTAAGATCACTGAGGTGCTGCAGGCGCTGCGCCTCCCTGCATTGGCATGCTGGGAGTTGAGCCTGTGCCAGCTACAGTTGCAACACTTTTGCAGCACTTCTCATATCAGCAAGCTGCACAAACCTGAGGCTTCCAATCTTTCATGGCGTCCTTGCCTTCCTGGGCCCAGTTGACGGAGCCATCAGCTTTGTCTTGTTTGTATTCAGCCAAACGTTGCTTGCCTTCAGCCATCACACCAGCATTGCCGGTTTTTCTGCAGAAAAGAAACGAATAACTCACGGTCGGTCTTCAGCCTTTTGTAAACGCGGCCATGGAGGCATTTAGAGGGTTCAAACACACAGGCAGCCAAGCATTGAATTTGCGGCGAAGACACTATGACGGGTTTCAGACTGGCGAGGATGGTTCAGCTTACCCCGTCTCGGAATCTTTGAAGTTGCTGGCCATATTCTTAAGCTTGTCCATAATGAGAGATGTGTGTTCGCGATTGAGTAGATCAGCAGCGAACTTAAGCAGGCTAAGTTGGTGTGCCCGGCAGTTTCGACAGCTAGCTAGACTATATATAGTCACGAAGAAGAAGAAGAGGTGCGCGATGCACCGCTGAGTCAGCATTGCTGCAATCCGTTTAAGTGGTGATGCTGAGGCGACCTCAAAGCGGCATGTTGAGCCTGCGTTCAGTGTAGATGCTGCGTATGACATTGATACTCTCAAAGGCACCCATGAAAGCGCTATAACAAGCATAGCTATCTTGCACCGATTTTCTGCCATTACCAACGTGTTACTCTGAGGATGGCATGGCGCCAATGCTGGCATCCGATATGTATCAGTTGGCAGTGAAAGCACCATACATCACTGCACGCATGTACCAATGTACAACATCCAAAAGCAGCCAGACGGCAACACGCACAAGCTAAAAATCAAATGGCTTGTCCGCCTTTGGCGGCCCTCCACACAGAGCTGCTGCCGCTGATTTTGAGTCTGTCTCTCCAGCCTCAGCATCTGGATCAATCTGTACTGCCTGCAAAGAACAGAGCAACTTGATCCGGACTGGTGCATCACAATTGTGTGACGTCAACTTAGAGTCAAAGTGGTCGCACACACTCTGAAGAGAGGCAAAGCATGAGTACAGCAGGTTCTGCTACAACTTCTGACAAGTCTGAGTCTGCAAAGCAGGAGATGCAAACAGCCTAAAACAATTAGCAAGTAAGTGAGACACAACCCAAGCCGCAACAGACATATCTTAAGCACAGAGTACTAGCCTGAATTGCAAGCCTTCGTCGCTTGTGACGGATGATGAACAACGTGACATCCGGTATAGGGGGACCCAGTGCATTCAAAGATGGTAGCTTCTGAAGATGCAACAGACCACAGCAACTGCAAAACCAGCAAAACAAGTCATGCCGATAAGCCTACAGTCTGTCAAGCCCAGAAGGATGCAGACACAGGAATTGGAATGCAAAGCCAGCATGTACATAGCACACACAGCAGCGCAGGTATGACTCATCCATCAAGTAGGCATGCACAGGCTTGAGTAGCTGGACAACTGGACATGATGGTGCAGCAGCGCTTTGGCTATGCATGCATCAGCAGCAGTGCACTTCACGCAGCAGCCAAGATGTGACAACACACTCGTGGGGTGATGTAAATTGAATGGCGTACAACAGAGAATGTGAACACTCTAATACTTTGCACCTTATGGTCTGGTGAGCGTTTTTTGCAAGTTTTGCCGTAAAAGTGCCTATGCAGCAGAGGCAGCAGCAGACAATACCTGGCGGGCTCAGGAATGAGGCGTACAATGTCAGAGTCATCCCTAACAGCCTCCAGCCCCACCACAGTGTCACACAGATGTGCCAGGCGCATTGCCAAAGAAGGACTGTATAGACCTGCAGCCACAGGGGAGGCATTGTGGCAAGCAGACAAGCCTTGTAGAGACATGCTTGCATGCAAAGCCACTGCAGATGCTTCTTCAGCACCATACATCTTCTGCCGGTTTCTGCACAAAGTGATGGAATATCCTGGAGTAAGGACATCACACACCCCTTGATATGTACGAAGAAGTATTACTAGCATAGCTGTGAATGATCATCAGGGGTGTGCGCTGGATCTATTGTCAGCTTACTCTTCAGATTACATCCAAAGCTGTGCTTGTACAATTTTGGCATCATATCAATGGCATCAAATGCAGTGTTCCTGAGGGTGAGATGTTGGGGGTCACCTGCAGGGAAGGACACCATGGCCGCACAGCGGCTATCTCTGATGGCAGCTTTCAGCTGGAACACAGCAGTGTACAGATGCCGTTCCACATCCCCATCTGACCCCTCCAGCTGCCACTGCACACCCCCAAGGGACTCCACAACAACCCTGCCCACGCCCTGGGGTCTGTCTGCTGCTGGCACACTGGGCTGCATGGGAACACCCTTCACAGCTGCAAAATTTTGAGCTACTGTGGTGCCAGCTGCTGCTGCTGGCTGTGGCGACATACTGTGCTGTGTGGATGGAACTGCATGTGAAGACTTTGTTCTGCCAGGCACAGACTGTCCACCAGCTTGTGGAGTTGCTTGTCCAACATGATGGCTGCCTGTATGACTACTGACTACCATGCTACTGCTGTTGGTCTGGGGCACACTGTCAGAGTTGCTCAGCTCTGCCATGGGCTTGGATGTGTTGCCTTGCTGCACAGATGTGTTTGCAGGGGAGCTGTGTGTGCGTTGCGCCAGTGATGCTGATGAGGCATCAGGAGGTTGTGTAAGTGCATCCAGGAAACCGCTGATGCTGCCTGTCAATGACTGCATGGCAGTCGGTCCAGAAAATTCTGGGCAATCCTATGAACACAGCCACATGTCTACGTTTTATATTGTGCTGAGTTGTGTAATCATAACTACATACCCACTTGAGCAGTAGCATAGGGCCAGAGATCATGTGCAGGCCGTGCCAGAATGGACATCATGCACGACATCATATTTGGACGCTAAAGTGCCATGCAGAGGACACAAGTATTGTGAAAGGTGTTGACGCGCGAAGGTACAGTTACATGACATATCATGACTGTAGCCCCTTCACTTGAAAAACAGCACAGCAGCTCTTGTCTGGCCACTGAGACGCACATACCATTCTAGAAGTGGCTATGTCTTGCACAGAAACGGGCTTTGTCAGGTCAAAATTGTGACACCATTCTCTGACACCGCCCAAGGCTGAATTGCCTGACTTGGCCTTCCTGCTACTCTGGCTGCCAGCCGCGCTCCTGTGATTGCAAATGCACAATATCCAGGTCCATTGGACATGACATCACATGTGTACATGTTTGCAGGTATGCAACACATCATGACGGGCAACTGATGTGAGCACATTGTGTTGGTTGTTTATAAGGCCCAGTGATGGCCACATGGACTGAATCACTCAAGAAACTGGAAACTTGCTGAGGCATTGCAGATTAAGGCGTACATGTTGAAGAAGTCCAGCCATTGAGCAACCATTGTGCCATGTTGACGTAACAGCAAAGCAAGAGTGTGACGCAAGGGCATGTGGGATCTTGACATGAATACCTGCTGCTGCTACTGCTGCTGACGGCAGCCGCAGCCTTCTGCTTCGACTTGATATATCGCCTGTACTGCCATGCTATACGCAGCTGCACTTCCTCTGTCTCTTGTCTGCTGTCCTTGTCGTCCTGCTTGTGCCATACTGCTATTCATATGACATTTCTGACAGTGCCTTTAGGTGATGCATTGTGAGTTTGTACAGAATGTTGCAGCGACCTGCATCTGCATGCATACAGGACGGCAGAGGCAACACCTTTGGTGTATGCTGGACCTGCTGTGGTAGAGCTCTGACATTGGATGCATGCCTCAAATGGCCAGCTGACCAATGTAGTGCTTGATTGTTAGCTGCCCCCTCAGCAAGAAAGTATTTTAGCAGTGTGACATGATGCTGAGTGTAAGTATCTTCAAGCAGCAACGTCACAGTGCCCAAGGGTACACCGCCGCCAATGAGCTTGTCAAAGTCAGCTAAGCCAGTGGATACAAGAGTCTGGCCTGAAAGTCCTGGTCTTGTACCAAGCTCTGCATGCATGCATACACTAAGCAATGCCTGCACGGTCTGATCGCGATGATGTAGCATATACGCAGCATCACAAACATCTAGATCACGAAAGTAACAAGGCCCTGTTGATATACACCTGCAGGTTTGGCTGCGCCCTTCTTGACAAAGCTCATGCAGGTCGCTGCCGTGTCACGATGACCCTACGTGCGCACCCTATGTGCAAAGCGCAGGCTGCAGTCAAATTGAGCGAAGTGCTCACACGGACATGTCGAGCAGCTAACACCTGCGGCACTCCTGTCGCGCAGCTACGAAACCAAAACGTAACTCCTTGTGCGACTGTGCGAGGCCACTAGAGGTCATTACGAGTTGGCGTTATGGTTAAGCGCTTGACCCCTTTCTGAGCTGCGAGCGCGAAAACTTTCTGCATGTAGAGCCATCACTGCAGTACAAAATGTTGTCGCTTTCGTCAAGTGCATTCGTGAGTGGTGCGGGCACTTGCCCGCAATCGACCCGATGTTCAGTCTTGTCACAGCGCCCCGTGCAAGGCTTGCTCTGCCAACGCAGCTCGAAGCACCTGAACAGCTGTCACTCAAACTTCAGAACCTTTTTAGGCGCAAATGCTTCAAAGACAAGGCGACGAACCACTAGCACTCCAGCCACAAACGCCACCGATCTTCCACTGGTAAACGCGGGCAGGGCCCCTTATTGTTTCCCTATTGTTCGTATGATCAGCTGAGCCCATTTGCTAATGAAGTTGAACCAAACACTGGTCTGAATTCCAATGCTATTCTGTCCCAGATACAATCAGAGGAAGATTTTGCTCAGGCACTGACACAGAACAAAGGTGAGCAACAGCTGCATGTCCCTTCAACAACACTTGCATGCTGACAACAACGATGTTACTTGCAGTTCTTGTTGTTGACTGGATGGCAAGGTGGTGCCGCAAATGCATATATTTGAAACCCAAGATACAGAAAATGATGGAAGAAGAGTTTCCAGAGTGAGCATGGGTGTCGTTGTTTGTACTGAATGAATGTTGACATGGAGATGGTGAGCTCACTGCAGAACTGTTTCCGCCACTATCAAGGCAGCTGACCGTCATCTTGCTTGCGCAGTTTGCCTATTGTATACGTAGATGTAAACGCAGTGCCTGGCCAGCTAGTATATGGGAATGGAATCAAGGTATGGACTGCCCATGCAAAGTTGCAACTGCTGCATACCTTGTTGGGCTGCTGAACCCCATGCCAAAATGCTGTGCATCATTGGCATGAAAAGTAATTACTTATAGCTGTTGTTGGGGTGCGCACAGAGGGTCTTGTGGTGCATCACTGCTGTATCACCGGAAGATTTGTGAAAGTGGCACTCATACTCAATGTTTGCTGCAGAAAATGCCAACGATAGCGGTGAGTGTGCACCACAGCAACCCAGCCTAAATATCCTGGATGCCAAGCTACACAAGAGTGTGGCTATAATGGCATTGCCTGCCGCAATGCTTATTACTGCCTGTTCTTTGCTGCGCTCTTGACCCTTGTTGCGTGTCAAAAAATGTTGCAGTTCAGCTGAACAATGACTTAATGCCGCGCAGCTGTACCAAAATCAAGAGAAAGTAGCAGAGCACATTGCAGCAGAGGGTGGCAAGGATGCTGTGGGCAAGGTGAGTCTGGCTCCTGCACAGCACACTTGCTTTGTCTGTGTGCAGCGTTCACGCAGCGCAAACAATGCCAAGCCATCTCATTTTCAAAGTAAGTTTTGGCTGTGTACCAATGAAATGTTGACATTTCTGCTTTGCAGATCAAGTCTATGATTGAGACCAATCTGAAGACTCCAGAGCTTGTTCAGGATACTACCTCTTGATGTGGGGCTTAGCACTGATTCCTGTCCATCTTCGCCTGGATTTCAAAGATCTGGCTGCAGCTTCTTGACTGCAGTCCAAGTGTATTGAGTGTCCAACAGGACAAGTTTTGGTTGCCATATGACTATTACACGTGACGCATGTGTACACTACTTGACAACAAGCCAGCTGCAATCCTTCTGAATTATTGCCTGAGCAGTGCATAGTTGTCAGGTGCTCAGCCATACTTTACTCCAGATTTAGTATCCAGGCTGTGCGATATTGCGCCTGCTCCGAAAGTTGCCCCGTTGAACACTGCCAGTCGACAACCTTGGTCTGGGGTAGCGCACTGGCAAGCATACCCTTTTACGTGGCTGCTGCGCCTGACGTGCATGACTGCTTGGGCTATGGCAAACTTTAGTGGTAGCGTTCGTGGCATGTGTTTGAACCTTTGAAGCAGACGCACCCCAAGATTTTGGTCGTGATATTGTTGGCCCTGCTAGTGGTCTGCGTTTCAGAGTTTTGCGAGAGTCTGGCAGCAGGAAAAAAGCGGCATTGTACTAAGCCTAGCAACGCTGCAGCATGGTGACACCAAAGCTGCAGCAGCTGCGTCGTACCAACTCCATCGCCACAAAGACAGCACCGCTGTCTAATCAGCAAGTACGTCATTGATGCATCGTCCCAGTCTCGGTTTCATGTATGCGAACTCGTTGTGTCTACGCTGAGGTGACTGTATGGCAGCAGTTCTGGTCCCTGCGCAAGGTTTGCAGTAGAGGCATGAGCATCCCAAGGTCGCACAGCAGTGGAGATGAGCAGATGTATGAGCAATCTGATTGCGTTGCAGAGCAATGAAGAGCAGGAACAGCTTATCCCCTCAAATATTATGTTCAATAGGCGAGTGGTACGCGGTAACACCTACTCAGCACAGATCCTGCCTGGGGACATGCCTATGGTATCCAAAACGCTCAGGCAAGCTTCTCAGCAACTTGTTCATTGCTGGAAGGCAATTGTAAATGCACCTGTCCTTCTATTCCTCCCCCAACACTGTCTTGACAGAAGACTACTGGATTTGCAGCAAGAAGACGCTGAAGCTGAAACAGTCAGTGCCGCCTCCCAAGACGCCTGACCCAGTGGATGGACGCCGCCACATTGAGCTGCAGGTTTGTACTGCTGTTGTTTGTTGCCTGCTTGTAGATCTGTAGAAAAAGAAAAGTTCGCGCTTTTCAGCGACCATAATGGGCGCCTCCTAAGGCAGCAGCCCGGAGCTCTGTAGGTTTGCACCATTGCCCTGTCTTAACCATGCAAGCATGGCATGCTGCAAAACGCCATCTGCCATGCACTGATGCAACCGCTGGCTTGTGTTAAAACTACCTTTGACTGCAAGGCTGCCCTGTTGTCAATTGAGAAAGTCAACAGTCCCACTCAGGCGGCCGCACTGATGCAAGGCCATCATGCAAAAGCCTGCATCCAAACTTTCAGCATCTCACACTGTCTGACCTGCTGAGTTTGGGCTATCAACCAAGCTGTCGTCGCCAGATCTGAATCCCGTGCTGTGTACCATAACCAGCTGCAGCTCAGCATGTTTGAGCAGAGATGCAAGAGTTGTGCCTCTTACATGCAGACAACCTCAAGCCAACTGACTCAGCAATCTTGGGTCCATCAATGCAACATAAACATAGTGTGGGCTGAAACCTGGCTCATGTCTCTGACCTCATTGTCATTGTTGCTGTCAACCCCTCAGCTGAAGGAGCCCCGGGAATGACAGGACACTCCATACTTCAAGCCTTCTAATCACGAGGCTATATAGGGCAGATAGCTTCATGGAGTCAAAGCTGCTTTGAACACGCTTGAATGGGAGCAGGCATGAGTTTTAGGACAGACGCATGATCTGGACATTTGCAGGGACATTGCTTGTTTTGCCTCCTGTGCTGAATCTTCCTGGCCCTGATAGCGAGGCCCATTGTGCTGCAGACCTAATGGTCCCGGATACCTGAAGCGGCTGACGGGCACAGTCACAAAGATCAATCAACCCCCTCTGGACATACACATCATAAGCTTCAAGAGTCGTTTCAAGCTAATCTGTGACGCCTGTGGACTTAGTACATTGCATGCTGACATCTACCTGCGGCAGCTAGCAGATCAAAGGGGGAGAGCACAGAGTTCTGCTCAGACAGACTCCTGACTCTGTCCCGTGCAATAAGGTTGCTTGTTCTGTTGTGTGTATCAATCTTAGTGTGCATTGCTGTTGCAGACTGACAGCTACTTGGAGCAGTTGACTGATACAGTGGCAGAGGCAGAGATGTCCACCCAGACAGACCCCTTCAGAGACCGCCCTTCCACCCCCCTCTTCATCCCTGCCAAGGCTGGCTTAGATGCCACCACCCAGATTGAGGCTGGAGACCTTTTTGACTTTGACTTTGAGGTATGCATCAGTACTGTTTCTCACACCAGCCTGTCACATGACCAAAGTTGCACCTGCATTGCGCTATGATGTGGGTTCCATGTGGCCATGAGCTGAGGATTGTGATAGTAACACCTCGTTCTATCTTTACGGACCCCCCCTGCTGCTCATACTCGTCAGCCTTGCTGATTGTGTTTGCATTCAACATGCACAAAATGGTTCCCATGTCAGCATTGCATTTACGATGGCAATGGTACCAAAAATGCCAGCTCTTTTCCTTGCTGCCCTGCTGTGAGACCTATCCCTTTCAGCTTTGTGGCAACTACCACTATTATAAGTACTGCCTGCACTATCATGTAATGACAATCAAAACTGCTGCTGCTGCTGTTGTGTCATGTGCATCTCACACTGTTACAGATTGAGCCCTAGATGGAGGTGCTGGTTTGCAAATGATGAGAGCAGGCCCTGATGGAGGTGATGCATTATGAGAATGGTTGCTTTTGCCCCAACTGTCACTAGTCAGTTATGCAGCTTGCTTGTGCAAGCATTATTTTGTCACGTTCTGGGCTCTTGCTGGACGTTCTGGTGGGCATATGTTCAGGAGCAAGCCCCAATGGGCTGCTCTGAGGAGACAAGACTTGTCCTGCACGTACCATTTATGATCTGGAACTTGTTACATTTGTACTTGTTAGGTCCAAATGGAAGTGATCAATGTATAGGAGCTGGCTGCCGCCGAGCTGGCCGTCACTGATCATGTACGCAAGTGTTACCTGGTAGGTAGAGCCATTGATGGAGGTGCTTGAAACAGGGTCTAACAGGAGCTAGTTGCTGTTGCACTGACAATCACTGGTCATTTACGCCAGTACTGCACTGTTACAGGTAGAACCAGTGCTGGAAGGGCTTGAACCAGGACCTGATAGGAGCTAGTGGCTGCTGCGCTGACGGTCGCTGGTCATTTACGCAAGTCCTACGCTTTTGCAGGTAGAGCCACTGCTGGAGGTGCTGGTGGGCAAGTGCTTGGAGCAGGGCCTCATGGAGGTCATGGAAGAAGAGGAGCTGGCTGCCATGCGAGCCCACCAACAACACTATGAGCAGGTCTGCTCTTCCCCCTCTTGCCTCGCAGCTTCTCACAGACAAATCACATTGCCACCTTACCATGCAGTTGCCACACACTTCTGTCTTGTAGTCCACAGCAACAGCAAACGGCAACTAGAGCTCATAGCATGGAAATAGACTAAATGTCATGGACTATCAGTACCAGCCGTTGTTGGCAGCTTGCCAAGTGAAGATCTGTTGATGTATCAGCAATGTAGGTAGAAGCTGCTTTCTGAAAGTGTCTAGGAAACCCTGAGACCTGGCAGTAACGCGACTTGAGTAACAGAAACATGCATTCATGAAGACCTTCTTTCTCTCCATGCTTCTGGCCTCTCCAAGGGAGCCTCTGCAAGTCCCATTTACATTGTCATCTACGTTCCTCAGCACCTTGATCTCCGCATTTGCACTTGTTCCAGGGATGCCAATGCATTGAGTGTGCAGTATACACACGCTGCTGCATCTCAAGGGCACAGGCCACACAGCTGGTGTCAGTGCAGTGATTGCAGCAAGCACAAGGCTCAGCCTCACTGCCTGACCGGGTGCACAAGCAGGACTGCATTTCCTTGCAGAGTATACTTCAGAGCACTAAGTCTAGAACCTTGTCTTCAGAGCGCAGTTCCTAGAGGGCTAAGTCCAGAGCACCATGTTCAGAACAGTGACTGAGCCCTTATGAGACTGTAGGCATTGCCTCAGATTTGGCTGTGTTTACTCAGTACTGCTTCACAGCCTGAGCATGGAGCCACATGTACCTCATCAGGCATCCTGGCTTGCAAGCACAGGCGCATGTGACATGCAACAAACGGAGGATCCTACCCAGAAAAGAGCTTCAGTACAGAGACCAGGAGGCAGTGCAACTTTGACAGAAGCAACAGGAGGCTTGTTGCCCAGAGAGCCTCCCAAGCAAAGCTGCAACGATCTGCTCATTTGATTTACTCGTGATAGGCCTATTGTATAAGGCATGACCCGATGGTTGCCAGCATAAATTTACAAATCCTGCTGAGACTAAGGCCCTACCCCATAAAGGGTCATCGGCTCTTGTGCGACAACCTGCTCAACCTCTTGTTTGTAACTTGGCTGGTGTGGTGTTCAGGTGAAGGCCACATAGTTGGCATCAGTGCAGAGGTCAGGAGGCAGCGCAACTTTGACAGAAGAAACAGGAGCCCTTGTTGCCCAGACAGCACCCCCAAGCAAACCTGCAGCGATCTGTTCACCCTCTTGCTTGTAACTTGGCTGGTGTGGTGTTTCAGGTGAAGGCCACAGAATTGGCATCAGTGCAGAGACTGGAGGCTGCCGAGCTTCGCAAGCAGGAGGAGAAGGGTCGCCGCCTGGAGCAGGCTCGCGCTCGGGCCACTGCTGAGACCCACCTCAGAGAGAAGGTGGCCGCAGCCACCTTTGCCAGGGGCTACATCAAGGGTAATAGTACTGATGATGATAATGATAGTTTTTATATCAGTATCAAGGCTACATCAAGGGTAACCATAACAGCAGCAATAACAATGGTATCAGTATTGATAACAATCACCATCACAATAGTTATCATCATAATTGTTTCCAAAAACAATGCCTCTGACTCTGATAGCAATGATGACCAGGACAATGAGATAAGGATAGTAACAATAGCAATCGATATACATTTGCTGGGCAAGTCTTGTCTCTTCAGAACAGTCTGCCATGAGGAACCCGGCAAGTGTGAGTACCAGCAGTTGTGCACAACTCTAATCTACTCTGTCAGTGCTGTCCCATGAGGTTAATGCCGATTTAGGTATCTGGTCATGTGCTAGGCTATCCTGTGCTATGGGGATGTAAGAGGTTCTCTTCTTACAAGTGCTGCCACACAGAAGGGTGGGCGTGAGCAGCTGTGTTGCCAAAGGCCACCTCAAGTATGAAGCATCGCATTGCTACTGTATCTTTGTAGAGCAACATCAGAAAAGGCTTGTGCAAGTTGCACACCTGATACATCTGCACTTCAGAGTCCTTCTTCAGAGTCCTTCTCCAGAGTCGCAACAGCCACGTTGCTCAGAGGCCTCACCAGAGGTCACGCCCTTGCACTATTGCTGCCCCTAGTCAATACAGCACCAGCAGGCAACCTTTCTAGGGCCTGCATTAAAATTATCACCCTGTATAATCAGCTTACATACATTCACGCTATGCTCCACAGGCATGGCATGTACACGATGGCAATAAAGTGATACCTTGTTGACACAGAGCACAACAATGTCCAGTGAGACACTCTGCTTTTTGATGATGATGCAAGCCATGTGATGGCAGTCACATGCGCAGGCTCACAAGCTTGTCATATCAGCCATGGTTGGATAGCAATTGCAGAGAAGCCCTCAGTCTAAAAGAAGTTGTGTACAAGAACTCGCACAGCACTGCAGCAGAAAGTATCTCTTTGACAGTACACCAAACAAAATGGCCACTGACATCAGCCTGGCTTGTCTTGTAGGGCTGACTGGCACAGTGTATGGGCGGCTGCAAGACTCTGGCTTCTTCTTTGACCCGGTGCAGAGGGAGGTGGAGCAGCAGGTCATGCCCTGGCTCAAGGAGGAGACTCAGAACATTGTGGCCAGACAGGCAACTGCCAGGTGCGTCACAACTCACCATCTGCCTGCTGCCTGCTGCCCACGCTTTCTTCCTGTGTTTGTTGGACCAGTGTGAAGGTGGAGGCTGGGTTAGGTGAGGTGGACTCAGGCTCGAGCAGGTGCATCAATGCATGGGAGCAAATGTGAATAAGCCTGGGCTTATCATGTTCCATGATCTGTCACTGGCTTGGATCTTGAGGAGTGAAGACTGTAACCAGACGTGCCACAGCCAGGCAGGCATTACTGACACTGGTTACTGGGATGACGTACTCACTCACTCAATTACTCACTCACTCAATCACTCACTCACTCACCCACCCACTCACTCACTCACTCACCCACTCCCTCACTCACTCACTCACTCACTCACTCACTCACTCACTCACTCACTCACTCACTCACTCACTCACGCACTCACGCACCCTTGCTGGGGTTGGGTGCAGGGCCGTGGTGGCTAGCGTGGTGGCAGATGCTCTTCGAAAGGCTGAGGCCCAGGCTCAACAGGAGCAGGCTGATCGCGACACTGCCAAGGCTGAGTATGAAGCAGAGCTGGCCAGGGTAAGCACTTGTTGGTAACTGCAAGTATTGCTGTGGTTGCTCTTGACAGCTCTGCTTCACTTTCAGCCTCATTTCATGTCATGTGTGCTGACCTCCTGAGCACATGTACAAAGGTAGATGAGGCTGAAAGCGAAGCAGAGCTGGCTAGGGGTGAGCATGTGTTGGCAGCTTGTAAGCAGATGTGCTCAGTGACTTAGGTTGTGCTATGCCTGATGTGAGATGCGGCTGAAAGCAAAGCAGAAGTCGCCAGTGTAACGTGTAGTGGCCATTCAATATACCTGCGCTCAGTAGTTTAGCTTGTGTCACCTAAGGTGAGGCTGAAAGCAAAGCAGAAGCAGCCAGTGTAGCAGATACTTGTAACAGTAAGCACATGTTTAGCATGTGTCGTGTGGGATGGGGCTAAAAGCAAAACAAGAGCTGACCAGATCACTACAAGTCGTTGCAACATGCATGTATACCCAACTTGTCAGCGTCCGTTGCATCAGTTGAATACATGCATGAAGCTCATCTGGGCAGTGTGCATGTGCCTTTCCAGTGCATGTGTCTGCTGTTGTTGACATCTGCTTTACGCCTTTGCATAGCGACGCTGTCAGCGCACACCCCTTGGGTGCAACTAGTGTCTCATGTTAGTGCATTTTGGCTCACAGGACTAGGGTTTCAGCACACCTAGTAGGTACCTGGCAAGAACGATTAGCTGGAATGCCTGTAAGTTATTATTATTGTTATAGCGAGGCTGGTGGGTGTCATCAACATCAGCAGAGTGAACTGGATAACAAAAGCCTGGATGCTTTCATGCTGGTCTCTGGTCTGGTCAGCTTGCATGGTGTGCATGTGACGCAGGTAGCAGCTGCTGAAGCAGCTGCCAGGGCAGAGGCACAGGAGGTGGAAGGCTGGAAGCGTGACTCCACAGCTGTGCTGGCAGCGCTGAACAGCACAACCGCTGAGAAGATCACAGAGGTGAGTCATACCAATCTCTTTTGCGAATTGCAACTCTTACTCAGTAACATGACACTTTTGCAATGAGCCTGGTGTCAATTGAGCAGCCACGCCCCGCAAAACATGGCTGTGATGTGAAAGCATGCAGTGCGCTTTTGTAAGATAGTGAAGTCTGTGCTTCACGCCAACCAGCACCAAATCACTCATGCAATCTGAAACAGTCTCTGTCTTTCAGTACAACAGTACCAGATGGCAGCATGGCTGTGTCTCAGAAGGCCAATGCAAGTTGTGATCAAGGGAGAAAAGAGTAAACCCACTGTTTGCGTTGCAGGTCAAGGCAGCCTTAGAGCAGCAGAACGGCGCTCCTCCATCAGATGAAGAGGTCTTCACAGAGATGCTTTCAAAGGCCATGGTAGAGAAAGACACAATCAGAGCAGCTCTTTTGGAGGCCAAGCAGGCTGCTGATGAGAAGGCTGCAGCAGAAGCTGCTGCTGCAGCTGAGCAGGCAGGTGCTGCAGATCAGGAGGCTCCAGCAGCTGAAGATGCAGCTGCTGAGTAGAGCCATGTGACTGAGGAGAACAAGCTTTGCACTCTTTGTCCATTGCCGCAAATAGTGTCACTGTACATGGCGATTTTGATTGTGATTCCGAACTGCTACATGAAGGCCAGTTTGGTGCTTGCTCTCAGACATAGCATATGCCACATCAAACGTTGTACGTGTAACAATTGCGGTTGTTGATGACACTACATGACTGCTATGCCATCTGGGCTGTTGTTGGTGAACAAGTGAAACACTGAGCATATCATGCCCAAAGTGCTCAAAGACTTTCACGCATGACTCTCATGAAGTGCTCACTGCTTCAGCAGCCAATCCGTTTTGGCAAGTTCATCCCTCAAAACGCCACCCAGCACATTGCACTCATCCAGCACCTTTGCTGTGGCTGCTCCAGCCTGATGAAGATCACTGTGGGCTTCTTGTGTGCCAACATCACCATCTTCTGTCAACCATGCATCCCACTCTGATGGCAAAAACCTGCTTATGTCTACCTCGTCACTGGACAGTTTGCTAATGTTGGGCAGTAAGTCATCTGCCTTGAAGGCCACTTCGTCTGCATCTGCATTGCACTCAACACATCAGTTGTTGATGACATGTTGCTTTTGCTCTAGCACCTCAATCAAAGCTCAGATAGAGTAAGGACATACCATATGGTGTGACATAAGGAGGCTTGATTTGTTTCACCTAGGGCTTTTTCTATAACTTTAGGCATGATCACTGTTTCTACATGGCATGCATTGTAGTGGTATACACCTGTTATGATTGCATACATTGCAGCATTTTACAACTTGCAAGCTCTAGTACACGTGATTCATGAGACAGAAGAAAAGGCAGCAAATGTTACCTCTGCAAGATGGTCGTCTCTCACCATCCAGGTTCCTGAGATGCGTCAAACTGGTCAGAACCACACTCTTGTACTCAGGCCTGCTGCATACTGGATTGGGCTGTGATTTGTCTGAGTTCTGAAGATACAGGCTCTGCAGCTGTGGTAGCTGTGCCTGCATTAGTCAAGCCACTGCTGATGATGAGGTTATGAGCTGTGGTCATCATGTTGTGAGGGCTTCATAAATGCTGCACATGTTGTCTCATTGAGCGTCTGTGCATGGCTGTATGACAAACTGGCAGATAGTTGCATGAAACATACAAAGCGCTCCAGTTTTCTTGTTCATGCACAGACAACAAGCCCAAGCTGGGAGGGACTCACCAGCATATCAAGGCCAAGATCTTGCAGGATACACAGAAAATTGCCTTGAAGCAGCAGGTGCTGTAATGCTGGCAGGCCAGTCAAGTCGCGCAGCTCAGTGATGTGATTTGATGTCAACACAAGCTTTTGTAAATGACACAGATTGGCTAAACCTGTTGTGCTGCACACAGCACAAAATAGTCAGGAAAGCTGGAAGAGCTGTTGACAATACCAGAAACAGCTTATTTAGAGCGGTGATGCTGTCCTGCGAGACTACTTCAGAATAGTGCCTGACCGTACGAGTCCGTTGCCACTCAGGTCAATTTCTACCAGGTTTGCTTCCAGCCTAGGTATAATCACCAGCCCTGCTTTCACCACAAACCAGAGAACGGAAGCCCTGTTGGGAAGGTTGGGGCCCAAAATCATATCCTTTCGCGCACCTCGATTGCAAACATTGAGCTTCGTGATCGCTTCAACTTCCGGTGGGTTTGCCTGCCAAGAGATTCACTTTAGAGCACTGCAGCTGCAGTTTGCAGGTGCACTTAAACAATTCTCACCTTAAGAGCTGTCTGGCTTGTTTGCCTGACAACTGCATTGAAGTTTGGTCGTCCTGGCATACTGCTAGATCTGGTGGAGCGCCGCTGTTGAGAGGGACGAACATAAGTAATGTACCGTAACGCCTCCAAGATTACACGAACATTTTAGCTCACTGCAAGCGTTTGAAGAGCGTTTCTGGTCATCGTCGTGACAGCCTATGAAAGGGTGAGTCTTCGGAGTGAAAGCATATACCAAACGCGACTGTCAGTCCGCCGAGGAAATTATTCTGTGCACGTAACTCAAAGTCGTGATCGCCTGGCTTGCAATCGTTTCAGCGTGAGATCTACGTCTTTGACGCAAGAACACTTCCACCTGCTCCTTACCTAGAGAGCACAGCTGCATGTCTACAAGAAGGCCTAATTTCGATGGCCCCTTGAATGAGCTGGACTATGCTCGAGCGATCGATCCTCTTTCGCGTTATGGCCCCGCCATGGCGTCGTTCGCTAAAGGCATAGCTTGGACTTGTGGGATCATCGCTGTCACCACTGTGGGATCCACCGTAGTGTATGGACGATACAAGAGTCGCCGACCAGTCAAGGTCAGGTGATCCAGAGCCAGGCTGAGACATGCTGTGCTGCACAAGCGTTGTGATAGCAGAGTTGCCAGGGTGTTGCTTCATATTAGAGTCATGCTGCAGATACGTCTAGAAGACAGGGTCAAGGTTGGCATCTTGGGGACAGGCTGGGGAATCACGGTCTGTCTGTCAAAGCAGCGAGTCTCGATTGCTGGCTCCTGGAACTGTTACAGTTTTGACAACCTGATGGCTGCAGGTGCAACTGCCACAGTTCCGCAAAGCTGATCTAGAAGTGACAGCCATCTTCTCAAGGGGTCAACAGCGTGCAAGACAGGTTGCTGAGCAGGCAAGCCTAATGCACACACTGGATTGCCTCTGTGCGTACAGTACATACATAACATGCTTTGCATTGAAGAGAGAACTATGTTGTTGCCATGGCATTCCACCATACAGAATGCTTGTGCACCATATGCATGGCATTTGACAAGCTCATCAACTGTTGTGGCTGAATACAGAACGGCATCAAACTCTGGTTCTCTAGTGCAGAGGGTCTTTGTGCTTGTGAAGATGGTATGTAGTTTGCTTTTGTTGCCAGGCTGAGCAGTGCTTGTCTTTGGCTGTTTTGTCAATATGTACAACCCTGAGCTGCTGCGTGTGCTGTGTCCCTGCAGTGGATGTGGTCTCTATAGTCACCCCACCATACTTGCACTGCCAGCAATTTCAAGGTAAGACAACGGATGTGCATGTGCCTGTGTCACGCAGTCTGAGACTGGGCAACTGCCAGCATCCTGACTGCTGCTTGCAAAACAGAGCATCCTGAATGCTGCTTGCGAAACAGAGCCCACACATGCTTGCTGTCATACAGCACTATATGTGCGTTTTGAGCAGGTTGTGGTATACGGGCAATATGTCTGTTCTGCTGTGTTCACGCTGAAATTTTCTCCTGCATGACAATGATACTTTGATAGCTACAAACCTGCTGTGATCTGTCCCTGTTATTTACGATGCTGTGAGCATCCAGACAAATGTGTTGTCACATTGCTCTTCAGCATGATGCCAAAGGAAGCCTGTCCTCCATCACTGCTGGAACTTGTGTTTAATCTTCCCTGTCCGTTCTTGTCTGATGATGATTCTGACATGAGCTGTCCATGCCGCAGCTGCGCTGGAAGCAGGAAAGCACGTCATCTGCGACAAGCCCATGGCCATGACTGGACAAGAAGCAGAACAGATGGTGGAGGCAGCAAAACGGCACCCTGACCAGGCCTGTATCTACCTCCTCTCCTCTCACATGTCTCTACATGGCTGCAGATACATTACCTGCACTCCATCAGTGGTGTTCAAGATGAAGCATATCATGTTTGAGTTGTGATCCATTTTAAGCCTGTGCAGCTCATCATGTATGATGTCCTGGGAAACAGAATCATCAGCCACAGCCATGTTCAGTCACTCCTTGCTGCGTATAGACAGCATATTTATACATTGGTCTGCTGGATTTGTCTCGCTCCTCAAGGTGTGGCGCCTAGGCCGCTCAACATGTTTTCTCCAACTGCGACAGCCACACACGCACACACAGACAGGTCCAGGTATACGAGTGTGGACAGATGAACATGAACATGAACATGAACATGAACATGAACATGAACATGAACATGAACATGAACATGAACATGAACATGAACATGAACATGAACATGAACATGAACATGAACATGAACATGAACATGAACATGAACGACTTGCAGGTAGCAATTATTGACCATGAGCTCAGGTTCACACCCATGGCCCAACTAGCCAGAGAGCACCTTCAAGCAGGCCAAATTGGTCAAGTACGGTGGGTTGACGTCACAATTACCCTACCGGCGCCGTCAGGGGGGCGCAAGTGGGACTGGTGGGCTGATGAGACCCAGGGAGGGGGGGTTGTGGGGGCCGTCGGGTCGCATGTCATTGACCTGCTTAGGTACAAAGTCCAACAACAATGAAATGCTGCTGTGTTGGCACAAATATGGTCTGCATGTTCCATCTGTAGCAGCAAACAGTTCTTGTATGAAGTCGTCAGCCACCTGTTGTTACATCTGTAGGATTTGCATCACACTTACCTTGTGTGGTCACCAATGCAGTCGGTGAGCTGACAACACACACACAAGCAAACTTCTAGAGCGCTTGCATGTGTGCTGTACATGGTCTACTTGGCAAGAGTGGATATGATGTGCAGGTTTGTGTTACAGGCAGAGGTGAGCGGTGTGAGCGCACATCTGAAGACCATGGCGTCACCTCTGCCAGTCAGTTCTCTGCTGCCCTCTGACCTGCTCCGTCTCTCCCTTCTCACATGCCAAGTGCTCATTGCACTACAGCTCCATACACTGCATGACAGGGCATGATGCCAACAGCTCAAGCAAAGCTGAGCCTTTGCTAGCTGCAGAAGCTGCACTGCATGCTGATGTGGCAGATGCTGGACCCATTCATACTTGACTCTCACTTACATGTGCAGCTGGCCCTGCCCCCTCATCAGCAGCCCACCACACATATTGACTGTTTGGTGACACAGCAGCAGCTGGTGCATGAGCTGACATGACGCCTGGCATGCTCCATACCAGGCCAGTTAGCAGCCAACTTGCGAGCTGACACATCAGTTGACCAGGATTCTGTCTGAGAAGCTGGTGATGCAATGTAGGACAGAACAGATAGTGAGATCAAGGAAGCCACCAGTGAAGACTATGCATCGGTACAGCTGACGCTGATACCACAAGCAGCAGCATCTTCAGGGATCTGGGGTAGTGATCACCCTGCTAGCCCACCCTACCAACAGCCTACTGATGATCGCATGCCAGAAATCCAAGCCCATGTGACCCTGGGGCTACTTGGCAAAGCCCCATCATGTGCTCAGATGGTGATAGGGGCAGATGCAGGCGGGGCTGTCCTGAATCTGTCTACAGGCAGCCTTGAGATTACCAACCACCAAAAGCAGGTATGATTAGTGACTCATCATTAGCAGCAAGGTCTTCTGTTACCCTCTATAGTTTGCTGCCACCAAGTTTGTTATTTCAAAACCTTGTGTGGACAACCTTGTTCTGGATGCATGCCCTCATTGTCCCTTAGCTTTGTATATCTGTTTGAACTGCATGTATGTTCAACATTCAGGGTGCTGCTACTGCTTGTTACAGAAGTACAGTTGTGATCTGTATTGTGGTCTGTATTGCAAGCATGAAGATGCGTGCTAGCAGCGCTGGATTTGAGTCATGCATACGTGGGCCTGGCATACGCGGGCCTGCATGTCAGCTGCATGCTGCTAGGCAGATTGCTGCAAGGTTCTGTTGTGCGCAGGTTGTTGCATCACAGAGAGGTTCAGGGTCAGCCTTTCAGCATGGAACTCAGCTATTGGGGGCCGCTATACAACAGGCTCTGGGTCCAAATGCAAACAGATTGGCTTTGCAATGTGCAGCAAGCACAGCAGATGGCCTTGCAGTAATGTACGTCATTGACGCAATGAGAGCCTCATCAAAACAGCAGGGTTCCACAGTACAACCAAAGCACATAGAACTGGAATGGTGACCAGCTACAGCTTCACAATGCCACACTCGTCCTTCAGAAGTGCAGTCAGTTTTCCAGTCATGATGTTCCAAAGTCAAATCTAGCACTACTATTCTGACAAAGATGGTAACCCAGATTTGCATATGTACAGATACGCAGGCTACATCAAATTGGATAGCCAGTCACTGACCAGATTGAGTCTTGCAGCATACTAAGCACCAGCATACTAAGCACCAGCATACAGCAGAGACATCGTTCCAGGCTGCTGATGTAATATTCAAGGCATTCACTCAGTCACAGTGCAGCCTACAAACCAGCTTCAGCACTGCATGTCTTTGTGTAAAATTTTGCACTTGCCAAGTGCCTCCATGATCCTGCCTACGAGGGTCTGCCGGTGACTAGCGCCAAACTTGATTTCGTACTGCAAATATGGCGGTAGCACTTCTACGGCCTTGCCCAATGACACTGGGTTGAAGCAAAGCTCAGGCTCTCCACTGTCAGCATCACTCTCTTGCCCTGCAGACCAAGGTGGATAGCATGAGTCACTGCGCATGTAGCATGATACATTCCTGGCTTGGTGAGATTAGCCATGGCATCCTGTGTAATAGGTCCAATCACAGCAGCATGCCTTGAGACCAGCTTGATAGTCAAGCCATACAATGCATGTCTGCAGGTTACTTTCAACAAAGCGTGATAATAACTCCAGGCAGCAAACTTATCACCTATGTTATCGGTAACAGCATGTAAATCATAAAGCATCAATAGTCCTGCCTTGCAACTTGCACAGTGATTGCGTGAACGGCTGTGCACTGCTCTTTTACTGCTATGACTGTTTGTGACTGAAAGTCCCAATCCTCATGACCTGCTGCTAAGCAGCAGAGCAACATGAAGATGGCCTTTGCTTTGGTGACACGAGCAGGTGCTTTCGCACCTGCTGAGTCAGGGGTTGCTGGGGCGATTTCAAAGATCAGCCCTGTGTCTCTGTGGATGTATTTGAATCCGCCGGCTTTGATGGGAGTGGCCTCCAGCCCCATCAGAGCGTGCAATGCATTGCGATTCATCATCTCTGCCTGATCATCCTGCAATGCGGCACATCTGACCCTCACAGCAGAATTCTTACTTGATCAATACAGGCATGCATGCAGCTCTGTTTTCGCAGCATTTGACAGGTTGCAGGGCAGCATGCAGTTGCAAAAGATTGGCATCAAGGCTTACAGCCAAGACTGCCCCAGCAGCCCTGAGACAGCTTTGCAAGCTGAACATATTCAAGTAGTGCAGTCTAGTGAGTTCTCAATTGTTGCCTGATACAACTGGCTGTCATTGGACAGCAGCAAGCTCGACTGGCTGTCATGGAACAAGTCATGGAGCATATCAGAGATCAAACAAGCAAGCCAACAAACCAGCAAGCAAGCAAAATAACAAGCAAGCAAACAGGCGTCTCATTAGTCCATGGAGCAGGCCTGGTTGTCGTGGCTCAGCAGCCAGCCATAAGTCACACTGCAGGAAGCCCAGGAACATGCAGGAGGCAATTGTCAGCTGCAAGCAACCTGAGCAGAGCCGGTGAGGGACATGTCAGCCTCCATAGGCTGCGCGCCTTCTGCATCTGTGCCACCTCTGCCGGCAGGAGTGGCCACTTTGACATCTGGAGCAAACTCCAACAACCGCCCAACAGCCTGCATGTCATATTCCTCTTTCCGTACAAATAGCGCAAGAGGATCAGATGCAGTCCTGTGTGATGTTGTACAACACCAATGGGCAAAGGTGTGCCTTGCAGAAAGAATGTAAGGTGCAGCATTTCTTGCAATGCATCCAGGTCAGGAATGCTGAGGGCAGGCAGCTATCCTGCACAAGGTTGGGCAGTGCATTTTCTTGTGCAATCTTGCACAGTTGCATCATTGAAGCCAGGGGTTTCACTGGGCTTGATGGAGAGTGGTACACACATGCGCAACAGTCAATGCTGCCATGCAATGGCAACATCATCTCTGCACAAAGCAAGCAGCTGGCAGACCATAGGCAGACCATTGGCAGACCACCATACAGGTCTTGTCATGCTAGGTATACAGGCCCGGGCAAGGCAAACAAACTCACTCGAGCATTGCCGCTGGCTCTGGCAGGTGCTTCACCAGGAGTTGCGCCCACAGGAGAAGCTGGCAGGGGCAGGGCAGTTGCCTTGGCCAGGGCTACAGCCCTAGGCAACATCATGGCAGACATACTCTTTGGAATCTCATGCTGAGCGTTTGCCGCAGGCTCTGCTGCAGGCTCAAAGATGTCTGCCTGCTCAGCTGCTCTTGCGTCTGAGTTGACCTATGGAGAAACATTGCAGATCAACAGCTGGCATGTATTGTCAGAGCAGCTGCTGCATACTGAATACTGTTGGCAGACAGACGCTGCCTGCCATGGCCCATGATTAGAACAAGAACCCACTTGTGCAAACTATCATCAATGACATGCCACAGACACAACGCAAACACAGAGCACAGCTGGACTGATGGGCAGTACTGACGATGGAGCCACCGGCTGCTGAATGCTGCTGTGATGCTTTCACCAACACACAAGCACAAGAAAGCCGCAAGAACCTCTCAGCAACCAGCAATGCCATTGTGATGCAGGGTAGTACGTGTTGAGTAGTTGTACGTAACAACTGAAGTAGCAGAAAGCACATCTGAAGCCAATGGTTGCTCACGGACCTTATGCAGACGTATCAGCTGTTACACAGGTGAATGTTGTGCTTCTCAGGTGGCAGTGAGCTCATACCTGGGGGCTGTTCTGGACGTCCCTGATGGGGTGGGGTGTCATGGCAGCCCTGCTGGCTGCATGGCTCTCCTCAGCAAAGCGGCTCCTGCGGTGGTCCTGACTGTGGGGCTGCACAGAGATGCCCACAGGGTAGGGCACCAGGGGCTTGGCACTGCTCTGGATGTGGACCAGGCTGGCATTGGCATCACTTGGGCTGCCTGCACAGCAGGTACCGCCAGATGGTGTCCTGCTAATAGTGCATGAAAGGCAGCAAATCATGCTGCAAAGGTGAGAGACTGCACACAGCCAGCTGTGGTAGCACTGCACGTTGCTTGACGCCAAAGATATCTGCAAAGGATCAGACCCAGCCTGGGAAGCTTGGGAACTGTGCTGCAGACAGAGTTTTCTCTGTCAAATCTGCATGCACTCAATCAATTTGCAGCAAGATTGAAGACACAATCTGGTCAAGGATGTTAAAAAGCTGACCTAGAGTGCCGTCAGCTACATGGCTGTTTGCAAGCCTGCTCCTGCTGGGCTGGCGGGCAATGCCCTGCCCAGAAATGCCCACAGGGTAGGGCACAAGGGGCTTTGCACCGCTGTCCACATGCATGATGCCATTGCCTGCAGCCGACACACTGTCTGAGTCCACTGTCTGAGTCCACTGTCTGAGTCCAAACATGTCAAGACTGTACAACAGCCAGGCACCTGGTTTGTTTGTTCTGAATCACACATGTTTACACGCAAGTCATGCCACCTCAAATAGGCTGTGGACTGATTTGCATCTCAACGCATGATCTGCCGTGCAGATTGTGCTGCTGGCAGCCATCACAGGTGCAAATCACAACTGGACCAAAAGCTTCCGTGAGGTCTCTGCATGCACATGCACCAAATCTCAAGGTCATTCCAGCAGTGAATGCGCATCCTACAGCTGCTCAAAGGAGCTTAGCGACGACAGACATCGACTCAGTGACCTGGCAAACCTTCAGAGAAGGGTGGCAAACCTCCAGGGGTGCTGTGAGCCCCCACTGGCTGGTAGCTCTCACTGAGCTCATGACCTTCAGGGCACATTTCCTTGGCCTCCTCCAGGTGCAGGGACTGCTTCTTGGCCAGGTTGGCAGGAGCCATGGGTGTGGCTTCGGAGCCTCTACTGGGCACTGCTGACGCCTCCAGGGGGCTGGGAGACTGTTGCGCTGCTTCATGGTTGCTCAGCTCAGAGAACAGGCTTGGACTTGCCTACATGCAAGCAGGAATGCTTGTACAGACCCCAAGGTGCTAGTGCAATGCAGAGAAACAAAACATGAGAGGTCTGTTTTGAAAAAGTAGAGATACACATCAGACAGAAGCATAATGATGATGGTGATTGCTGTCATGAGTTGAGTGGAGACAAGTGTGGAGCAGGCAGTCAGTCATGTTGTAACCTGCTGGCAGTGGCAGCTGTATGAGGCAGCGCAGCAGCTAATGCATAAGGACTACTGCTGTCATGCAGCCCTTACAGAAGAGTATGCACAAGACCACAAGAGAGCAGTCAGTGCGGCATCCCATACCTGCACCTGCAGATCAGCGCACTGTACAGGGTCAGCCTGGATGGCCTGGTCCATCTGAAGGGGGGCCTCGCCCTTGCGCCGTTCCTCCTTCAGCTGCCTCTTCAGGTCAGCCAGCTGACGCTCTCTCTGCAGCACTGCACCTTCCTGGTCCAGCAGGGCTGCCTTCAGCCTTTGGATCTCTTCCTTCCCCTTCTTCAGCTCTGCCTGTGACAGATTTACACACAACTGTAGCTGCTCTGAACATTGCAATATGTGGGGTCTGTCACATCGCTGTAGCTGGTGTGATACTGTGACATGTGGGTTGGCATCACACACTTAAGGTGGCAAGTGCCCCTTAAATTGTAGGACACGCACAGTGCAGTTTTTCAGAAATGTCTGTTGCGGTTCAGGTTGGCTGTCATTTTCTAGACATGCAGCCTGCTGCAACAATCTTTTGCAATCCACGGCAACTTGTATATCATGCACAGCACACATGGCATGTCACAGCCTTGACTTAACCAGCATGCAACTTCAGCTATGCACTCTTTCAAGCAATGACTTCTGCAACCAGAAAGCACCATGCATAGCAAGTGGCCCAGCTGCTTCAGGAAAGGCAGCCTGACAGTGGGCTTCAGCCATAATGGCGCATTTTAAAAGCACATCTTACTTCTACTGTTGTTTTCCTTATGAGGTTGTCATGCAGTGTCTGATACTAAAGAAGACTACAAGAAGCATACCTGCATAGCTGGCGCTCCAGCTGCTTGAGCAAAAGCAGCTTGACGGTGGGCTTCTTGACGCCAGTGGTCAGCCAGCTTGACTGCAGTCTCGTTGTGGGCAGCCAGCTTGGCACTGTGCTCCTCCAGCATACCATCCAATCCCTGGATCTTCTTCTCCTTGAGGTCAGTATACTTCTGCTGCAGCTCAGCGTAGTCAGCCTGCAGTGCATAGGAGCTCATTATGTCGTCAGCGTTTGCGACAGGTAGCGTTCTGTTTGAAGAAGAGGCTCTCATGCATGCTCAGCCTGCAGTCCAGGGCTGGTGGTGAGTGTGCCCATAAGGTACGGTCACATGCAGACTCATTGAGGACAAGCTGTCTTAGCTGGTTTGGCATCAGTCCAGTGGCAAAGTGCTATGTGCTCACCCAATCAGCAAGGCACAAGCTGACCAAAACACAGGAAGGCGCAATCATTTGTACAATAGTGCAAGTGAATAAGTGACGCCACACCTGCAGTTTGTGAAATTGCACGCCCTGTTGGGACCCTGCTGAAGCAAGGGTGGGCTGCATTGCAACAGCCACAGCTCTGTCTCCAGGCTTGTCCACTGCCACCTCCCTCTCTGCACATCCAGGCTGTTGAGCTGGCACTATGTTAGGCTTTGGTGTCTCGCCTGTGGCTGCTGCCTTGCTGGTGCCAGCCTTGCCGGAAGATGCCTGCTTTCTGCTGTTGTTAGACCGAGCTGGCCCAGACTGACTGCGACTCACCGATGCTGCAGCTTCTGCAGTAAGCTGAGCAGGCCTTGCATCCTTGGTAGCAACAGTGGCAGTGGCAATCTTTGGCATTTGATGCTTCACACCTGGTAGACCTGGGACTTCTCTGAGAGCTGTTGCAGCAGCTTCAGGCTGCTGCAGCTCAGCGACTGCTGCGTCAGGGCCTACTGCGGCAGCTGCCTTGTGTGGCAGTGACTTGCTAGGCCTCGCGCGCTTTCTGTTGGGTAGAAAATCTTCTTGGTCCTGCTCCTGAGAAGCTGGTGCTTGCGCTGCGGTGACGCCTGCTGTAAGCTTGTCAGTGTTTTCACTGGCTACTTTGCGTTTTCCTCGCTTTGCCTTTGACTCAACCTCAACGACTTGTAGGTTTGCATTCCTGCCCCTGGTTGCTACCTTTTTGCCTGCTGGCTCTGATTCTGCAGGGTCACATGATGCAACTTCTGCTGCTGTTGACTGCTGACTCTGAGCAGGTGCCTGCTTCTGCTTTGCCCTGTTTGCACTGGACTTCTTGATCAGATCAACAGGGGTCAGCAAGTCAACTACGTCTAAGGCACTGCTTTTTTGCTTGGCATCCGGCTTGCCAGCTGCAGATACAGGGGGATTTTCGACCTCTGTGAATTTATCAGCTGCTGCTTTTCTGGCTGCAGCAACACTTTTCTTGTTTGTGCGCTTGTTTGCAGGTGCTCTCCTGCTGTCGTCTGCAGCTACAACTGCTGCGTCTTTCTTATCCTCTGCTTTGTCACCTGCAGAAAGAGACAAGTCTGAGCAGGAGATGACGTGAACTTTCTGGAGTGCAGTGAAGATGCCAGACCATGTATGTAGGCTGGCAGCAAATAATAAGGCGTTTTGCACTGCTCAAGCTGATCAACCAGTTGTCTTGCCTGCTGAAGCTGGACTATGCTTCTTGCTCTGCCTCTGATCGTGTTTAGAGTTTTCTTTGTCGATGTCTGCCTGCTTGGCTGCATCGCCTGGCTTATTATCGGCAAACACACGCGGTGTTGTCTTAGACTTCAGCCATCCTGGCGTGTTGCTGCCACCAGGCTCAGCCTTGTAATTGACAGGCGCACGCACACGCAATGTGCGACCCTCCATGCAAGGAGATTGCTACAGTCTGTCAGCGCAACATATGCTCTGCGCTTTTACCATCGCCCGACGTTGTCTCGAGCTGTCTGGCCTTCGCGCTTGAAATTACTGCACATTTAGAACCCTGCATAGCTCTGGCTTCTCGTGTCGAGCTTGCCCTTGATAGTTGTCGACGGTGTTTGTCGCCGTTCGTCAACGGAACCAGGTCCTGAATAAAACTACATTGCATTTTGGCGGGCACCCGGGACACTTGAGGCCTGTCTGTGTCGAAAATCACCTGTGCTACCTGCAAAAGCGAGTAGTGATCCCAAGCAGCTGCCTCGATTGTCATCGGAGATCAGCTGTGCATACAGAAGTCTGTAAATGGATGGAAACGTCCGTGGGCACACAACTCCTCAAGATCTAGGAGCCAGGGCTCAGCTACTTGTTGAGAAACATGCAGCTTACATCAAGAAGGTTGCGGACGTAAGCTGTGCCGGCTGCAAGCGCATGCGTAGTTGTGTGACATATAGTTTGCATGGCACGGGAAAATTTGTCACAAATTGGCACACTCCGATACCCTGATGCGACCTGTGCAGGCCAAAGACACCTTGGAAGCACATGTCACTGAGCACTTCCGCTTGAGCGGAGTCTATTGGGGCCTTACAGCCTTGTACCTCATGGGAAAGCTTGACATTGTAGACGGAGCTGCTATTGTTGAATGGGTGAGGTCTGTGCAACAGTTCATCATAGCTGACTGTCAAATGACCTTTGGATTCTTCTACTATCTGCTGATGTGTGAGTGATGTGGCAGGTACTCAAATGCCAACACTCATCAGGAGGGTTTGGTGGTAGTGAGCGACATGATGCACACCTCTTATATACACTCAGTGCTCTCCAAGTCCTGGCCCTCTACGACAAGCTACATCTGGTGAACGCAGATCAGATAGCAAGTCGTAAGTGCTGCTGTCTACCTCACCTTCGTTCTTGCTGACGATATCCGCCAATGACATCCTGAGGGTGACGAACATGTGACTGCCTCCAGATGTGCAAAGCCTTCAGCAGGCAGATGGTTCATTCACTGGGGATGAATCAGGGGAGATTGATACCAGGTGCGCATCTCTCAGTGCTAACCTGAGTCACAGCAATGTAAGGAATATCTCAAGCCTTCACTGTGACACCCTCATATGATCAAAGACTTGCAAATGATGTGTCTCTCACTCCAATGCGTATCTGATGCTGAGTCATGTGACATTGGCTCAGAGGCATGAACAGGTCTGTTTGCTCAGTGTGCAAGCATTTGCACACATACTGACCTTGCATTTGTGTGCTTAACATCTGCCAAGCAGCATACCTCCTGGTCATCAGCTCAAGAAGCTTTAGCAATGCTAATATCAAACATCCTGAGTGAGCATATGCGGTTACTGCTGTGCAGGTTTTCTTATGTTGCATTGAACTGCTGCTCCCTGCTGAATAGAATGGACGCCATCAATGTGCCAGAGGCTGTCAAATTCCTGGTAACTTGCAGAAATTTTGATGGAGGCTTTGGGTGCAGGCCAGGTAGTTCTCTGTACTCGCATGATGCAGCGTCACGCAGTTGTGAGACAAATTCAGACATGCAGAGCTGAATGCTGATGGTGTCTTTCTTGGATTGGCAGAGTTGCACAGTCATCACTTTTACAGTACTTTTGCACACTTGTCAACATCAGAGCCACAGACCCACAGGCAGCCATCAGCAGACTGCTTCAGCATTGAGAACCATGCCGTCTGGACACTGCACAGTGACACTGAGAAAGAAGCAATTATTGCCTTGCAGGTAATGAGTCACATGCTGGTCAGGTCTTTACTGGGGTGGCAGCCTTGGCAATTGCAGACAGCTTGCAACATGTGGACAGGGATTTACTGTGCTGGTGGTAAGCTCTAAATATTGTTAGCAGCAGCAGCCGCAATCGTGTTGTTCTACCAGAGAGGGTTGCCTTGCTGTTTAGAAAGAAAAGAAAAGAAAAGAAAGGATTGCCTTGCTGTGTATATACCCAGTTACAAGTGCCTGCCAGTATATGTGTCATTGACAAAGCTCAGCGCCTGCCTTGTCAAGTTGCATTTTGACCTCAAGCTGCTGTGAGCTTGATGCGTGGTGTGGACATATGACATATGATGAGAAGATGTGCAAAAATAGATTTTGGTCTGCATGCCAGTCTGCAGGCACACTGTGTTGACAACTACAGATACATATGCTGTAGCTGTCAGCTCATGTGTGCACTACACAAAAGCAGCATGACAGAGGTGCATTTTTGATCTGCTGTCAGAGATGCTGATTGACATGATGCGCGTAGCCATGGGCTTTCTGCATGACTATGCATACTTAAGTCTTCTTCACCTCAACTCAGCAACTGCAACTTCGATAACAAGGCACATAAACAAGGGTGGTGACTAATGCACAGATCCTGTTAGCGCAGGCTGAGTGAACGGCAAACTCCCAGTGGTGGCCTATGTGGCAGACCTGAGAAGCTACAAGACGTAATCCCTCAGCAAACTCTCCCAGTTTGCATGCAGCTGTTGTGGCCATGTAGTGTGCTCATGCTGCCAACACTTTGCATTGTGCTAAATCTGGTATGCATAGCTCATGTGGTGTTGCTGGTGAAAGTCCGTTTTTGCAAAGGACTTGCCAGCAGCAGTCACTGCAACAACCTGCATCTTTGCCCGGCTACTAGCAGTCTTTTCGATCATATGACACTGCACTGCATCAGATCTGGCGGCAAGAATGCATGCTGTCAGCTGTTCTGACATTTTGGTGTGAACATTGTTCAGGTGTGTTACTCCTGGTGGTGTTTGTCAGCTCTCTGCATCCTGGACAGACTACATTGGATAGATGAAGGCGCTCTCACTCATTTCATCTTGTTCTGTCAGGTATAGGCCAGGCCTCCATTGCATTTACTTTCCAGATGGCCTATGCAGCTAATGTATGTACAGTGTATGTGCAGCTTTATGATTATAGCATTATTTGTATCTCAGAGTTGAGGTTGCGTGTATGTTGTATACCCACTCACCAGAGCGCATGCTAATCAGCTTGAATTCTTTGAGTGAGAAAGTTGTGGTCGCCTGCAGGATGAAGACAATGGCGGTATCTCAGATCGACCAGAAGACATGGTCGATGCATTCCATACTTTTTTTGGCATTGCAGCATTATCTTTGATGGGTTACAAAGGCCTGGAGCCTATAGATCCTGTATATGCATTGCCTGTCAAGGTCATGCAGCAAATACGCCGTCATCAGGAAAAGTGACAGCTTGAGCAATGTCGTTCAGAACACCAGATTACAGTAATCAACGGCACAGTTTGAACATAACAGTATACTGGTGGTCTCTTGAAGAAATTGCAGCGCAACAGGGGAGTTCAGCTGGGCTTGTGTCATGCCCTGTGCCCGAAACCTGTCATGTTGAAACCAACATACAACAGAGCGTGTTGTACAAATCAACAGAAACTGTGCATGTGATATCAGATAGATTCTACAGGTGATGGCAAGCGGTTTAATTTGCTACCATTGTCAGAGGCAACAGTGATAATGAGGCAGGGCTGGAATATAGTCAGTGTCAAGGACATTGGGGTAATCATTGCAGATGCTGACGCTAATAATTGGGCACACGTTGCTCTTTCACAAGCTTGGCTATTTGCTGAAAGATCGCGTCTTGAGCCTGCGCAGATTGTCCAACTCTGTCACATGCTCTGCCAATCTGATGTTGGAACAATATCTCAGGACCACCTCACGCAAACTAACCATTCTTGCTATACAAGGAAAAATATTAACTGTCACAAGAGGGCAGTCGCATAAAATAAGACTTGTGAGTTTGTCTAGCTTTTCTGACTGGGCAAACACTGTGTCCCTGAATGCAATCTTGTGCAACTGCAGCAGTGCCAAGTAGCGCAGGCTGCAAACAAAACCCATGTTGGTATGAGACACTTCCTGACTGAACAGCATCAGCTCCTTCAACCACCTAAGACAGCTCAAACCCAACAATGTGATCGGCAACTGGGAGCCAGACAATCTCAAACGTGTGAGGCAAGTCAAATCTGCAACAGTCTTGATGAAATGACTTGAAACCAGTTGTAAGCTGAAACAATCCAGACGATGCAAATTGGTGTTCAGAGCTAAAGCACTCAATTTGGGGTCTGGGCCTACTGGGTAACTTGCTGACAAGGACAAAGACGTCAGCGCACTCAAGCCAAACAGGGCTTGATAGCCATGCTTCAACTCCTTGAAATGATGCTTAAATGTACGCAAGTCGTGCCAACTTGCATCCAAATCACAAACAGCCAGGTTAGCAAGAGAATGCAGGAATGTCAGCTGAACATTGCCCAACGCTGGGCCTTTCAACGTCACGGAGGTCAGTCTAGTGAGTTGAGCAAGGGAAGCTGAGGTGCTGGCAGTTGAGAACTGATGGCTTTGGGCAAAGATTGATAGGGCAGAGAGCCGTGTCATGCTGACTGCAGCAATGCAAACTGATGCTGGCAGATTCCATAAGTGTAAGCTTGAAAGAGACGTCAAAGTCAGCAGCCAGCCACCAGGGCAACAACCAAGCTGTGGATCCAGACTGTTCCGTCCTTTCCTCAGGGTGAGAACAGACAAGGATGTTAGCTTGCTCAGGGCTCTCAAGACACTGACACTGTTCTGACTGTACTCAATCGACAAGTCTACACTCCTGAGGTTTGGCGCGCAAATCAGGCAATCCAGACTGCGGTACAAAGAGATGTGAGTGACTCTGGCAGCTGTTTGTTTGTCACTTGCTGAGCCAAGCTATGTCCAGCTGGAAGACTTAGCACTTGCAGCCCTGATAAGTCTTCCAAAACTTTCAGTGCAGCTGGATCTAGCCCTAGATCACCTTCAATTGTCAGACTGGTCAGGAGCGAAAAGTCTCTCAAGACGTGCATTTCAGGAGCTTGCATGTAGCTTTCTGGAACGCATCTGTTCCTGTATCTGAACCGCAGCTGCTTTATGCTTGGCAAAGCTGCTGCTAGAGCTTGTAGTTCGGCAATTGGCTGGGGAGGAAGCTCAAGCTGAGTCAGGCGCAGGCGACATTGTTGCCTCCAATACTTGCAAGTCAGTTGGACATGACCTACAGCTTGTGGATGGCACAAAGTCAGCATCTGATCCCAAATGTCACCCACAATACCTTCAGTCCAGGCCGACCCTGCTGCGTCAGTCATTCCAGACACTCCCTGCAACATCACACACTGTGATATTCAAAGACAGAATATCTTACAGGCTTATTCTGAATCAGTCCCGTCAGTATATCAACACAACCTGTGCTGGGCCAATCTGGCAAGTTGTAGCCCTGGCAGCCATGCAAGGCCAAGCTCCTCTACTCTGACGACCTCATGTGCCTAAACTGGGTGTGACTGGATATGGACACAGCTGTGACGTCAACTGTGATCAAGTTCGAAGGTCATCAAAACGACAAGAGACCTAGAGGCAGCAATGAGTGAGTGTGTATGGCAACTCAGGCTGCGCAATGAACGATTCGATGGCTGTTTGCATTGACCGGTAGCAACAGCTTGCAGCTTAAACACAAGACAAGAAAGCCAGGACTTGAATTCGCAAGTCCATTGCAAAATTGAATTTGAGGACAAGCTGGCCAGAGTTGCAGATTACTGCACACTTGCGGTGAATTGTGTATGGTACAACGAGCGTGTTGCAAATAAGTTGGAGCTGCTGCCGGCTGTGCTGCCGTCCGAGCTGTGACTATCAGTTGCCACCTGCTCGCAACCGACCACTGCATATGCAAGTAGATATCTGAGCCTGGCATAGCTGGCATCAAGGTGGGTATCATGATGCGCCCGGATTCTACCTCTCCAAGAGCTTCACATGCCAAGGCCAAACCTTGCAATGCAGAGGCCACCCGCAAAAAGCCTTAGGCAGCCGCCAATACCACGCTGCAATGGTTGTCAAAGGGTGCAAGGATAAGCAGTATACTGCACGCATTGAGACAAGGTACGTAACATGTATTGATACACACATCTCAAAGAGCCCAGATGTAGTCATGAGCCTACATGCATGTGTGCATCAATTGCGACAAAGATCCTGGGTTTATTTGCCTGCATGATATCACTCTTAAACAAGCAGGAAAAAAATAGCAAATGCTGATAGTGCATATCAAGACTAGCATGCCTGCATGCAGGAGACGCAAAGTTGAAGCTGATGTCAACTGTTGAAATATGCAACATATCAGATTTTGCCTGCAGTGACAATGCTAGGACTGCAGTAGAGCCAGCAAAGTGTTGCTGAGGGTTGTTGCTGCAAACACAACCAGTAGCAGGGCCTGGCTGAGTAGACAAATGTCAAAGTTGCTGTGAAACAGATAAGCTTGAGTGCACCCTGTGATATGAGCCTGGGTGTACAGCTGTGCAGGTAAGCTTTGAGCACAGAAATGATTGTACTACTAGCATTCATCATTAGTGAGTCTTACCAGTGTGTTGCCCCTGATGGCGCTTGTCAGCCCTCAATCCTAAATGCAGCTTGCATCCTGTCTAGATGAAGTTAGGCATGATGAAGGTGGTTTCACTCATCTCATCTTGATCTGTCCAGGTGAAAGGTCAGGCATCTGCTCCTAGGATGTGCCCAGACTTTGCAGCTGACATATGTGCAATGTTGCATTGCTGTAGTTGTGGCATTGAGTGGTGTCAGACCTGCTGCTGCTGCTGCTGCTGCTGCAACACAGACCTGAGATTGCGTGTGTTCTATGCAAGCTCATCTTATCACAGGCTAATCATTTAGGAAGCTCAGGTCACAGTCTAATAGTTGCTTACAGAATAAGCAAACTGAAGGCATCTGAGGTTTATTAGAAGACATGGTTGCGACTTCAGCCTTCTTTGGCATCGCAACGCTGTCATTGATGGGGCATGAAGCGCTGTAGTCTATGGGTCATGTGTCAGCATCAATGTTCCTGCAAGATGCAACAGATATTCCAGCATCAGAAGCAGCAACAGCTTGATCAAAGTTGTTCACAAGTGAAAGTGTATCAGTTGCCAGATCTCTAGAGTCTGCCCATGTCAGCACAGTTGTCTCTCTATAAGAGACTATTTTTTGTGGAGCAGCTTGCAAGTGACTTCAGCTTGGCCTTTGTCATTCAGCACTGCCGAGCTATATATGTGCTGAAACGTATGTTGAGCATGCGCAGACTGTCCAATCCTGCCTCATGCTCTGACAATCTGACATTGGAATTTATCTTTGATGATCACCCCATGCAAACTGACTGTTCTTGCTATGAAATTTCAGGGCAACCATTGTCTCTTACAAGGGCCTCCTTAAGGCCAGGCCAGGCTGACTCCACATGTGGAGTGTACATGTGCAGTTTCCCATGAATGTACATGTGTAATTTCCCATGACCGCAACAGCCGTACCTTTGTACTAGATGAAGCCCTGGCAGCAAATAGAACATATGATTGTGTGATCTTCTCGCTGTCAATGGCAACGTAATGAGTCCTGATTATAGTCACTATAACCTGACTGAGTCAGTCTCGAGGACAAAACGCCATGTTGTTGTCATCATGGTAGACACTCATGCTGGAAACGAGGACTCACTTTGCTCTGTCACAAGCTTGACTGTGAGACTCTGCTAAAAGATCGTGTGCTGAGTCTGCGCGGAACGTCCAATTCTGTCATATGCTCTCTAAATCTGACATTGAAACAACCCTCAATGGCCACCTCACGCAAACTAACCATTCTTGCTATGAAAGGGAAAATATTGTCTGTCACAACAGGGCAGTTGGATAAGGCAAGAGTTGTGAGTTTGTCCAGCTTTTCTGACTGGTAAAACACTGTGTCCCTGAACGCAATCTTCTGCAACTTCAACATTGCCAAGTAACGCAGGCTGCAAACAAACCCCATGTTGGTGTGAGACACTTCTCGACTGGAAAGCACCAGCTGCTTCATCCACCGAAGAGAGCTTAAACCCGACAGTGTGATTGGGAACTGGGAGCCAGACAGTCTTAGACGTGTTAGGCATGTCAAATCTGCCACAGTCTTGATAAAGTAATTTGAAACCAGGTGTAAGCTGCCATACTCCAAACATCGCAAAGTGGTATTTAGAGCCAAGGCATTCAGTTTGGGGTCTGGGCCTAATGGGAAAGTTGCTGACAGGGACAATGATGTCAGAGCATTCAAGCCAAACATGGCTTGATAGCCATGCTTCAAGTCCTTGAGATGATACTCAAATGTATGCAAGTCATGCCAACACGCATCCAACACACAGACAGCCAGGTCAGCAAGAGAATACAGAAATGTGACCTGAATATTGCTCAACGCTGCACCTTGCAAAGTCAAAAAGGTCAGTCTGGTGAGCTGAACAAGGGAAGCTAATGTGCTGGGGGTTGCGAACTGATGGCCTTGGGCAAAGATTGATAGGGCAGAGAGCCATGTCATGCTGACTGCAACAGTGCAAACTGATGCTGGCAGGTTCCATAAAGCTAAGCTTGAAATAGATGTCAAAGACACCAGCCAATCACTAGGACAACCAAGCTGTCGATCTCGACTGTCCCAAGCTTTGCTCAGGGTAAGACTAGACAAAGATGTTAGCTTGCTCAGAGCTCTCAAGACATTGAGACCGTTCTCGCTGTACTCAATCTGTAGATCAATATTCCTGAGGTTTGGCGCACAAACCAGGCAATCCAAACAGCGGTGCAAATTCATATTTTGCCAGCGCAAAACAGAGAATTGCATTGATAAGATTTGAATGGAAGATAGCTGCTGAAGCCAAGTCAGGTGGGAGCCAGACGTGATGGTAATTTGTCCTAGGTGAACCCTGTGCAGTGTGTCAGGCACATCTTGCCAATTCCACAAGTCAGCTTCTGATACCAAGCCATTAAGGCTCAGAGAGGTGAGTGATCCTGGCAGCCGTTTGTTGGTCATTTGCCAAGCTAAGCTGGGTCCAGCTGGGAGACTTAGCACTTGCAGCCTTGATAAGTCTTCCAGAACTGTCTGTTCATCTGGTCGTAGCTCTAGATCACCTTCAATTGTCAGACTGGTCAGGAGCGAAAATTCTCTCAAAACATGCATCTGAGGAGCTTGCATGTAGCATGCTGGAGTGTGTTTATTTCTGTATTTGAATCGCAGCTGCTTTATGTTTGGCAAAGCTGCTGCTAGAGCTTGCAGTTCGGTAATCGACTGGGGAGGAAGCTCAAGCTGAGTCAGGCGCAGGCGACTTTGTTGCTTCCAGTACTTGCAAGTCAATTGTATATGACCTACAGCTTGCGGCTGGCACAAGGTCAGCATCTGATCCCAAATGTCACCCACGATACCGGCAGTCCAGGCCGACCCTGCTGCGTCACTCATTCCTGACACTCCCTGCAAGTTCCATATCAGGATACTCAGGCAGAGGGAAGAGAGCACAGATTGCAGGCTTACTGTGAGTCAGTGCAGTCAGTGATGGAACAACCTGTGCAGGACTAAACTGACAAAATATTGAAGCCCTGCAAGGCCAAGCTCCTCTACTATGAGGATCTCATGTGTCTGAATTGGCTGTGACTAAATATGGTTGCACTTGTGACTTCAACTGTGATGAAGTTGGAAGGGCATCAAGTCAACAAGAGATCTATAGGCAGCGGGCATTGGATGCATATGGCAACACAAGTTGCGCAGTAGACGATTCGATGGCTATTCGCGTAGAGCAGTCGCATAGCTTGCGGTTAAAAAACAAGGCAAGATAGCCAGGACTTGGATTCGAAACAATGGAATTTTGAAAATGGAATTTGGAACAAAACTGGCCAGATTTGCTTGGTTATTGCCTCTGAGTTGGCACTGAAGTGTGTATGGTGCGGTAAACATATTGCAAATAAGCTGCCGTTGGCTGTACTGCCGTCTGAGCTGTTGTTGTTAGCCGCGATCTACTTGTGACCGACCAACTGCATGTGCAAATAGAGGTTTGGGTCTGGCATAGCTGGCCATGGTATCACGGTGGGTACCATGAGTTTTTTAAGCCTACACTAGCAAGAGCTGCACTTGCCAAGGCGAAGGTTTGCAGTGTAAAGGCCATCCACAAAAATTCTTAGGCAGTCACCAATACCATGCTGCCGACAGTTCAGATCAAGAGTCACACTTGCTTATTCAGGAAGAGGCAAAGTGGAAGGTGTAGTCAAATGTTCAAGAGAAAAGCAAGTCGTTTTTTGCCTGTAGACACACTGCTGTGACCGCTGTAGAGCCTGCTGGGTGTTGCTGAAGGTCATTGCTGCGTACAAAACCAGCAGCATGGCTGGGCTGAGTAGACAGCTGTCAAGGCAGGAACAGACGAGGAGTGCAGCATGAAATTGTGAGCCTGAGTGCAAAGCCGTGCAGGTGAACAATGAGTAAAGAAATGATTGTACTATTTGCGGTAGCTATCATCATTGCTTATGGACCCTGGTCTCAGTACAATTTGAGGAAACATCTAACATATCTGGTTTGCAAGCAGGTCTTGACTATATACTGGGATCATGTAAATGCATGATTGCTGTCTTTGCCGCAGGACTTATGCACTGAGTTGGAATATCAAAATTGGCAAAATCTTAGTCAACCCTGGTGCAGACTTGCAATGACTAGCATTTGTGCGTTTCTCAAATGTTGGTTCTCAGTACAAGTTAAAAATATCCTCCAATCCTTGTTTTGTTCTGTCAACATCAGCACCTTCCTGCAGGTCACCACTCTCCGGTGCAACAAGAGGGTCGACCGCTGGTTCTGAAGCTTTCTCCAACTTTATTTTGAGCTGCTCAGCCATAGTCAACAGTGCAGACTCATGCTCTGGTGTGACAAGAGTGGTGATGACCCCTGCAGGCACAAAACCACCGGCTCACACCTGCCTCTGATTACCAGCTGCTGCATGCAAAGCAATTCCTTTCACTCCACACCTTCCCAGAAAGAAAACATCTGTAGCTCTTCTCAAGTGCACGTTCAGACTCAGTCTGAGCACGAGGCAGAAGTATCCAGCTACATGCTGTGTGCATATGGTGTTACATGCAAGTAAGCTGGCATGTGAGGATACATGAATCCCGAATAGACACAGGGTCAAAGCCATTGCAACTGTGATGGAGGCTTGCAATTACATGGCACCCAAAAAGACGTACCAGCCATGACTGTGAGGTCATTTCAAACCAGCGCTTAGCTAATGTGACCAAAATTGTGTTTTGCTTTTGACACTCATCACACAGACAGCTTGACGAACACACCTCCCACAGGGGAACCAATGCGGCCAGCCCTGCCTGCCCTGTGAAGGTACTCAGTAGGGTCCTCAGGGGGGCCCAGGTTGTAGACATGGCTGACGGCAGGCAGGTCCAGCCCCCTGGCTGCTTGGGGGGTGGCTATCAACAGGCTGCTTTTGTTGTCCCTGAATGAGTGCAGCGCCTGCACAAGGTACAAGTGTGCTATGCTATCTGTGCGTGGATAACCATGCAAAGCAGCAGTCTGTTGAACGTTGATATACATGCTATACATTTGCAGCACGTGCCTAACAGTAATTAGCATGATGAGTCAACCACAACAAGCTGGGCGCATTGCTTTGCATAGGCAGTGCGCCCATGCAGCCCATTGCACACATCTAACATGGAAAAATGGGGCTCTTGGCACATGTTTCTGCAGCACAGCACCATTACTGCTTGAGTGAATATGCTGCATGATGGCAGATGCCTCTGTGCAGTCAGTCAAGCTGCAAAAGGATGCCAAGCTGCAAAAGGCATCTGCAGAAGACCAGAAGGCAGAAGTCTACCTTGATAGGCTCCTCCCCTTTAGGCAACAGGACAGCCACCTTATGCGCTCCCCACAACACATTTCTGATGGGGGAGGCACATGCTTGAGCTGCCTCTGACGTGGGAGCAAACACCATCACCCTTGTGGGCGCTGCATCATCACCCTGCCTGCATTTGCAGGACCCTTATTCTTGCCTCACAGCAAATGAAGAAGAAGTCACAGCATACGAGGGTCAAGCGATATCAAATGAGGGCAAAGTCAAGGTCTGCGTGCAGACTTTCAACAAAGATTATGGGCATCAGAGTAGGCTATTAATGTGCAGCAGAGATTGTGTGGCGATGTTGAATGACAAACTCAGATGCGCATGCAGCACCAAGAGTAACAGCTCAAGTGCACTGCAGAGAGTCAAGTCACAGGCAATTTGCTTGAAATGCGTGTTGCCTTGTCAACATTGTAGACATTGAACACACGAATTAAGTAGATAGCATGTTATAGACAGCATATATGATTACACACAATCTACTGAACTGCACACATTGTGCTTTCAACAACACAGAGACAGCATGTGATGTTGGCTCACTCTTTGAGGTCGACACGTATTTGGCGACACAGCACTGCTAGCTTGCGCTCTGCAGGCACCACCATGTAGCGGTGCTGCAACCCAGGAGGCACCGGCTCATCCAAACCCAGCGACACATGCACAGGATCATCCAACCACCCCTGCAAATCATAAAACAGCGCTGGTCAATATGATTGAGGCAAGAGCAGCCTTCTGCTGAAGAAAGAACGGTTCATGACATACTTCACACATATGGCTCATTCGTGATAGCGGATATTTCATGCAACTGCTGGCACTCCACATGCTGTTCCCCTCTAACATGTGTGGGTCTTGTTGTCATTGCAGTATACTGCAAGGACAACAAGTTCACAAATGTGGAAAAGGAAAAGCAGATGGAATCCTGGCATCTGCATGAAACATTAGCTGTGACAAATGAGCCATACTTGCTGTAGACGTTTTGTAAAGTGACAGTTGTGAAACCTTTAGCACAAGTTTGTATACTGCGACTTCCATGTCATTATGTTGCCAAATCGTCCACATGGTATCGTGTACCCAATTACACACTAGGCTAGACGCCATTTTGTTGCGCATTTGCTTTTTTTCCATGCAAAGTGACAGTTTCTTGCTGGTGATCTGGGCTTTTTGTGCCATCTTGTGCCTATCTTATTTCCTGGTGAAAGACTGCAATTCAGTCAAATGGGCTAGCTGACCCCAATCACTGCAAAATCCCTGACTGACTGACTGACTGACTGACTGACTGACTGAGTGACTGACTGACTGACTGACTGACTGACACCATGACACATGCACAAATCAATCATCTCTGTAGCTCATGCAGTCTCAATGATGCTAGACCTCAATATACATTGCTATCTGCATGCACCTCACGCACTGCAGCAAGATGAGTGTGAGTTTGTGCAAGGTGTGCTCACCATGCTTGAGGCTGTGTCTGAGAGCCCAGGTTGGATGGTTGCTCCTACAAAGGCTATGGTGGGTTTCTGCTGCTGTTGGCATGCATCTGATAGCAGCATTTGCATAGCTTCACCTTGCTCCTGCATCACACGCAACACTTGACTCAGAAAAGAAAAGAAGAGAAAAGACCACACCTTTTGGCATCAATTTCATGAGAAGCCACGGATTATACTGGGCTACCCAGTACACTTGACTCACTCATCACAGTGAGCTATCACAGTAAGCAACAACAAGACTGCTGGCAGAACCAGGGGTTTCATTACGTTTGTTGGTTACATTTTGTAGAGCCGCTGGCCAGCTGTGACACATGGATCACATGGTGCTGTCTGACCCTTCATCACGCATTATTCACTGCAGAGAGGTGCTGCTGCAACACGGCACTCCCAAACACACAGCACAAGCAGCCAGCGCATGCAGGCTGCAATACACGCTGAAGTAAAACAAGAAATGCTTTCAGGTGTAAACATTGGATACCCTGTGTACCAGGCACAGGCAAGACTCTGATTGTTGCTAAGGCATCAACTGCTTCACAAACGTTCCAGACAGGCACACAGATTGCTGACAGCTTGAAAGTGCAAAGTCAGCTCCTGCTCAAAGATTGCTGCAAGGCTCCAAGGGCAAGTGCCGTCACTGCCATTGCACAAAAGCAAGAAGCATGCCAGAAAGTTGCACAGACACTGACACTTTTGGTTCAGCTTGGAACTGGATCGTGATATGTGCACAGTGGAGGCGATGAGGGCTCACCAGAAAGCATGCGTCTACTTCATCAACAGCCACAGCTCTTGTGTGCTGCATGACTGGAACAGCATGAGGTGCCTTGCTGGCTTCTACTAGACACTCAGGTAAGCCCACTACCACATGAGTGCCATACAGATACCCCTTGTTCTTGGCAAACAACACTTCCTCCTGGTCCAAGACGCCTTTTACCTGCATAGATGGTAAGTTTAGGCACCTGTACTATGCAACGAGAAATGCTGCTCTATCACCTGCATGACTGTCTCAGCACAAAGCGTGGTCACCCATCAGTCATCAGTCACAGAGATTCCTCCTAGCATTTGCTGACCTATCAGTGGATCAACCATGCTGAGCCTGACAAAAGCCTGTTCAAGGCCTTCTAAAGGACAAGATGTTCAAGGCAGTGGAAAGTGAGGTGTCCTTTCAAGTGATTTTAGTACTGAAGTAAGAGCAGCTGCCAAACTCCAGCTCTTCACTGCAAGGAAAGGCTACAAGCACCATGCTGGTTAGGCATACTCGTCAGGCATGACTGAACGGAAAGAATTCTCATGTCCTTTTTGTTATTTATATTGTTGTATAAGCAAGAAAAGGATACTCTGCGATCTTTTGCCTTATTTAGACTTATGGGAGCAACTTGCCTTGAGACCTCTGGGTCCTTTGTAGGTGAACATGTTGGCAGCATCGCCAGGGACCTGACTGTTGACAGCCCCGCCAAATAGCTTGTAGATGAGCATGACAATCTGCACCCCCAGCTCCCTTGTAGGCACCATGATCACCAGCTGAGGTCCCTGCAGGCACCAGGTTGTCCACATTCTGGCTTCATCCTTTGCTGTTGATCGTGTGGCTTTGACACCAAGGTCGCCTTAATGGTGCACAAGATTGCAGCAGCAGCAGCAGCAGCAGCAGGGTTGGCTTTTGCTGATAGCCAGCACGTATGCAAATGTCACTGCAGCAATGTGCCATGTATATCAACACTTCCAAGCAACAACTGGCATGTAGTGCATGCAAATGCTTAACTCTTGTGTGCAAGCAAGACGGTGCATTTAATAATAGATTATATGCACATTGTTTTGTACCAGATTACACATGCTGGCTTGACTGTACCTTCAGGTCTTCTGGGTAGAGGTCAGGTGGATACTGCAGAACTGACAGGAGCGGTAGAAGGAAGGCCAAGGTCTTGCCAGAGCCGGTTTGAGACTGTATCATGATGTCCTTGCCTTCCTGCAAAGCTCCTGCTGCTCTCTTTTGCACCTCTGCAACAACCAGCATGACATCAGCCTGATGGTTGGCACCATGTTCTGGAAACAACAATGATGTGCCAGTCATGTGCATTGTATTGGCTAATTGATCAGCCTTGTGCAGACAAAGAGCAAGCTGCAGGCATGATGTGAATATGCCCTTGGCCCTGCACAGATGAATGCATGCATTGTACTGGGCTGCAATGCAAGAGCCTTAAATTCTTTTGGCTGCATGCATGCATGGCAGACCTGTAGCATACTTTAATCCCATGCGCTCAACTCTGTCTGCCAGCCACTCAGGCACACCAAGCTGTCTCCAATCTGCTGTTCCGATATGGGACCCCAACACATGTTGGAGCTGATCCCGCACTTGGCTTGCTAGCGTGTAGTCTTCGGCAGCAATGGCACGGTTGAGCGCTGTCTGCAGCTGATTTGTGTCAGCTGAGTTGATATCAAACACATCTGCTATGTGCTCGCCTGCTGCTGGGCATACTCTGTGTCTCAGCTTGGTGCGGGTTTGCTTGTGATTTGCACAACGATGGTTGCCGCATACGTGTCTGCCAGATTTGCAGCTTAGTACCATCGCTGATGGGGAAGGCTGCTTGTGAGGCACAGATACAGTTGTGCGTGATCTAGCACTGAGTCTATGAGATGGGCTGTGCGCAAGGGCAGACTGCCACCAAGCTGTCAGGCTGGGCAGGCTAGTGTACGCCATCGTGTTTAAGGCGTTTAATATCTATTTCAGCACTGCCTGCGAATAACTTGAGATGGGCACTGGAAGCATGCACGAGGTGAACGACGAGGATTAGAGAGTGAATGCGGCTGTGCGTAGCTTGGACGTATTCAGCACGACTAGCTATTCAACACGATCGATTTTGTTTATGCTGCGCATTGCTTGTCGCGATCATGGAAGGTTCTTGAGAGCAGTCCTGTGTGAGGTCAACGCTCCCTCACGCTCGGTCAAACCCAAGTCTTTGAGCAGGTCTTTAAGGCAAAGAGGCCTGCATTTTTGCACGCTGTCACCAGTCGGCCCCTCCGAGACTGCGACAGGGTGTTTGTTCAGAGATCTTGGTTGGTCCTGATGTCTGCCCTGCAATGTGCAGCTGGCTTTACGTGCAGCACAAGCACAACAGCTGATCACTTCAGGCGACGAACACCTCAAACACCCCGCCACAGGCACTCCGTATCTCCCAGAGCGTTTTGGCCATTCACTCAGACCAAGAAGGCGTCATCTCCTGCTGCTATCCAAGAGGCCAAGTCAAAGCTAGCAAAGCTTGCTGGAACAAAGTATGGCCACAATTTGAGTGAGAGCCAGAAGCAGGACGTCAGAGATGTGCTCAAAGAGCTGGAGGCCCTGGACTCCAGGCAGATTCGCCAACAGGAGCTGGGCGGCAGTAACTGGAAGCTCCTGTACACAGAGTCGACAGGCAGCAGTGGAGGAAAAATTGGACCACTTGTTGGGCAAGTTGACCAGGCAACTGAATGTCCATGCACATTGCATTGTGTACTAAAACACGTAAGATGTTAACCATTGTGTGCCTTGCAGATGTTCCCAGAAGACCAGCCAGGAATTTACATCAACAAGCTCCAGCTAGGACCTATCAGAGCTGACCTATCAGCCAACTATGACTATTCAGGGGCAAACAAGATAGATGTGTCATTCATTGACATTGCAGCCTTCCTTGGGCCACTGCAACTCATCCGCAAGGTACTCTCACTTTCACTGTCTATCGTCCAAAGTAAGTAAATGACTGCTCTCTGCAGACAGCAATCACATGTCCATGCCACGCTGACTGGAGATTGCCATTTAGTTGCGTGCGCTGGCTGTCTGCAGTTCATCCAGACAAGACCAGCCAAGAGTTGCAGTGTCAATGCGTGCTCTAGCTTTGCCATACTCTGAGCGTTTGTTTGCATGATGAACAGGATTTTGGTGGGCGGTCAGGCTTTTGGAAACTGACCTATCATGATGAGGATCTACGCATACTCTACACCAACCAAGGCAATGTCTTTGTACTTCAAAGAGCGGAATAGCTGTTTCCACTCAACTGAGACCAAAGCAACAGCTTGTACACTAGGCTTGGGTCACTCACGCTTGATCTTCTGCTTATCTGTTCTTTGCAGAGTACGTTACTGCAGTGTTTGCCGAGATTTTTATGCGCAACAAAAGATGCTGCAGCAGTGACGACTGTACAACACAATCCTAAAAACAGACCTATCTAACAGACAGTGCAATGTATGGGGTAGTGGCTGGCAAGCTGTCAAGCTTTAAAAACTTTGCATTGCGTCACTAATACTTGACATGATAATAATCACGATTTACTCCGCAGGCATGCTGAGCCAGCAGGCATCATCATCAGGTGCATGTGACGCAAGTCAGCTCCCTGCTGACATGCTTGTTCAGAGTGTCATTGCGTCTGGTGCTCCTGAAGCATGCAGGTTTCTTCTAAGATGCAATTCCTGGCCAGGGCGCCATACTGGACGCTTCAATGGCATGGAACTTTGCAAAGAATTGAATCTCTGTATGCTTCATCTTGCCAGGTAGCCACCGTCTACATTGAGTGTGGTACCTGTAATAAAACTGGCATCACTGGAAAGCAGAAAAGCTACTGCTGCTGCCACCTCCTCAGGTTTGCCCAACCTGCAGGTCACATGCAGGCAGAAATGGAGCCTGGGCCTTATATATTCATAATTTGCCCAGACACAGGTGGTGTCAAAGTAGAGCCTCCGAAGTAAAGCATTCAGCACATTGGTATCAACAGTGATGAATTTGCAAGCTGCTGCAAAACATGGCTAGCACCTTTGGATGATCATGTGGGTAGACTGATAATTGACCACATCATCAAGACTCATGCCCACACCAGCAGCATATGCCTTGGTAGCTTCTGTCAAGATGCCGCTGGGGACCACTGCATTCACCCTGCAGTGCACTTTTTTTCTTAGTGGTATGAATCCGATGACAAGTTCCCGCAACTGCACTCTTCAGCAAAGCTCGGTAAACTGCCGGGATCAGTGCGTACATAGAGAGTGTCACTGCAAAATGTATCGGTAGGCATGAAGGGTTTCATATGCATGTAGGAAGTGCACTTGGGACGCTGCTTTGACTGTAGTTCAATAAGTATATTCTGTCAGCCTGGTAGATTTAAACAAATTTGCATGTACTCACATGATCACATTTACACATGCTTAGAGGTAATTCTACCTTTGCACAAAGATCAGCAGCCCAAGCTGGTTGTCATAGATGACAGAGCAGTTTTGCAGGTGCACAGTGACATATTCAGCATGGGGAGTGCTATCAAAAGCCTGTGTGAATCTCAAGCTACTGTTGTACCAATTTTAAGAGACTCAGACCCTTCAAATTTTACACACCTCTTTTGCATAGGCTGATACCTGATGTTGTACTTCCCTAGGTCCAAGGCACAAGATCTTGTCATGCCCAGGACGCCAGCCTTGGTAGTGCAGTAAGGGACCATGTCTGGGATTGCTACCACAGCTGCGTTTGATGCCAGGTTCACAATGGCACACTGAGAGGCCTTGGGTTGGTCCTTTGCTGCCTTTTCTGCCTGCTTGATCATGGCCTCAGAGGCATGCTTGATGCAAAATGCATATCCCTTGAGGTTGACCCCCAGTGCAGAATCCCAATCTGCAAAAGTACAACTTGTCCAGTGCTGTTGCATACATACCGTACTGTGCGCTCAACCACATGCATCACATGCTTGATGCCTGACAATCAAGCCACAGTCTTGGTTCTGCTGGGCGGTCGCTGGGAGAGCAATGGATGCCACACAGAGGACCGGTGTGTGTGGCGACTCCTGAAGTGACTGCAGACATTGAGATCTCTAGACACTCCGTGCGGTGTGTGGCACAATGCCACAATGTGCATTACAAGCATCACAACTTTCACTCATGACTTTCACCTGCGTTTCTATTACTTCTCGAGGTTGGAGTGGTTGCTATGGCAAGAAGCAGGTCATTGTGTCAAGCAGACAATTGCAGAATGCTGGTCATCTCACCAGTATCGCTGACAGCTCTAACATTGCCAAAGATAAACTGGACTGCGTTATTGATGTAGTAGTCAGGCTGCCGGCCCAGTTTATTGTCTCTTGTACAAGCAACTGGACCTCGGCTTCTTTGCTGACGTCCACCTGCGCAGCTGGAAGCATCCATGTCAGACGCACCTGTGGGATGCTTTTGATCATGCTGCTGAAATTCGCCGGCCAACACAGGAACTCTGACCTGCCACGGTTTGCTGGCTTCCAGTCCGTCCGATACACGGTCTGCAGCGGTTTTGTCAATGTCTGCTACAACGACTTGAGCGCCATCCGCAGCGAGGCGATGACAGATTGCCGCACCGATGCCGCTGCCGCCACCAGTCACAATGGCGACTTTGCCTTCAAAGCGAGCAGGCATGATGTTTGCAAAACGTAGCAATCAGCCTTTCCTTGCCAGGCATGTGTGACAACATGCAGAGGGTACGCAGGTGAGGCTGCAGCTGAGATGGAAGCTGACTGTAATCCCATTGCAGATTTTGAGGCAAAAGCTTGCTGTATCTCATCTTGGCAATATACATGTACTGACCAGCCGATGTAGTTCCCTGACCAATTATGCCTGCTGTGTATCTGACATCAGTAACGATCTGTAGACCAATGCCCACACAACTGCACGTCATGTTGTAGTATAAGGCCAATGACACAGCATCATTGCAAGCCTTGCAAGCTGTTCCTGCTGTAACAGGTGCAACATTGCAAGACTTTCTGATGATGGTGATGCTGCTATGTTTGTGATCATATAACATGTGCTTAGCTGCGAAGCTTCTTTTCTGGAAGGACGTTGAGCCTTTTGAAAAACGGCTTGGCTCTAAAATTGTTGATATCATCGATGGTATCTCAGGTTTTGAGGCTTGTCATTGGGATCGCAAGCCCATAAGGTTGTAAAGCTGTTTCCTGGGGCTGCCAGGCTGGTGATTGATGCTGCAGAGCTGTTGGGCTGCATGGCTGCATGGCTGCAAGGCTGCAAGGCTGCACGACTGCACGGCTGCAAGGCTGCATGGCTGCAAGGCTGCACGGCTGCAAGGCTGCAAGGCTGCACGGCTGCAATGCTGCAAGGCTGCAAGGCTGTCTGAGCTGAAATTGCTGCAAATTGCTGCGCTGCTGGTGCAGCTGAGCTGTAACAGCTGAGGTGCTGCTGCTGCTGAGCTGTAACAGCTAAGCTGCTGCTGCTGCTGCTGCTGCTGCTGCTGCTGCTGCTGCTGCTGCTGCTGCTGCTGAACTGCCAGGGCTGCAATGCCGCTCCTGTCATGGCTGCAATGCCGCTGCCGCTACAGCTGAAGAGCTGGCAGGGCTGCATTGCCGAGCTGATGGCTCTACCAAACTTTAGGGTCTGCCTTCTAAGGATAATGGAGTTCCAGAGCGGGAAACGAAGTATGGGACTGATCATCCTGAAGAAATGACAGTCTCGGTACATCCTTTGCACGCTCACCGAGCTTCACCGCTGCTGCACCTTCAATACCTGTCGCGATTGTCATGAAATGTCCTCTTGCTCAGCTTGACGTGCTTGCTTGTCGTTGATTTGAGTGGATCTTGTTGGTTGTGATCAGTGTATACAGGCTTGTGGCAACTTGAACGTCCCGAGTTCCGAGTCAGCATGAGATACAGCAACAAGCGGTTGGAATCATCTGCACCCACCGTGGGCCTTCTTTCGCTGACTGCATTCAAGTCCCACAACCCATGTTGTCGTGTTGAGTACGGACTTCCACGTTCACGCTCAGTATCGCACCTGTCAGCTAAGAGGGTGAGCGTCATTTGCAAAGACAAGCATGCAACTAAAAAACTCAACTGTTTGGGATACAGTTCTGCTGTGCCATACAAGCACTGATGATACGTCTGTGGATCAGATTGACCAGCTTCGAGAGCTTAGATGCAAGCCTGCAAGTGTTTTCAACTGTGTAGAAGTTTCAGTAGGAATCAGGAGCGTTCCAGAACCGGGGGTGCACAAGCCTTGATATGCAATAGCTGGAACCCAAGTGCATGGGACACCATCACACACCAAGAGTCGGTTGCGCATGCACCACTAGTGCACACATGTTGTACAACCGACCTGCTTTGACCAGAAAAGATTTTGACACTTTGACAAATTCACCATCAATGGGCATGGCATAGCACCATATACTGTGGTGGAGTGACATACACTATGCTCATGCTCGCGTTGCATGTTGTCTGAAACGCGGTCTGACCTCCATAACGGAACTACACATATGTTGTACAAGCATCTCAGCTCAATGAAGTTTTTTTGCAATCACTGCTTGTTTTAGCCCAGCATGGACCGCTCCATTCTGGGCTATTTGTCAATGACTTACAGCGGGGCATGTTGTGGGCAACCTACCATGTGTTGGCCTTCTGCCATGTGCACAAAGACAGCTTGGAGAGGTTGCATGGTGGGTTATGTGAATATTTGCACAAATGCTGCCGAGACTCCGATACAGTCCAGGAGGCTCTGTTTAACACAAGTCACATTGGGTTGCGGTAAAGCCTAGTAGCAGGCAGTGTTACGTGGTGACTTTGAGGCCGCACCAGGGCCCTGCAACTAGTCTCGTTTTTGCTTTCAAACTGTGCTAGCACATTGTGACTCTGAGAAGGTGCTGCTAGAGTGTTGACAGGGATTCAAAGCTTGGCAAGCTACAACAGCATGCTGTTCGGATAAAAGAAACATGCAGCTTGAGGTGCTAAGAGGCTGCTCAAGGTTGACTTCTGCATTGACCTTCTTGCTTGCCCTATGAAGCTATGCTAAGCATATTCCATATGAAGATTTGCAGTAAAGGCGTTGCAAGTTCTTTGTCTGCATTACATATACATCATGAATACATGCAGCAATGAATGGCTGGCTAAAGCCATGCCTGCAGCCCTTAAAGCCTGTCAATGCCAAGTGTTAACACAGAGAAGAAAAAGGCCTCCTGTGGCTTTTGCAGCAGAGGGAACAGAACAAACTGAACATTGCAGTTCTTACTCATCAGCATGCTCATTCGCCATTGGCCTGCTACACATGTACAGCTAGTTACATAGTTGTACATGGTACATCACATGCTGGTTGCTACCATGCCTCATCAACTAGAACAACAATAATACAGGGTTATCCTGCATATGCTGTATCATCAAAGCCTACAGTTCTTTGCATACACTGCACTAACAAACTCATCTTCTATACACAGCATAGCTTCTGCAATAGGACTTCTTCTTGCTGCGCCAGCTGTACAGCGTCATAGCTTTCACCCCAAAGAGAGGCTGTGGCGTCAACTCTTCTGCATGGATAGCAGGTCTGAGCATTGAAACTCACTGAAATATTCTTCCATTCTGAGACAATTAACTCTGTTGAAAATACTTTGGGTGCAGCAGACAGCTTATCCTGAGGTGCTGACAGCTGGCACAGATGAAGTTGACAGAGGGTTGCAGATCCCAACAGCCCCTTGCTGCCGTAGCTGGTGAGGTAGCTTGACTGACAGGTGCCATTGAAGGTCAGCCCAAAATTGGTCCAGGTGTCATTGCTGAGAGGTGCACCCACGCCGCTGTAGGTCACCTGCATGCAGACCAATCATCTTAAGACTGTTGACCAAATATGCGTGAAAACAGACTTGAGCTTGTATTGGAGTGGCAGGAGTTGGAAAGGTGAACCAACGCAGGTAGCAACAAACGGCAGAGCTGATATCCGGGTGCACAGCTTGTTTAGGGCCAGAGTGTATGGAACATCCCTGAATCCATACAAAAACTGAGCAACAAGGGTTTGGGATATGTGCACTGAGAATGTAGGCTGCTACACTCTGCAGCTTCGGGCTGCCGCCTTAAGATGCTCCCATTATCGCTGAAAAGCGTAAACTTTTCCTTTTCTTTTCTGTTACATTCTGGGCCAACACAGGGTTGAGTCAAGCTCACGTTGGTGTAGAAGACATTGGAGGAGCAGCCAGAGCAGGCGGCAGTGGTTGGTGGGGCAGGCATGGGGCCAAACAGTTTCTCCAGGGCTAAACCCAGACCCATCAGGAAGCCATCCATGCCAGCTGGAGCACTCAGCTGCAGAGCAAAGGGTGCTCCCGTGCTGTCAAAGCCAATGGGGAACACCAAAGCTGCAACACAGCAAGCACAATGTCTCAGTAAAATGCGTGACTAGCCTTCCCCCTTCCCCTCCCCTTTAGACCCCTTACCACAAGTGTAAACACTGACACAAGTGTGGAAACTGACAAAGGCATTTGGACCCCTTAGCATAAGGGTGGAAACTGTCAAAGGCATAAGAGTACTGCAAAATAATTATACTGCGGAAGAACAATACTGCAAATGTTCAAGACGTTGACGTGTCAGGCATACAAAACAGCTGGCTGCTTGCTGGGCGGTGGGGCGCCCCCCGGGCAGGGGGTAAGGGGGGGATAGGGGCTTGAGCATGATGGAGCCAGCTCCAAAAGATGCAAAACTGATTATTGTTACATGCATCAATGTGTGTGAGGCATTACTTGATGTCATTGACACAATGGTCTGAAGCCACAAGCACTACATGGTTAGTCAGTCTCTTACCTGTGACAACAGCCTGGGCATCAATCTCATAGAAGCAAGTCTCAGGGAAGCTGATCACACTGCCGTTGGCGTACTTTACATATGGCTCACATGCATCAATCTCCCTACACCCAATGCAATGACTGTGTTACTATATTGGCAGCAGCAGATATGCACAGGCCCCTCTCAATTTAGACCAGTGATACTTCACACATGACTGGATCAGCCGGTGGTGAAAGAGAATGGTTAAAATGCTGACGTTGCTAAAAAAGGACTGCTGGGCAGCATAACAGGACCGGTGATGGGCTACAATCTTTGACCAGCCAACAGGTCTGATAGCCATGGGCAAAGCACCAGCAACTCTGCATCATGTCATTTGACTGTGTCAAAACAAATGTCAGACTTCAGACAGATCTGATCTGATGGCACCATGAGCCTGGGCAAAGGCGATGAATGCAGCAAATACAATGTACAGGCCGCATCTGCACGTGAAGAGCAAAGCAATGCCTCAAACAGTGTATCAACATCTACATACATGTGTGCTTTCAAGCCAGGATGTCTGATGAGTCACAACTGGCTCCACACCCCAGACTGTAAGGTATAAAATGCAAATGAACTTCCTTTGACAGTGCGAGCTGTGAGAGAGGGATTGTACTTACGGCAAGGTAGTGGAGAAGCCTGGATATAGGAAGGCTGACACATCATACTCCTCAAAAGCATTGTTCCAGGTGTTGATGATGGCCGGCCTCTCTGCAGTCACCAAACAGATCATCAGGCTGCATGCAGGACTCAGAACTCACGACTCAGCATTTGAGACAGAGATGGTCAAGGACACGGCCTCTGTGTAGTCACCCACCAGACCAAGAATTGTATGCATGTTGGACTCAGAGCTCAGGACTCAGGATTCGAGACAGAGATGGTCAAGGCCAACAAAGGCACCCGTGAGTCATGGCTTGAGAGTCAGAGTTCAGCACAGATGCCGACCTGTCTGTAGTCACCAAACAGACCAGACATCATGCTGCATGCTAGACTCAGAACATTGAACTCAGGACTCAACACTTAAGACAAAAGTAGTTGGCGCCAACAAAGCCACCCATGAGTCATGGGAGTCAGAACCTAGCACAGATGTCTCTGAGCTCAGTACCCAGAAAGACCAAGTCAGTGCAAGGATACACGTACAGCTGGCATGATGCTGCCTCATCCCCTTGAACTCAATGCTTAGAAAGTAAGGCTTAGAAAAGAAAAGAAGAAGAGAAAACGCTACGCCTTTCGGCGTGAATTTAATGAGAGGCCAAGTATTGTACTGGGCTGCCCAGGTAAGTGAGGCTTACTGGTGGTGAGGTATTTGACCCAATCATCAGTTGAGCCCTGTCTGCTGAAGTCCCTCTGAATGAGCTGGTTGACATACAAGGCATTCAGGTCAGGTCTGTTGACCTCATAGTACACCTCCGGCATGCTGAGTGTGTAGTTGTGTCTATATAGGTACCTGCAGCATGGCACACAGCATCAGACAGACATCTTCCACATGTTTTTGTTCCCTTTTTGTCCCCTTGCTTTTACATGTGAAATATTGCAACCCACACTAGCATGATGCGCATCATTCAGCAATGGCTTCTAGTCTGCACAATGATCAGCAAGCACAACTTTGCAAACACCACATGTTGGTTCACCCTGCATCGAGGCATTTTCTGCACCAGAAAGCAGCATCCTGACACATTTACAAGTGCCAAATAGATGTGCGCACTGCTGTTACTGCCGTTCACGTGTGCAGGATGTTACAGAAATCATGCATGCATATGCATGACGGATAATGTTAAGCGTGTGAAAGACTGGCAAAACAAGTAAAGCAAAGACTGACAAAACAAGTCAAGCATCTGAGAGACTGGCAAAAATGGTAAAGCATTTGACTACCTGGCCAGAGTGTCAGTGTCTTCAAAAGCATAGCTTTCTGTGTTGTCGCCCCAAGCATCAGCACTCACATCGTTCAGGGCTTGAAAGTCAAAGGGAACCAGTTCCACTCCTGCTGCCATCAGCGTTTGCATGGCATAGTTGGTGATGTTCTGAATCTGCAGAAAAGGGGGAAAAGGGAGTTTTTTTCCCTTTTCGTAGATCATAATGGGAGCCTGCTAAGGCGGCAGCCCTGGAGCTCTGAATATGAACCACACACACGCACACAGTCAAGCAGTAATTGCAAGGTTCTGACAGCTAGTGGGCAGCAGATCTGCAGTGGGCATACAAATACATAATGGCATATTCATCATTTACCATATTGAGATTCTGCAACAGGGAACAATTCGGGAACTGTACACCTTTAACAGTAATCATTGTGTGCACGCTTTCTGACTCATGCTGAGCTAGGTATGTGATACAACAGTTTCGACAATCACGTAACACAACACCATTGAAGATAGACATGAGGCAACTAACAACACCATTGAAACTAGACATGAGGCAACTATTTGTGCACCAGCTGAATGCTGCCCAGCCCTAGCACATGTCCCAGACAAGTCAACATTCCAGTTGATTAGGTTGGCAGGATTTGGACTTTGGGGTAGTTACCTCCCCACTGAGGCCCGGGTTGACCCACCCAAAGTTGCTGGGCATCCCCAAACGCAAACCAGACAGGTTCATGCTCCTGTCCACATCCACAGCGCAAGATACTGGCTGACTCAGCGCGCCCAGCTCATCTGTGGTGGCGTTGGAGGTGCGCATGAAGCTGTCCAGCAACACAAGGTCCTCCATGGTCCGCCCAAAGCTGCCTGCAGGCAAGCAAGAGCAGCTTGTGGTTTTGGCTCAGGATTAGGGAATTTCCTTGTAAGAAAGTTTATCTCTTCAGTGATCATACAGGAGCCTCTCAAGGCGGCAGCCGGGTGAGACTCAGGATGACCATCGTCACACAGTTTCCCTTGATTGTGAGCATGGAGTGTCTGGATTGTGAGCACAAAAAGTTTTGTTTGTGAGCATGAAGTGGCTTGCAGTGCACATCTGCTCCTGACCACAGCTACCTGGAAGCAAGGAATTGCAGGTGAGCCAGTTGGGGTTACAAGGCTTGGTAAGGTTGTCAGTCACTGAAATGGAGCGAAGCATAATCACTATCCAGCCATATGTTGCATGCGGAAGCAGGTGCTTTGCCAGGGCATGACTGCAAGGCAGGATCAGCTTTGGTATATAGACTCAGTGTTGCACTGTGCTGGTTGGCCCCAGAAAGTCACAAGTACTAGGTGCGCCAGGATCAGCTGCCAGCATCCCTGCTGGTTTTGATAAGAGGATTCTGTTCTGAAGGCAGTCAGATCATTCTGCTGTCAACTGCAACCTGTCAGCTCACAATCCAGGCCAAATGGCATGCACTGTGCATTGTAGGAAGCAGGCGAAAGGAGAAAGAGAAGGACACTGAGTACGAAAAGGGACAAGAGCATGAATGTATGACAGAAAGAAGAGGGCATCAGACCATTCATTTACTGTTGGAAGAAGAAGAAGGAGGAGGAGGAGAAGAAGAAGGAGTAGAAGAAGAAGAAGGAGGAGAAGAAGAAGATGTTGATGCAGAAGGAAGGAAAGGAATATGAAAAGAAGACAAGGAGCTTGCCTACAGTGTCTCTGGTGAAGGTGGCAAGCACCAGGGCATCTGAGTAGTTGTAGCACCCCAGGGTGGGTCTCAGCCCAAAGATGCCATTGGCAATAGCAGGCGCCCTGCAGGACCCCCCTGTGTCCTCACACAGCGCCCAGGGGGCAAACCTGGCGGACACTGATGCAGCTGATCCTGCACTGCTGCCTGTGTGCAAACAGCACAGTGCTCAGTTGTGAAACTTTGGTACTTGGTGTATCTGCCATTTTGTGCTGTTCACAAACTGGCAAAATGCGCATGCATTGCCACTGTTTCTTGTTACTTGTTGCAACTGTGCAGTGCTTGTAGCAACTCAACTGAGTGAATGGGTATGCTGCTGTTTGAGTCACCAAAGCAGCAGTGGGTAGAGTTTGTATAGTGTGTATGCCTGTTCAGAGACACAGACACAAGCAGACACTTGCCGCCTGCCAAGGCAAACATGCAGCATGCATCAGCCAACAGTGCGACGTCGCACAGCCTGTTTCAAGTGCTACTCAGTGCACTGAAGTGCTTGATGCTCACCTCCCGCGATGCGAGTCTGGTTGTAGGCATTCAGAGGGGTGGAGCACCCAATGTCATTGTATGAGTAGCAGGTTGGACCATTTGTATTGATGGAGGTGACAGTTGAGGACAGCTCAGCCAGGTTCATCTTGCCCAGTATGATTCCATTCTGGGAGAGGTAGTTGTCGATCAGGGGTGCACTGAAGTCTGGGAAAGCCTCTGCATGAGCAGATCAAGCAAAGCTGACAGTATGAGCTGCGGCACTGCGTGAGTACTTGGCAGGCATTGCCTGTGATCAAACTCAAGAAGTTGAAGTGTGCAGACTAAGCAGAAGGTGACGCTATAAGCTGTGCTGTTGGCTGACGATCAAACGAATGGTGACATTCACAGGTGTGCCTACAGCAGTCTGCAAGGACGCCTGTAACTGATGCACAATATGCAATCAGCACAGTCACATTAAGTCATTTGTCCTGGCAATCAAAAAGCATGTCAGATGGCGACATTGTGTGTGATGATTGAGGATGTCAGTCATGACTGATCAGCTGTAGTCAGGCAGGAAGTCGTGCATGAACAGTGCCAATGGAGTGACTCACGTGCAAGTCCAGGTGTAGCTGCAGTTGTTCGGTACCCTTGCACGTCAATGGTATCCTTCACTGCCAAAGGGAGCCCGCACAATGGTGTTATAGTCTCTCCATTTGCATACTTGGCATCCACAGCAGCAGCATCAGCCAAAACCTGAAGCCCCAACTATAAAGTCACTTCCCAGACAATTTTACATGCGTCACTGACTCCAGAAGAAGCGTGCACAGGGGGTTAAACCAGGTCAGCTTCAGCAGTGGTGCAGCTGTGTGCAGCCCTAGCACGTGATGAAAGCTTCATTGGATCTCACCTGTGTCCGGTTCAGTGAGATGAATGCGTTTAGACACTCGAAACCGCCTGCATCGTAGTGACTAAACAGAGCTTGGACATACTGCACAGCAGTCATGTTGCGAGAGCACAGCATGGCGATGGCTTGGGTCGCTGTGAGGTCTGTGACGCTCGTGTTGGCCGGCGACAAGGTTGATGGCGAAGTAGAGTTGGCCAGCAGAGACCTTGAAGATGGCCGTTCTGCGGAGCATGCGCCTGCATCGGCAGCCCAATCTTTTTAGTAAGAGGTGCAGATGGCATGCCGTCGAGTCTAGACCAGATCTGCAGATGCGGCTTTCAAGCAATACAGTCTGTTGGCCTGACCATACACCGCGCTTCAAGCTGCGACGTTGCCGAAAGGAGAGGCTATTAAGCACTCACCCATCAACACCGCACAGACTACCAACGCATTATACAGCGGCATTGCTCCGCCACATCTTTGTCGGATGGGAGTCGCCATTGCCCTCTCTGCAAAAAGCGAACGCGGTCTGATGCGACAATTTCACCACAGCAAACAAGTCTTGTGCAACTCGCAACCGGCAGAGACGTGAGCAGACATGTTTTAATAGTATATCATCTTGCAAGGTTTATGAGTCATCGTAGAGGCTGTGCACAGGTTTGGGCCCCTTCAAGTGGATGTACCATTACGTCAGGGTTTACTCAAGCAGACCTGCTGACGTAAATTGTGATGATTTTCATGGCGCCAGTCCCGGCTTAAATGGTGGGCCTGGCTGGCCACTGCAAGCTTGCCATGTTGAAGCCTGAGGCGACAACACGGATGGCACAAGTTGTTGAAGCATGCTTGTCCATCGCGCAGGAACTGTTGTGCACGTTACGCGTTCATGACCTACATCATCGTATGGGCTGTCTGGCAGTAACACCCTATTCTTCCCAGCTCTGTCTCAGGAAAGTTTTCTGATACCTGCTCCGAAACCAGATACAGTATTGCACACTCATGCCTTCTGATGTAGGTCCGCCAAATGCACCATGAATCTGAACGGTTGCCGCTTAATGCCGGCATTGTTGACTAGTTGGCCACCAGCTGCAGTGCTGCACACATGGCGCTAGACCTATGCAGCTGATCTGCAGGTGTCAAGCTAAGTGTCACCCGTGTAGATCAGCCCGGCGCACCCGCAATTTCAAGTTGATACCGGCCATGACGTCCGCTCCACAAGCTGTAGGTGTTGTAAAGTCATGAGTCACAGCTTGACCCGGACGAGCTTGTCACTCAGTGATTACTGCAGGCTTCAGACAAGTTGCGCGTTGTTTATGACGAAATGTCCACCAAATTCGTATCTCAAGGCCTCAGCGCCGATTTCATCGACACTGCCAGGTGAAAAATATTATGTTGTTTCAGCCACACTTGTGATGCAGCCATTCTTCTGCTCATAGCGCGTGTCAGCATGTTCTACCTGTTTGCCAGACAAAGATATATTCACCAGGGGTGTGAGCTTGTGCCGTTGCCATATGCCAAGTTCCCAATCTCACTTGGCAGTGACACAGTCCGTTTGATTGTCATTCCCCTTGCCAAGGCATCAGCGCAGCTGGTGGAGGCGGTGTCAGCACTTTCATGCGACTTTCAACAAGCACTGCGCTCAGGCATGCACTTTACTCAGAGGGTCTCCTCAAGCAGCTACCTGCAGCCAATAGCATACTTATGCTTGCTGCTGAGCAGAAGTCTGCTGCTCACCAGTTGCTCCGCTATCTGACAAGCTGCAAGCTCTCCTGATGACTTGTGTGTCACATGAACAGCATGCAAATGCTCAATGCAAAGCAGACAATCTACAGCTGTTCACATGAGACCATGCGCCATTGACAGGCACAGAGCTGTATGTCAACGAACCAGAGCGGTGGCACATCACAATCTTCCACACATCCAAATATGATGATGCCCGGCCCAATCCCTTGAAGCCCCTTGCCCCTGGTCTACAACAGACAGAATCAGGACACAGGGCCCTTCCCAGTGGTGATGCTCTGCATCAGGAGCACCAGACAATACAGAAGCTGGTGGGACAGAACCAGCCAATCAACCTGGAGGTAATTTCTACTCTCCTTTGCCTTTGGAAGCAAAGGAGGCCTCCTCACATATGTACTAAAGCGCCTGCTGGGTTGACAACCAAAAGGAAGTTGATGATGGTCTTGGTGTTGGTGTCACAAGCTGCATTTGCAAAGGTGCAACACAGCACCCAGTGCGTTGAATACAAATTTGATCCTGCTCAGCTGCCATCATGTGAACCGCCGGCAGGTCACATGCTGGATTCAGCACTCTGCTGTTGTGGTCTTACTCCCCTTTGAGCTCACACAGCATATAGTCATCACCCATGACAACATGCCTTATGCCACATGTGCGGGTGACGCTGTCATGGCATGAACTTTGACCATGCCTGCTACTCTGCTGCTGTTACTCAGGCTGCATGATTATTCAGTGTACAGCACCAAAAACAAGGCAGATGCTGAAAGAACTGCAGGTGCACAGGGTAATTTTGGCGGACAGTGGCACACTGCTTGTCTGTCTGATAGACAGAGATGGCAGTCTGAACCATCTCAGGGAGCAGCTGACGAGGGCATTTCCAGGTGCCCCAGCGAGGCAGACCCAGATCATGCATGTCTCAGTACTCAGGCTTCTCACAGCTCAGCAGCTGAGCAGCGAGGAGAGACAGCGGCTGCAAGCCATCTGTGATGATTACACAATCAAGCTGAAAGGCATGCAGATCACAGCTACAGAGCTATGGTGAGCATTTGAGTGCACCATCGCAGGATTGTATGTGTCTGCGCTGCATGCACTTCAGCACACTATCATGTCACTGGCCACTTTCTCCAGGCTGGTATCCAACCATGCACTTTAGCAGACACATGATACACTAGCTTACAGGATGGATGAGTGACTGGTCAGCAACTTGCCCAATGTCATCTGAAGCATTGCACTTTCTTGCAAAGCATATGCGCCACATCACAGGCCATCCTGATGCTATGTGGTCAGGCCTGTATTGACAGGCCAATGTATGGTCAGGCATTATGATCATTGAGCGGCTGGTTGTCAAATCCTGCTTTACTGTGTTGCAGCCATTAATACCCTCCTGTGGTAAGTCGTAACTGTGGATTGTGTACTGTAGGTATATCTATGAGACCATTTTTGCAAACATTGAGGGCAAAGTGCATGCTATGCAGACCAGCACAGAATCCCAACCTGCGTAGTCAAGGCTGCACAGTGTCACCTGAGCTTTGAGATCAATGGTTACTCATGTAACCTCTCAAGGCTTGCTGCACAGATACCAGCCAGACTCTATAGCGCCTGTCAATGCACCAGACTCTATAGCGCCTGTCAATGCAATGCAACACCACAAGCAGTTGTTTTATGTTACAAAAAGCAAATAGCGTTTTGCAAGACGTACTTGATGGATACATAGTTAAGAAGTGGCTTGCCCAAAGAGTGCTGCGAGGATTCGTCAAAGCTAAAGGTGTGCTAGTTCTGTAAATACATGAGTGTGAGTGTCTTCAGTAATCTCCTCAGTAGAGCATACACAATGTACAAGACAATGACTACATATAGCACACGGAAAGCTACTCAGCAGTTCTACCTAGGCGGCACTACAACATCACAGCAAACAAGCCGATAGTCAGTAAACACTCACATGTCGTTCATTCAAGCAGGTACAAAATGCTAAAGCAGCATATTCAGTGAAGTCTAAAGTGAAGTCTAGACAGCAGGGGCACTACCACAGGTTGCTGCAACTGGTGCTTTGATCAAAGCTGACAAATGGCCAGCACTGGGTGATGATGGGATGACAACTCGCTTGGCTCCAGGCGTCAACGATGGTTTGCCAGAAACCTTGCTTTGCCCTCTGTTTGCCGTAGCTGATCTGCCCATGCGTTTGGCTATGCTATCAAGCACAGTGTGACCAGGATCATAGCTCAATGCTGCGCAGGACTCCAGGCAGTTTGCCAGCTCATGTGGCTTGAAGTTCACCATGTTGGTGGTCCAGTTGCTGCAGAGCGCTTGGAGTACTGCTTCTGCTGGCACATGATGTAGGGTAGCAAAAGCCCACAGGGTGAGACTGATGCCCTGAGGGCTGAATCCAGCTGCTTCCCGTAGTACAGCCTGATTGAGAGCCTGTTGTGCAGCATCTTCTGGCTTGTAACCTACTGTGGCAAAGCCCCATAGAAGCAGTGACAGCTGCTGTGCTGTGAAGGATGCAGCTTGGCTCTGTGCCTGAAACGCAATGGCTTGCAGAACATACGGTGGCGGCCTGTGCCTGAGCCTGGCACATGCGTCCATAGTGTGTGTGAGCTCATGTGAGCCACAGTCTGAGAGCTTGTCATAGGTGAGGGCGAACAGGTGCTCAATGAGTCCAGAAGCTTTGATCTGTGCTTGCTTCTGTGTTGCTGACAAGCAGGACATACAGCCCAGTCTAAATAGAGCGTAGCTGGTGTTGGAGGCGGTGACTGCATTAGCTGTGGCTGCGCTGATGAGTGTCTGTATGTCTTGCCATGTTGCTGCCATTTTGATGCTGTGATTCAGGGTATCAAGGTTCAGTGAGGGTGGCAGGCCATAGGTTGCTTGTGCTTGTGGTGGTTTCAAGTTGCCCAGCGCATGCAAAGCAGACTTGGCCATAACAATGTCCCTGCACATGTGAGAGCCAGAGTCAGTTGATGCTCGACATGAAACAGCATTTGAAGTATGCAAATGGGAATTTGATAAAGTGAGCTCTGCAGTAACTTGAGGACAGTGCGCTGCTTACCTGCCAGATGTGCTGCATGTGGGTATGCCAGAGACATCATACGAGGGCTCTGCACTGTTCACTTGCCTCCTGGCAGCCAGTCGTGCTGGAGTGCGAGACCTAAATGCAGCCAATAGAGTGTTTATGTACCAGGAGGAAAAGGCTTTAAACAGGAAGCAATCTCAGAACTGCCACATGAACAGCAGCTGCCAGGCAGCAAACAAACTGGTCAGGCGTGATCAGATAGGTATCAGACTGTGAAAATGACGGCGCTAGTCTAGCTAGGCATGCAAGACAAACAACGGGGGAAACCAAACCGGGCCAATCTTGACGGAGATCTGACCATGCGAATGCACCATGCAAGCACTCAATACTTGCACAGACTGCGAAGGCTTATCCTTGCGCGACCTTGCTCAAGCGGCAGAAGTGCGGCAGTCGGCACCATACCTAGAGGAAGAGGTCGACCGCTGCAGGGAAGACAGACGTGCCGAGTCTGCTCCTGTGAAGCTCCCAAACGAATTACGCAGGCCAGGCATGAATGCCGCTCTTAGCAACTCGAGTTTTGAGCTTCGACGCAAAAAGATCGCAAACTGTCCAGTCTACACGCGCGCGAAGGGTAAGTCGAGTTCAGCTCCAGACTTTGTAAGATGAACAAAAGTCTTCGATGCGAGGTCGATAGCACAGAGATCTACGGGATCGGCCCAGCGATGCGCAAGCTGTCCGATGTGAGGATTGTGAACTTTGATGTCGATTAAGATCTTGCAAGGTAGCCAGGCTTCACGGAATACGTCAGCATCCTCCACGCAGTACATTCTGCAGTATAGCTCACGTGCAGCCGGTATGCGTAGGGTGCTGATGCGCACGCCGCACCTCTGGACACCAATGGCGAAATCTGGAAGAATCCTCGAACGGATATAGTACTAATACTGATGTGGACCGAAGCAGCATGTGCGTGTGTGAAGCCTGGCCACCACTTCACGGGCATTAATGCCAATATTGCAAGCAGCAAGCGCTGGAAAGGCTGATGGCCAGCCTACAGCAGCTGACTGTTGGTGGGTCTGGGCAGACAGAGCACCAATTGTGCAGCATGATGGGCAGCCATGACAGCCAGACAATCCTTGACTTCACAGGGACCTCGGCAGTATTCATGAATGATCAAGAAGCAGCAGCAGCAATTGCCAGGGCGCACGACCATCACAGAGATCTGAACATGCAGGGATTTGTGGTCATTGACAAGTATTATGCAGAGGCATGCTTCAAAAAGGTATTTATACACAAATCAGATGCAGGCTTGCAGTGCACGCATCTGAGAGATCGCCAGGAAACAGCAGAACCTGCTGTAAACTAAGCAGTCCAGGGCAATTTAGTATACTTGTTGAACGGAGACAACGTTGATGTGTGAGCTGGCTTCTTTACAAAGACAACAAATATTACATCATTTCATCAACGGCATGCGCAGCATACACATGCAAAGGCACGTGCACTTTCTAAGCAAACAGACGTTGTCCACTGACAAATGCTTGCACCTGCTACATGTGAAGCACCTAGAACGGTCAGCAGGTCTGCAAGACACTTTTGCATGCTCGTAGATGCCTGGAAGCAGTCAGCTGTCGTTGGTGTCAGCAATGAGGCGTGGTCTTGCAGCCATGCAATTTTGGCCAAACAATATATTAATAAGTAGTCATTTGATGCATAGTGTTGTAGGGCAAAATTCCACATTGCGTCATTAGATGCCTCTTAACTCATTGTATCCTGCTACACATACAAGCTTGCTGGGCAGCTTGCCTGCTAACATTGGTGGACACTGTGCAGCGACATGCCTGACCAAGTTCTGACAGATCTCAGTCATCACTGTCTCTTTCAGGCGTGCCGCTACAAGTCATCATTTTGCTGATCACCCCGCTTGCTTTACAGTGACAACATTGTCTATCAGTCTCACAGAACCAAAAAATGCAGCAATAGCTACAAGTACCTCTTGTCCTGATACAAAATGCTTTAGCTCTTGCAAGTTCTCAGCATCTGTGACACTGACATAATCAACTCTGCCACCCCCCTTGCTAATCCTGTCTGTAACCTCATGCTGAATGCCAGATGGTGTTGCTTCGTGGCGTGAGATCTGCTCCTCTGCCCACTGCAAACAAACAAATGCAAAGCTCAGGCACAACGCAAAAGCACTGCAAGCTTCATCTACCATTTTGGCATAGCTCACAAGCAATGCTAGAGCCCTGCAAGCATTGCATTTCAGAATGGGGAATCTGAAACACAATGCAAGACAATGTGGCAGCAAAGGCTGTGCTGGGCCTGTACCGAGGTTGCACATGCCAAAATATCTGTATCTGGGGCAGAGTGTGCGCAGCTCATCTCATGCCAAGCACAATCAGCCACATCTTGATGACATGTGCAACGTACGGGTGCACTCACACACTTAAAATCGGACGCTGTCATTTTGGTCAGGCTGAAAGGATCTGCCTGCCTTGCCTGTGGGTAGGCCTAGGTTAATGCCTGGAGAAATGCCCATGCAAGAGACACAATACATTTGTCCTTTGTACAAATTGTGCTTGATGACAGAGTACTGTTTTCATTGCCCAACAACCAACACAGCAGCCATTATGGAACTGTGGAAGGGAAGTGAAGGCAATGGAAGAGAATGGATTTGCAATCAAGCCTGAGACTCACCTTCAGAGCTTGTGAGATGCAGACAGCTCGCTGCCTGTCTTCTGGTGTGAGCAAGGCGTTTCTGCTGCTCATGGCCATCCCATCTTCTTCCCTGCCAGTTGCAATGCCCACAACTTCCACATCAAAGTCCAGGTCTCGCACCATGCGGCAGATGACTCGCCACTGCTGGTAGTCCTTCTTGCCAAAGACTGCCACATCAGGCTCCACAATGTTGAACAGCTTGGTCACAATCTGCGAGGCACACTTGGATCAATGACAACAGACCATACCTGGTTAGGCTTGTTCAACCAAGACGTGGAACCGCACCCAGGACGTGAGGCTTTGACAGCTGAAAGTGCTTTGGCTTCAGAGCTTCCAAGCACTGCTAGTGACTACATGATTGTTGCACTATGGCACAGCAAGCAGCATCTTTTGCAATGTGTTGGCATGACATCATGTCTACGCTTGCACCTTCTTGTTGTGAACATGCCATGTTGATGGCATGAATAGTTGTGGAAGCCTGATGAAACAGAGTTGCTGCCATGATATATTCTTGATGAGTGATCACCCTTGATACAATGCACAGTGTACGGCATCTACACTGCTGATTCTGACACTCAGCCTGGTCCTGACCCTGGACCTACCCCTATGACCCGAGACACCATAGGCATCGTGCAAGCTCAGATGTTCACCAGCAAGGCTCACTTATCACATTGACCAGAGCTGTGCACTGTCAAGCCTAATCACGGCTTGGGAAATGCTGTATACATTGATGCTCTGTATTACGCATGCATTGCATCCATATGTAGTGGAGCACTGTCAGGCAGTGCAAATAGGCAATGATCAAGGCTTACCGTGGCCACTCCACGAAAGAAGTGCGGTCGTGACACGCCACAGAGGCCCTTCTGTAGCTGTTCCACCTGGATGAAAGTCTCATGAGCGCCCACCACATGCTCGCCAGATCCCACTACATTTGCATTATCCCCTGCGCCGTCTGATGAACCTGCAACACAACTGAACTGATGCGTCATGCATCTAATATGCACTGTCAGCAGTTGCTATACATGCACATGCCCCAGGGGCTGCATGCACTTGGTTCTCCACAGCTATAGAGACCACATTGTGGGTAGAGAGCATGCAATGCAGCTCTGCCACCTTCCTGCTCATACATGGGGTGGGCATAAGGTGCGCATTCTTGCAGCATCATGAACACAAACTGTTCTATACCTGAGTGGTAAAGGGAAGCAGGCTCAAACACTGCAGCACAACCCGCTGCAAGCAACTTTCTGTGGTCTTCTTCCTGCATCTCATAGGCAATATTAGGATTGCTAGCAACACTTGAGCAGCTCAATCAGACTTACAAATGCCTTACCCTGGCTTTAGGATAGACTCCAAAATCTTCATTTCGAGAAAACTGCATGAACCACATGCATTGATAATGAGGTATGATGGTGGTTGGCAAAGTGGACAGATGGTGGTTGCATTGTGGAGCTGCGCAGCAAGCCAGCCAAAGCTACTAAATGCTGGTTAGCCAAATATAGCATATACCTGTGTTGGGTTGACATAGATTGAAGCAATGACAATGTCTGCCCGCTCCCTGCAGTAGTCTTTGCTCACAAGCTGACGCAGAACACAAGCATTTGGCCGCAGTCAGCATTGGGGACTTACGTGGCTGCTTGCACCAAAGACATATGTCCTGCGTGCAGGTAACCCTGCAAACGGGCTATCGTTGATTATCAGGCAATGTGCAAGCTCGAGTGCTGCTGGTTGGACGCTCACCATGGTCGGGACCAAAGCTATCCGCTTCCCTGCTTGCCGCTGCTGTCGCGAGTAGTCACGCATGCTGCTTGCATCTTTAAACTGCAACAGTTCAGGCATAGCTCTGCGCCTGCAGTCCGACGTGACCTGATTGCTCCTGTGCTTTACTGTTGTGTGCTGCGGCAATACACAAGTCGAATCGAACTGGTAATCGCAGAACAGTTGCCATGGCACTCGATTCAAACGTGAGCTTTAGGGTTACGCTGATAGGTCAATTCTTGTATGCAGGAATCTGAACGTAGCAAAATGCAAGACAGGAAGTGCGGAAGCGCTGCGTGCGAGCCCTTTTCGGAACAGGCGGCGCGTCAAAATGGGTAAGCATACGTCCGCTCATGCATCCCTATTCTTGCGTATGTGTGACACCAGCGTTAGTCTCTTTCGCGCAAGAAATCTGCCAGGCCGCCGCACTGTAGAGCACAATACAAGCTTCGAGCTGTGTCTAAAGCTGGCTCGTCGCCTTGTTTATCCTGTATCTTGGCACTGCCCGTTCTAAAAACCCTATCAATGTGCGTGCAGCCAGAATCAAGGCTCATGAGTTGCGGACCAAGTCCAAGACAGAACTGCAGGCCCAGGTGGGCACATTACAATACACTGAACTCAGCTTCGCAAGTCAGCAAAGGGATTCAGCAAGCTATTACACCAATTTCGTTCAAGCCATGTCAGCACAGCTTTTGAATCAGCTCACTGTGCTGACAGCAGTATTTATGCTGCAGTTGAAAGACTTGAAGCAGGAGCTTGGAGCTTTGAGGGTTGCCAAGGTCACTGGTGGAGCACCTAACAAGCTATCAAAGATGTGAGGCTCAAAAGCTGGACAAGATACATTGCTTAGTTCTTTAGCTGTTGAACAGCTGCACTGGCTTGCAACACATTTCTAACAGATTGCTTCAGCACCCTCGGTTGATCATTTGCAAGTCACCCTCAGTGACAGTTTACACTTGAAGAGCTATGCCAAACCTTTCTTTGTGTGTGCTGCAGCAAGGTTGTGCGCAAGTCTGTGGCTCGTGTCCTCACTGTTATCTCACAGGAGCAGAAGAAGGCTCTCCGTGATGTGTACAAGAACAAGGTGAATCTGTTGTTGATGCACTGGATATGTCTGGGGCCTGCGACCGTTGTAATGTTTTAATGAAGTGATCAGCATATCTAACTGCTCATCTGCCATGTCATTCAAAAGCTCTGCATCATGCACACGATGCGCAATCATAGGCTTGTTGTGTCTGACTCTTGCTGCCATGCGGCATTCATGGGTGTACGTGCTGCAAGCCGTGCATTGGCATGGTCAGACTGATTTGCACTGCATGATTGATGCATTGTAAGTTTGTTGCGAATCTCGTGTGCCTCCACTGAAAGGACTTCTGAGCTGCTGTGACACATGTTGCATTGTGGTGCAGGCGCATTTGCCTCCATGCTTTTCCGTGCTTTGCATGACCCTGTCCCCATTGCAATGCTGCTCACACCCAACTGTGCACGTGCAGAAATACGTGCCTCTAGATCTGCGACCAAAGAAGACTCGTGCCATCAGGAAAAGGATGACCAAGCACCAGGTCAGTATGTTGGTGTTTTTGAAAGTATGCACATTGAAGAGTGGGCATTATGCTTTGCTTGAAGTTAAGTTTTGCCATGTACAAGCTTCCAACTGTCTGCACTCATTGTGGACTTTGAGTCAAGATTTCACTACGTACCCTTTGTATTATTTGCCTCCATCCCTTTTCTCATGTATCCCTTGGAAATGTTTAAACTGTGTTGCCGTTGGACCAAAGCAAAGTACGGCAGTTGATTTGTTACTGTCCAAAGATGCTCATGTCCTGAGGATGCTGTTACAATTTGCAGCAAACCAACAAGCTAGAGAAGCAGAGGAAGAGGGCAAGTGCTTTCCCTCAGCGAAAGTATGCTGTCAAGGCATAAATGCCCACTGTAAATATCATTTGCAGTTCTTGAGTCAAGCTGCAACATACGTCGCTGATATGTCAAATTCCCCATGTTGATTCTGCGCTTCAAAAGTGTTCTCTGTGGTCGTTTTCCTCATTCTCCCAACATGCATGCAAGAGTGGCTGCTTACAGCAGCCTCTAGGTTGAATAAACTCTTGCCTGCCCAAACATGCAAGGCCTGAGCCAAGGTTTGCAGCGTCCCCGGTGAGCCTGCACAAAGGGTTCGGCTGATCAGGAGATGATAATAAGCTTACTACCTTGCAGTTGCAGGCTTACACTGCTGTGCACATTGGATTGCAGCTTCGTCGGTCCACAGCAAAATTGAAACTAGACATGAAATGCTCAGCACCTGGAGTCTAGACATCACATGCTTTGCATCACCTCAGTGCGTGATCTACAACAGCAGCTGCCGCACAGACTTATGGTCAAGCATGTTCGTTTGGTTATTGTAATGCCATTTTGATTGCATATCACAACAGCACACTGAATGAAATAATTCTTGATGACATTGACCTTGTGCAAACAGAAATATTCTCTCATTGTCTTGTCTGTATCTTATACTTCAGATTCGCCAAAAATACACAACAAAATTGTCTCAATCTGTACCAGAATGCACCTGCAGTCAAAATGAAATGAGCAAATACAAGCAACCTGCACCATCAGCAACCATGCCTTGCATGTAACCTGGGGTGCAGCACCGTGCCAACATTGGCCTCAGCAACAGAAAGCCTAACTGCGACTTCAGCAAGTTAATGCCCATCTGTGATTGCAGTTAGCATGTTATCGCTCACAGAGTCCACTGCAATCTATAGTATCACAAGCTGTTCCATAAACATTAAATCATGTGTCATGTGCAACTGCCTAGCTGTTGAGTGTTTTCTTGAAGTCATCACGAAAGCTTTTGCTCCCAATGAATAAGAAAGGCCACAAAGCTGTTAATTTAGTCTTCTGTGTGCTGTCAAAACTAGTCCTGCTGTAATTTGACCAGAACCTAGCAAACAACAAAGAAAGTCAAGGCTTGGAAAACAGCATATACGACAGAACTCCGAGGCGTTTGCTCAAGCGCTGCTCACCTTGCAGCCCCTAGTGCATATGCAAGTGCTGCAAAAAAAGGATTGAACAAAGGTCCTGCACACACAGTCAGCTGAAGCCGATCGCCCCCGTCACAGACATAGAGCAAGACAGGAATACGGTTGGCTTGCAAGGCTCACCAATGATAGGGATCGGTAAGCCCATGGTGGTGACTACTGAATGAGCTGTAGAGGCTTTGGCGCGGCGAAGCGTACGTTTCTGACTGATTCTGACACCGTTCACCGCTGATCTTTGGCACGCTAGGTGTGCGGACGGTCGATGAGGGCTGCTGTTGAAGCTGACAATGGCCGCTGCGCTACACAAAGTTAACTTTGCCATCTCGCTATATCAAGCTGCCCAGGATGGCACGGAGCAGTCAGAGTGGAAGTTTCTTGTTTCGGTGGTATGGCTCTAGTCTACTCACCAGGAAGAAGACGAACTCGTGGAAGCTGAATTCGGCCTGAATTTTCGCTCTGGGGGCAGGCAGCGATGCCTTGCTCGCGCGACGTGGTCCGTCAAACGATCAGGACCAACGCTGCATGCCATAGGTGACGTCCACGGCTACCTAGCTACGTTTGAAACCCTCTCTAGCTCTGCTCTAATTGCTTTGGGCAGGCAGCCAAGTGCACCACCTTTCTTGAAGTACTGCTAAAGCCCGGCGGACAATGACCTTATGGGATGAGGTGGCTGACCATTTGCCGGCCGCCGAGCTCGATGAAGTATACATTGACAGCAGAAGAGCAGCCCTAAGCTGACATATCTTGCTGAGGAGGCCTGTGATCTGTAGGTGAAGAGACTACTGTGTCCAGGTCTAATTGACAGCAATCAGGCTCTGCAAAATGAATTGAACGCGTTAAGGGACATGTACATCAGCTTTCAGCAACAAATAGACGCCCTCAGCGACAAACATATGCTTTACCAAACTGCAGAGCGGTCCTTGGTGAGTACAGACAAAAAAAAGTTGCTCCTGGCCTTTTCTGGCGTACACACGACAGTGCTGTGTGTTGCCTCTGATGCAACCATTGACACAGAGCAATCTTGCTGCTGCCCTTTGCTGTTTATTGAGTACGCATAGTTGGCTGTCAGGAAACTCATTTTTTGGCTCTGGCTTCAAAGTCAGGTACACATTCTGCCAATGCAGGTTGAGAACGGCTTGTCATTCCTGTTAAGCAGGCTGTTAGCTGGCAATGCTGACCGGTCAAACTCTGATAGCGGGGCTTGCCAATCGCAATCCCACACAGAACAGGTCATTCAGACCTACATCCGAACCAAGCCAAGCTCTGTAGGTGCAAGACCTGTCTGTTCAGGCAACTCAATGCATCTTCCAGCCTTGCTGTCTAGGCCAAGTACATGCTGCAAGTGCTGCACCAGTATTGCACCAGCATTCGCAGGTTGCTTGTGCAGGGATTGAGGCTGATAATCGAAGCATCATCATCAAGGCCTGCATCAAGCTTGTCAGCCGAGAGTTCTATGCTTTCAACGGCATCTGAAGCAGGTCAGACCTGCTTTCTGTCAAGCTCATTGATGTCTCACATACACCACCTGCATGTTATATGTGTCCTGCACAGAAGCCTTTTATATGCAACACAGGGCAGTGTTTGGTGAAGTCAAGGGGCTTGGCCCACCTGGCCGCCCTAGGTCTAGTTTCAATGATGTTGCATTGCGTGATTGTCAAAATATTGAATTTGTGGACCTCACAGGGATGCACAAGACAGGCTGCTTTGAAGAGACAACACTTATCCTGCATGTACCAGCTCATCATGAGCTGGAAAGCGTTGCAATGACTATTAGTCTTATTATTACAAGGCAGTGTTGAGTTAAATGAATGTTGAATATTGCACAGGTCTGCTTGAGCCTTCAGCACTGACTGCTGTGCGCACTGCCTTGCAACAAAGGACGCTCACAGCCGAAGTGCAGACAGTCAGGGCACACTTTCAAGCAGCTTTTGCAGAAGAGCATCAAGGACTGCTGGCAGAAATTGAGCATATGCAAGCGTAGGCCATACTTTCTGCTGCATCAAAGGCATTGACCTGGCTGTCATCAAGACATGTTGCACGGGTGCAAGTATCATACACCTGTGCACGCTTTGCTGAGTTAGGGAAATGATGATTGTGAGACCAAGCGCCTACACACTTGTGACCATCACAACTACAACATTGTCCTATCACATCCAAACAGCAGTTGGCCTAGGCAACCAATGTTCTGCGCTGAGCTGTTTCATGCATCACACAGCAGCAGACAGATTACATCTGGATTCTGGTGTAATCAAGGACTAATGCATAACCCTGCCAGCATCATCTTCTGTACTACAGGTGCTTAGCGGATGAAGCTGACCTGCATGCACATGCTCAGATGACTCCTCCGCCCTTGACAGCGCTGAGAGAGTACAGCGTCAAGATGCATGCGCAGTTGCAAGAGGTGCGAACGGCAGCTGCTGGATATCATGTCCCCCCCCTCCCCCCCCCTCCCCCCTCCCCCTCCATCAAAGCTTTTATGCATGGCTGTGCTAATGGTCTGTTGCAAATTGTGTGTGTCAGTGTGCGTCTAGACAGCGTGCTTCCTTGACTACTTTTTGCTACATGCTATGACCTGAGTGATGTGTGAGTTGAGCACTCTCACACTTGAACTCAGCATGTGCAGGAGCAAGAACAGCAGCTGCACGAGAAGAGGATCGGGCAGCTGTCTGTCTGTCAGGACAGCGCTCAAGTACCTCAACAGGGTGATGCCTTCAGAGCCAGTTCCACCTCTCTGCAGTCCCTGGCATCTCAACCGTCTATGACTGGCAGCTTCAGAAAGCGGCCAGATACTGCATATGAAGGCAGGCTTGCTGCATCTGCTGGTGGCTTGCAGTCATCAGCAGCAGGCTCTTTTAGAAGCAGCTATGCAGACAGTGACACAGGCAGCCTTGACTTTCCATTGGCCTCACAGTCTGACATGAGTCAAGCTGTATGTGCACAAAGTCACCAAGAAGGCCCTGTCTGTAGTGATGAGTGGGTGTCTCAATTGTGCAGCACAGGAATCAAAAGCTGTCAGCCCACCCCAACAGGGCAACATCCACCAGCCAAGAGAGACAGCAAAGTCGAGCCAAGCCCCAAGTCCCGTCAACTGTCATAGCATGCATGGGTATGAGCGTGTGAGCATGTCTGTATGAGCCACAGTTGAAGTGTTGCTTGGGCATGCTCTGTACACGCCTTGAATTGCATGCCCTTGTGCAGTCTGCATATGAGGCATCAACTTCTTTGGTTTGAGTTGACTGTACTAGTGGTTTCAGAGCCATGCCTCACTCATACCGGTAATCTGAGATGTCTCAGTGCATAGGCGTTTGGCTGTGGAACATGATCAGACAGTCTAGCTAGTCCTCTAGTCAGTCAGTTTGGACAGCAAGACACACAACGCTCACAAGCATGCTTCTGTGGGTCAGACAGTAGTAGCAAGCCTGTATGAAGAAGAAGAAATATTTTACATGTTTCGGCCAGACAACACGTCCGATCACATGCAGCAGGGCCTAATGACCCTGCATCACATCATCAGTTGGCAACAATAATGTTTGTCTGTGGACACCCCAGGCACAACGCCCAAAGCCTCATAGGACACATCAATCTCAATATCATAATGTTCATAAAATTCACGACTTCAAAACGACTGCCCAGCAGCCTAATCGGCGACATCATCGTCAGAGGCATGCACCATACTATCAAAATCAGCAATAATAGCCTGGGCTGCCTCAGCCACCACACTGCTAGGATCAGAAAGCCCATCAAGAAGGATGCCATGCTGGTGCAGAAGGACTGAAGGGTCCATGGCCACTGGAACACGCGGCTCTTGAGCCTGTTGCTGCCTGGGGGGTGGAGGCGCTGTTGCCCTAGCTGCCTGAGCTATGCAAAGCGCACGTCAGAGTGGTTGCAGCACCTGCACGAATGTGTATGCATGTGGGTACCACTTTCCAGATGAGTCATACACTTGCATGTGTTGCATGTGCGACATTCTTGGCCTCAGCCTAAAACATCAAAGTCAACCTCGGCACCTGGCCCCCCTGGTTGCCGTTGCAATAGTGTATCTCACTGAGATCAGCCTATAACGTAGTATTGTGCCCGTTTGCACCTGGGCGACGCTAGTCCTGCTTGGTCACGGTAGTTGACAGTGCATGGATCAGCTGAGCTGCAGCAGGGGAGGCATTCCCAGCTGCACAGGCAGAGCCTTTGGTGCGCCTTTCCAATCTGGGTGCCGACAACGGAAGGCCTGCAGACAACAACCCATTGGCACAAGATGCGACGCAGCCTGGACAGAAGTTGTTGCCTCTGGACTTTACACAGTCAGTAGTAACATTCAAAATGCCAGCAACGTGTTGGCCACTGTCTCCCCCTCGTTCTTGCAGCCTACTGTCAACACCTTGGGGTCAGATCTAGCAAGAACTATAGCTCTGCATCCGAGCTGGCAAGGCTTAGCCAGGCTCACGGTGAGGATTGCCTTCCAGTGCATGCCATGTAAACTTGACACTTTGCCTGTGTCACATCCATGCTGTTTGTGCGCAAGCAGCCGTACATCCCTGGCCCAACCACAATTGCTGTATGGCTGATGCTGATAAGTCACCAGAAAAGAAGTGTCGTCACCAATGCAGGGCATCTGGTATTTCTTTGGGACTAGACCCAGCCCATTCTTTGGCATAACAGATTTCTACATTCTGAATCCAATCAGCAGACGAACCGCCAAGAAATGGCGAGTGTCAGACCTTGGGCTCAGAGAAAGATTAGGTGGCGGCAACTTTGGCCAGGTCTATGAGGGAGTGATAGCCAACAATGACATTTCGCTGAAGAAGGTCAAGCAGCTCACGTCAAAGCAGAAGAAACGGCGTGTGGTGCTGAAGAAAGTGAACCTGGATAAGGTCGGGATCAGAGCTGATTTCCTCAGAAGTGGCACAATGGCCAAGGTGAGGCGCTCACAGCAATCTTGCACCTGTTTTATAGGCAATGTACTGGGCAGCCCGGTATAGTACTTGGCTTCTCATTGAATTGACGCCAAAAGGCGTAGTCTTTTCCCCCCGTTTTTGTAGGCAATGCATGGCAGATTCAGGCAAAGCTTGCTCATGTGAAGCTTCCTCCTTAAGTTGACTGCTGCTCTACAGATCAAGCTCATGCTGCAAATCACATCTTCACTGGCAAAGCAGTTTTTGACTGTTGCTTGAGCATGTCAGAGTGCATGCTGTTTTCAGCTGTCATGCAGCATCCAGCTAGCTTGATGCAATGAATCGCATACAATTCATCAGTCTGTGCCATAGCAAGTCTACATGCAGCTCAAGCACATGCACATGTTTTGATCTACAGATGGCTCTACTCTGCTGGGCTTTGCATGTTTTGCATGTTTTGAACATTGATCACATGAGCTGCTCAGCAACTGCTCACTTTGATGCTTGGCTGCTAGCACAATCAAATATCTTACGTCAAACATCACATGCAGCGTGTACCTCTGCTAGCTGCCGAGCATCTCATTGCGCACTCATTCAGCACTCACTGAGGAGCTCAACACGAATAGTCAAAATAAGGTAGCTTGACAGGCAAATCAACAGGCAGTCCAGGAGCAGGCATTAGGTCCAGTGCATGCATGCGAATGCAACAGTAGTGATGATCTCCTTTGAACCCAATGCAACAGTAATGATGATCTCCCATGAACCCAATGCAACAGTACTGATGATCTCCCATGAACCCAATGCAACAGTATTGTTGATCTCCCATGAACCCAATACAACGGTATTGCTGATCTCCCATGAACCCAATGCAACATTACTGACCATCTCCCATGAACCCAATGCAGCAGTATTGATGATCTCCCATGCACCCAATGCAACAGTAGTGCTGATCTCCTTCAAACCCAATGCAACCGTAATAATGATCTCCCATGAACTCAATGCAACAGTACTGATGGTCTCCCATGAACCCAATGCAGGGCGCTGGAGAGACCGGGCAAGCAGAGGCCTACTTCAACTCACGCATCATGCGCAATGTGAGGGTGAAGGGGTCCATAGCCAAGTACCTGGGGGAGTTTGTGGCTGACCAGTCTGATGGAGGTTTCATCCAGGGCACTCAGTGGCTTGTCTGGAAATTTGAGAGCGACTCTACACTGGGAGACGCCATGCAGGCAAGTGATGCTCTGCTAGGCATGGTGCTCTGAAGCATGTTGTCCATAGGCTGCTTGAAATACAGCTGAAGAACACCGCTGGAAAATGTTTTCTCTGTCAGAGATATGGTGTAGTGATTTGCGCTGCCAAGCCCATGCTACATTACTAGCATGATAGTGCCATGCCATGCTGTGCTGTGCTGTATTGTGCTGTGCTGTGCTGTGCATCCTGCATAATGCTGTGTTGGTGTGAAGTTTTGCGCTGTGCTGTGCTGTGGTTTGCCGAGTTCGCTGTTGGTTGCCATCTTACCCCAGACAGTCTGTGCATGTTCAGCTGCTCCTGCAATAGTGGTGGACATTCAATAGTTGCATTTTGCACCACAAGACATGCAGCTTTGTACTCACATGTGGTGTGCACACATCTGCATATGCATGCATCCCCTGCCTGCTAGTACTGTTGAGCAGCATGCCCTATGATGGCTCAAAACAGAACCCCCCGGACTCTGCGTCTGCACCAGGCATCAGATATCCACCACAACACATGGAAGCATTAAAGCCGCACGCAGAAGGCAGAAGCCACCAATCACCATGCTGCAAATCATGCAAGCACTTCAGAAGAAAAACTATCATTAATGTTATCTTGATACTCCTCATCATAACAACAATAACAATAGTAATAAAAATAAGGATGATGATAAGAGTAACAATAACAATAGTAGTAAGTATAAATAATAATAATAAATAAATCATAATAATCTTAATTTAACAATTATGCTTGTTTCAAAGCATTGTGCCAGGAACCATGGCTTACAGTGGCTGCTGCCCCGTGCAGGGGCTGCTGGGGCCCTTCCCCTTGTCCCTAGCCGAGTTTGTCCTCAGCAAGTCTCAGAGAAAGCAGAGTGAACAGAAACAGGAGCTGCTGATTGTCAAGTCCCTCATGAAGCAAGTGCTGAAAGCCACAAAGCGCGTGCATGCCTTGGGGATAGTCCACAGGGACATCAAGCCTGAGAATATCCTGATTACTGCTGACGGTGATGTGAAGATCATTGACTTTGGGGCTGCTGTGGATCTGTGCACTGGTATCAACTTCAACCCATTGTTTGGAATGCTGGACCCCAGATACAGGTCAGTGCTGCTTCTACTACTCAAAAATGCAGTTCCAACACTCTCTTGGGGGAACCAGCTGGATATTAAGACATTTAGCACAGCCTGCTTGCAGTTGCATGTATAGGACACATGTAACTTTGCTCTTGCAGAGGCATGCTGTGTTGTGTGTAGGCTTGTCTACACACGTCAAAACATTGTCAGGCTGCAACAATCTGCATTGCATGCATTACGTTTAAGCTCTAAGTGCCTGCACGATGCATCTGCGCCCAGCACAGCACCCAGCCAAGGAAATAGAATGTGCAGGGTGTACATGCATGAGATTCATAATTACTCAGGCAACCCAAACATTTATTGATCATCATTCTTGGTTGCAGCAACAATTTGTTCATGTCATTCTCTCGATTCGGCTTTTCCATGGTTTGTACTGCACATCCACACTGAGCCTGTCATGCGTATGCTCTCACACACTGCACATCTCCATGCTCTTGCCCCCCATCCAGCAGTTCGTATAAGCCCCCCCTCCTTTTTACAACCTGTGCACTCTGGCTCATTTGTACAGTATACTTGCATTTCCTCTTGCAAAAACCTGACCCTAGGAGTCCCTTTGGGCCAAACATACACTTCCCACCATCCTACTCACACACAGGCTGCTTTTCACCACCAGTGACAGTTGTGACTCTGACAGACTCATCACCAGTGAGTTGCTTGGTCATGTCTTGAACCTGCTGCACATTTCAACAAAGAAAAGAAAGAACATATATATCAAGTAATAAAAACAGAAATATAGTAACACAATATACTAATATACAATATATTAGCAAAAAAGCATGTGTGGTGCAGTCCACCAGAGGAGCTGGTGCTGCCCAAGGAGTTCCCCCGGGTCAGAATACCCTTCCTGGCGGCCCTGCTGTCCCCCATAGCCTGGCAAGTGGGCCGCCCTGACCTCTTTGATAGCTACAGTGCTGGCGTGCTGCTCCTTCAAATGGCAGGTCAGCTTGCTGGGCTCAGTTATGACTGTGCTTGCTGATGATCATGCTTGGTGGTGACTGTGCTTGGTGATGACTGTGCTTGGTGATGACTGTGCTTGGGATGATCATGCTTGGTGATGACTGTGCTTGGTGATGACTGTGCTTGGGATGATCATGCTTGGGGATGACTGTGCTTGGTGATGACTGTGCTTGGGGATGATCATGCTTGGTGATGACTGTGCTTGGTGATGACTGTGCTTGGTGATGACTGCGCTTGGGGATGATCATGCTTGGTGATGACTGTGCTTGGTGATGACCATGCTTGGTGACGATTGTGCTTGGCAAAGAAGTCTCACGCATAATTGATGATTGTGCATGAGACTTCTGCTCCCAAGTTGCTGGAATTTGTACTGCCAAGGAACTGATTTAGCTGCAAATGGTGATGCTTCTGTTGCTTTTTCGGCCTTGAGAAGCCAACCAGAAGCTCATCAGCATTCAGATTCAAAAACACTTATTTCATGGCCTAGTGAAGTAAGGCCTTTTTGAAAATCAAGTTGCGCTTTTGCTAAACAAGTTATGATTGATATGTGTGCACCACAAGGGAGGCTGGCGAACAGAGCCAGTCAGCATTGGGCCAGACAGCAGAATGCCATTGGGATCAGACAGCAAAGGGCCCATTGGGCTAGACCGCAAAGTGCCCATTGGTCAACAGAGCACATACACGTGTATGTGCGTACACAGATTCTGCAGGCATTACGTCAAAATTTCTGATTGGTTTCTGTGGCTGCTGCAGTGCCCGAGCTGAGGACAGCAAACTCACAGCGCAGCTTTAGTGTCGAAGCTGCAGCTGCTGAGTTCGACATGGAGCTCTGGAGGTACCGTTGCCTCGCTGTCACACTATGACCTATCTTGTAGACATGTCAGCATGGATGCATACCTGCCTGGCTCTGCCTTACATATCCTCATGGTCAGAATTGTGATCTTCAGTGCCTCAACCGGACAAAATGACACTTTGGCATCAGTAGGTTTGTACAGCAACAAGCCATGGTGTCTTGCTGAATTCATCCCATGACACACCATGCATATGCTCTGACACCCTTAGTCATAGCTGTTAGACTGCACCTGGCTAAGGTCAACAGAAGGCACGCAGATGCCCAAGCTGCAGCTTAGGCTGATTGCATCAAACAACATTTGACACTGCACAAAGATGCTTGCTGATATTGTTCACATCTGTTGCTGCACATACTTGACCTTGATGGAAAAGATGTGGCTGGATGACTGATGGAATGACTGGTTTGCTGACAACCAGAGTCTCCATGTTGCGCAGGAAGCGAGCAGAGGCAAAGACCCGGCCGCCAAATTTTGAGCTGCTAGATATGGGTGGCGGCGCTGGCTGGGATCTGGTGTGCAAGCTCATCACAGAGCGCAACCGTTTCCAACGTGGACGGCTGTCAGCAGCTCAGGCCCTGCAGCATAAGTTCCTCCGGTGACATTGTCCCTGCAGTCAGTTCTACCGCCCAGGCTTCGCAACACAGCAGCTTTGTTGCTGACACAAGCTTTAAAATTCATTGTCGGTGTTGGCAGCTAATAGAGTACTAGCTCATTACTCAACTGTGGGTTGTTTGCCTTGCCGTCTTCTGATGTGTTGCTTTCGGCACTGACGGTTATGTTGCGGGGCTGAGTTGAGAATACAGTTGTTATGATTGGCCAGATTTGAGGTGCATTACCTGGGCAAAGTCTTCTACATATACGTCACAGAATTTTCTGAGTGTGTGCTTACTGGAATTTGTCTCCATCCAATGATTGTTTGAGCTGTGATTGTTCCTACTCTCTTCTTGTGTAGGAATGAACTTTGGTGAAGCAAACTGTGAACTGCTTGTGGCCGGCAGCGCTTCTATCAGCAGTCAGCAAAGTCAGCCCCAGATCGACAGCTTGCAATGTGTCAGCGCTCAGCCAGCCACTGTTGTAATGCAACACTACGAATATTCATATGAAACTCATGCATACTTGCCGATATATTTTGCAGTGACACTCTATGTACACACTGATCCCGACAGTTTACCGAGCTTTGCTGAAGAGTGCAGTTTCGGGAACTGATCATCGGATTCATACCACTAAGAAAACTGTGAACTAGTTTTTGTATTGATGAGCAACGTGCAAGGGTAGATTACACGCACATGCCCGTGACACACGTGCAAGCACGCGTGCGTACGGGTTTCGAAGCTAGAGCCGTTTGCTGGGGTGGCAAGGAAGTGTGCAAGCCTAGGCCCAGCTCTAAGCGCCGCTACGTCGATGGCTCACTTGAGCTTTTTGCGCGCCTGTGCGTGCCTGACAGCGCTCGTAATCCTTACCGCTCCGCTGACCGCTGCTACCGCCAACAATGCGGTGACACAGTGGAATAGTGCGCTGCAAAGGACGATTCGCAAGCTCAGCATAGCGAATCAGATTTCCTCACGTTATTTCTCCCTGCTGCATGTTGCGCAATATCAGGTGGGCTTGGTGAAATGCAGTTTTGCAGTGACGGATCACTCTGATGTGAACGGCATGTGTCAGCTGCAGCGCGTGCTTGTCTTGATGCCAATAGATTGCCTCAGATGCTGTTCAGCACTCGTTCAGCAGTTCATCGTGTTGACATGCAGCTGCAGCAACGTTGACTTCCAAATCTCGCTGCGCGTGCGCAGGCCCTGACGGTTAACCACGGCAAGATCAACGAAACCGCGGTGGCTGCATTTGCCGCACATTTTATTGCTTCGGAGTACTTCCCAAACGAGTGGGTCATATCAGCATTGAGATGCCTTGCTGGAGCGCAAGAGAAACAAGTTCTGCGGTTCCTGTACAGCATTGTGCACGTGATTTCTATGGCGCGGTTACGCAAAGGTAAATATGTGGTTGTTGTCGCAGGCAGTCCAGCAATTATGACTTGCTCATTCAAGCACAAATAGCTGGGCTCAACTCAACAGTCATCTCCAGTGCCAGAGCTCTTGCTATCCCTATTGCAGTAGCACTGGTAAGCAACAGGTGAGACAGCCCCAGGGGCTATTGGCGCTTTTGTGCAATGTCCCTGGCAATGTCCCTTACTTGCAACAATGTGCAAGGGGCGCTGTTCATTGACAGGTTATGCCTTGACCAGCAAAAGCACAACTGTTGTGCTCTTGTGCTGAATGTTTCTCACAGACAACTGATTGCAGTACATTTAGCAGTCATGACACATGCATTCAGCTGAGATCTCGTCCGGCAATTGATCTATGATCAGTGGTATGCATCTGTGTTTAGGATCAGTGCATCATGCTGCGTTATATAACCAAGCAAAACCAGCAGGGTGGAGAGGTTACTGTGGACTAGGAGATAGTGCATGCTTACCCATCAGTCTACATCTCATGCCTTATGCTCACTGTGAAGGTTGTACCTGCTCACTGTTGAGACTTGACTCTCACAGGACAAATGATGGCAGTCAACAGTGGGCGCAATTTCGTTTTGCCCCACTCAACACAGTTGGTGCCTACCAACCCACACCTAATCAAGTTACAGCTGTGTACCCTCAATTGGCCAGCACCAACACTTGGGTGACCCCTCCTGCCTCTCAGTGGGTTCCCCAGCAGTTTGCCAACTTGAGTCATGCCAAGGTACTGCACTGTAACCATGTACCATACTTGAATGCTGTGCTGTGCTGTGCTGTGCTGTGCTGTGCTGTGCTGTGCTGTGCTGTGCTGTGCTGTGCTGCAATGTAGGTATAGCCATGCATATGCTTTACTTTCATGACACTGCACATCTACAAGAGTGGTCACCAGGCACCTGTAACTCAGACATGATTCTGGGAAATATCTCTGCACCAGCACAGGCTTCATGGTGGCATTATACTTGAGTGTAATGACACAGTTGGCAACCATAACATGACACGTGCATCGCTTCTTCATACATGACATTAGTCACAACTCTACCCTGCCGCAGTGCGTGCGTACACTAAGCTGAAGCTTCAGCCATGCCTGTGCATGCAGATTGGTACCCCACAGTATGACCAGGAGTACCAGGCTAGCAAGCTCTACGGCTATCTGAACAGCACTGCAAGGGATGCTTACCAGCAACTGACGCCCTACTTTTGGGCAGATGACGTTAGTGAGTTCTTGTCCTATACCATTTCGCTATGAATTGTTTCAACTTGGTCTTTGCAGACTGAGTCATCTAAGGTGTTGACTGCATACATTGCAGACTCTGCAGACTTTGCTCTTTGCTAGGACATTGCATGCTGCTTGCTTGTCATGTATCTTTCGTGACTGATCATTAGCAGTGCACAGTCATGCTGCATCACACCTGCGCATCCCAACAAGCCACCAAAGCCCCAGTCCTAGATGTTCTGTCAAAGCCCCGACTGTCTGCCTTGCACAAGCCCCCCGGGCTGCAGCCTCAATCAAAGGGTACGGCTGCTGAAGTGTGTGTGTGTGTGTGTGTGTGTGCGTGCCAAATACAGACACAGCAGCCATCACTGGCCATTGGAGCAACATCACAGCCACAGTTCTGCCTTCCAACATCAGCTTGCTGGAGACAGCTGAGCTGTATGCCAAGCTGCATGTTGCCTTCTACGACAGCAACATTGCTGGCTGGTACATCAAGTTCACAAGCCTCTTCTGGCGCCCTGTCACTGCTATTCAGTAGGCTCCCTTTTCCCAGTCTTCTTATCATCAGTGTTCTTATCACCAGTCTTCTTATCATCAGTATTCTTGTTACCAATGTTCTTATCACCAATGTTCTGTTGATGCCTTGCTCCCATATCTGTGCCTCCTGTTTCTCATGGCAGCACTGGGCCATCACTGCAGTCATTCATGCTGTTTCTTATGGCGGGACAGCATTTGCCCATATGCAATTCAACATGCAGTTCCCCATGCATCATGATGGCAGAATTGTGAGAGTTTGCATGCAGCAAATGCTCCCTGTATACATGCCAAATGCTGCCTTATTACAGGAGCTAGCTGATGGCAAGCTTCAGAATGTGCGCTATCACAGCAGTAGCCAAAATCTGTTGCATAGACCTTCACAACAGCTTGTGCAACATTCACTCAAACCTGAGATGCTGTTTGGAAGCATCATGCTTGTTGCTCAAACATGCATGCTGCGCTTGAGCACACCACCTATATGATGTACTCATACATAAAGAATGCTTCGTTCATATAGATACTGAATGCTTCCCTCTTGTCTGCAGGGAAGGAGACCCTCAGCACCCAGCTGACCCCTCCTGGCTACCCCTCTTGAACACCCCTGGCCACCCTGAGTTTCCCTCTACCCACTCGATCTCATCTGGGGCAGCAGCAGCAGTACTGGCAAGGTACGCACATCATCCATGTGGTTTCCTATGACAGCTGCACATGGTCCATATGCTTTGCAATGGACACTCACTGATGAGTGATGGCAATCAGATGCTTGACAAGCATTTCTGCTGCTGCTGCTACCTAGGGCATGCCATGGCTCCAACTGATGCTGAGCAAATATCACATGGGTTGTTGACAGATGGTTGGGATTTCAGTATTAGACCCCAGGGGTCTGTATGCAGTCATCGACAGTAATTAGCATCGCATCATGTAGGTGAAAACATTTTTGTACATGCACAAGCTCACAGGTCAGCATCCTATTACCTTGCATGCTCGTCTGCAGGTATTTTGGCACAGACAATGTCACATTCACAATTGCCAGTGAGTACCCAAATCAGGTGTTGCAGCCACGCCAATTCAGCAGCTTCAGCAGTGCTGCAATAGAGATTGCCAACAGCCGTGTGTATGGTGGCATTCATTTCCCAAGCTCTGGCCCTAATGGCCTGACTGTAGGGATTGTGGTAAGATGCTTACCTCATTTAAATAGCCTGTGAGCTCACCAGTCAAATACAATTTGATGTTTGCATGTTTGCCCTGCCCTGCCCTGCCCTGTCCTGCCCAGGGATGCCCTGGCCCTGCCTTGGCTTCACCTGCACTAGATTATCCTGCTGAAATCATTTGCCTTGCTCATCTGGTACTAATTATCCATTCTGTGCTCTCACACAGGCACATCTCACATATGTGTCATGTCTGCAGTCTGCAAACTATGTCTACCAACACTTCCAGCAGCTGACACCCAGCATTGGAGCCGCACCCTCAGTTGGTCTCTACACAAATCTTCCAGTCTCTGATGGCTCCTTCACCAATTTGGCCAAAGCCCAACCCCGGGATGGGGTAGCTGTCCCCGGACCAGCCCCAGCCTTTCCCTCCATTGCCCTTGCCTCAGAAGCTGACGGGTCATCTGTTCCCTCCACAGCAGCAGCAGCTCCCGCCACAGCTCCAGTCGGCGCAAGTTATGGCACTCCTGGCCCTAGCACTGCCCCTGGTGTGGCCAGGGCTGGTGCACCTGCCCCCCAGGGCTGATGCCCTTTGCCCATAGCCTGCACGCCAAGGCTCATTGCAGTATATACCTTACTGATATATGAGAAAGCAATCAAATGCACACAAGTATGTATACACCCTCTAAAGGTGCATGGACTTCCCATCAAACTGTCACAGACTTGACACATGAGGGGTGACTTTCTGCCCGGATGACTATATTGGACAATTAGATTTACCAGCCTGCCAGCATATATGGTATATAACAGTCAAGCACAGGGAGGGAGTCAAGCATCAATGTTGGCTGCTGACCGCACACCCGTGAACCACTAGTACCCCTGTCTGAAAAAAAAAAAGTAAAAAATAAAAAAAAGTACCCCTGTCTGAGTAGGTCACGCTCAGCTGATGCGTACGCAGGCTTCAGGAAGCAGGTTCATTGTTTTTGAAGCTGAGCTAAAAGCTAGATGTCTGCTGAAAGCCAGCAGCATGAAAGCATTACAAGCTAGCTAGCTATAGCTTATTTGCTGACATGCATGAGCACCTGAGGCAGTGTTTGCTTGAGCCAGCCATCAAAGCGATGGCTGCATGACAGTACACATGTGCCAGTCTCATGCATGCTAAATATGCTGGTATTTCAGAACTTGGTTGTTTTAAACCTGGTGTTAGTCATACTCACAACTTCAGCTTTGATAACTTATGATCAGGCTTGGCGCATGCCTGACATGCTTGTGTAATAGATCTGCGCTGTGGTTGGATTCAGTGTGCATACAAATGCTCATTACCAGCAAGATGCATACCGGTAATATGCATTTACATAGCACATGCTGAGGAAGACTATCCAACTAACACGGCAATGGTTATGATGTAGTGGGTGGTACCAGCTGCAGGTACCTGCAGTAAGTGCAAGCTAATCAAGGCATGCTCATTGTCCATCTGACCTTTCACGCTGTATATGGACCACACTCAGCATATACTGGTTCTTCTCATGCAAGATAAGCTGACAGCGGGCTTGTGTCTCTGCAAATGCACCCAAGAAGATTCACTTGTCGTACAGGCGTCATACAGTGATGCAACACCAGCATATTGCAATCTTGGTCTTGGTATAAAACGGAGTCCGAATGAAGGCTTCTCCTTTGTTCCGTTCTGCTGTGCAGGACCCGTACGGTGCACATCACAGCACACTGCATGGCGCAAGCACTTGTTCTGTTCACAACGGTGCAACAATGCACGAAGTACAATGTCAAGAACAGCTCAAACAGGAGATCCCCAGCAAGGGCAATGGCTGCTTCACAGGTCAGGTTTGGCATAAGATCTTTTCTAGAAGGCATAAGCAGGACTCAGAGCTGAACAAGCTCTATCGTGTCCAAAGACTTCAAGTCAAAGAGTGAAGTTGCAATTGCCCATAGCTGCTACTGAAGTAACAATAAGGAGATGCTTAGTGTTTGCAGTGTTTGCAGGTTTCAATGTAAATCTTGGGAATGTTTATAGGCAATTACTGAAATACCAACCAGACAATGCCTAGTATTTGCAAGGCTGCCCATGCTTGTCATCCTGAATCTTGCACTCTGCCCTACTTGACAGGGCTGTTGCACCCTTTGACAAAACTGGCTTCTGGAGCAACATCCTGCAGAAGCCGGCTGGCTTGCAGCCGCTCAAAGTCTTCCTCAAGGAAGGTCAGCGCGCACAGCACACCATCTCCTCCTGGACCTTCTGTCACAATGCAGAATTTGAACAAATGTGGTACAAAGCCCCCAACTATCAACCCGGGGCACCCTTCCCCAAAGTCTATCTTATCAAAGACATTCCTCCAGCTTGACATGACTACACTACATGTCCTGACTGGGTTTTGCTCAGGCTTGGCAGCAGCCTGCTTCCATGCTTTCAAGGTTGGGGCCAGGGCCATTGCACGCGCTGTCAACTGCTTGACGCTGCTGTTGATGTCTTTGCGAAATGCTTGCGTGCCAAGGCGTATGGCACAGGCAGCAGCTGCCAATGTATCCTCAAAGCAGATACTGATGTCGTCACTTGCAGAGCCAGTCATACTTGGCTTCATCAGTTCTGGCGGCTGGACCCAAACTATGCACAAAGCATTGCCAATATAGGGGTCAGGCTTGAGTTCAGAAAAGCCGCTGGTCCTGAGGCCTGTTATGTTCAGTGCAATGTTCTGGAGGCCCTTTGTCAGGTCATTGCCTGCTGCTGCTTCCCTGCACAGCAACCGATCGAGCCATCAGGAAGCATAGTTAATTTGTGATGCACTTTTGTTATGAAGCAGTTGCCTTTAGTGTTATGCAATGAGTGTATGGGCACTACCCCATGGGTCCAAGGGTCAAGATTAGCAGAGACCAGACCCCAGCAGGAAATTGCAAGTTGAATTCTCTACAAAACCAGATGCATGCGTCTTGTATGTCAACAACACAATGCAACAATTCTAGATACTGCAACAGCATAAGCACAGAGTTCTGTCTTGCAGGGTTGAGCATTACTTGATCATCCAAACCA
>JAABUK010000331.1_pt1 | contig 103945 bp, 103 predicted proteins | sample 5559141 | NCBI WGS metagenome assembly JAABUK01 (sample SAMN10711869, study PRJNA513367) | rock metagenome | isolation source: Antarctica rocks | place: Antarctica: Victoria Land, Pudding Butte nord | collected 2016-01-03
CCGGTTACCCCAACTTCATGGCCAAGGAGATCAACGAGCAGCCGCAGGCGGTGGCTGACACCCTGCGCGGCCGGACCGACCAGGCCGGTCACCTCGTGCTCGACGAGCTGCGGATCAGCGAGGACGAGCTCCGCACCGTCGACAAGATCGTGATCATCGCCTGCGGCACCGCGTCGTATGCCGGGATGGTGGCCAAGTACGCCATCGAGCACTGGTGCCGGATCCCGTGCGAGGTGGAGCTGGCGCACGAATTCCGCTACCGCGACCCGGTTATCAACGCCCATACCTTGGTCGTGGCCATCTCGCAGTCCGGCGAGACCATGGACACGCTCATGGCGGTCAAGCACGCCCGCAGCCTCGGCGCACGCGTCCTGGCCATCTGCAACACCCACGGCTCGACCATCCCCCGCGAGTCCGATGCCGTCCTCTACACGCACGCCGGCCCCGAGATCGCCGTGGCGTCGACCAAGGCGTTCCTCGCGCAGATCACCGCCTGCTACCTGCTCGGGCTCTATCTCGCGCAGTTACGGGGCGGCACCTACGCCGACGAGGCCCAGTCGGTGATGAAGGACCTGCACCAGATACCCGGCAAGATCCAGTCGGTCCTTGACGGGCTGGGCCGGGTCCGCGAAATCGCGCGGTTCATGGCCGACACCCGCTCGGTGCTGTTCCTCGGGCGCCACGTCGGCTTCCCCGTCGCGCTCGAGGGCGCCTTGAAACTCAAGGAACTCGCGTACATCCACGCGGAAGGCTTCGCGGCCGGTGAGCTCAAGCACGGACCGATCGCGCTGATCGAGCCGGGCCAGCCGGTGTTCGTCATCGTCCCCTCGCCCGGCAGCGAGCACGGCCTGCACGGCAAGGTCGTGAGCAACATCCAGGAGATCCGCGCCCGCGGTGCCCGCACGCTGGTCATCGCCGAGGAGGGCGACACAGAGGTGGCCGCCTACGCCGACGAGGTCATCTACGTGCCGGCGACACCGCCCCTGCTGGCGCCGCTGGTGACGACCGTCCCGCTGCAGGTCTTCGCTTGCGAGCTCGCGAGCGCCAAGGGACTGGACGTCGACCAGCCGCGCAACCTGGCCAAGTCCGTGACGGTCGAGTAGCCGGTGCGCTCGTGAGCTGCTCATGATTCTCGGGCTCGGCATCGATGTCGTCGACGTGGCCCGCTTCGTCGCGACGCTGCAGCGAACTCCCGCGTTGCTGCAGCGGCTGTTCACCGAGTCCGAACGGTCCCTCGCGTTCAGCTCCCTGGCAGCCCGGTTCGCCGCGAAAGAGGCCCTCGCCAAAGCGCTGGGCGCGCCGGTGGGGCTCTCGTGGACCGATGCCACGGTCCTGCGCGGAGAGCACGGCCGCCCGCATCTCGATATCAGGGGTACGGTGGCGGCCCGCGCCGAGGAGTTGGGTGTGCGCGCCCTGCACCTGTCCCTCTCCCACGATGCCGGTATCGCCTCGGCGGTCGTCATCGCGGAGGCCTGAGGATGATCGACGCGTATGCCGCGGACACCGTCCGCGGCGCCGAGCAGGCCGTCCTGGCCACGCTTCCCGACGACCGGCCCGACGAACTGATGGCCCGCGCGGCCCGGGGACTGGCCACGGTGGTCCGGGCGCGGCTCAAGGGGCGGCCCCGCCCGAGCGTCGTCACCCTTGTCGGTGCCGGCAACAACGGCGGCGACGCCCTGTACGCCTCGGCGCAGGTGGCTCGGCACGGCGCCTCCGTGACGGTGCTCCTGGTGGCGGACACTGCGCATGCCGGCGGCCTCGAAGCGGTTCGGGAGGCGGGTATCCGCGTCATCCAGGCGATCGAGCCCGCGGGCTCCGGCGGGGGTCGACTGCACCCGGCGGCACTCGAGGTCGTGGGAGCCGCCGAGCTCGTGCTCGACGGCATCCTCGGCATAGGGGGCCGTCCCGGCCTGGGTGAGCCGGTGCTGTCGCTCGTGCACGCCATACCCGAGACTGCTTATGTAGTGGCGGTGGACCTGCCGAGCGGAGCCGACCCGTCCGGGCAGATTGCCCTCGCAGCAGCGGTATTCGCCGACGAGACGGTCACCTTCGGCGTGGCGAAGCCCGTTCACCTGCTGCCCGCGACCGAGCGCGCCGTCGGCCGTCTCACGGTCGTGGACATCGGCCTCTCCATCACCACGCCGCCGGCGGTACAACGGCTGACGGCGGGCGACGCCGCCGCACTGTGGCCCGTTCCGGGCCCCGGCGACCACAAGTACTCGCGGGGGGTGGTCGGCATCGTCGCCGGCGGAAAGGAGTACACCGGTGCCCCGCTCCTTGCCGTCACGGCGGCCGTGTGCGCGGGGGCCGGGATGGTCCGCTACGTCGGCCCGGAGCGCCCCACTGACCTGATCCGGGCCGCCGTTCCCGAGGCCGTCTTCGGAGTCGGACGGGTTCAGGCATGGGTGGTCGGTCCCGGGCTCGACATCCACGACAGGTCGGCCGCCGGCATGGCGCAGCGGGACGCCGCGCAGTCCGCGCTCGACTCCGGCCAGCCGTGTGTGGTCGACGCCGGCGGCCTGGACCTCGTCGCGGGACGGCGGTCGGCTCCCACGCTGCTGACTCCACACGCCGGCGAACTAGCCCGCCTCCTCAGCCGCATCGACGCCGACGTAGCGCGCGAGCAGGTCGAGAGCGAGCCACTGCCCCATGCTCGCCGCCTGGCCGATCTGACTAGCTCGACGGTGCTGCTCAAGGGTTTCACCACCCTCGTCGTGTCGCCTGCGTCAGCAGAGCTACCCGTCCGGTCGCAGTCCGACGCCCCTCCATGGCTCGCGACCGCGGGCGCCGGTGACGTCCTGGCGGGGTTGGTCGGCGTCCTTCTCGCGGCTGGACTCTCGCCGCTGGACGCCGGCAGCCTGGCCGCTCTCGTCCACGGGTTCTCCGCCTCGGCCGCCAACCCGGGCGGCCCGATCCGGGCGCTGCAGGTCGCGCACGGCATACCTGCTGTCGTGGCGCGGCTGCTCCGGCGCGCGGCGGGCGGCCGCTGACGTGGGTTCGGCTCTGTGAACGGCCCTGGTGTCCCGTCGCGGGCGGTGGTAGACCTGCGCGCCATCTCGGCCAACGTGGCCGAGTTGTCCCGGCGCGCGGGGGCCGCCCAGACTATGGCAATCGTGAAGGCTGACGGCTATGGCCACGGTCTGCTGCCCAGCGCGCGCGCCGCCGTTGGCGGGGGCGCGGACTGGTTGGGCGTCGCGCAGCTGGGCGAGGCAATCGCTCTGCGCGACAACGGTATCGATGTCCCGATCCTGTCGTGGCTGCACGTGCCCGGCACCGATTTCGGCTCAGCCCTGATGCGGGATGTCGACCTGTCTGCCTCTGCCGGTTGGGCGCTGGGCGAGATTGCGGCGGCGGCGCGACGAACCGACCGGGTGGCCCGGGTGCACCTCAAGGTGGACACCGGGCTCGGCAGGAACGGCGCCTTCGGGCCCGACTGGCCGGACCTGGTCGCTGCGGCCAGGCGGCTCGAGGCGCAGGGGGTGCTCCGGGTCGTCGGACTCTGGTCGCACCTGGCGTATGCCGACTCTCCTGGCCACCCGACGGTGCGCCAGCAAGGAGCGGCGTTCGTCGAGGCGGTGCGTATTGCCGAGCGCGCCGGCTGCCGGCCCGACGTGCGCCATCTGGCGAACTCCGCTGCCACGCTTACCAGCCCGGACACCTTTTTCGACTTGGTCCGGCCCGGTATCGCCGTCTACGGACTTTCACCGGTGCCCGAAGTGGGGGGCCCTGCCGACTACGGGCTGGTCCCGGCGATGACGCTGAGCGCCAGCGCCGCGCTGGTCAAGCGGTTGCCGGCGGGCCAGGGCGTGAGCTACGGACATGCCTACACCACGGCCTGCGACACGACCGTGGTGCTGGTCCCGGTCGGCTACGCCGACGGCGTACCCCGAAGTGCCGGAAACGTGGGGCCGGTGCTGATCGGCGGCACACGCCATACCGTGTCGGGGCGGGTGTGCATGGACCAGTTCGTCGTCGACGTCGGCCCGACGGAGGTGGTGCACGAGGGCGACGAGGTCGTCCTGTTCGGCACGGGGGAGGACGGTGGCCCGACCGCCGAGGACTGGGCCCGGGCGACCGGCACGATCTCCTACGAGATAGTCACCCGCGTGGGTGTCCGGGTGCCTCGTGTCTACCTCGGTGAGCCCTCGTGAGGGCGGTGAGCGGGCGAACGTTGATCGGCCTGGGTGCAGGAGTCGCAGCGGCTGGCGTGGCCACCGCCGCCGGTGTCGCGGCCGACCGCCTCAACCGCTCGAAGGTGACAGCGCGGCGGCTCGACCGGTCCGGCGGACTGGCCGCCTACGAGGAGGTCGCAGACCAGGAGATGGTGGTCCTCGCGGACGACGGCGTCCCGCTGCATGTCGAGATCGACCTCCCCCGAGGCCGCCCGGAGGGTGTGCCGGACGACGCGGCCGTGCCCACCGTGGTGTTCTCCCACGGTTACACCTTGACCCTGAAGGGTTGGGTGTTCCAGCGCAGGGCGATGAAGGCCGCGGGATACCGGGTCGTCGTCTGGGACGCGCGTGGCCACGGGCGCTCCGGTGCTGGTTCGCCGGACGCCTACAACATCGAGCAGCTCGGCCGCGACCTGGGAGCGGTCATCGCGGCGACCACGCCGCAGGGTCCGCTCATTCTCGTCGGGCACTCGATGGGCGGGATGACGATGATGTCGCTCGCCGTGGAGGATCACGAGCTGATCCACCGGCGGGTCGTCGGGGCTGCGTTCATCGCCACAAGCCCGGGCGGGCTCTCTGCGGTGCACTGGGGACTGGGCAACGCCCTGGGGCGCGTGGTGCACCGGGTCGGGCCTATGGCGATGGGTCAGCTCGCCGGCCGGCAGGGCCTGGTCACGGCGGCTCGAAAAGCCGGCAAGGACGTCGAGGCCTTCTTCGTGGAGCGCTACTCCTTCGCCTCGCCGGTGCCCGAATCAGCCGTCGCGTTGATGGCAGAAATGATCTTCGGTACCAGCCTCCAGGTCATGTCGAGCTATCTGCCGGCTTTCGAACGGCACGACAAGCGCGAGGCGCTGGCCCAGTTCAACGGCGTGGAAACGCTGGTACTCAACGGAGTTCAAGACACGCTCACCCCGCCCGAGCACAGCGAGGAGATCGTCCGGCTCGTGTCCGGCGCCGAGCACGTACTCGTCAACGAAGCCGGTCACATCGTCATGCTCGAGCACCCGGAGCTGGTCAACGAGCAGCTGCTGGCGCTCGCCCAACGAGCCCTGCGCACGGCGGGGCATCCGTCTGCTGGGGGGCCCCGCCCCCGCGTGCGCCGCCAGGTCACCGACGTCAGCCGGCGCCCGAAGTCCACAGCCCGAGCCGGCCGGAGCCGCAGTGCCTCGTGAGGTGCTGCTCGCCGACGCCGCAGCGACCCGCGCCTGGGGGCGGCGGCTGGGCACGATCCTGCAGGCGGGCGACCTGGTGGTCCTGACCGGAGGGCTCGGGGCCGGCAAGACCACGCTGACCCAGGGCATCGCCGAGGGGCTCACCGTCCGAGGGCCGATCACCTCGCCTACCTTCGTCCTGTCCCGCGAACACCCGTCACTCGTGGGCGGTCCCCCGCTGGTGCATGCCGACGCGTACCGGCTCACCGACGAGACGCGATCCGATGCTGGGGACGCGCAGAGCCAGTTCGACGCGTTGGACCTCGACGCTTCCCTGCAGGACTCCGTAACGGTGGTCGAGTGGGGTGGCGAACTGGTGGCAAAGCTGGGCGCTGACTATCTCGAAGTGACGCTGTCAGGGGATAGCCTGCGCCGCGCGACGCTGCTTCCGCACGGCGCGAGGTGGTCGTCCCCGCAGGCCGCGGAGCAGCTCGACCCGTTGACCGGCCCGTGATGCCCTTGCTCCTGGCGGTCGACACGTCCACCTCCGCCGTGACCGTAGCCCTGCACGACGGGCACGAGGTCCTGGCGGAGGCGACGACCCTGGACGCGCGCCGTCATACCGAATTGGTGTCCGCGGGCATGGCTCACGTTCTGACGGACAGTGGCCGTCGAGCCGACGAGGTCACCCAGGTCGTGGTGGGGACGGGTCCGGGGCCTTTCACCGGGCTTCGGGTCGGGTTGGTCAGTGCGCGCGTGTTCGCTTTCGCCCGAGGCATACCGGTCGGGGGGGTGTGCAGCCTAGACATCCTCGCCTACCAGGCGTGGCAGGACGGGGACAGTGGGCTAGGGTCGCTGGTCGTCGCGACGGACGCTCGCCGGGGGGAGGTCTACACCGCCCGGTATGCCGTGTCGGCGGGCGGCATCCAGCGGCTGACCGAGCCCAGTGTCGAGAAGCCGGAGATCCTCGCCGCGGGGCTCAGCGGTGCTCGCGTCGTAGGGAGGGGCGCCCTGCTGTATGCCCGTCTGCTCGATCCGGCCGGCGACGGCGCCGACCCCCTGGATGTCCGCGCCGGGTCGTTGGCGTCGCTCGCGGTGGAAACCCTTACCCGGGGCGGGTCGCTGTTGCCTCCGGATCCCATGTACCTGCGCCGCCCGGACGTCGCCGCGGCCACCGCGCGCAAGTCGGTGCTCTCTTGACACCGGCACCACGGTCGGGCCAAGAGCCGGCATCACATCGGGCACCGGCATCCGCGCCGGTTCGACTCAGACCCGTGCGCTGGCAGGACATTCCGGATCTGGCGGCGCTGGAGGGCCAGCTGTTCGGGTCGGACGCCTGGTCCGAGCAGACCTGGTGGCAGGAGCTGGCCGGCCGGCCTCGGCGGGATTACGTCGTCGCCGTCGATGCCGTTGACCGGGCGGTCGGCTATGCCGGGCTCGACCTCGGCGGCGAGGTCGCCGACGTCATGACCATCGCCGTCGCGACTGACGCGCGTGGCCGTGGCCTGGGGAAGCGTCTGCTCGACCGGTTGGTCGAGTCCGCTGTAGCTAGCGGAGCGGCATACTTGATGCTGGAGGTCCGGGCGGACAACGGCGCGGCCCGGCGCCTCTACGAGCGAAATAGATTCTGCCTGTTGACGATACGTCCTCGATACTACCAACCCGGCGAGGTGGACGCGCTCGTCCTGCGTCGCGCGCTTTCCCAGGCTCCGGAGTGAACGACGGCCCGCTCGTCCTCGGCATCGAGACGTCCTGCGACGAGACCGGGGTCGGTATCGTGCGCGGGGGCCGACTCCTCGCTGACGCGGTGGCCAGCAGCGTCGAAGCTCATGCGAGGTTCGGCGGCGTGGTCCCCGAGGTAGCCAGCAGGGCGCACCTGGAATCCATGGTGCCGATGCTGGAGCAGGCCTTCGGTGACGCCCGCGTACGGCTCGCGGATCTGGACGCCGTCGCGGTGACCTCAGGCCCCGGTCTGGCCGGCGCCCTGATGGTCGGAGTGGCCGGCGCCAAGGCGCTCGCCGTCGCGCTCGGTATACCGCTGTACGGCGTCAACCACCTGGCCGCGCACGTCGCGGTCGACATCGTCGAGCACGGTGCGCTGCCTGAGCCGACCATGGCGCTGCTCGTGTCGGGCGGCCACTCGAGCCTGCTGCTCGTGTCCGACGTCACGCACGACATCACCTCGCTCGGCGCCACGATCGACGACGCGGCGGGTGAGGCGTTCGACAAGGTGGCGCGCCTCCTCGGCCTTCCCTTCCCGGGCGGTCCACACGTGGACCGCCTTGCGCGAGAAGGCGATTCGGGGGCCATAGCGTTCCCGCGGGCTCTCACCTCGGCCCGCGACCTCGATCGTCACCGCTTCGACTTCTCGTTCTCCGGCCTGAAGACGGCGGTCGCGCGGTGGGTCGAGACACGTCAGCGGGCCGGCCTGCAGGTGCCCACCGCCGACGTCGCGGCCAGCTTCCAGGAGGCGGTTACCGACGTGCTGACCCGCAAGGCGGTGCAGGCCTGCCGGGAGCACGGCGTCGGCGACCTGCTGATCGGTGGGGGGGTCGCGGCCAACAGCAGGCTCCGCGCCATGGCCCAAGAGCGCTGCGAGGCGGCCGGGCTGCGGCTGCGGGTGCCCCGCCCTGCCCTGTGCACCGACAACGGGGCGATGGTGGCGGCCCTGGGCGCCCAAATGGTGGCGCGCAGCCGAGCGCCCTCCACTCTGAACTTCGGCGCCGACTCGTCCCTGCCCGTCACCGAGGTCCAGACCTAGTCCGGGCTACCGAGGGGCTAGCGGCGGTCTCTTCAACAGAGGCCTCCAGGTTCTTACTGGTCACAACATCCGGTGTCGTCATCAGGCACCTTCCCGGCCGATCTCGGTCAGCGTGTCAGGCCAGAAACACCTTGACTGAGACAGGAGGGAGCCTCGGTTTGCAGATCCACCAGGAGTGCGCGGGGTGCGGCATGCCACACGGGTCACAAACTGCTTGTGACCGACACCTGACCGACGGTCTACCAAGAGTAGACTGCATCAGTATGGCCAACACGACCACCGTCAAGGTCCAGACCAGCACCCGTGACCTGCTCCTCCAGATCGGCGCGTCCAGGCGTCAGAGCGCCGACCAGGTCATCGTGGCCGCTCTGGCAGCGATGCAGCGCGACCAACGCCGCCGGATCGCTGCCGCGGACGCGCGCGCCATCAAGGACGACCCAGCCGACCTTGCTGAAATCCGGGCGATCCAACAGGACATGGCCGCGTTGCATGAGGGGTGAGATCTACCGGCTGCCCGCGCGAGGCAGGGGCCACGAGCAGAAGGGCCGCCGCTACGCTGTCGTATTGCAGCCGGATTGGCTCACACTCAGCACCTGGATCGTCGCCTTCACTAGCACCAGCGCACGCCAAACCAGCTTCCGGCCACCAGTGGCCATCGCCGATCGGCAGACCTTGGTCATGTGCGACCAGCTGGCCACCGTGGATCTCAACCGCCTCACCGAGCCGGTCGGATTCTTGACCATCGAGGAGATGCAGCGCGTCGACGAGGCCCTCGTGTTAGTCCTCGACCTGTAGTCGAGCACCACCAATGTTTCCTGCAGAGCGGCTCATGAGACTGCTCTGATCGCCGTCCCGCACATGCTCCTTGACCGGCACGGGGCTCGCGGGCACAGTTGACGGCCGGAGCCGACGCAGGATGGGTGGCACGGCCGGCCGCCCGTGAGAAAGACTTCAGGATAAGGATCGAAGGTAGGGGAGGCTCGCCAAGTGAATGACGGCAGCGGCCGCCTCAACGGCACGCGCGGCGGTATCACCGAGGCCGCTCACCTGGGCGACGAGCGGACCGCTCTTATCGGGTTCCTCCAACACCAGCGCGATCTGGTCGCCTGGAAGATGCGCGATGCCCCTGACGAGGTCCTTAGGTCGGTCCAGACGCCAACCGGCCTGACGTTGCACGGTCTCGTCCGACATCTTGAGCACGTCGAGAGATCCTGGGTACGGGACGTCTTCGCCGGCGAGGACGGCCTCCCTTACGCCTGGACTGACGACGACCCCGATGGTGACCTGCACGTGCCCGACCACGTGAGCATGGCGGACCTGCTCCACGACTACGCCGAGGAGTCCGCGCGCTGCGACGCAGTCTTCGCCGCCGCCGCGTCTCTGGAAGCGGTCTCGGTCCGGCGCGACTTCTCGTTGCGGTGGATCCTGCTGCACCTGATCGAGGAGACCTCCCGACACCTTGGGCACATCGACCTGCTCCGAGAGGAGGCCGACGGCCAAGTCGGCGAGGAGCCTGGCGCCGCGACGCCATCGACCTGAGCGCAAGCGGATCCCCCTGCGAGTTGTTCTTTCGTTGTCCGGCGGCCGCGGCGCACCCGATGCCCGCGCCGCAAGGGAGAATACGATGATGTCCGTTTCAGGACCCAGGCCCGTGCCCTGCCCGTGGGTCACCCAGCGCGACCGGCGGCAGCCCGGGCGTTGAGGTCTCGCTTGTGGTGGCGGGCTTGTTAACGGTCTGGGCATACGTCGGTACACGCGTGCAAGCGGTACGCGCGGACAGTCCCTGGCAGCGCGACCTCTACGACGCGCCGGTGTCGCTGACCGAGTTCTCCTTCCGGTGTTTGCAGCCCTAGTCCTGGCTCGCATGTAGCTTTGCCGTCGCTTCGAGCCGCTGCCACTGTTCCGTCTGCGCCAACTACTGCGCGGCGCGCAGGTGACCACGGGGCTGGTCGCGGCGACCGTCGCCGTAGATTGGGTCGCCGTGGCCGCCAGGGCCGATCAGTCGCTGTGGGATCGGGGTACGCCGTTGCACCGCCTTGGCGGTGCGCCTTCGCATACCGCGGTGGCGGGTTGGCTGCGGGCGACGGGGCTGCTCGATTACCTCAGAGGACACCTCGTCCTGCCGGATGGAGTTGAGCCGGCGTGGCGAGCAAGCATCGTCGCCGCTCCGCTCGCGGCCCGTGACATCCACCGCAGCCGCGCTACTGATCGGACCCACCACCACGACCTTCCCGGTATACAGTCTCGGCGCACAGCAACGTCTCGTCCTTGCGTAGGTGCCGTCAGGATCCGTAGAAGACCCTTACCGGTTCGGCCGCGGCCGCGGCGTCGACGATCTGCGTCGCGGCTTCATCCGGCGTGGTGACCGCGGTATCAACAAGAAGGCGCGGGCGGCTCCACGGCTCGTATTCACGGGCCGCGACTGCACGCCAGGTGGGTTTGACCAGACCGTCAACGTCGGTGCCGCGGGTGGCCAGACGTCGCTGGTGTTCATGCTGGTCAGAGCAGGTCACCTCGACTTCAAGCAGGGCTGCACTGGCGGCGGACGCTGTGCCGACCCAGGCCTCGCGAGTTACCGCAGTCGGGTTGACGCACTCCACCAGCACATCTAGCCCTAGCTGCAGCTGCTCCAGCGCCAGCGCGTGAGCGACGGCATAGCCCACAGGGCCTACCGGGTGGGACAGAGATGACCACGCGACGATGGCGTGCTCGATTCGGTCGACCCGGAGGAACGGCATCCCCTTACGTTCGGCGACAAGGTGAGCGATGGTCGACTTCCCGGTTCCTGGCAGGCCACCGACGACGGTAAGCGTGGGCATCCACCAATCCTCACAGACCCAGGTAATCGGGGTGCTGCCGAGCAGGGATGCGCCGGTCCCAAGCCGAACGGTGACCGGGATGAGTTCAATATTGAAATCGTCACGCGCGGGAGCGGCTGAGCTCGCCCAGAAGAGCCCGGCCCGCTCAGTGCGTCACCCCCAGATGAGCCGCCGCCGTCCCGTCGTCTCGGGGTCGAGGTTCGCTCAGGGATGGGTCCCGGCCAGCAACGGGCGCACGCCGGGCACCCGCGGTGGACCACCCTGGTCGACCTGACGCGCAGGCGTCGCTTTCGGTCGCACGGTTGACCCTCACACGGTGTCAAGTGGGAGAACGGTGTCATGTTGATCGGAGACTTTGCTCGACTCGGGCAAGTATCGGTGCGGATGTTGCGCCACTACGACCAGATCGGGCTACTCAAGCCCGACAGTGTCGATGCGTGGAGCAGCTACCGTTCGTATTCGCCTGAGCAGCTGTCCGTTCTCAACCGCATCGTGGCGCTCAGGGACCTGGGGCTGAGCCTGGAACAGGTGGGTCGCATCCTGGCCGACCAGGTCGGCGTGGATGAGCTACACGGCATGTTGCGGCTGCGCCGCGCGGAGTTGGAGGACGAGATGCGTGCTGCCGGCACCCGGCTGACAGCAGTCGAATCGAGGCTCCGAATGATCGAGAAGGAGAGCGAGATGTCTGCTGACTACGTGGTGAAGCCGGTGCCTGCGGTGCGGCTGGCTGCCCTGACCGACACCCTGGACTTGGCCGAGTTGGGACAGCGGATTGGCCCCATGTTCGATCAAGTCCAGTCGGTGTTGACCGCCGCACATGCCAGCTTGGCCACCCCGATCGCCACCTATGCCGAAGCGGAGGGAGGTACGAGCGTGATCGTCGGATACGCCTACGACGGCGCACCACTGCCCGGCTTGGAGGTGGTGGACCTGCCAGCGTCCACCGCTTACTGTGCTGTTCACCTCGGCCCGATGAGCAGGATCGGCGAGTCGTGGCAGGCACTGCACCGGTGGTTGGTCGAGAACGGCCACCACTACGCCGGGCCGTGCCGCGAACTGTACGTTCGAGCGGAATCTGAGGATCAGCGAGACTGGGTCACTGAGTTGCAGCAGCCGGTTCGGCAGGGCTAAGCCTGCATCGAGCTCCGTCAAGCCATGTGGATCACGGTCGGCAACTGGCATTGTTCTCCCGGCTTTGGCACCCGCGGAGCGCCCAGCCGTCGCCGTAGGGGAACGTCCATCAGTGCTTGGACGCTCTCGACTGGCCTGGCTGGGGCGCGCTTGCCCGAGTCACAGCGCGGGGCCGCAGCCGCCGCGCAGACCTGCGACGATCACACCTATGGCGCGCACGTGGCTCTCGATTCGGGTCGACCTGGTCGACGGCGCTGGGCTGAGTCTGTGGCCCAGGCCGGGCCGGATCTTTGCCGCTGCCCGATCTCACAGCTTCGACCTCGGCGACAACTGGGCCCACCTGTGCACCGTCGGCCGCGAGCGAATCGACGCGCTCGCCACCCTTGGCATCACCCCGGAGCGGCCAATGCCCTACTGGGGCTGGGGCAGCATCCCTGACCAGTACGGCCGAGAGTCGGACAGCGACGACGGTGAGAGACCGCCGCCTCCCCAACCCAGCCAACCGACCTTCCGCCCTCTCTGACCCGGATGGGGACCGCGTCACCGATAGACGATCCCGTGCGGTCGTCCGCCACGCGCTGTTCGACGCGCACGGGCCGCACGTAGCTGGCGTTACGGCGTTCCCGCAGTCAACTTCGCGATTGCGCGGTGCGCGGCGGCCCGGACCCGCGGAACAGGATCGTCTCGCAGTCGGCGCATCTGCACTGACCCACTGCTCTGGATCAAGACCGTCTCGATCAATACGGCTAGCGCGCTGCGCCCTGCCGGAGTTGGTCGCGGGCCGGGCGGGCCGGCCCGAACCGGGTTCGCACGCCCTCGGCGAACAGCACGTGATCCGGCGGTCGGCCTGCCAGTTCGCCGAAGCCGGCTGTGGCCAGCAGCCCGTCGTCGAGCGCGAGGACAGTGGCCCGGGCCAGCGACCACGTGGCGTGCTCGTTCGTGACGTACCACGTCCGCCTCAGGTGCGCGGTGTGCAGCCCCCACCGGGCGCTCAGGAACGCGACGAGGGACGCGTCCGGGGCATCCGGCAGCACCGTTTCGCCGACGCGTACGCCGATCCGGCTGGTCACGCCGCGAGGGCCGGGCCACCGGGTGCGGGTGGTCCAAGCGAGCTCGCGGGCGCCGTCCCGCCACCGCTGCGCGCAACGCATCCGCGCCCAGCGGTAGGGCAGGCCCAACCCGACGCGGGCCGCGACGACGACGGCCAGCCGGGAAGCGTCGAGGCTGCAGAACACGATGCCCCGGCGACCAGCTCCGTCGACGGAGTACAGCCGGACGTTGGTCTCCCAGAACGTGCCGAGGTAGGGGATCGCCGGTCCAGGACCTAACGCGGCGCCCACCATCCGAAACGGCACCAGTGCCACGGGGGTCAGCCCGGCGAACGAACCCTGCTCGATCACGTCAGGCCTCGTGCCTGGCGGCAGGTGGCCGGCCACACGTTCGGCGGGGACGAACCAGTGCAGGAACGCCAGGTCGGACCAGTACTGGCTCATCACGACAGACCGCAGCGGCGGCGCCACCACGCTGATCGGGGCTGCGCGCTTCGCTGCTGCACGTTCGGGCACAGTGTCCACACCCGAAGGTATCCGGGCGCCCCGCCGGAGGTGACGTCGCCTGGTGCCGGGAGCCAGGGCTCAACTTCGGTGCTCGACCGCAGCTGCGAGGCGCACCGGGTCGGTCGCCGGGCACATCGCCGAGCACATCGCCACGGGCTGAGCGGCCTCCTGGCGCCCTGACAGCGATGCGGTTTGATGGAACGCGTGCGCATCCCTACACCACCTGATGCCCGTCACGGGCGCCGCTGCGACGGGCAGGGCGGCACTGCTTCCGCCGGCCGACCAAGCCGGGAGGCGGTCCAGTGAATGCCCCACTCCCAGTGGTGCTCGACGTCGACACCGGTGTCGACGACGCCTGCGCCCTGCTGCTGGCAGCAGCCCATGAAGCACTGGACCTGCGTGCCGTCACCTGTGTCGGGGGCAATGCCAGCCTCGAGGACGTGGTCGCCAACACGTTGACGGTCCTCGACGCCGCCGAACGCCAGGACGTGCCGGTGGCTGCCGGTGCCGCGCGGCCGCTGTTGGAGCCGGCGCGGGAGGCCAGGCACGTGCACGGACAGGACGGGATGGGTGACCTCGACTGGCCGCGGTCGGAACGTGCGCCGGACGCGCGGTTCGCCACCGAGCTGTTGCGCGACGTACTGCGAGAGGCGGCGCTGGGTGGGCCGGACGCCCTCGTGACGCTCGTGCCGCTGGCGCCGATGACCAACATCGCGCTGCTCCTGCGCAGCTACCCGGACGTGGTCGCGGGGCTGCGCGAGATCGTCTTCATGGGAGGAGCGGCTGCGGTCGGCAATGCCACCGCGTCGGCTGAGTTCAATGTCTGGCATGACCCGGAAGCTGCGGCCATCGTGCTGGAGGTGGCAGCAGAGGCCGCCCTACCGGTCACGATGTACGGCCTGGACGTCTTCTACGACGTCCAGGTGACCTCCGGTCAGGGCGAGGCGCTCATGGCGTACGGACGGGTCAGCGGTTCCCGGGCCGCCGAGCTGGCCGGCGCGCTGATCGGTTTCCAGTGCCGGCGAATGGGCAGCCCCCATGCCACGATCGGCGATGCCGGCGCGGTGTGCGCGGTGATCGACCGCGCTGGCCTGACCACCGAGCGACTCCCGGTCGGCGTCGAGCTCGGGGGGGCCTACTCACGAGGCCGGACCGTCGTCGACCGCCGTCCCCGGGACGCCGACCTGCCTTTGCCTGCACAGGACCCGAGCCGACCCGCCGCCACGGACGTCGACGTGGCTCTCCGGGTGGACGCCGAGCGCTACGCCCGCTTGTGGATCGACACGGTCGGCCGTCCAGGGATGGGTAGGTGACGAAGCCGATGCATACCGGCAGGGTCGTCGTTGTCGGCTCGATCAACGTTGACCTCGTCACCCGCGTCGAGCGGCACGTCCGCCCTGGCGAGACCATCCTGGGGCGCGAACTCGACACTCTGGCCGGCGGCAAGGGCGCCAACCAGGCCGTAGCCGCGCGCGCCGCAGGCGCCATGGTCCTGATGTCGGGCTGCGTGGGCGCCGACGCCGTAGGGCAGGCCTATCTGCGGCGGCTTGCCGGCCTCGGCATCGACTGCTCGCACGTGCGCGTCGATCCGGACGTGCCGACCGGGCACGCCTTCATCTGTGTAGCCGACGACGGCGAGAACGCGATCGTGGTCATCCCGGGTGCCAACGGTCGAGTCGGCGCGCGGGACTCACTCCCGGATGACCTCGCGCCGGCGGACGTAGTGGTGCTGCAGCTGGAGATTCCGCCCGAGACGGTCTCCTCCGTGGTGCGCACCGCCTCCTCCAGGGGAGCCCGCGTCGTGGTCAACATGTCGCCGTACGCCGCTCTGCCGTCCGACGTCGTCGCGGCCGCAGACCCTCTGATCGTTAACGAGCACGAGGCCTCGCTGCTGGCCGACTCCGACCTCGTGCCGGCCTCACTGCTGGTCACGTTCGGCGCCGCGGGAGCCTCGTGGGACGGCGTACAGGCGCCCGGCGCCGCCGTTCCGGCGGCCGACGTCCTCGACACCACCGGTGCCGGCGACGCGTTCTGCGGCGCGCTGGCCGCTTCGCTTGCGGCAGGCTTGGACCGGTCTCACGCCATGGCCGCGGCGCTGGCAGCCGGAGCCGAAGCGGTCAAAACGGTTGGGGCCCAACCGGACTCCGCGCTCCGTTCGGATGCGTCACGCGACGCGGAACCGAGTGGGCACTGACCCGGGCGGTCGCTTTGTCCTTGTTGGGTCCGCCGCCACTAGGCCGGGCGCCGAAACTCGAGTGGGCACTGACCCGGGCGGTCGCTTTGTCCTTGTTGGGTCCGCCGCCACTAGGCCGGGCGCCGAAACTCGAGCGGGCACTGACCCGGGCGGTCGCTTTGTCCTTGTTGGGTCCGCCGCCACTAGGCCGGGCGGACCATTAGCGCGGTCTGCTGGCCAGCCACCCTGGTGACCACCATCAGCTGCGCCTGCGAGCCGGTGAGCCGGAGCTGACGGCGCAGGACGTCGGCGTCGAGGAATACGCCTCGCTTCTTCACGGTGAGGTTGCCGACGTCCCGGTCCCGTAGCCACGCGCGAAGAGCCTTGACATTGAACGGCATCGCCTCACCGATCAGGAAACGCTTGGCGTAAGGCACGTCCACCATCGCGTCCGACGTCACGTATCCGACGCCCGGGTCGAGCTCGACGCCCCCGGTCATGGAGGTCAGCGCCCCGGTGAGTCCGGCACGCAGGACGGCCCGGTCCGGCTCGTACAGCCAGGTCTGGAGATCGCTGGCGTGCCGGGCGCAAGGGACGACGACGACGGAGTCGGACTCGCGCACCGTGACCGCGGGACGGCCAGGTGCGAGCACCATCGCAGACCGCCCGGGGGTCGCGGTCAGCGGCCCCCACCACAGCGTGCACTCGACCACCTCCCCGCCGTATGACGTCCACTGTGCCTCCGCGCCGGCCGGCACCTGGCTGTGCGGGAATGCCGGGCTGAGCTTGGCTGCAGTGGCGGGCAGGCGCTCCGCGATGTCTTTGACCGTCTGCCACGACGGCGACATGGCCGAGAGCGCGAACACCCGCCGGGTGCGGCCGGCTGCGTCATGGACCCCCGGCAGGCGCCGCGCCGGGTCGAGCCACGCGCCGACGTGCTGGGCACGGCGACCGCGGGGGAGCGGGACGTCCTCCGCACGCCCCACGGCCGTCGTCGCCTCGGGCCAGTGCCGCAAGTTGACGCCAGCCACAGCCGCAGTGACCTCGTCGGCATCGACGGCATCGACGTGCAGGTCCAGCCCGGCCAAGGCCATCGCGTCCGAGCCGATCCCGCAGCCGAGGTCGTGCACCGTGCGTACACCGGCAGAGCGGAAGCGTTCGGCGTGCCGGGCGGCGACCTCGAGCCGCGTGGCCTGTTCGAGACCGTCCGGGGTGAAGAGCATCGCGCCGGCGAACTCGCCGAACTTCGCGGCGGCCCGGGCGCGCAGCCGCGACTGGCTCAGTGCCGCCGCGACCAGCGCCGCGTCGAAGCCGGCCGCCCGCAGTCGCGAGCCAAGGGCGAGCGCGGTCGACTCGTCGTACGGTGGGAGCGACTGGAGCAGCCCCCATCCCTCCCCCGAGACCAAACGGTCGACGTCGGCGAGCTCCACGGCCAAAGTCTGGCACTCGGCTTGACCGAGTGCTAACCAGCGACCTAGATTCGGGTTAGCACTCGCCGCTGGCAAGTGCTAATGCGACCAGTAGTGCACCGACCCCCGCGACGGCGGCGCACGCCGCTGTGAGCCCAGAGATCACGTCCATCTTGACATTCCCGAAGGGGAGGACAGCAAGTGTCGGTTTCTATCAAACCGCTCGAAGACCGCATCGTCGTCAAGTCTGTGGAGGCTGAGCAGACGACCGCGTCCGGCCTGGTCATCCCGGACACCGCCAAAGAGAAGCCCCAGGAGGGCGAGGTCCTGGCGATCGGCCCCGGCCGCATCGACGACAAGGGCAACCGCGTTCCGCTCGACGTCGTCGTCGGCGACAAGGTCATCTACAGCAAGTACGGCGGCACCGAGGTCAAGTACTCCGGCGAGGAGTACCTGATCTTGTCCGCGCGGGACGTCCTCGCCGTCGTCACCAAGTAGTACTCAGCACGAACCTGCAGTTCCCAGCACCAGCTCGAACAGCACGCGCCCCGGCGAAGACTCCCGGTCCGGGAGCAGCGCCGGGGCGCGTGTCACGTCGAGCCGAGCCGCACAGTGAAGGAAGCACATGGCCAAGACGCTGCAGTTCAACGACTCAGCCCGCAAGTCGCTCGAGCGCGGAGTCGACGCGCTCGCCAATGCCGTCAAGGTGACGTTGGGCCCCAAGGGCCGCAACGTCGTCATCGACAAGAAGTGGGGCGCCCCCACGATCACGAACGACGGGGTCACCATCGCCCGTGAGATCGAGCTGGACGACGCCTACGAGAACCTCGGCGCCCAACTGGCCAAGGAGGTCGCCACCAAGACCAACGACGTCGCTGGTGACGGCACGACCACCGCCACCGTGCTCGCCCAGGCGATGGTCAAGGAAGGCCTGCGCAACGTCGCCGCCGGTGCCGCGCCGTCGGCCTTGAAGCGCGGCATCGACAAGGCCGTCCAGGCAGTCAATGACAGCCTGCTCGAGATGGCCCGGGACGTCGAGGGCAAGGACGAGATCGCCCAGGTCGCAACGCTGTCCGCTCAGGACGGTGTCATCGGAAGCCTCATTGCGGACGCCTTCGACAAGGTCGGCAAGGACGGGGTCATCACGGTAGAAGAGTCCTCCACCACCGCGATGGAGCTGGACTTCACCGAGGGCATGCAGTTCGACAAGGGCTACATCTCGCCGTACTTCGTCACCGACGCGGACCGGATGGAGGCCGTCCTCGAGGACGCCTACGTGCTGATCAACCAGGGCAAGATCTCCGCCATTGCCGACCTGTTGCCGATCCTGGAGAAGGTCGTGCAGTCCGGCAAGCCGCTGCTGATCATCGCCGAGGACGTCGACGGCGAAGCGCTTTCCACGCTGGTGGTCAACAAGATCCGCGGCACCTTCAACGCTGTCGCGGTCAAGGCTCCCGGATTCGGTGACCGCCGTAAGGCGCAGCTGGGCGACATCGCCACCCTCACCGGAGGTCAGGTCGTCAGCGAGGAGGTCGGTCTCAAGCTCGACACGGTCGGGCTCGAGATTCTCGGGCAGGCCCGGCGCGTGGTAGTGACCAAGGACGACACCACGGTCGTCGACGGGGCAGGCGACCATGAGGCGGTGGTGGGCCGGGTCAACCAGATCAAGTCCGAGATCGAGCGAACCGACTCCGACTGGGACCGCGAGAAGCTCCAGGAGCGGCTCGCCAAGCTCTCCGGCGGGGTCTGCGTCATCAAGGTGGGCGCGCACACCGAGGTGGAGCTCAAGGAGAAGAAGCACCGCATCGAGGACGCCATCTCGGCCACTCGCGCTGCGATCGAGGAGGGCATCGTCGCCGGTGGCGGCTCCGCCCTCATCCACGCCGTCTCCGCCATCGACGACCTCTCGCTCGAGGGCGACGAGGCCACCGGAGCGGCCATCGTGGGCAAGGCCGCCGCCGAGCCGCTGCGCTGGATCGCCGAGAACGCCGGGCTGGAGGGCTATGTGGCCGTATCCAAGGTCCGCGAGCTCAAGCCCGGAAGCGGCCTGAATGCCGCGACGGGCGAGTACGGCGACCTGCTGGTCGACGGGGTCATCGACCCGGTCAAGGTCACCAGGTCGGCGCTGCGCAACGCCGCGTCCATCGCCGCGATGATCCTCTCGACCGACTCGATCGTGGTGGAGAAGAAGGAAGAGGAAGAGGCTCCCGCCGGCGGCGGGCACGGCCACAGCCACTGAGGCCAGTCCACCTTCCGCTCGGACGAGGGGCCGCAAACCGGTGACGGTTGCGGCCCCTCGTTGGCGGAGCGGTGGGTCAGTCCTTGCTGCCGAGATTGCCGAAGGCGGCTGTTCGGTCCTGCCTGCAGTCAGCTGGCGGCGGAGTACCCCGGAGCGGCGTACGTGGACTCGCGTTCGTCCTCAGTCATCCCTCCCCAGACGCCGTACGGCTCGCGGACGCGCAGGGCGTGCTCGCGGCACCGGGTCAGGACGGGGCATGCGGTGCACACCTCCTTCGCGGCCGCGTCCCGGTTGCGCCTAGCCGGTCCGCGCTCTCCCTCAGGATGGAAGAACACCTCCGGGCTGGCCCGACGACATGACCCGTCGAGCTGCCATTCCCACAGATCGGCGACGGGCCCGGGTAGGCGCGAAATCTCGGCCATCTGGTGCTCTCCTCGGAGTAGTCCGGCTAGGCCGGGCTTGCGCGTTGGTCAATCTCCTGCCTGCACCTGCTACGTCTCCCGGGCTCTGGGTCAGCCTGAGGCTCGCTGGATCGGTGGTAACCGGAGCGACCTACGCTAGAGGACGCTACCCGCGCGTCCCATCGGTAAACAAGGGCCGGGCAAAGGCCAGTCCTGGACTTGTCAAAGTGCGGCCGCCGCCGCATGGGCCGGTGCGGGTGACCGCCATGGCAGCGCGGGCCCGGTAACATCTGTCGATGGGTACTGACGACCTCTCCGCCCAGCCGGCGGACTCCCCGTTCACCACTCTCGGCCTCACTTTCGACGACGTCCTGCTGCTCCCGGGCGAGACGGACGTGGTCCCGTCCGAAGTCGAGATGCACGCGCACCTGACCCGTGGGATCGACGTCGCGGTGCCCCTGCTGTCCGCCGCCATGGACACCGTCACAGAGTCACGGATGGCGATCGCCATGGCCCGCCAGGGCGGGATAGGCGTCTTGCATCGAAATTTGTCCATCGACGACCAGGCGCACCAGGTCGACGTGGTCAAGCGCTCGGAGTCGGGAATGGTGTCCCGGCCCTTGACTGTCGCGCCAGACGCCACAGTCGCCGAGCTGGACGAGTTGTGCGCGCGATACCGGGTCTCGGGCCTGCCCGTCGTCGAACCGGATCGCACGCTGCTCGGCATCATCACCAACCGAGACCTGCTGTTCGTGCCGCGCGAGGAGTACACCGGCCGCACGGTGCGCGAGCTGATGACGCCGATGCCGCTGGTGACCGCTCCGGTCGGCATCCCCAGCGCGGACGCCGCGGCCCTGCTGGCCAAGCACAAGATCGAGAAGCTGCCGCTGGTCGACGAACGGGGCCGTTTGGCCGGCCTCATCACGGTCAAGGACTTCGTCAAGACCGAGAAGTATCCCCGCGCCACCAAGGACGACCAGGGGCGGCTGCGTGTTGCGGCGGCGATCGGCTTCTTCGGCGACGCGTGGGAGCGTGCGACCACCCTCGTCGACGCCGGTGTCGACGTACTGGTCCCGGACGTTGCCAACGCCCAAGCGCGGCTGATGCTCGAGATGATCGCTCGGCTCAAGTCCGATCCCGCGACGCGCCACGTCCAGGTCATGGGTGGCAACGTCGCCACCCGGGCCGGTGCTCAGGCCTTGGTGGATGCGGGCGCCGATGCGGTGAAGGTTGGGGTGGGGCCAGGCTCGATCTGTACGACGCGGGTCGTGGCGGGCGTCGGCGTCCCGCAGATCACGGCCATCTACCAGGCCTCGCTCGCTTGCCGTCCCGCGGGGGTGCCCGTCGTCGGGGACGGTGGGCTGCAGTATTCCGGTGACATCGCCAAGGCGCTGGTCGCCGGTGCCGACACGGTCATGCTGGGGTCCTTGCTGGCTGGTTGTGCCGAGAGCCCGGGGGAGCTGGTGTTCATCAACGGCAAGCAGTTCAAGAGCTACCGCGGGATGGGCTCCCTCGGCGCGATGCAGTCGCGGGGGAAAGCGACGTCCTTCTCCAAGGACCGGTACTTCCAGGCCGACGCGAGCGACGACAGCGTCGTACCCGAAGGCATCGAGGGACAGGTCCCCTACCGCGGACCTCTGAGTGCGGTCGCCTACCAGCTCCTCGGCGGCCTGCGGCAGTCCATGTTCTACGTCGGCGCGACGACCATCGCCGAGCTGAAGCAGCGGGGGAGATTCGTCCGGATCACGTCCGCCGGGCTCAAGGAGAGCCATCCGCACGACATCATGATGACCGTCGAGGCGCCGAACTACAGCGGTCGCTGACCGACCTCCGGCCTGCCGGAACGTGCGCGGCAGGGCTGCCGGTCGGCTTCGACCTCGGGCAGCTCCTGGTCGGCGGCGTGCAGGAGGGAGATGTCGACCCTGCGAGGCCGCCGGCCCTGGCTGAAGCCGTCGTCCGGCATATACCACCGGGGTGTCTCGGCCGAGGGATTCTCGGCAACCCCGACCCAGGTCCGCCAGGGCTTCGCCGTCAGTGTGGTCCTGCGGACGGCGTTCACCGCTCTGCCGCTCGAGCAGCTGGTGGCCCCGCCGCAGGTGGACCAACTGGCTGCCCTGGAGAAGCTGGTCGCGACGCGAATCCGCCTGTGCCGCTTCCTGCTGACCCTTGCCGCGGAGCTGCCCCGATAGCCTGACCCGGTGACTGAGATCGAGATCGGCCGTGGCAAGCGCGGTCGCCGGGCCTACTCCTTCGACGACATCGCCGTCGTGCCGTCCCGGCGCACCCGCGATCCGGAGGAGGTGTCGGTGTCGTGGCAGATCGACGCCTACCACTTCGAGATGCCGGTGATCGCCGCCCCGATGGACTCGGTGATGTCCCCCGAGACGGCGATCGCGCTCGGCCGGCTGGGCGGCTTGCCGGTCCTCGATCTCGAGGGGCTGTGGACCAGGTACGAGGACCCCGCGCCGCTGCTGGCCGAGATCGCCGCCCTCGACCCGGTGACCGCGACGCCGCGGATGCAGCAGATCTATGCCGAGGAAATCCAGCCCGAGCTGATCACAGCGCGACTGACGCAGGTGCGCGAGGCGGGCGTCACCGTGGCCGGCGCGCTGTCACCGCAACGCACGCAGGAGCACTGGAAGAGCGTCGTCGACGCGGGCGTCGACCTGTTCGTCATCCGCGGCACGACCGTTTCCGCCGAACACGTGTCGAGCCGCGCCGAGCCGCTGAACCTCAAGCGCTTCATCTACGAGTTGGACGTGCCGGTCATCGTCGGGGGCGCCGCGTCGTACACCGCGGCACTGCACCTGATGCGGACGGGTGCGGCTGGCGTGCTGGTCGGTTTCGGTGGGGGTGCGGCGCACACGACCCGGCTCGCGCTGGGCGTGCACGTGCCGATGGCCTCGGCGATCGCCGACGTCGCCGCCGCTCGCCGGGATTACATGGACGAGTCGGGTGGTCGCTATGTCCACGTCATCGCCGACGGCGGTGTCGGCCGCAGCGGCGAGATCATCAAGGCGGTGGCCTGTGGTGCCGACGCGGTCATGCTCGGCGCCGCGCTGGCCCGCGCCACCGAAGCGCCTGGCCGCGGATACCACTGGGGACCTGAGGCGCACCACCAGGAGCTGCCCCGCGGCGACCGGGTCGAGGTGGGCGCGCTCGGCTCGCTGCAGGAGATCCTGTTCGGCCCCGGCCGGATCGCCGACGGCACCACCAACCTGATCGGCGCCCTGCGCCGGGCGATGGCGACAACCGGCTACTCCGACCTCAAGGAGTTCCAGCGGGTCGAGGTCGTGGTCGCGCCGGACCAGGGGGGGTGACTCTCGCGACGGCCGCCCGAGGCTCACGCGAAATCTAGTCGACCGGGACGCCACCGCGCGGGCACAGTGGGGTGATGCCGTGGCAGTTCACCGACGACATCGAGACGTATGCGGGCCACACGGAGGGCCTGCTCGCCGCCCGCCCTGCCGAGAACACCGTCGCTCTCACGGTGCTCGCGGCAGTCCGCGCGGGACGGCGTTGGTCGGACGAGGCGATGGTCTTCGGTTGGTATGTGCAGGAGGGGCACGTCGGCTCGGCGGACGCTGTCGGCGGGGTGAGCGGGGCGATGAGTCTGACCCCGCCGTACGAGCTGCTCCTGGCGGTGGTGCCCGCGCACTGCACCGGCGAACTCGTGGACGGGTTACGCGCCCGCGGGACGCCGGTGAGCGGTGTCAACGGTGAGGAGGGGGTCGCCAGCCGCTTCGGTGCGCTCTGGACGCAGGGCACGGCGCTGGTGGTGACGCCGGTGATGCGGACGCGCCTCTACGCGCTCGGTCACCTGCGGCCGCCCGTACCCCCGCCGCCCGGGGTTGCGCGACCGGCGGGCAGAGACGACCTCGAGCTTGCGGTGCGCTGGATAGCGGCGTTCCAGCTCGAAGCGGGCACGCACGCATTCGACGTACGGGAGGTGATGGCCGAGTGGATCACTGCAGACTTGCTGTGGTGCTGGGAGGACCTTAGGGGCAGCGTCGTCTCGCTTGCCGGCCGGAATCCGACGGCGGCCGGTGTGGCGCGCGTCGGCCCCGTCTTCACCCCGCCGGAGCACCGGCGACGTGGCTTTGGCGCCGCAGTGACCGCGGCGTGCACGGCGGCCGCGCTGGAGCAGGACGCGCAGCAGGTCGTCCTCTTCACCGACCAGGCCAACCCGGCGTCGAACTCGATCTACCAGCAGATCGGCTTCCGGCCCCTCAGCGATCGCTCGGTGGTCCGGTTCGACCGACAGTGACCCGGGCCGCACCTCGCTTACGGTCGGGCAGCTAGGTGCGAAGGGCCGGCTGGGCCGGCTGATCAGCTGCGCTCGCCGGAGCGGGATCAGCCCATCCGCCGGAGGGCGAGGAACACCCGGTTGTCCACTCGCCACTCCTCGACCGCGACGAAGCCCAGGCTGCCGGCGAGCCGCACCAGCACACCGGAACCCGCTCTCGCCCAAGGCATCGGCGTCGATCGCCGTCCTTCGGCTGAGTGCAGCGTCAGCGTGAGCCGGGTGTCGACGTCGTCGTCGGCATCGGCTTCCACGAGCGCGATCCCCCCGTCACGGAGCAGGTCGTGGCAGCGCGCAAGGAGCCGCTCCGGGTCGCCGCCGATACCGATGTTGCCGTCGGCGAGCAAGACCGTGCCCCAACGGCCTTCGGCGGGCAGCCGCTCCCCGATATCGCGCAGCAGGACGGATCCGCCGCGGGCACTTGTCTGCGCGACGGCATTGGCGGAGATGTCGATGCCCAGCGCAGCTAGGCCCCTGGCCGCCAGCCACTCGACGAAACGTCCTGGGCCGCAACCGAGATCGAGCACGGGCGGCTCGCAGCGCGATACCAGCAGCTCGTCCGCGGAAGTCATGGTCTGCCAGTCCTCCACCGCCAGCAACACCCCGGGTGACGACGCCAGAGCCGTGGCCTGCCGGGGGCCGACCGCCGATGTCGCGTCTGCCGGGAGCGTCCGGTCGGATGGGTCGGTCGGTGCGCTCACCTGCCGGGCAGTCACCGTGCTGCCGGACAGTGCAGCGTCGAAAAGTGTTATGGGAGAGCAGGATTGGCTCACAATACGGTGATGCAGTCGCGCGAAACGTGTGTGCGGAGCCAGCGATGCGACGGCCGAGGCGTCGGCCGCAGTGTCCACGTCCCGCTTGGCCGGCAGCAGCCGCACTCGCATCCCGAGGCTGCGAAGCCGGTCGAGCTGCAGCGCACCGGTCGTGGCGGTGGACATCGGTATGCCGCGGATCGCCCGCTCGTCGTAGCGCCGGAAGCCGATGGCCCAGTAGCCCCCGTCTGCGGTCAGGCCCAGCACCGCGTCGTGACCGGACCAGTCGAAGGCGAGGTCGGCGGCGACCAGCTGAGGGGTGTCCATACCCACAAGCAGTGTGGGCCGGTCGGCTTCGCCGTGGAGGACGTCCTCGAAGGCGTTGGACAACCGTTCTGCGAGACCGTCGCCGCGTTGCATGACCACCCGCGTGCCGTCCGGCAGCCAGCGGGGCACCAGGCCGTCCCAGGCGGCGATGCCCTGGACGCCGCTGGCCCCCACTGCCGCGAACGTGTCGCAGATCGCGGCCTGCGCCAGGGCGGCAGCCTCCCCGGGGGTGAACTGCGGCGTCAGTCGGGTCTTGACCAGCCCGGGACAGGGGTTCTTGGCGAGCACGATGACCCGCTGCGTGACGTCGTAGGCGTCGGCGTGGCGGCCTGCGAGCGCGGCATGGCTCACGCGAGCACCGCGCTCATGTCCCGGACCGCCCTGACCACCCCCAACGGGGTGCCCGTCACCTTGGACCGGCCGACGCGCGGCCGGTACGTCACGTCGACGGACAGCACCTGCCACCCCGACTCGGCGGCGCGCAATACCGTCTCCAGCGGGTAACCCGAACGGCGGTCTCCCAGACCGAGATGCAGCAGCGCCGCCCGGGGGGCCAGCCGCATCGGCCCGACATCTCGGACGTCCACGCCGGTACGCCGGCGTAGTCGGCGCGCGACCTCGGCATTGGCCAGACGCAGGTGCCACGGCCACGAGCCCCTCGATGTCGCCACGCGCCGCCCGACGACAAGCGCCGGGGTCTGGCCATCGGCGCGACGGTGCGCGGACAACAGCCCAGGCAGCTCGGCAGGGTCAAGGCTGGCGTCGGCGTCCATGAACGCCACCAGATCCGTCTCCGCCGCCTCGAGGCCCGCGTGACACGCTGCGCCGTAGCCGCGCACGGGAACGTCGACGACGCGGGCGCCGAGCCGCCGGGCGATCTCCGGTGAACCATCGCTGGACCCGTTGTCGGCTACTACGGGACGGGCCCAGGGCGGCATACGGGAAAGGACCCAAGGCAGTGCGGCGGCTTCGTCCAAACAGGGCAGGACCACGTCCATGTAGTCCACACCCATCCTTCGACCGTAGGGCGCCGACGGTCAGGCGCGGGCATGGTGGCCCTCACGAAAGGCTTACAACAGGCGATCCGTGACGGCCGCTTCGGCGGTGGACGGGCCTGGCACCTATTCTCAGTCTCGTGGTGGCGAAGGTCTTGGTCGTCGAGGACGATCCGACGGTGTCCGGCGTGCTGTCCGCATACCTGCGCAAGGGCGGCTTCGACCTGCGGGTGGCCGCCGACGGGGCCACCGCGCTGCACGAGTGGAGCCAGTGGCACCCCGACGTGGTCATCCTCGATGTCATGCTCCCCGGCATGTCGGGCCTGGAGGTGCTGCAGCGGCGCCGTGCGGATGACGACGCGGCGGCGGTCATCGTCTTGTCCGCCCGCGGGGAGGAGGAGGACCGGTTGCTCGGCCTGGAGGTGGGTGCTGACGACTACGTCGTCAAGCCGTTCAGCCCGCGCGAGGCCGTGCTGCGCGTGCATGCCCTGCTCCGCCGGGCGGAGCGGCTCGGATCCGGCTCGGTGCTGCCGCGCACCCTGGTCTCGGGCGACCTCGTGGTCGACCTGTCGGCCCACTCGGCGCAGCTGCGCGGCCGCACGCTCGCCCTCACCCACCGGGAGTTCGACCTGCTGGCCTTCCTCGTGGGACATCCGGGGCAGGCCTTCACCAAGGAGCAGCTGATGCGGCGCGTCTGGGGCTGGGACTTCGGCGACACCTCGACCGTCACCGTGCACATCCGCCGGCTGCGCGAGAAGGTCGAGAAGGACCCTTCGGATCCCCAGCTGGTGATCACGGTGCGCGGCACGGGATACCGCTTCGAGGGGGACAGCGCGTGACCGATATCCAGGCGATCTTCGTCATGACGGCCCTGGCGTCGGTGGCTGTTGGCCTGATCGGAGCCCTGGTCCTGCAGGCCATCCGGCGACGCTCGCTGCAGTGGTCGATCATCGTGGCAGCACTGGTTCCGGTCGGCGCCGTGACCGCTTCGGTCTGGGTCAACGTCACCAAGATGGTGCTCTCCCAACGGGATACGTGGATCGTCACGGTGGCCCTGATCTTCGCCTCGCTTCTGGCCGTGGCCGTCTCGTACGTCCTCGGCCGCCGTGTCGCCTCGGGCTCCCGTGAGCTGGTGTCCGCCTTGCGCGGCCTGGCGACCACCGCGTATGCCGCCGACACGTCCGGCGTCCTCGACCGCCGCGGCGACTGGTCCTCGGCACCTGCTGAGATCACCCGTCTGGGGGAGGAGCTGGAGGCGGCGCGGGGGAGCCTGCGCAGTTCCCGCGACCGGGAACGGGCGCTCGAGCAGAGCCGCCGCGAGCTCGTCGCCTTCATGTCGCACGACCTCCGCACGCCGCTCGCGGGCCTGCGGGCCCTCGCCGAGGGCCTTGAGGACCACGTGGTGGAGGACGAGGCGGCGGCGCTGCGCCAGATGCGGCAAACCGTCGACCGGATCAACGGCCTGGTAGGTGACCTGTTCGAGCTCTCCCGGCTGACTTCCGGCCAGCGGGAGCCGCAGAGCAGGGGGCTGGTCAGTCTCGTGGAACTTGCGCACGACGTGGTCGGGGAGGCCCGAGAGCACGCCCGACAGCGGCAGGTCGAATTGGTGGCGGACATCGCCGACGATCGCGATCACTTGGCCGTCCAGGGCAACTCAGACGAGCTGACCCGGGCGCTGTCGAACCTGGTCGGGAACGCTGTCCGGCACACCCGCCCTCGCGGCCGGGTCGTGGTGACGGCGCAGCGGGGCCAGGACGGTCGCGCCCGCTGGGCGGTCAGCGACGGCTGCGGGGGCATCGACGCCGACGACCTGCGCCGAGTGTTCGATGTGGGATGGCGCGGTGAGCCCGAGCGCGGGAGCCGGGATGCCGGCGCCGGGCTCGGGCTGGCCATCGCCCGAGGGGTGGTCGAATCCCACGCCGGCACCATCTCGGTCGCCAACATCGACGGAGGGTGCCGCTTCGAGGTGGAGCTGCCCAGCCCGGCGGGGGCCTGAGGAATGGACGCCGTCGCGCCGGCCCCGATGGCCGATTGATCTCGGCGGCGACTGCTTCGCCCGACATGCCCACCGGGCTCGGCCTCAGCTGAACACCAGTCCGCGGAGCCCGTCCTCAAGCGATACCTGCGCCCGGAAGCCCAGGTCGGTCGCGATCCGGGCGCTGGAGGCCGTGATGTGCCGGACGTCGCCGAGGCGGAACTCGCCCGTGACCACCGGGGTGACCGCCTCTGGGCCGCCACGGGTCGCGCCGAGCGCCCGGGCCATGTCGCCGACGGTGCTGACGACGCCGGACCCGACGTTGTACGCCCGATGCTCCCCCTCGGGCTCGACGGTGTGCCCGGTCGCGGGGTCGACGCCGCCTCGCTCGACCGCCGTCGCAAAGGCGCGGGCGATGTCGCTGACATGGACGAAGTCGCGCCGCTGCCGGCCGTCCTCGAAGACGCGCGGTGCCTCACCCCGGTCCAGCGCCGCCGCGAAGATCGCCGCGACCCCGGCATACGGCGTGCCCTTGGGCATACCCGGTCCGAAGACGTTGTGCAGCCGCAGCGACACGGCGCGGGCGCCGGTCTCCCGAACCCAGACGGCGGCCAGCTGCTCTTGCAGCGCCTTGGTCGCGGCGTAGGTGTTGCGCGGGTCCAGCGGCGCGTCCTCGCCTACCAGACCCGGCGTCAGCTCGGCTCCGCACCGGGGGCAGCCGGGTTCGAATCGGCCGGCGGTGAGGGCCGCCGCCGTCCGCGGCGCCGGCTGGACCGTCCCGTGCTCCGGGCAGTCGTACCGTCCCTCGCCGTAGACCACCATCGAGCTGGCCTGCACCAGTCGGCGTACGCCGGCCCGGGCCATTGCCCGCAGTAGCACCGCCGTGCCGACGCTGTTTGTCGAGACGTAGTCGTCCATGTCGTCGATGTCCACGCCGAGACCGACCTTCGCCGCGAGGTGAATAACGGCGTCGGCTCCTTCGACCGCCTCGGTGACCGGCGCGAGGTCGCGCACGTCGGCCCGCCGGACCTCGATGTCCCGAAAGCTGATGTCCTGAAAGCCGATGTCCCGAAGTGCGGTGTCCCGGAGGCCAGGCGGTGCGGCGGTGTCGACCGCTGTCACGTCGTGTCCGCGGCCGGCCAGCTCGCGCAGGACGTGCCGGCCGATGAACCCGGCGCCTCCGGTTACGACAATTTGCACAGGGCTGACTCTGCCAGCAACAGCGACGGCAGCCGAGCGCAGGTCAGGACCGGGCGGGTTCGGGTTCGTCGCGCCAGGACCGCCAGAGCGCGGCGTATGCCGCGTCGGCCGCCATCAGCTCGTCATGGGTCCCGATCTCGGTGATCCGCCCGTCCTCGACGACGGCGACCCGATCGGCGTCGTGGGCCGTGTGCAGCCGGTGGGCGATGGCCACCACCGTGCGGCCCTCGACGACCGCCGCGAGCGAGCGCTCCAGGTGCCGTGCGGCGCGGGGGTCGAGCAGCGACGTCGCCTCGTCCAGCACGAGGGTGTGCGGGTCCGCGAGCACCAGCCGGGCCAGGGAGAGCTGCTGGGACTGGGCCTCGGTCAGCGGATGCGCACCGCTGCCGATGAGGGTGTCCAGCCCGTGCGGCAGCTCGGTGACCCACTCGGCGGCGTCGACGGCGTGCAGCGCCGACCAGAGAATCTGCCGATCGGCACCTGGAGCCGCGAGCAGCAGGTTGTCGGCGAGCGTGCCGACGAAGACGTGGTGCTCCTGGGTCACCAGGGCGACCTCGCCGCGGAGCCGGTCCAGGTCGAGATCCACCAAGCGCACGCCCCCGACCTCCACCCGGCCTTCACGGGGGCCGTCCACCCCCGCGAGCAGGCGGCCGAGCGTCGACTTGCCTGCGCCCGAGGGGCCGACGACGGCCAGCCGCTCACCGGGCCGCAACGCCAGGGATACGCCCTTGAGCACGTCGCGGCCGGCGCGGTAGGAATATCGGACGTCGCGTACCTGGATCTGCGCGTCGGAGGGCGTCTCACCGGTCGGCGCGCGATCCGGCGGCACGTCGCCGATGCCGATGACCCGGGCCAGGGACGTCGCTCCGACCTGGATCTCGTCGAGCCAGCTCAGCAGGTCATCCAGCGGGTCCGCCAGCTGCTGGATGTAGAGCGCGACGGCGGTGACGGTGCCGACCGAGGCATGACCGTTACGGGCCAGCCAGCCTCCCCACAGCAACGCTCCGGCGACCGGCATCAGGTAGGCGAACTCGACCTGGGGGAACCACCGCACCCGGAGTCCGAGCGTGTAGACCTCCGCGTCGAAGCAGCTGCGGATGGCATTGTCGACTCTCCGGCGCCGGCGGGGTCCGAGCCGCAGGGCGTCGACCGTCCGTGCACCGTCGACCGTCTCGGACACGACGCCGTTGGCGACGGCATACGTGGCGCGCTCGCGTAGGTAGCCTGCGGGAGCCAGCCGCAGGTAGCGCCGGGTCGAGGTCCACAGCAGCGGCACACCGAGGACGACGGGCAGCGCTACCAGCGGGCCGGTGAGCACTGCAGCGACGATCGTCAGCACGCTCGTGACGGTGGCTACAAAGATCGCCGGTATGCCGAAGCGCACCACGTAGGAGAGCGCCTCGACATCGTTGGTCGTGCGCGAGACGAGGTCGCCGGTGCCCGCCCGCTCCACGGTCGACAGCGGCAATGCCATCACCCGGCTCATGAACTGCTCGCGGAGCTGGGCGAAGACCGTCTCGCCCATGACGAACGACGCCCGCCGCGCCGCCCAGGTCAGCCCGGTCTGGAAGAGCACCGACACCGCCAGCCAGATCGCGATCTGGTCGATCTCGGCCCGGGTCGTCCCGTGCGAGACGGCGTCGACCAGCGTGCCGACCAGGCGCGGGGCGGCGAGCCCGGCCAGGGCGGCCAGGGCATGCAGCCCCACGACGACCGCCAGCGCCCGCCGGTGTTCGCGCATGAGCGACTGGGTGTGGACGCGCACCGACGCCATGTCCGAGACGGGAAGCGTGCGGGCCGACGGCTCGACGGTCAGCATCGTCAGTCCTCGCCCCGCACCACGGTCTGCCGGTATGCCGGTGAGCTTGCCATCAGCTCGCGGTGGGTCCCCCGTGCGACGGCTCTGCCCCCGTCCAGGTAGTAGACGACATCGGCCTGGTCGAGCAGCAGCGGGCTGGCGGTCATCACGACGGTGGTCCGGGGGGAGCGGGCGGCGGCGAGCCGGGCGGCGATACGCGATTCGGTATGCGCGTCGACCGCGCTGGTGGGTTCGACCAGGACCAGCGTGTCGGCATCGGTCAGCAGGGCGCGGGTCAGCGCCAGCCGCTGCCGCTGGCCGCCGGAGAAGGAGCGGCCACGCTCCTCCACCTCGCTGTCCAGGCCGTCGGGGAGCGCCTCCAGGACGTCCGCTGCGCTCGCGACGTCCAGCACCTCGAGCAGCTGGCGGTCATCGTGAGTGCCCTCCGGGTCGAGCTCCTCGCGAAGGGAGCCGGTGAACATCCGGGGGTCGGTTTCGCTGACCACGATGCGCCGGCGGACGCCGTCCAGCGCCACGCGGTCGAGCCGGACCTCGCCGAGACGCACCTCGCTGGGCTCGACGCCGAACCGGCCCAGCCGGTCCGCGAGCGCGGTGGACTCGGCTGGACGGGCGGAGACCACGGCGGTGAGCCGCCCCGGCTCGACCCGGACCCCGCTGGCGGGATCCACCAGCACGGCGCCCGGCGCGGGCAGTGCTTCCAGCGCGGCGTCGCCGGAAGCGGCGGGGTCGTGCACCTCGGGTCGCACCGACAGGACGCGGATGATGCGTCCCGCGCCGATGTGCCCCCGGGTCGCCCGGTCGACGAACTCGGTTGCGGTGCGCAGGGGGGTGAGCATGAACGCCGAGTAGCCGTAGAACGCCACCAGCTGCCCCGCCGTGATCGTTCCGGCCATGGCGAACCGGGCGCCCAGCCAGGTGAGCAGGACGACGAACACGCCCGGCAGCAGGACCTGTGCCGAGTCCAGCGTCGCCTGAAGCCCGGCGACGCCCACGCCCGCGCGGCGGACCTGCTGGGACTGCCTGGTGTAACGCCCGAGGAAGGTGTGTTCGCCGCCGATCCCGCGCAGGACCCGCAGCCCCGCGACCGTGTCGGCGCCGAGCGTCGTCAGCTTGCCGGCTTCGTCGCGCTGCGCCGCCTGTCGCCGCTGCAACGGCCGCAGGACAACCGAGAGCGAGCCGACCAGGACCGGCACGCCGAAGAGCACCAGGAGTCCGATCGGCCGCGAATACCCGAGCAATAGCACGGCAACCACGACGTAGCTGACCACGGCGCCGACGAGCCGGATCAGCGCTTCGTACAGGCTGCCCACGCGGATGGCGTCCGAGGCGACGGTCGCGACGATCTCCCCCGTGGGCATCGTCCGCGGTAGCGCCTGGCCGGTGTCGGCGGCATGGTGGCCGATCAGCTGGATGCAGCGGTACGACGACTGCAGCCAGGCGTGCAGCGACATGTAGTGACGCAGCGTGCCGGCGACTGCCGCGATCGCGGCGAGGAGCACGAGCACGCCACTCCACCGCAGGAGCGCAGCGGAGTCGCGGGCGGTAATACCGAGGTCGATGGCTTTGCCCACGGCGGCGGGGAAGACGGCCCGGGAGACCATCTGGGCGATGCCTGCGACTATGCCGCCGACCAGGACACGCCATTGAGCTCGGCCCACCCAGATCAGGAAACGCATCGGGCTGCGCAGATCCGGGGTGCCGGGATCGGCGACGGGAAGCGTTTGCATGACCTTCCACACGGTATGTCGTCCCCCCAGCCCGACCAACCGAGTTTCGCTGCCAGCGTGTGTCGTCGCTGCCCTCCCGAGAATTGGCGGCTGTGTCAGCATGGACGGGTTCGGCGACCGAGGGCGATGCGGGAGTCGTCGCACGGAAAGTGGGGAGCAGTGCTAGTGGGGAATGGCGCCGGCGTCCAGCCGTGGTGCGTCGAGACGGGGCCAGCGTGACCGCGCACGCGGTGGTGCGCCAGGTGGTGCCCGCAGGAGCCGCGGAGACCTTCGACCTGCTGCACGACTACCCGCGTCGACTGGAGTGGGACACGCTGCTGCGCCGGGCGCGAACGGTGGGGGACATCTCGCCCGCTCAGGGGGTCGAGGCGGAGTGCAGTGCCCGCTGGAGTCTGGGCGGGCTGACCTTCAGGACGAGGTACGTGACCTTCCGCCGTCCCGATCTCGCCGCCGTGACGCTGGTGAATCGTCCGCCGTTGTTCGCCGGGTGGTCCGCGTCGATCCGGCACCTGCCGCTGCCACAGGGGCACAGCGAGGTCGTCTACACGCTCACCTTCTCCTGCCGTCCGCGTGTGCTCGCGCGTCTGCTCGAGCCGGTGGCGCTTGCGGCTTTCCGGTGGGAGACGCGGCGACGGCTGCGAGCCTTGGCCGCGTATCTCGGTGCCCACCCAGGCTTCAGCGCCTACCGCGCCGACCCGCAGAAGCGTGGCCGTGACGTCAGCAGGAGGCGCAGCTGGGCGTACGACGGTGGACAACGGATCGGCACCTGGTGCCGGCTCAGGCTGGATGGGCGCCGGCAGGGCTGGCGTGCAAGGTGGCGGCGGTCAGGCGCCGGACCTGGCTGAGCAGGCGGGCCTCGGCTCGGTGGGTGACCTCGTGCGCCTCGGCCAATGTCAGCGACGGGTCGACCTCGAGCTCTGCCTCGGCCCGGAGGGCGTGTCCGAGCCAGCGCAGCCGCAGGTCGGTCACAGCCTGGACTCCAGGAGTGGAGAGCAGGGCGCGTTCGGCGCTGGTCACCAGCGCCGGGTCCACGGCATCCAGCAGCCTGGCCAGGACCTGGCTCGCGGCGCTTCGCAGGACGGCCAGGATGGCGACGGTGATCAGCAGGCCGACGATCGGGTCCGCCATGGGAAAGCCGAGCGCCACGCCGCCGGCGCCGACCAGGACCGCGAGACTGGTGAATCCGTCGGTGCGCGCGTGGAGCCCGTCGGCGACCAATGCAGCGGAGCCGATCCGGCGGCCGACCACGATGCGGTAGCGGGCGACGGTCTCGTTGCCGGCGAAACCGACCAGGGCCGCTGCGGCGACCGCGAACAGGTGCGTGACCGGCCGGGGGTGCACCAGGCGGGCAACCGCGGCGTATGCCGAGAACGCCGCGCTGGCGGCGATGGTCGCCACGATCGCCACGCCGGCGAGGTCCTCGCTGCGCCCGTACCCGTAGGTGAACCTGCGGGACGGGGCGCGACGCGCCAGCGCGAACGCGACGAACAACGGCAGGGAGGTCAGGGCATCGGCGATGTTGTGGACAGCGTCGCCGAGCAGGGCCACTGATCCCGAGAGCAGGACCACCACGACCTGAAGCGCGGCGGTGAGGCCTAGGCCGAAAAGGCTGATCAGCAGCGCCCGCCGACCCGCGGCGTCCGTCTCCAGCGCGTCGTCGATCTGGTCGGCGGTGTCGTGGCTGTGACTCCCGAAGATCTCGGACAGGGCGTGCCGGGTCGGGCCGATCGCCGGGCGCCGGTGGCCGTGTTCGTGGTGGCCCGGTTCGTGATGGCCCGGTTCGTGATGGCCCGGCTCGTCATCGGCGTGATGGCCGGGTTCATGGTGGTCCGGGTCGCCGTGCTCGAGGTGGTGTTCGGCGCGGCTCACTCCCACAGGGTAGCGTCACTCGTACGTATGTGAAGGCGACAGGATAGGGAGGACGGTTGAGTGACCGACGAAGGGCCGAGCGATCCGCGGCTGGCGCAGGCCAGTCGGCCGCTGCCGGCTCGCCATCCGGCAGACACCTAAGCCCAGGAGCGGCTGCGCATCCGCAGATGCCGTCCGAGGCCCAGGCCCGTGCGGCTGCGGCGACGTTCGCGATGCTCTCGGACCCGACCCGGCTGAAGCTGCTGTGGCTGCTCGGGGACGCTCAACTCGACGTGGGCACCCTTGCCGCAGAGGCGGGAACCACTCCGACGGTGGCGAGCCAGCACCTGGCCAAGCTGCGTCTCGCCGGACTGGTGAGGCAGCAGGTGGACGGCCGACGGCGGTTGTACAGCGCCAACGGGATGCACCTCCGGGCGCTCATCCGCGAGGCTCTCTACCGGGCCGACCACGAGGTTTCGGGGATCCCGGACCACGGCTGACCCTGAGCGAGCAGCCCTCAGACGAGCTTCGCTACCAGGCCGGTGATCAGGCCCAGGGCGGAGCACACGGCAAGGGTCCGCAATACCGACCATCGCAGTCGGAAGAGAAGGGCAGCAGCCACGAGGGCGATGCCCAGAGCGACCGGGCGCAGGCTGCTGAGCACGGGCAGCTCCGGGTGCGCGGGACCCCACCGCGCGGAGAAGGTGCGCCCGAAGACGGTATGGAGCGCGAAGTAGAGCGCCAGGTTGGCGATGACGCCGACGACGGCGGCGGTGATGCCGGCGAGCGCGGTAGAGATGGCGTGGTTCCCGCGCAGCCGCTCGACATAGGGGGCTCCGAGGAAGATGAATACGAAGCAGGGGACGAAGGTGACCCAGGTCGTCAGCAGCGCGCCGAGGACGGCGGCGAACCACGGGTTCAGCGGTCCGGGGTCGCGGTAGGCCCCGACGAAGGCGACGAATTGCACGACCATGACCAAGGGTCCCGGAGTCGTCTCGGCCAGGGCCAGGCCGCGGACCATCTCGCTCGGCGCGAGCCACCCGTAGACGTGCACCGCTTGCTGGGCGACGTACGCCAGGACGGCATAGGCGCCACCGAAGGTGACCAGAGCCGCGCCGGAGAAGAACAGGCTCTGCTGGGTGAACACGCTGTCCCTGCCGGTGGCGGCTGCCACCGCGGCGACCGGCACTCCCCAGGCAGCCAGCCCGACGGCGAGGACTCGCACCGCGTGGGCTCGCCGGGGTCGTTCGGTGTGCAGGGCATCGTCAGGGACGAGTGGGGGCGGCCCGTCGTCGGGAGCGCCGTGCCCGGTCGCGGTGCGCATGGTTGCTGGCGCATAGCGGCCGAGTGCCCACCCCACCACAGCGGCTGCAGCGATCACCAGCGGGAACGGCACGCCGACCACCGACAGGGCGAGGAACGCCGAGACCGCGAGGAGGATCAGGGCGGGGTGGCCCAGTGCGCGGCCTGCGACGCGGACGACGGCCTGGGCGACGATGGCGAGCACAGCGGGAGCGAGCCCGGCGAAGAGCGCGACCACGACAGTGGAGTCGCCGGCGCCGACATACACCGCGGACAGCCCGAGCAGGGCCACCACTCCCGGTAGGACGAAGAGGGTGCCGGCGACGAGTCCTCCGCGTAGCCCGTTCAGCAGCCAGCCGATGTAGATCGCCAACTGCTGCGCTTCCGGTCCCGGCAACAGGGTGCAGTAGCTGAGCGCATGCAGGAACCGGCGCTGCCCGATCCAGCGCTTCTCTTGGACCAGGGTGCGTTGCATCACCGCGATCTGTCCTGCGGGGCCGCCGAAGGTCTGCAACGAGATAGCGAACCACGTTCGTACGGCGTCCACGAAGGGGACCACGTCAGCCGACCGGCGTCCGTCGAGCGGCGGGGGCCCGACGCTCTCCTCCTGACCCGGCACGTGGCCTCCCTTCCCGGGACGAACTGGTAGGACCACTCACCAGTCCCCACCCCACCGATCGGCGACACTCTTCCGCGTGGATGGGGACCCCCGCAAGCGTGGTCGCTGGGTGTGACGGCGGGCGGCGATACCGCATCGGTGATCCTCGAACACGCCCTCCTGTCAGTGCGGCCCGGGCAGGAGGCGGCCTTCGAGGTGTCGTTCGCCGAGGCCTCGCCCATCATCCTGGGTATGCCGGGCTGCCGCCGGCTCTCGCTCTCGCGCTGCGTGGAGCGGGCCGGGAGCTACCTGCTGCTCGTCAAGTGGGGCCGGCTGGAGGACCACACCGGGGGCTTCCGGCGCTCGGCGGGGTACCAGGACTGGCGGCGGCTCCTGCACCACTTCTACGACCCGTTCCCGACCGTCGAGCACTACGAGCCGGTCCTCGCCCCCTGACCTGCGCCGGCGGGGACGATGACGGTGATGCCGGCCGGCGGGGCCTGGTCCATCGTGGCCAGCGCCTGGGCCGACTCCTCGAGCGTGATCCGGGCGGTGACCAGATCCCGCGGCCGCACCCGGCCCGCCAGGACATCGTCAAGCAGGGCGGGGTAGCCCGCCGCAGACATGCCGTGACTGCCGTAGATCTCCAGCTCACCCATGATGACCCGGTCCATCGGCACCGGCGGCGAGGCGTCGCCGGCGAGCATCAGCCCGACCTGGACGTGACGCCCGCGCTTGCGGAGCACGCTGACCGAGTTGCGGCACGTCACCACGCTGCCGAGGGCATCCACCGACACGTGGGCGCCACCCCCGGTGATCTCGCGGATCGTCCGCACCACGTCGGTCTCGGCGGCGTTGACCAGTGCTTCGGCACCGAACGAGCCGGCCAGCTCCAGGGCGGCAGGGGCGACGTCGACAGCCACGACTCTGGCACCGCGGGCGACGGCGATCATGACCGCAGACAGGCCCACCCCGCCGCAGCCGTGCACCGCAACCCACTGCTCCGGCTCGATCCGGCCGTGGACGGTGAGCGCCCGGTATGCCGTGCTGAACCGGCACCCGAGGCTGGCGGCGGTGACGAAGTCCAGCTCGTCCGGCAGATGAACCAGGTTGACGTCGGCATGGTCGACCGCCACCCGGTCCGCGAACGATCCCCAGTGGGTGAACCCCGGCTGGAACTGCCGGTCGCATACCTGCTGCTCACCTGCCCGGCATGCCTCGCAGTCACCGCAGGCGCAGACGAACGGCACCGTCACGCGGTCGCCCACCCGTCCGCGGCGCACCTCGGCGCCCACGGCGACCACAGCGCCGGCCAGTTCGTGGCCGGGCACATGCGGAAGCGTGATGTCCGGATCGTGCCCCATCCACCCGTGCCAGTCACTGCGGCACAACCCCGTCGCGCCCACCTCGATCACCACACCGCGGGGCGGACACAGCGGCTCGGGTACGTCGCGTACCTCACCGAGCCGGCCGAACTGCTCGATCACCAGGGCGCGCATCAACGGCCTCGGGGGGCGGCGGCACAGGTCGACGGCTGCACCCGATCTCGGTGCGCTGCGTGCCAGCCGTGCCATCCGTGCCATCCGTGCCATCCGTGCCATACGTGCCATCCGTCGGGTCCAGGGGCCGGCAGCGACTCGCTCACCGGCTCAGTCTGGCGTCATCCGCGGCGGGCGGCGGACGCCCGGCTACTCGACGGCCGTCGCCGCTGCCATGGCGCGCCTTCCCGGCTCCGTCCTGCGCCGTGAATACGGTTGTCGTGCACCGGTTCACCCCAACCGTGCCGTGCCGATCCGAGGAGGGCCGATGAGCATTCGACGCGAAGCCGTGTACGTCAGGCGGCGCCGGGTGGCCCTGGCGCTGGCGGCGATGCTGGCACTCGTGCTGTTCCTGCTGGTGGACCGGGTGCTCCTCGGGGCCGGCCGGGCAGGCGCAGCGCCCCGCAGTGCCCAGCACACGCCGACAGCCACGGCGCCCGGGAGTGGGACACCGACTTCTGCCTCCAGCGTCTCGCCAAGCTCCCCCGTGCCCACGACAGGGGCCGCCGCCCCCTCGTCGCCGACACCTTCTTCGAAGCCGTCAGGTGAGCCCACGCAGGCCCGTGGCGGCGCTGCCGGCGGCACCCTCGTCCAGGGGGTGCGGATCAGCGGGGCGCGGACCGCCGCATCCCTGGCGGCTGCTCCGACCGGCGGCGTGTTCGCCCAGGCCGCGGGAGACCGGCACTCGGTGACCGCCTACCTGCCCGACGCCACGGTCGCCGGGACAGTCAGCGACACCGTCGACCTCGCGCGTTTCGGGATCAAGGGCCACCCCGGCCTCTCGCTCGGGGCGCCGGAGGCGGCGGCGTTCACCCACGACGGGTCGGCCGCCTACATCTCCAACGCCTCGATGACGGGCAACGGCTTCGCCGGCGACACCAAGGATCTCTGCTCCGCGAAGGGGCCGGCCAGCGGCAGCTACCTCTACCGGGTCGACGCCCAGAACCTGTCGATCGACAAGGTCCTCCCCGTCCAGGCCCGACCGTCGCACCTGGCGGTCACCCCGGATGGTGCGCAGGTGCTGACGACCAGCTCGTGCTCCGGAGACCTCTCCGTCGTCGATGCGCGGTCCGGTCGTCAGGTCGCGAGCATCCCGCTCGGGAAGGCGACGACGGGGCTCGCGGTATCCGCCGACAGCCGCTCGGCATACGTGGCGTCGAGCGGCTCCGACGTCGTGCGACGGGTCGACCTGCGTACCCGGAAGGTGGCCGATCTGGCCCGCACCGGCAGCGGCCCCAGGGATCTGCAGCTCTCCCGCGACGGCAGTCACCTGTTCGTGGCCAACGACGGGTCGCGAACGGTGGCGCAGCTCGACCTGCGCACCGGCAAGGTGACAGGGACTGTCTCTGTCGGCATGCGGCCGCGTGCGCTGGCTCTGTCGAGCGACGGCACCGCGTTGTACGTCGCGGGCTCGGGCAAGACCGTGCTGAGCAAGCTCGCCACCTCGGACCTCACCGTGCTCCAGCGGGTGCACACCGCCTCGGCTGCGGTGGACGTCGTCTACGAGCCCGCTCGGAAGAGGGTCTGGCTGGCCTGCGCCGGCGGCGACATCCTGGTCTTCGACGATGCTCATCAGGCGAAATCGACATCATCGGCTCCGTGACGATCATCGCCGGCCCATCCGACCGGCGGCCCGGCTGGTGGGCGCGCTGGTGGCCCGGCTGGTAGCCCGGCTGGTAAGCACAGTCCTCGCTGACCGGTGACCTAACCTGAACTGGTGCTCCGGACCGCTGCGCGACCTCGCTGGCTGGGGTTGCTCGCTGCGGTGATCGTCGTCATGGTCACCTTCGGCGTACTCGGCGCCTGGCAGCTGGGCGTCGCCCGCGACAAGGGGCGTGCCTCGGCAGTGGCCGCTGCGCCGCACCGGGCGGTCGTCCCGCTGACGACGGTCATTGCGCCGCATGCCGGCTTCCCGGTCGACGGATCGGGACGCCGGGTCACCGCCTCTGGCCGGTACGACGCCTCGGGTCAAGTGCTGGTCGGCCCCCGCGTCCTGCGCGGCGTACGCGGAATGTGGGTGGTCACCCCGCTGGTCGTCGACGGCAGCGGGGCCCGGCTGGCGGTCGTCCGCGGGTTCGTCCGCTCGAGCGCCGACGCCGGAGGTCCCCCGGCGGGGCCGGTCGCCGTGAGCGGGTCGCTGGCCGCCTCTGAGTCGCCGTCGAGCGACGCGAAGCTATCCGACCTTCCGCGCGGGCAACTCGTCTCGGTCGACCTGGCGGCGCTGGTCAACCGGTGGCCCGGTGCGGTCTACAACGCCTTCGTCCTCGCCTCCGACGAGCGCCCTGTGCCCGCGGACGTCGACACCCGCCTGACCCGCGTTCCGCCTCCGGTGATCGATGCGGGCGGGATCGCTTGGCGCAACGCGGCATACGCTCTGCAGTGGTGGATCTTCGCGCTGTTCGCGCTGTATATGTGGGTCAAGATGGTCCGCGAGGAGTCCGTGCGCGACCCCGTTAAGCCGCAACCCCGAGAGGCCGTCCGTGTCTGAGTCTGGTTCCGCCGTGGTCCTCGACCCGGCGGCGGTGCGCAAGGCGCTGAGCTTCTTCAAGGTGATGGCGACCACGGCCGGCGTGGCGCTGTTCGTGCTCGTGGTAGTGGTGTTCATCCACTACGGCCTGCACAACGCGCGGCCCTCCGAGACCTGGAGCCCCATTCATGGCGTGATCTTCATGGTCTACGTCTATTCCGTCGCCAACCTCGGCTTCAAGGCCCGGTGGGGGATAGGCCGGATGGTCCGGATCATGCTGGCCGGGGTGGTGCCGTTGCTGCCCTTCTTCGTCGAGCGGTCCGTGGCCGCGGAGGTGGAGCAGCAGCTCGCCGAGGCATGACTCTCCGCGACTGAATGGACGGTGGAGCGCGGGCGGTGGTTCGTCAGGGGGTCGTGCTGCCGGCCGTTAGTCTGACGCCGTGACGGAGCTCCAGGCCAGACCGGTCCTCGTCGTCGACTACGGCGCGCAGTATGCCCAGCTGATCGCCCGGCGCGTGCGCGAGGCGTCCGTCTACAGCGAGGTCGTTCCGCACACCATGTCGGTGCAGGAGCTGCTGGCCCGAAACCCTGCCGCCGTTGTGCTGTCCGGCGGCCCGTCCTCGGTCTACGCCGAGGGGGCGCCGGGATTGGACGCCGCCTTGCTCGACGCGGGAGTGCCGGTGCTGGGGATCTGCTACGGCTTCCAGGCGATGGCGCAGGCTCTGGGTGGCACGGTCGCCAATACCGGCCTCGGAGAGTATGGCGCCACGCTGGCCTCGATCAGTGACCCTGACTCGACGCTGTTCCACGGGCAGACGCAGGAGCAGTCCGTGTGGATGTCGCACGGCGACTCCGTCGCGCAGGCGCCGACCGGCACCCGCGTGACGGCGATGACCGCCGGGGTCGAGGTCGCCGCGTTCGAGGACGACGAGCGCCACCTCTACGGCGTGCAGTGGCACCCGGAGGTGGTGCACTCCACGTTCGGCCAGCGAGTGATCGAGAACTTCCTGCGCCGTGGCGCGGGTCTGCCCGCCGACTGGACCGCGTCGAACGTCGTCGACGAACTCGTCGCCACGATCCGCGAGCAGGTGCGCGACGCGCGGGTCCTGTGCGCGCTCTCCGGTGGGGTTGACTCCTCGGTCGCCGCCGCGCTCGTGCAGCGCGCCGTAGGCGACCAACTCACCTGCGTCTTCGTCGACCACGGACTGCTCCGCGAGGGCGAGGCCGAGCAGGTGGAGCGTGAATTCGTCGAAGCCACAGGCATATCGCTGGTCGTCGTCGAGGCACGCGACCAATTCCTCGACGCGCTCGCCGACGTGAGCGATCCGGAGCAGAAGCGCAAGATCATCGGCCGCGAGTTCATCCGGGTGTTCGAGCAGGCCGCCCGGGACGTCGTTGGGTCCGCTGATGCAGCCGGCCATCCCGTCGAGTTCCTGGTCCAGGGCACGCTCTACCCCGATGTCGTCGAGTCCGGTGGCGGCACGGGCGCGGCCAACATCAAGTCCCACCACAACGTCGGCGGGCTGCCCGCGGATTTGAAGTTCGCTCTGGTCGAGCCGCTCCGGTCGCTGTTCAAGGACGAAGTGCGGGCGGTGGGGCTGGAGCTCGGCGTGCCGGAGGGAATCGTCTGGCGACAGCCATTCCCTGGCCCCGGCCTGGCGATCCGGATCGTCGGGGCGGTGACCGCCGAGCGGCTGTCCGTCCTGCGCGCCGCCGACGCTATCGTCCGGGCCGAGCTGTCGGCGGCTGGACTGGACCGGGCCGTCTGGCAGTGCCCAGTGGTGCTGCTGGCGGACGTGCGCAGCGTCGGCGTGCAGGGTGATGTGCGCAGCTACGGCCATCCGGTCGTCCTGCGGCCGGTGTCGTCGGAGGACGCCATGACCGCCGACTGGACCCGGGTGCCATACGACGTGCTCGCCCGGATCTCGACACGGATCACCAACGAGGTGCCGCAGGTCAACCGGGTCGTCCTGGACCTGACGAGCAAGCCGCCGGGCACCATCGAGTGGGAGTAGCGCAGCGCGCGGCCGTCCGTCCCGACAGGTCCTCGACGCGCTGGCCCGGACGCTGCGGCTCAGCGCCGCCGAGCGAACCCACTTGCGCGAGCTCGTCCACGGCGGCTCAGCCCCAGACGGAGTCGAGAGCACAGAGCTGCTCGCCCGGCCATCAGCGCGTTCGTAGACCGCCTGACCCCCTACCCGACCTATGTCTCCGGCAGGCGCTTCGACGTGCTCGCCGCAAACCGAGCCGCACGGAAGCTGTGGACGGACTGGCCGGCCCTGCCCGTCGAGGAACGAAACCTGCTGTGGTGGATGTTCACCGACCCGGCCGCCCGCACCATCCTGATCGACTGGGAGACCGAAGCCGCCGCGCAACTCGCGCGCTATCGCGCCTCCAGCGCCCGACACCCCGACGACCCCAGCTTCCGCGAGCTGACCGACCGCCTTCACGCCGCCAGCCCCGAAGTCCGCACCTGGTGGCCCCGGCATGAGATCGCCCCGCTCAGCTCCGCACCAAACGCCTACATCACCCTGCTCTCGGCCAGCTCGAACTGCATTACGTCGTGCTCCAAGTCGCCGATCACCCCGACCAGAAGCTCGTCACCTTCGCGCGGCCGCGGACGACCAAGCGCGTATCGCGGACCTGCTCGCAAGGCCATGCTGAGTGCCCCCTGACGCTTCGCAAGCGAATCCATCAGCGGGCATGAGAGTGCGGTTGAGGACGGAGAGCTCGGGACACAGACCCAAATCGGTCCCAACCGGCCAGCGGCTACTCCGGCTCTCAGTGGTTTGACCATCGCTTAGGGTGCGCGCGTGGCAGACCGGGGACCGGCGAAACGGGAAGCTGGCGGCCTGAGGCCTACGCTGCTGGCTCTTGCACCGAAGATCGACGACCTGCTTTATGTACCTTGACGGCTACGTAACCAGCTTGGTACGGTCCTGTGGTGGAAGCCGTTCTGCGGGCGGTGGCGGACGAGAGCCGGCGGACACTGCTGGAGGCCTTGGTTGGTGGTCCGGCAACCGCCGGCGAGCTGGCGGCGCTGCTGCCGATTGCTCGCCCGGGCGTATCCCGACACCTGCGGGTCTTGCGCGAGGCGGGGCTGGTCGAGGTTCGTCAGGAGGCGCAGCGGCGGGTCTACGGTCTTCGTCCCGAGCCACTCGCCGAGGTCGATGAATGGCTGGGCCGGTACCGGGCCATGTGGGAGCAGCGGCTGGACGCCCTGCACACCGAGGTGGCCCGAGGAAAACGCGAACGAAGGAGCAGCAGATGACCAGCAACGCGCAGGGCGGCAACGGCCGCATCCTGGGCAGTCTGCGATCGGCCGATGGCAAAGGCGCCGTGCGGATGCAGGACCGCTACGACACCGACATCGACGACCTCTGGTCGGCACTGACCGACCCCCGACGTCTCGCCCGCTGGATCGGCGAGGTCGAAGGGGATCTGCAACTCGGCGGACAGTTCCGCGCACACTTCTTCACAACCGGATGGGAAGGCACCGGGCGCGTAGAAGCCTGCGAACCCCCGCACCGCTGGCTGGTGTGGACCAAGGAGCCTGACAACCCGGACGAGCACGCCATCGAGGCCACGCTGACCGCCGACGGCGAACACACCATCCTGGTCGTCGAGGAACGAGGCATGCCCTTGGACCAGCTCGCCGCCTACGGCGCCGGAGTCCAAGTCCACGTCGAAGATCTCGCCGCCCACATCGACGGTCGTGAGCGTCGCGACATGCAGGAACGGTGGGCTGAGCTCCTGCCCGCCTATCAAGCGCTGGCTGCGAGCGTCGAGTAGCGGCGGATCTGCGGCTACCCGACGCGGCTCGCTCGCACCGGGGCGCACCATCGCTGTACGCGATCGAGCACGGAGCTTTCACGAAGGTCAACCGCATTGACTGCCCGCCGACGAAGGGACGCTCACGATGTCAGACGCCATCAAACTCAGCGGCGTCGGCGTCGACTGCCCGGACGCCGGGGAACTCGCCGCCTTCTATGCCGAGATTACCGACGGGATTGTGACCAGCCAGAACGAGCGCTGGGCGAGCATGAGCGGGCCCGGCGGGACCATCGACTTCTGGACGGTGCCCAACCACGTGCCGGCGACCTGGCCCGACGGAACAACCCCTAAGCAGCTGCATCTGGACTTCTCTGTCGACGACCTCGAGGCGACCGAGGCCAGAGTGCTCGCGGCTGGCGGCTCGAAGTACGGCTACCAGCCCAACTCGGACCACTGCTACGTCTACGCCGACCCGGCCGGGCACCCCTTCTGTCTCTCGACCTGGGGCAACCCCGACGAGTGAGCAGTTCGGCACCTTCGCGTCCTCCGTCATGGCCTCCGATGCGACCAGATGCGGACCCCCTCGCAGCCCGAGTCGTAGACGACCACCTGGGACCGATGGGCGTGCCCACAGCCCTAACGGTTCTATCGGGCCTGGTGCAGCTGGCCGTGTCACTAGCCGACCCCTCGCGGGCCAGCTCTTGGCCTCTGCTCCCGGCCCGACGTGACCGTAGGCGGTTCGTCTTTCGGTGATTGCTCCCGGCGCTGGTTGCCGTGCGCGGTTGTGGTGGATTTCATCGAGGGGACCGGCACACCGGTGCCACGTCTTACGTTGTGTGCGACAGTAGCGGGATGGCCGACACCATCACGTTCCGTCCCGACGAAGACGCCTCTCGAGCCCTGGCGGTCTTGACCCGAGACGGTACTCCCGTGTCGGCCGCTGTACGAGCGGCCCTGATCGAGGCTGCTCGACAGCGTGCTCGATCGGCGCTCCGCGCTGAAGCCGAGGCATTGGCCGCGGACGAGCAGGACCGCGCAGAGGCTGCACAGGTCCTGCGTGACATGGAGAGCCTTCGTGCGTGGTGAGGTGCACCTGCTGCGGGCGCCCCGAGACGCTCGCGGTCATGAGCAACGCAACCCGCGATATGCCGTGGTAGTCCAATCCGATGAGTTCCCGCTCTCGACCTGGCTGGTCGCGCCCACCTCTACGTCGGCACGACCAGCGAGTTTTCGACCCGAGGTCGAGGTCAACGGCCGAGTTACGCGAGTTCTCGCGGAGCAAACGGCCGCAGTGGACCCCAACCGTCTTGGGGACTGCGTCGGGCACCTGACCTTCGATGAGCTAGGTCAGGTCGAGGCAGCGCTACGACTCGTTCTGGACCTGTGAGGTCCGTCCGTTAGCGGATGATCACGCGAAAGAGTCGCCAGCGAGTCGTTGCAGTCTTACTCTCGGGCTTCTACGACGTTGACCTCGAGCTGCTCCAGCTCCACCATCTTGCATCTCCACGACTTGCTAGCTACGGCTCCGAGCAAACGAACGAGACGTCAGTAGCCGGTACGGCCGTCGATCGCCTCGCGGAGAAGGTCCATGTGGCCGAGGTGGCGGGCGTACTCCTCGATGAGGTGAATGAGAATCCAACGCAAGTTGACCTGTTGGCCTTTGCGCAGTCCGCGGACGGGTACGGCGAGGTCGCTCCATGCCGTGGCGTTGGCGCGGGTGGTGACCACCTGGGCCTGGTACGCGGCGACGTCAGCTGCGGCCGTCGCGGGGTCGATGTCGTCGAAGTCGCCGTCCTGGCTGGCCGGGGTGCAGTAGTAGTCCGGGACGTCTTGCTCGTCGAGGAGCACGACGCGCAGCCAATAGGCCTCGACCTCTGTGAGATGCCGGAGGATCCCGATGAGGCTCATCGAGGATGGTGAGATCGCGCGACGAGTGAGCTGCTCGGCGGCCAGGCCTCCGAGCTTCAGCAGAGCGGTGTCGCGGTAGAGATCTAGCCAGTGGTCGAGGACGGCTCGCTCCCCACCGGTCATGGGCCCGTCGGTCCGGGTGTCATCCCGCTCTGCAACGACGGGGGTGGTCCTGCTGGGGTTCCTCATGATGGCGACCTTGCCACCAGGCACGATCCAGCGCCAAGCGCTTTGCTGGGCTGGGCTGGGTACCACTCTTAGGCGCCGCTTCGGTGAGCGGCCGCTATGCGAAGAAGGTACATGGGCGGGCTGTTGCCACGTTCGCCCAACGGTCGATGTCTTCGATGGGGGTTTGACCGACCTACTGGGCGCTGATCGTGCTCTACACCGCGTTCCGAATCCCGTTCAGCACCTGCTTGATTCGGGCGTACATGATCGACCTGTCACCGGACGTCCACGAGGCGGCCACCCTGGATGGCGCGTCGCGCACCCAGATCTTCTGGCAGATCATCCTGCCGATGTGCCGGCCGATTCTCGTCTCCGCCGCGTTGCTGCAGGCGTTGTTCGCCTCGAACGAGTTCGTCTTCGCGCTGGTGTTCCTCAGCGACGGCAATCTCAAGATGCTCCCAGTGGGACTTATGGACATGCAGAGCCGGCTGCTGACCAACTGGCCGGTGCAGTTCGCCGGGGCTCACGATGGCCGCGCTGCCGATGAAGCAGGGCGATGTGAGCCGAGTGCCTGAGACGCGAGAGGCTTGGCCCATGATGCGCAGCACGTCCGCCGCCAGGCACCAGTGCCCGCGGAAGTCGGCGAGCTGCCGGTGATCGGGAGTGGTGCCGCCCGCTACGTCACCGTCCTGCGCCACGGCCGAGCGTCCCGCCCGTTCGCGGCAGCAGTAGTCGGCAGGCTCCCGATCTCGATGGGGCCGCTGGGCCTGCTGTTGTTGGTCCGGTCCGAGCAAGGGACCTACGCCTTCGCCGGCGTGGTCACCGGCGCCTTTGCCGTCGGTACGGCGGTCGGCGGTCCGTGGTGGGGCGCCCAGATCGACCGGCTCGGCCAGACGCGGGTCATGTTCGCCACGTCGGTGAGCAGCGCGACCATGCTCGCGGCCGCAGCACTGCTGGCGGTCGGCCATCGGCCGCAGGGGCTGCTCGTCGGCGCGGCCGCTTTGGCTGGAGCGAGTTTTCCACCGCTCTCGGCGGCTATGCGGGCGACCTGGATCTCGGCGCTGCCCGACCCCGACCTGCGCCCCGTGGCGTTCGCCCTCGACGCCGTGGCCGTGGAGAGCATCTTCGTCCTCGGGCCGCTACTGCTGTCGCTGCTCCTGGTCCTGACGGCGCCTGCGGTGCCGCTGCTGGTGACGGCGGCCCTGCTCGGGGGTGGCGGCGCGGCGTACAGCCTGACCGGCGCGGTGCGCGAGCAGCATGCGCGGCAGGCGCCCAGACCCGTTGGTGGACAGACCCGGCCCAGCGCGGCATCGGTGCTGCGGACCGACGGCGTTCCAGCCGTCCTGGCCGTCACGACGGCGGTGAGCTTCGGGTTCGGTCAGGTCGACACCTCGCTGGCTGCCACAGCCCGCCAGGTCCTGCACGATCCGGGCCGCGTAGGTGTGCTCTTCACGGCGATCGCCGGCGGCAGCGTCGTCGGCGGCCTGGTTTACGGTGCGCGCCGCCCGTCCGCCCGAGAGCACCTGCGGCTTCCGGTGGTGCTGGCCGGCTTCGCCGTCGGCCTGGTCCCCCTCGCTGTGCTGATGGCGCTCGGGCGGCCGGCGTTCTGGGTTCTGTTGTTGCTGCTGTTCCTGTGTGGTCTGTCGATCGCCCCGAGCCTGATCATCACCCAGAACTTGATGGACCACCTGACGTCGGTCGGCCAGCTCGGGGAGGCCCAGGCATGGCTCGCTACGGCGGGCACCACGGGGTCGGCGGCCGGCACTGCGGTGTCGGGCCTGCTGATCGACCGACTGGGGATCGGCTGGGCCTTCACGGCGGCGAGCGCGGCCGTGACGGTGGCGAGTGCTGTCTCGGCGGTCAGCCGGGGCCGATGGACCCTCGACCGTCATCGGCGGGCGGTCGCGGACGCGACGGCGTGACCGGGCAGAGGAAGCGCTGCCGGCGCAATCGCGGATGTCGGGGCCGGCATACCGGCTTCAGTAGGCTGGCGGGGTGCTGAGGACTTCCGTCGCCGTCGCGGCCGGGAGGGCGACGAGGGTCATCACCCGGCTGCGTGGGGGCGGATCGGCGCTGCCCGGGCTGGTGGCCGAGCGGGTGGACCCGAAGTTTCTGTCTCATGCCCTGCGCGGGCTGCCGCGCGGGATCGTCGTCGTGACCGGCACCAACGGAAAGACCACGACGACCAAGATGTTGGCCGCTGTCCTGCGCGCCCACGGCCTGCGGGTCTTCAGCAACCCGACCGGCAGCAACTTCACCCGCGGAGTCATCTCCGCCATGCTCGGCGAGGTTCCGGTCTCGGGGCGCCTCGACGCCGACGTGGCGGTGCTGGAGCTGGACGAGGCGCATGCGCTGAAGTTCGCCGACGCGATCCGGCCGACCCACGCCCTGCTGCTCAACGTCGCCCGCGACCAGCTCGACCGGTTCGCCGAGATCGACTACACCGCAGACCTGCTGGCCCGGCTGGGGGAGCGGACCACCACCGCGGTCGTCCTCAACATCGATGACACCTTCGTATCCCGTGCCGCCGAGCGGCTGCCCGACGCCTTGGCTGTCCGCTACTTCGGCGTGCACCCCTCGATCGCCGCTCGGCTGCCGGAGCTGCAGGAGGCCGACGTGCGTTTCGAGGGCGACTTCGCGCCGCCGGAGCCGACGGACGAGGACGGGCTGCTCAAGCCGCACGGGGAGCGCCGGTTCGAGGTCCGCTTCGGCAGCGAGGTGGTCGGTCCCCTGGAGCTTCAGCAGCGCGGTCTTGCGGCGATGATCAACGCCACCGCCGCGGCGTCGATGGCGCGCGCCGTCCTGGGCACCGACTTCGACCCGGCCCGTACTGCTCAGTCGTTGGCCGCGGTCCGTCCGCCATTCGGCCGCGGCGAGGTCATCGACGTCGGCGGTCAGCCGCTGGAACTCGTCCTGGTCAAGAATCCCGCGGGGTTCACGGTCGCGCTCGCGACGTATGGCGGGACCCCCGTCGCCACGATGGTGGCGATCAACGACGACTACGCCGACGGCCGCGACGTCTCCTGGCTCTACGACGTCAGCTTCGAGAGCCTGCGCGAGCGTGGTGTCGCCGTCACCAGCGGGGTCCGCGCCTACGACATGGCGCTGCGGCTGAGTTACGACGACGTCGCGGTGGCACACGTCATACCGGAGCTCGACCGTGCCCTGGAGGCGTTCCTGGCCGGACCTGCGCAGGAACCCCGGCGGATCTTCTGCACCTATACCGCCATGATGGCGTTGCGGCGGGAGCTGGCCGGCAGGTTCGGGCTCGCCGCCATCGGAGAGGAAACCGGATGACAGCGGCCGGCCCGACGGAGGCTGTGCAGGGCACCCCTGGCGCAGCTGGGGCCTCGAAGGGCCAGGTCACCCTCGTCCACGTCTATCCGCGCGAGATGAGCATCTACGGCGACCTAGGCAACACCCGGTGCCTGGCCTCGCGAATACGTTGGCACGGCTACGAACCCGTCGTGCACCGGCACCACCCCGGCCAGGACCTGCCGACGGGTTCCCACCTGCTGCTGGGCGGCGGCGGCCAGGACTCCGGGCAGGCGCGCGTCGAGGCAGACCTCGCGAACAACGCCGGCACCTACCGCGCGCTGGCTGCCGACGGTGTGCCGATGCTGATGATCTGCGGGATGTACCAGTTGTTCGGCAACGCCTTCGTCACCGTGGACGGCACCCGGTTGCCCGGCCTCGGCATCCTCGACGTGAGCACCACCGGCAACGCCAAGCGGATGATCGGACCGGTCGTGCTCGACACGGCGTACGGCACGATCGTCGGCTACGAGAACCACTCCGGCTCAACGGTTCTCGGTGCGGGTCAGCGACCACTCGGCAGGGTGCTCTCCGGTAGTGGCAACAACGGCAACGACGGCACTGAGGGAGCCGTGACCGCCAATGTCTTCGGGTCCTACCTGCACGGTCCGATCCTGCCGGCGAACCCCGTATTCGCAGACGCGCTCATCGCCCTGGCGGCCGAACGGGCCACTGGGCGGCCATTCGAGCCCGCTGACATCGACGATTCGCTCGCGGACGAGGCGCGCCGCCGTCAGGTGCGGCGCCTCGTGCACTGATTCGTCGGCCGGGACGTCCGCTGCCGAAGTGAACTCGAGGGTGTGTGGGTCATCTTCGAGTGACTCGGCTGGCGGGCTGGTCGAGGATGAACGTGCCGCCGGCGGCCTCGGCCAGCTCGGGTCCGAAGAGGGCGCCGGGGGTGTGTGAGCCGGGCCGGCCTTCGCCTCTGAGCAGTCGCACGGTGACTTGCGTTGCCACTGCGGCGGTGAAGTCTGTGCCGTCGCCGACCCGGAGCCAGCCTTCGCGCAGAGTTCCGTCTGGCCAGTCCGCACGGGCGTGCGCCCACGAGGACGTTCGAGGCATTCCCTGCGAGCGCAGCGGTATCCGCGCCATCAGGTTGACGGCGGTGCGGCCGACGCCTGGGATGCGGAACACTGCCGCAACGGCCGGCAAGGCCAAGCGCACGACGGCGCTCGACGGCGCTGCGGTCGAGGCCGCGATGACGGAGTCCGCCTTGCTGGCACGCCAGGCTGCGAGCAACTCGCCGCTGGCGCCGCTTCCGGTGTGCAGGACATCACCGTCGGGAGTTCTCAGCCGGCCAGGATGCGCAGCGGACCTGGAGCGCACCAGGCGTCCGCCACGCACCTCGCGGCCCCCGAACGAGAGGATTTCCCCGATCGTCGCAGCGAGCGCGGGGCCGACGACGCCGGCTTCGAGGGCGACGGAGGCCATCGCGTCGACGCGCACCCGCGAAGGACGCGGCCGACCCCCACACAGGCGCAGCACCACGCTCTCGGTCGCGAGGACGCCGAAGCCCGCGCCAGCGACGAACACCTGGCCGGCCGCAGCGGCGTGCCCGTCAAGGTCGAGGATCTTCTCGACGGCCGCAAGCTCGTTCGCCACGTCGACGTAGTGAGTTCCGGGAGGGCACGCTTCGGCGACTACCACGGCGGTCGTGGTGAACGGGCCGACAGTGTTGACCACCACGCCAGGGGGGTCCTGGGTCAGCTTGGCCAGGTTCGACTCCAACGAGCCCACCAGCAGTCGATGTGCCCCGCCGAGCTCGGCAGCGACGCTGCTCAGGCGTTGCCGGTCGCGCCCGACGAGAACGAGCGAGACGCCCGCCTCGTCCAGGTCTCTCGCGATCAGTCGGCCCGTTCGGCCGCTCGCACCCAAAATCCAGGTCTCGTTCTTCATCTCGGCTCCTTCGGTCATCGTCCCGAGCGCTCTCCTCGGCACGACATGGCGTGTCATGACAATAGTGACGACACGTCATGTCGTCAAGTACGATGGTGGAATGGGGCGGTGGGAGCCAAACGCGCGAGAGCGGTTAGAGCGCGCGGCCCTCGAGCTGTTCGTCGGAGAGGGCTTCGCGGAGACGACCGTTCCGCAGATCACCGCCCGGGCCGGCCTCACGACTCGCACGTTCTTTCGTCACTTCGCCGACAAGCGCGAGGTGCTCTTTGCCGACGAAGATGAGCTCCCAGCTCTGGTCGCCAGACTCATGGCCGAAGCCCCGGCTGCGCTGAGCCCGATGATGGTGATCGTCCAAGGACTCCAGACCTTCGCCGCGGCCCGGTTCGATGGCCGGCACGACTACCTGAGGACCCGCCGCGCGGTGATCCAGGCGGACGAGGGCCTGCGCGAACGCGAGTTGCGCAAACTCTCCGCACTGTCCGGGGCGATCACTCAGGGGTTTCTCAACCGCGGCGTCGACGAGTTGACCTCGACCCTTGCCGCCCAGATCGCCGTGGCCGTCTTCAGCGTGTCGGTGAGCCGTTGGCTCGACGGGGACGCCGAGCGACCGCTGACCCCACTCCTGCACGAGACCCTCGGGGCCTTGCAGTCAGTCGTCGCAGACTCGCCCGAGCTACGGCACGACCCATAGCCGAGCATCCGACCGGAGTCCCAGCCAGGGTCAGTGTCAGGCCAGGGCGTCCTGTGGTGGTGGGGTCGCCCTGCGCGAGATGCCCCACGCCAGCCACCCGAGCGCACCGAGCGGGAGCTCCATCAGGTGCGTGAAGATCGAGAACAGCACGACACCGGCCGTCGCGTTGGCCGGTGCCACCGCCCAGCCGACGAGAACCGCTGCCGTGCCGGTCTCGGTGACCCCGATCCCGCCGGGCGTCACGCCCACCGTGGTCAGCAGCCGCCCGAGCGCGAACGCCGCAAAGGTGTGCGACAGCGACGGTCTCGCGCCGACGGCATTGAGGCAGAGCCAGAACAGCACGAAGTTGACGCCGAACATCCCGGCGAGGCCGAACGTGAGCGAGCGCCAGCCGCTGCGGACGACATGGCCGATCCGGGCGCGCATGTCGAGGATGAGCTCGTCCAGCCGGACCCGGCGGCTGGAGCGGGACCGGCGCAGCAGGGGTCGGACGAGGCGGTTGAGTCCGTGCCCCACGGCCGTGGCCGCAGGGGCGGATACGAGGACGGCGATGAAGACGGCGAGCAGCGCGGCGCCGGCTAAGCCGCCGACCATCGCACCACGGGCCACCGCCTTGGGCAGGCTGCCGTCGCCGAGGAGCAGGGCGCTGATCGCAAGGACCGGCAGCACGAGCCGCGCCAGCACGTTCCAAACCCCGGTGACAACGATGGACGTCGAGATGTCGCGGCGCGCGAATCCCCAGGAGCGGCACAGCGCGTACGTCGCGGCGACGCCGGCGGCGCCGCCGGCGGGCAGCAGATTGCCGACACTGGAGCCGCAGACGTTGAGGATCAGCGCCTTCGGATGCGAGAGCCCGGGAAGGGAACCGGTGAGGGTGAAGGTGTAGAACCACAGGGCCGCCACCATCAGCGCGAAGAGCCCGAGCGCGGTGCGTGGCCCGACCTGGCGCAGGACATGACCGATCTCGTGCCACGTCGTCCCGGCGAAGTGCGGCAGGCCCCAGGCGAGCACCGCCGCCGCGATCGTGACGCCGAGCAGGCTCTGCACCACCTGGCGTGTCGACGGGCGCCACGGCTGGTGGGAGACCCGGTCCTGGGCGTCCGGGCGTCCGACCTGCGTCTCGCCGGTGCGCGCGTCGTCGGCGCTCACGGCAGCCCTGCGAAGACATCCCGGTGGACGGGTCCGCCCGGCCGCTGAGCCGGGTCGACATACCACTCCCGTCCGAAGACGAGGTCGAACAGGGGGCGCGGAATGCGCAGGAACGCCGCGAGGGTGCGGTCCGCGCCTCCGTCGGCAGTCGCCTGCGAGGCGTGTGCCCGCATCGAGGCGCGTTTGGCGCCGGCGTACCGCCGTACGTCGATCCGGTGCGTGATCTCCGCCCGCGGGCTGTAGGCGCGCTCGAACGAGGCCGGGTCGAACTCCGGCGGGAAGCGGTAGACCCGGCGAGCCACGGCCAGGGCCCGGCAGATGCTGTCGCGAGGCACGGTGGCCTGGAGCACCCGCGCGGTGGCGGCCTGCTGCGCGGCGAGCGCACCGACCGCGTGGACCATGACGTGATCGGGGTGGCCGTAGCCGCCGTTGGCGTCGTAGCTGAGCAGCACGTCGGCCGATTCCTCCCGCAGGATCGCGGCGAGACGTTCGGCCGCCTCGAACCGGTCGGCGCGAGCGAAGCGGGTCGGGCCTGGCGGGTCGGGGAACGGCTCAGGTCCCAGACCGCTGTCGGCGTAGCCCAGGTGCTCCACCCGCGCGACGCCGAGTGCCTGTGCACTGGCGGCGAGCTCGCGCAGGCGCTGCCCGCCGAGCCGGCCGTCCGCGGTGAACTCGCTGCCGGCCAACCCCAGGCCGCCGTCCGTGGCGACCGCGAGGACCACGCGATGACCTTCGGCGGCGGCGCGGGCCATCGTCCCGGAAGTCAGGAGCGCCTCGTCGTCGGGGTGTGCATGGAAGGCGACCAGTGTGTACGGCATCGCGTCACCATCCTGGCCCATGCGAGGGTGTGTGTCGTGAGGATTGCCATGCTCAGCGACTGCTACCTGCCCCGGCTGGGTGGCATCGAGGTGCAGGTTCACGATCTCGCCGGGCGCTTGCGCGCGCGTGGACACGAGGTCGCGGTGTTCACTGCGACACCGGGACCGCATGGGGGGACGGGCCGGTTTGCCGACGATGTCGACGGCGTGCCGGTGCACCGCCTGACCATCCGGCTGCCGTTCGAGCTGCCGGTCAACCCGTTCGCGCCGCCGGAGCTGCGCCGCCGGCTGGCAGCGGGGGGGTATGACGTCGCGCACGTGCATACCGGCGTCGTCAGCCCGTTCGCGGTCGACAGCACACGTGTGGCGCTCGGGCTGGGGCTCCCCACGACGATGACCTGGCACTGCATGCTCGACCGCCTGGCGCCGGCGTTCGCGGCGGCGGGCTACGTCCGGCGGTGGGCCGAGCGGGGGATCGCGATGAACGCCGTCTCCGCGGTGGCCGCAGCGCCGTTGCAGCGGATCGTCGGCGACGCTGACACGGTCACCGTGCTGCCCAACGGCATCGACGTCGCCCAGTGGGCGCCGGCTCCTGACCCGGGGGCCGAGGCGGCACGCGCCGCGGCAGCTGGTCCGGCAGCTGCCCCGGTGCAGGTCGTCTCGGCGATGCGCCTGGCGGCTCGCAAGCGCCCCCTCGCCCTGCTGCGGACGATGCGCCGCGTGCGTGAGGCGCTGCCCGAAGGCGTCGGCCTGCGCCTGCTGGTCCTCGGCGACGGCCCCAGCCGACGCGGGATGGAGCGGTACGTGGCGGCGCACGAGATGGCCGGGTGGGTCTCGATGCCCGGGCGGGTGAGCCGGGCGGAGCTGCGCAGCGCCTACCTGGTCTCGCATGTCTACGTCGCCCCGGCTCGGCTCGAGTCCTTCGGTATTGCCGCCCTGGAGGCCCGGACCGTGGGTGTGCCGGTCGTCGGCAGGGTCGGCAGCGGCGTGGGGGAGTTCATCACCGACGGCGTCAACGGGCTCCTGGCTGCCGACGACGACGAGATGGCGCGTGACATCGGCCGGCTGGTGAGCGATGCCGGTCTCCGCGAGACGATGGCGAGGCTCAACCGGAGTCGGCCACCGGCCCAAACCTGGGACCGCGTGGTGGAGCAGGCGGAGGCGGAGTACGCCCGGGCAGTCGCCGGCGCCCGGGCCGCTGTCGGATGACCCCGGCCGTTTCCGCGAGCGAGCCGCCGGATCCGTTCACCGGGAAGCAGCCCATCGAGCTGGTCGGTGTCGACGCGTCGGGCCGGACCGTCGTGCGCAGCCTGTTGGCCCATGGTGAGGCCCCGGCGGCAGTACTGGCCGCCGCCGGCTTCGCGGTGGTCGCCCTTCGCGGCGCCGCACGAAGACAGGGTCGTGGACACGTGCTCACTTTCACCTTCGAGGTCGTTGCCCCGGGAGGCCCTGCCGCGCGCACGGCGATCGATCCGCAGGCACGTGCGCCGAGGGAACCGCTCTGGGACGACGGCCTCGTGGCCACCCCCGGTGAGATCCCGCGCCGCGTGCAACGGGTCGCTGCACACGCCGTCGTGACCAGTGACCGGGGCATCCTGCTCACCGAGTTCTCGGACCGGACCAACAGCCCCGGTCTGTGGGGCCTGCCCGGCGGCGGCCTGGACCCGGGGGAGTCGCCGGCCGACGCGGTCGTGCGGGAGATCTGGGAGGAGACCGGTCAGCGCGTCACCTCTCCGGCGTTGGCAGATCTGCAGAGCAGCCACTGGATAGGTCGTGCCCCGACGGGGGTCCTGGAAGATTTCCACGCCTTGCGGGTGCTCTATCGGGCGAGCTGTCCGGAGCCGGTGGAGGCGGTGGTTCTCGACGTGGGGGGCACCACCTCGGCTGCCCGGTGGGTCGAGCCGGCAGCGGTGGCGGACCTGCCCCTCACGGACACCTGGCGCGCCGCCCTGCTGGGCCTGCTGCACTAGCTGCTGGTCCTGCTGCATGAGTAGCGGGCTCAGCAGTCTCGAGGAGATTCCAGCCGGCGAGCGGTGTTGCACTCAGCGCCGACGGACCAGGCCGGTGAGGCCGGCCACCAGGAACACCGCTCCCGCTACCACGATCGCGGCGGGACCGATCGAGGACCAATGGATGATCGCACCGGTGTTCTGAACGACGATCTCCATGGCGGCGATCGCCATACACAGCAGTCCCAGGACAATGGCAACGGCATTCGGTCCGGTGGGCCGGCGGGGGACCTCCATCGCGGCTGCTGCCCTGGCGGGCCGAGAACTCGGGCCCGCAGGGTAGGGGCCGTATGCCGACCACGCGGGCGCCGGAGAGTCCTGAATCGGGGGCTGCGGCTGTGGCTCTGGCTCTGGCTCTCGCGACCGGGGTGAGGCAAGGGTCGGCTGTGCCTCGAACCACACCGTGGAGGTGTCGCCGGTGGCGATGGGCACCGTGGCCGTCGCCTCGGTCGAGCCCAGCGGGTCCTCGTCGGACAGGTGTGCCGTGCTGGGTTCGGGTTCGACGTGGCTCATCAGGACTCCTTCGTGACGATGAGCTGACCGACCAGGACCTCGGCGTCGACGACGAGCTGCGGTGTCCCGCTGCCGACGGTCACGGCCCGCGAGACGTCCGACCCGCCGTACAGGTCCGGTCCGCCTCCCCGGCCCCAGTCGCCGGGGGGAGCGACGTCGCCGGGTGCGGTGATCCGTCCCAGCTGCACGTGCCCGTCGACGCGGACGGTGACATCGGCGGGGACCACGATGCGGAGGTCGCCGGCGCCGATCGACACCGGTTGGGTCGGCGCAGGGCCGGTTATGCGGGGGTGGATGCCGGTCAGGTCGAGCCGGCCCTGTCCCGCGAGCAGACGGTACGTCGTGCCGCTCCCGGCGACGCTCGGGCGCCATACCGCGTCCCCGACCCGGCCGCCGAAACGGTCGAGGCTGCCGACCGCGCCGGCCGACAGCGTGGTCACCGCCAGTACCGCTGCGAGCAGGCCGACCAGGCCGGTGCGCCATCCGGCGACGCCGAGCCCCGTGACCAGCATCCCGATCAGGGCCAATGCCACGGCCAGGGCGATGACGTGGTGGTCGCCGGTGAAGAAGCGGGTGTCGCTGAACCACAGCGTGACGCCGTAGGCGAGCAGCGCAGCCCCGATCGCGACGAGGGCCATGAGCAGGCCGCCGGAACGGCGCGGGAGCGACCTCGGCGATACGGCGGCGAAGCGGGGAGCGGAGGCGCCTGGCGACCAGGCGAGCGGCTGCGTCGCCTGGTCGGGCTGAGTAGCGCTCGGCTGCGTCCCTGTGTGCGGTGTCGCTGGGTGCGGTGTCGCTGGGTGTCCTGTGACGGTGTGCGGTGTGCCGGAGGTGGGCTGCCTGCCGCGCCTGCGCCGGGGGAGACCGCCGCCCGAGCGGCGCAGCGCCCACCACACGAAGACGGCGAGCACGAGGAGCCCGCCCGGAAAGCCTCGGTGGCCATGGCTGCCGAACCACCACGGGAACCCGCTGAAGACGGCGACGGCGGTCACCACGAGGAGCACCACCGAGCCGGGATCGCCATGCCGCACGGCGTCCTCGGCTGCGCTCACCCCGGTGCGGTCCGGCAGGACGGACCAGGCCAGCAGGTATGCCGGGACCCCCACACCGGCGAGCAGGCCCAACAGGATGAATGCCGCGCGCACGACGACCGGGTCGACCCCGAACCGGTCGGCAACCCCCGCGCACACGCCGCCGAGCCACCGATCACCCCTGGACCGCCGGCGCACCCCCCAGCCGCGGATGCCATCGAAGATCCTGTCGAGCCCGTCGTGCGGTGCTCGCTGCATCTGTTCGCCCATGCCGTCGATCCTGACCGGCGGGGCGCGCCGCCGCCATGAGGGCCGACCCTGAGCCGACCCTGAGCGCACCCCGAACGCTGCACCGATCCACCCCTGAGCTACCCCTGATGTATCCCGTGATCCGGCGCCAGCCCTCCCGATCGGTCGCTGGGTGGGTCAGGATGGGACGCGTGCAGCCCTTCCCGCAGCCTGACCTGGCACCTGAGGCGGTGCCCCAGGTGCGGCTGCGCCGACCCCGGAGCCGTCGTGTCGTCGGCGGGGTATGCGCGGGCCTGGCCGAACACCTCAACCTGCCGCTTCCTCTGGTACGCGCGGGGTTCGTCGTGACCGCGGCGATGAGCGGGGCGGGGGTCATCGCCTACCTGTTCCTGTGGGCACTGACCCCGCAGGATCTGACCGGCGCTTCCCCACCGTCCCGGCCGATCGGCACACGCGGGCAGCGGAACGGCGGGGACCCAGAGGTGACGGCCGAAACCGTGCGCAACGTGGGGGTCGGCGCCGTGCTCGTGGTGGCCGGCGCGGGCCTGATGGCCCGGCGATACGGTGTGAACCTGCAACTCGGCCTGCTCCTGCCGTTGCTGGCCATCGGGCTCGGTGCGGTGCTCGCGTGGTCGCAGCTGGACGACACCCAACGCGGCCTCTGGCTCACCTCCAGCGGCTCCATCCGCCGTCCGGGGGTGCTCCGGCTGCTGCTCGGGATGGTGCTCGCGAGCGGTGGGCTGATCGCTCTCGCCACCCAGGGTCGTGGGGTGGCGGCTCTGTGGAGTGTCGCTATCGCCGCGGTCGCCGTGCTCGGCGGGGTGGGCCTGATCGCGGCACCGTGGGCGGTCCGCCTGTGGAACGACCTGCGCGACGAGCAGGCCCAGCGGGTGCGGGAGACCGAGCGCGCGGACATCGCCGCGCACCTGCACGACTCGGTCCTGCAGACCCTTGCGTTGATCCAGCGCAAGGCCGGCGACCCCACCGAGGTGGCGCGGCTCGCGCGGGCCCAGGAACGTGAGCTACGCGGCTGGTTGTATGCCGCCCCGCCGGGCGCGCAGTCGACTCTCGGGTCCGCGGTGACCGCCTCCGCCCACGAGGTCGAAGACCTGCAGGGCGTGCCGATCGAGCTCGTCGTCACCGGCGACCGGCCCCTGGACGAGCCCGGCGCTGCCCTGGCGCGGGCACTGCGGGAGGCGTTGCTGAACGCCAGCCGCCACGGCGCGCCACCGGTGTCGGCCTACGTGGAGATCGGCTCCGGCGACGCCGGCGTCGAGGCCTTCGTCCGCGACCACGGCGCCGGCTTCGACCAGGGCGCCATACCGGCTGACCGGCTCGGTGTGCGCGAGTCGATCGTCGGCCGGATGCAGCGGCATGGCGGCACCGCGCGGCTGCGCCGGCTGGAGGACGGCACGGAGGTGGCGATGACGCTGCCCGGAGTGGCTTCCACTCGCGACGAGCACGCCGGCTCGGGCGGCTCTGGTGGCGCCGGCGAAGGTGGCTCGCCGGCTGGCTCGGGTGCGATCCACGCGCCGGCTGACTCCGCGGCCGCCGAGCGGCAGCCGCAGCGATGACGTCCATCCGGGTGGTGCTGGTCGACGACCACCGGATGTTCCGCTCCGGGGTCAAGGCGGAGCTGGACCCGGCTCTGGATGTCGTGGGCGAGGCTGCCGACGTCGACGGCGCGGTCTCGATCATCCGCGCGACGAACCCGGACGTGGTGCTGCTCGACGTGCACCTGCCCGGCGGCAACGGCGGCGGAGGGCGCGACGTGCTCACCGGCTGCCGCGGTGTGCTGAGCGGGTCGGGCACGCCCACCCGGTTCCTGGCCTTGTCGGTCTCGGACGCCGCCGAGGACGTCATCGCAGTGATCCGGGCGGGCGCCCGAGGCTATGTCACCAAGACCATCTCCGGCGCGGACCTGACGACGGCGATCCGGCGGATCGCCGACGGCGACGCGGTCTTCAGCCCCCGGCTTGCCGGCTTCGTGCTCGACGCCTTCGGAGCCGCGGCCGGTGAGCTGGCCGAGGTCGACGAGGAACTCGACCGGCTCAGCGCCCGTGAGCGGGAGGTGATGCGGCTGATCGCCCGCGGCTACCAGTACAAGGAGGTGGCCAGGGAGCTGTTCATCTCCGTCAAGACTGTCGAAACCCACGTGTCGTCCGTGCTGCGCAAGCTGCAGCTCTCCTCGCGGCACGAGCTGACGGCGTGGGCGGCCGGCCGCCGCATCGTCTGAGTCCGATGGGTGCCGGCGCTAGGACGGCATCCGGGCGAGGAAGTTGTCCTGCTGCGGGATCGGCTCTCCCATGCCGAGCAGCCGGATGGACGCGTAGTTGGCGTTGAAGTGGACGTACGTCCGGTCCTTGGCCACCGCGACCTCGAAGTAGTCGCCGATGAAGAAGCTGGAGAGCAGTGGGTCCGCCTCGGACTCGTTGGAGAACGGGGTCACTCGGGTCCGGCTCTTCACGCTGACGCCACGGCTGTCGATGGTGAGCAGTTCGACGTCCTGGCGGTTGTGGAACACCCGATCGAAGCGGTTGGTGTAGTAGGACAGAGCCACCGCGGCGTCGTTGGGGTCCTTGCTGATGGTCGGGAAGTAGTTCTCGTCGCCTGCCGAGACGACCTGCGGCCCGCTCCAGCTCCGACCGAGGTCGTCGGAGTAGGTCAGCTTCACCTGGGCGTCCTCGCAGATGTTGTCCAGCAGGCGGATCCGGCAGGCGTCCCACGTGACGAAGACCCGTGGCTTGCCGTTGACGATCTTGACGGTGTTCTTCGGGTAGGTCGCGATCCGGAACGTGTTCGCGTGCAGGACCCCGCCGAACGGGATCGCCCTGGTCTCGCGGTAAACGGTGCGGGCGGGACCGAAGCTCGTGCTTCCCGGCTCGGCGACCCGGAGCTTGTGGATGAACGTCTGCGGCGTGCCCTCGAGTTCGCCGGTGATCTGCGACCACGTGATGTAGGTGCGGCCGGTTGCGTCGATCGTGACGTCACTGAACTGGACGTCCGCGTCGCTGCCGCTGATCAGGATCGGCTTGGTGCACGTGCTGAGGTCCTCGGTGCACCGGACCGCCTTGATCGAGCCGCCGTTGAAGCCCACCGGACCGCTGAGGTCGAAGTCGCTGTAGGTGACCCAAACCACCCGGCCGGCGGCGCCACTGCGGCCGACCGCCATCCACTCCTTGTCGAGGAAGTGGTTCTTCTGGTTGGTCTGAGCGACCGCGCGCCGGACCGGCCAGCACGACGGGTCGTCACCACCGGAGCAGGCCGCCAGCCGCTGCGGAGTGGTGCGGTAGACACCGACACCGCTCGGCTTGCCCGAGTGGAAGGGGTCGTAGTTGAGGCTGCCGGCGTACAGGTGCGTGCAGTCCGGGGTCGCGACGTTGACCGGGTCCCCGCCTGAGGGGACCTGCGCGCCGAAGACGCCGACGGTGGGCAGGAGCCCCTCATTGGCCAGGCTCTTGCCGCCGTCGGTGGACAGGTGCCAGCCGGTGAAGTTGCCCTTGGGGTTGAGCAGCCCGCGGTAGTCGTTGGTCCCACCGAGGACGACGTCGGGACGGTCCCAGCAGGTGCTGACCGATTCTTCGTTCTGAGGCAGGCCGACGGAGTCGCTGTTGAAGCGCAGGAGTCCGGAAACGGCCGGGCTTGCCGTCGATCCCGTGCTCGGTGCCGACTTCGCCTGCGCGATCGCCTTGGCCGCCGCCTCGTACCGCGGACGAACCTCGTCGGGAGCGTCCTCCGGGTGCATCAGGTATTGCCGTGCCGCCACGCTGTTCGACAGGTGCTGTGAGGCCTTGACCGTCGTCGAGGCGGGGCTCGCTTGGCCGCTGCCGCTGGACAGGGACATCAAGGGGACGAGCAGCAGGACCGGAGTGGTCCACTTGACCGCGCGAAGGGTGCTGGTACGCATAGGGACCTCCAGTGTCGGATGAGCAAAGCTCCCCGCGTCCGGTCCTCGGCCCGAAGGTCAAGTGAGGGTAAGGACGAGCTACGAATCGGTTCACTGTAGGGGAAGGTCACCGTATTGGCTATGGGTCCAGCGACGTCGGCGGCGCCCGGAGTGCAGCTCCTCGCGGGGTCAGCCGAGGTCGACGACCCGGAACGCCTCCGCGAGGCGGCCGGCCGGCATACCCAGGCCTGCGGCGGTCGTCCCGGCCACTGGCGCAGCATGATCTCGAGCTCCTCGCCCATCCGGGCGGTCTGCGAGGCATGCGCGTGCAGGGCGGCGACCTTGCGGTCGAACTGGTCGGTGATGTCGACGCCATGGTCCATCTGCGGGTGTGCGCCGATCCACAGCTCACCCACGTGCCACGGCTCCAGCCCCTCGTCGAGCAGCTCGGGCCAGGCGAAGCGGTTCTCCGACGCCGGGTAGATCGCCCGCACCGTGGCTTCCCCGGCGGCCAGGTGGTCCGGGTGCGAGGCGCCGAGGCGTTCGTACCAGCGCTCCGGTGAGGAGGCCAGCACCCGTTGCGGCCGGACGTCACGCAGGACCCTGACGATGTCGCGCTGAAGGCCCCAGCTGGGCTCGAGCCACCCGTCGCGGTAGCCGTCGAGGAAGCGCACGTCCGTGACCCCGAGCTCGGCCGACGCCGCCCGCTGCTCGCGCTCGCGGATGGCGGGCATCTGGTCGCGCTCGGTGTCGTCGAAGCCGCCCTGCTCGCCCCGGGTGCACAGCAACAGCGTGACCTCGATACCTGCGTCCACCCAGCCGGCGGTCGTTCCCGCGGAACCGAAGTCCGCGTCGTCGGGATGAGCCATCACGATCAGCGCGCGCTCGATCGAGGAGTCCGGCTTGGCGCTCACGCGCCGCTCCCGAGGGAAGCCAATGCCCGCCCGTCCAGGCGGTAGTCGATCCACTCGTCCATCGCAGTGGCACCGACGGCGTCGTAAAAGGCGATCGAGGGCTCGTTCCACCGCAGCACCCACCACTCGAGCCGCCGGTAGTCCCGCTCGACGCAGAGCTCGGCCAGCGTGCGCAGCAGCGCCTTGCCCAGCCCCGATCCTCGCTGCTCCGGTACGACGTACAGGTCCTCGAGGTGGATCCCGTTGCGGCCCTCCCAGGTCGAGAAGGTGAGGAACCACAGCGCCATACCGACGACCTGGCCGTCGACCTCGGCAACGTGCGCGTATGCCGTCGGCGCGCCCTCCCGGGGAAACAGGATGCCGGCGTAGCCCTCCGGCGTACCCTTGACGGCGTCGGGTTCGCGTTCGTACGTGGCCAACTCACGAACGAGGGCCAGGATCTGGGGTACGTCGTCCGGTCGCGCCGGGCGCACGGGGCCGGGCCCCGGTCGGCCGGTGCTCTGCGAAATCGTCACCTCCGGAGCGTATGTCGTCCGCCGGCCCTGCCCCGGGGTCCCCGCCCTCTGTTGCACGGCATCGTCGGCGCCGCCGGGCGACGACAATGGGCGGCGTGGCAGCACGGGCTCGGGCGCAGCTCAGCGAGGGCGACATCGGCTGCTGGGTGATCAAGACCGCCATCGCCCCGGACAGCATCGTCGCGGGCTGGGCATCCGGGGCCCGGCGCCAGGTCTCCCGGTGCCTGCGTCCCTCGTACCGGCTCGGTCTCATGGCGCCCGGGCAGCGGGCGCTGTTGTGGCTGAGCGGCAGTGACCAGCCGGGCGTCCATGCCATCGGCATCCTCGCCGGCACTGTTGCCGACGGAACTCCGGACCCCGCCGCACTTCCCGAGACCCTCGGCGCCAGCCCTACCGTCGAGGTGTCGCTGTGGCTGCTGCCGTCTCCCGTGCCGCGGGAGGAGCTGCTGTCCGTGCCGGCGATGGCGACCGCGGAGGTGCTGCGGATGCCGGCCGGCAGCAACCCGTCGTACCTTTCACCGGCTCAGTTCGACGCGCTGCTGGGTCATCTCGACGACGCGGACGCCGAGACGCTGCGGGAGGCGGGATGGCGGTGAGCGCAGGCGTGCCCGTCCTGCGCGGTTTGCTGCTCGCGTGCCACCCGGGTCCCACCCTGGCGGTGACCACCCTCGCCGGGCTGCTCGCCCTGGCCGCCGGCGGGCCGGCCGGGCTGACCGCCCATGTGGTCCTGGTGGTCCTCGTCGGCCAGCTGTCCATCGGCTGGTCCAACGACTGGATCGACGCCGGCCGCGACGCCGCGGTCGGCCGGACGGACAAGCCGCTGGCGACCCACACCGTCTCGGCTGCCGCGGTGCGAGCTGCGGCCTGGACGGCGCTGATCCTGTCCGTCCCGCTGTCGCTGTCCCTCGGCGTGCGCAGCGGCGTCGCGCACCTTGTCGTCATTGCCGGGGGATGGGCATACAACGCGGGGCTGAAGGCGACGGGGTGGTCGTGGCTCCCCTACGCCGTCAGTTTCGCAGCCCTTCCGGCGGTGGCGGTGCAGGCGCTGCCCGGCAGCCCGCGGCCGGCCGCGTGGCTGCTCGCGAGCGGCGCGTTGCTCGGAGTCGGGGCTCACCTCACCAACGCCCTGCCGGACCTCGAGCAGGACCGGGCGACGGGCGTCGTCGGACTGCCGCACCGGCTCGGGCGCCGCGTCACCGGTGTGGTGGCACCGTTGCTGCTCGTCGCCGCGTCCGCTCTGGTGGTCGTGGCGCCGCCGGGCCCGCCGACCCCGGCGGGCTGGGCCGGGCTCGGCGTCGGCCTCGCGGTGCTCGCCGCGGCTGCCGTCGCCTCGACAACGCGGCCGGCGAGCCGTATGCCGTTCGCCGCCTCGGTCGTCGTCGCGCTCGTCGACGTGGTGCTGCTCGTCGTGACGGGGTCGGCGCTCGTGGTGTGAGGCCGGCGTGTCAAGGTGGGCTGGGTTCGGCGACACCAACGAGTCCGCTGCCCGCCGAGCGCTAGACGTCACTGTTCGAAGCCGATGTCCTGAGATCGAGAGGTGCCGTCATGACCGGTACGAGCAAGCCGGATCCGAGCCGCCCCAGCCCCAGCCCCGCGGAGCAGGCGATCAGGATGAGCCCCGAGCAGGAGCAGGCGGCGATGGCGGACGCGGGCGAGGGAGTCGAGCCGGCCGACGAGGGGATCGGCGTCCTCACCGACGGCGACGAGCACACCGTCAACTGACTCGACCTGCGTGCATACCGCGTCCATACCGCGTCCCAGACCTCGTCCACACCTGCCTGCGCCACCCCGTCGGATCCAGAGCCGGACCCTAGACTGGTGTTCGACATGAGCACTCTCTTCGACGGTCTTGCGCTGCCCCTGTCCGGAGAGCCGACCGCCGCGGGCTCCGCCGCTTCGGAGGTCGACGCCCGAGGGGTGCCGACCTGGGCCGCTGCGGCGGCGCGGTCCCCACAGGGTCGGGCCGGCCAGAGCCCCACCCGCGACCCCGAGCAGTTGCTGGCGGGCCTGAACCCGCAACAGCGGGAAGCCGTGGTGCACGTGGGTGCCCCACTGCTCATCGTCGCCGGCGCCGGGTCGGGCAAGACCCGGGTGCTCACCCACCGGATCGCCTACCTGCTTGCTGCCCGAGACGTGCAGCCGGGGGAGATCCTGGCCATCACGTTCACCAACAAGGCAGCGGCCGAGATGCGCGAGCGCGTCGCCGCCCTGGTCGGCGGCCGGGCCAAGGCCATCTGGGTCTCGACCTTCCACTCTGCCTGTGTGCGGATCCTGCGCCGCGAGGCGACGCACGTCGGGCTCAAGGCCAGCTTCTCCATCTACGACGCCGCGGACAGTCAACGGCTCATGTCGATGGTGCTTCGCGACCTCGACTTCGACCCCAAGCGCTATCCGCCGCGCTCCTTCTCCGCGCAGGTCAGCAACCTCAAGAACGAACTCGTCGACGAGGAGACCTACGCAGCCGGGCTCGACGAGAGCCGGCATCACGAGCGGGTGCTCGCCGAGGCATACCGGCACTACCAGCGCCGGCTGCGGCAGGCCAACGCCCTGGATTTCGACGACCTGATCATGACGACCGTCCATGTGCTGCAGGCGTTCCCGGACGTGGCCGAGCACTACCGCCGGCGGTTCCGGCACATCTTGGTGGACGAGTACCAGGACACCAACCACGCGCAGTACCAGTTGGTCAAGGAGCTGGTCGGCCCCGTGGGTGGCCCAACCGGCGGGACGCCGCCGGGCGAGCTGGCCGTCGTGGGCGATGCCGACCAGTCGATCTACGCCTTCCGCGGCGCGTCGATCCGCAACATCGTGGAGTTCGAGCACGACTACCCCGACGCGAGGACGATCCTGCTCGAGCAGAACTACCGCTCCACCCAGACGATCTTGCGAGCCGCCAACGGGGTCATCGCCAAGAACCCCGACCGCCGCCCGAAGAACTTGTGGTCCGACCAGGGCGACGGCGCGAAGATCGTGGGCTACGTCGCCGACTCCGAACACGACGAGGCCGCTTTCGTCGCCCGCCAGATCGACGCCCTCGCCGACGAGCACGGGGTCCGGCCGAGGGACGTCGCCGTCTTCTACCGCACCAACGCCCAGTCGCGAGCGGTCGAGGAGGTCTTCGTCCGGGTCGGCCTGCCCTACAAGGTCGTCGGCGGCACCCGCTTCTACGAGCGCCGCGAGGTCAAGGACGCGCTCGCCTACCTCCGCGTGCTCGCCAATCCGGCCGACACGGTCAACCTGCGCCGGATCCTCAACGTCCCCAAGCGCGGCATCGGAGACCGGGCCGAGGCCTGTATCGCGCAGCTCGCCGAGCGCGAGCGCATCCCGTTCGTCGCCGCCCTCGGCCGGCCGCAGGACGCACCCGGTATTGCGACCCGTTCGGTCACGTCGATCCGCGCCTTCACCTCCCTGCTGGAGGCGCTGCAGACGCTCCTGGAAGCGGGTACCGGCGTGGGTGACCTGCTGGAGGCGGTCCTCGAGCAGACTGGATACATCGCGGAGTTGCGGGCCAGCCAGGACCCGCAGGACGAGACCCGGATCGAGAACCTGGCCGAGCTCGTCGCTGTCGGCCGCGAGTTCGACGACACGTCGCCGGACGGGACGCTGACCGACTTCCTCGAGCAGGTCTCGCTCGTGGCCGACGCCGACGACATCCCCGACAACCTCGACGCGGAGCAGGCAGAGGCGGCCGCCCAGGCCGGTGTCGTCACGCTGATGACACTCCACACGGCCAAGGGCCTGGAGTTCCCCGTCGTGTTCCTGACCGGGATGGAGGACGGCACGTTCCCGCACATGCGCGCGCTGGCCGATCCGAAGGAGCTCGAGGAGGAGCGGCGGCTCGCCTACGTGGGCATCACCCGGGCCCGTGAGCGGCTGCACCTGTCCCGCGCGGTCGTCCGCTCCGCCTGGGGCGCGCCGCAGTACCACCCGGCTTCGCGGTTCCTGGAGGAGATTCCCGAGGATCTCGTGGACTGGCAGCGGAGCGAGTCCACCGGCACGAGGCCGTCGTCCACCCCGGCGGTTGCCCATCTCGCCGGCCGGCCCGGCGTGCGCTCCCCGGGCAATCGCACCGTCGTCGCCCTGAAGAGCGGCGACCGGGTGTCGCACGACTCGTTCGGGCTCGGGTCCGTCATCCGGGTGGAGGGGGACGGCGAGCGTGCGATGGCGCACGTCGACTTCGGCGGCGATACCGGCGTCAAGCGGCTGCTGTTGCGCTACGCGCCGCTGGAGAAGCTCTGACCTGGACGCCAACCGCTCGGCTGGCTCGGCTGGCTCGGGCTGGCTCGGGGCTGGTGTGCGGGAACTTCGCGCAGACAGAGGCTCTTCGGGTAGCGCCGCTCCTGCTCCAGGTGACACCCAAGTGCCCGAAGTTGCCCGGTGCCCGGTGCCCGGTGCCCGGCGGGCCACGGGCGGCTTGAGCGGACGTGAGCCCGCCGGCCGGAAGGCGGCTTTGGCTAGGATGCTCACATGGTGGACACCGGGCAGGCCCAGCAGGCCAGGATCCGGGTGGTCATGGCCAAGCCGGGGCTCGACGGACACGATCGGGGCGCCAAGGTCGTCGCCCGGGCCCTGCGCGATGCCGGTATGGAGGTGGTGTACACCGGCCTGCACCAGACGCCGGAGCAGATCGTCGAGGCCGCCATCCAGGAGGACGCCGACTTCATCGGGTTGTCGGTCCTGTCCGGCGCCCACATGACCCTGTTCGCCAAGGTGGTCGAGCTGCTGTGGGCACGCGACGCGCAAGACATCGTGGTGTTCGGTGGAGGCATCATCCCCGACGCCGATATCCCCGAGCTGACCCGGCTCGGCGTCGCCAAGATCTTCACCCCCGGGGCGAGGACCGGCGACATTGTCGCTTGGGTGCGCGAGCACGCACCGCAACGCTGAGCCCGCGACGCTGAGCTCATCGGCGCCCTTCCCACTGCTCAAGTCCCAAAGACACACCTTTCGAGACCGTCGAAAGGTGTGTCTTTGGGACATGAGCAGCAGCGGTTAGGCTCCGACGCGGCAACGGCACGACAGCGGACGGCGCTGTGGAGACGACGCGACGACGGGGTGGATCTGCGGTGGACTTGTTCGAGTACCAAGCGCGCGACATGTTCGAGGCGTACGGCGTGCCGGTCCTCGGCGGCGCGGTCGCCTCCACCCCGCAGGAGGCAGGCGCCGTAGCCGAGCGTCTCGGCGGGGGGACGGTCGTCGTCAAGGCCCAGGTCAAGACCGGGGGCCGCGGCAAGGCGGGCGGCGTACGGCTGGCCCGGTCCGCCGCCGAGGCCGAGGAGGTGGCCGAGGCCATCCTGGGTATGGACATCAAGGGCCACACCGTCCACCAGGTAATGGTGGCGCAGGGCGCGTCCATCGCGCAGGAGTACTACTTCTCGGTGCTGCTCGACCGCGCCAACCGCACCTACCTGGCGATGGCCAGTAAAGAGGGCGGTATGGAGATCGAGCAGCTCGCCGTCGAGCGACCGGAAGCGCTGGCCCGAGTCGCGGTCGACCCGCTGGTGGGCATCGATGCGGCCAAGGCAGCCGAGATCGTGTCGGCCGCCGGGTTCGACCAGGACGTGGCCGACGACATCGCCGCAGCAATCCAGTTGCTCTGGGACGTCTACGCCGGCGAGGACGCCACGTTGGTCGAGGTCAACCCGCTCGTCAAGACGACTACCGGAGCCATCGTCGCGCTCGACGGCAAGGTGACGCTGGACGAGAACGCGGGCTTCCGGCATACCGAGCACGAGGGTCTGGAGGATGCTGCGTCCGCGGACCCGCTGGAGGCAAAGGCCAAGGCCAAGGGGCTCAATTACGTCAAGCTGGACGGCTCGGTCGGGATCATCGGCAACGGCGCGGGTCTGGTGATGTCGACGCTCGACGTCGTCGCGTACGCCGGGGAAGACCTGCCGGGGAGCCCCAAACCGGCCAACTTCCTCGATATCGGCGGGGGCGCCTCGGCCGAGGTCATGGCCGACGGCCTCGAGATCATCCTCGGCGACGAGCAGGTGAAGTCCGTCTTCGTCAACGTCTTCGGCGGCATCACCTCCTGCGACGCGGTGGCCAACGGGATCGTGTCCGCCCTGCAGATCCTGGGCGATCACGCGACCAAGCCCCTCGTGGTGCGCCTCGATGGCAACAACGTCGAGGAGGGCCACCGCATTCTCACCGAGGCGGCTCACCCCCTGGTCTCGGTCGAGGACACCATGGACGGAGCCGCGCGCAAGGCCGCCGAGCTCGCCGCCGCGAACTGAAGGACGGACATACCGCAGATGGCAATCTTCTTGAACGCGAGCTCGAGAGTGATCGTGCAGGGCATGACCGGCAGCGAGGGCCGCAAGCACACCCAGCGGATGCTCTCCTCGGGCACCGCCATCGTCGGTGGTGTGACTCCCGGCAAGGGCGGCCAGAGCGTCGCGTTCGACGGCGATACGCAGGTCCCGGTGTTCGAGTCTGTAGGCGAGGCGATGGCGGCCACAGGGGCTAACGTCACCGTGGTCTTCGTGCCAGCGCGGTTCACCAAAGGCGCGGTCATGGAGGCGATCGACGCCGGCGTCCCGCTCGCCGTGGTGATCACCGAGGGCGTGCCGGTCAAGGACACGGCGGAGTTCTACACGTACGCCGCCCAGCGCGGCGCCACCAGGCTGATCGGCCCCAACTGTCCGGGGCTGATCAGCCCCGGCAAGAGCAACGCGGGCATCATCCCGGCAACCATCTCCGGCCCCGGGCGGATCGGGCTGGTGTCGAAGTCCGGCACGCTCACCTACCAGATGATGTACGAGCTGCGGGATTTCGGTTTCTCCACCGCGATCGGAATCGGCGGCGACCCGGTCATCGGCACGACGCACATCGACGCGCTCGAGGCATTCGAGGCCGATCCCGGCACCGACGCCGTCGTGATGATCGGCGAGATCGGCGGCGACGCTGAGGAGCGAGCTGCGGCGTACATCCAGGAGCACGTGACCAAGCCGGTCGTGGGTTACGTCGCCGGTTTCACCGCTCCCGAGGGCAAGACCATGGGCCATGCCGGAGCGATCGTGTCCGGCTCCTCAGGCACCGCAGCGGCGAAGAAGGACGCGTTGGAGGCCGCCGGCGTGCGAGTGGGCCGGACACCGTCGGAGACGGCCGAGCTGATGCGACAGGTCATGTCGAAGCTCGCCGCGCGGGCCTGATCAGAGGTCTTCGCGCCGTTGGTGGTGCGCAGCCGAGGAGCTCCTCGTCCTCTGCCTCCGGCCCGGCGGGGCTGCCACCCGCATTCGGGTCCACCCGCGCGCAGATGGGGCAGACCGGGTTCGGATCCTCGCTGGGCCAGGTTGCGCCGCACCGCGGGCAGATGACGTTCACCGGCGACACGGTATCCGCGGTATCCGCGCCCCCCGGCGCGCGGCCGTCGATCCGTGCGCAGCGGCGAGCATCTGTCACCGTGCGTCCACCGTGACCGGATGCCTCCGGTCGCCGGCGCGGATGGCATCGACCAGCGTTTCGTCGGGCCCGACGTAGGCGCCGTCCCAGACGACCGAGCGGGTGACCGAGCCGAGCACGACGGCGCCCGCTCCGACGACGCTGAGGCCGCCCGAGGCGTCGAGGTTCGCGGCGAGGTAGTCGGCAGGGGTGCCGCAGTCGAGCGCCGGTGCCCCGGCGTCAACGACGTCGAGCCGGCCCTCTCGCTCGGCATCCCGCCAGATCACCTCGTACAGGCCCGAGGGTCGCGGTTCCAGCGTCCGGACAGCCGTCCACGGCAGCAGCGCGGCCCCGACGTAGCGTCGGCGGCCGAAGTCCGAAGGCCGGCCGGCGTCGGTCACCATCAGTCGCGGCCGTTCACCGTCCCAGTCCCGCAGCAACGGCTCCAGACCACCGGGGAGCCATGCGTCCGCATTGGTCAGCAGGACGTCCCGGCCGGCCACCCACTCGCGCAGCAGACCCAGGCCCCCCGCTGTGCCGAGGGGCTCCGGTTGTTCGACCGACAGGTGAGCCCGGCCGCCCACATGGCCGACAACCGCCGCCGCGTGGGCGTGCGCGTTGACCGCACAGCATGCTGGACCCGAGCCGGTATAAGGCTGGAGCCGGCGCAGCGCGTGATCCACCAGAGCCACGCCGCCGACCGGGCACAGCGCCTTGGGCCGCATGTCGGTCAGGGGTCGCAGCCGGGTGCCGAATCCGGCTGCGAGTACGACGCCGGCCAGGCCCGCGGGACTCACCTACCTCCAGCTGCGCTGACGGCGCCGCAGGCGCCGCGGCCATGGTCTCACCCGGCGGGCCGGGCGCCGAAGAGCAGGTGTCCGGCAGCGTGGCCGAGAGTCAGGCGGTGTCGGACATCTCGCGTGCGCCGGTGCGTCGCTCCGCGGCGTCCTCGGACCAGTCGTCGGAAGGGCCGAACGGGTGAGTCTGGACGAAGGCCCGAGTGTCGTCGTACATGCGCTCGATGAACACCTCGAGTTGGCTCAACTCCACCCTCCACTGGCCACGGCCGCCGATCTTGATCGCCGGCAACTCACCGGACCTGACCAGGGCGTAGGTCTGGCTGGCGGAGATGTCCAGGATCTCGGCGACGTCGGGAAGCTGGAGGAAGCGGGACTGCGGCATGCGGCGTACCTCACGATCGGGTGACGTCGGGCGGGGAGAGAACCGTGAACGATTCTCGGCCGGAGAACCTGATTAAGATGCTTGTTAGCCTCAGTTTCACCGTGATTGGCCACATTACAATGGATTGGCGCTGAGCATCACTCGAACACACCGACACTCTCCGGCTTCGAACACACCCAGCCATTCGCGGCTCCGACCACACCACCACCCCGCGGCTGCGAGCGCCGGTGCTCGCCTGCCCAGGCTGGGTATCCCCCGGCAAAAGCGGCCCGCACGGCGTGGCGTACCCGGGGCCCAGCCGATCGCCACGGACCATGAGCACGCTATGACTTTGCTGGAACGTATCGTCACGTCCGAGCACCGCACCACCGATCTGGGGCGGGTGCTCGCTCCGTGGTCCCTGCGGCTGCGCGGCGCCGCCGCAGGCGCCTTTGCGGTCGGGGCCACCCTCGTCGCGCTCTGCCTTCCCGTCCTGCTGGCCTGGGTGGCCAGTCCCGACAACACCGTGGGGTGGGGCAGCGCCCTGGGCGTCGCTGCCAGCGCCTGGCTCCTGGGTCTTGGTGTCGACCTGCACGCCGCCGGGACCACGGTCTCGCTGACCCCCCTGCTGATCACCGCGGTCGAGGTGGCCGGCGCCGTGCTCTGCGCCCGGCATGCGCTCAGCCGGCTTCCCGCCGGCGACGGCACAGACCGGCTCTCGACGGGCCGGTTGCGCCGCGCGGTGTGCGACTGCGCTGCCGGGTTCGTCGGCTCCTATGCCCTCCTGGGCCTGCTCGTCTCCCTGGCCACGCGCCCGGCGGGTGTTCGCGTCTCGTCCGTGGCGGCGTTCCTCTTCGCCGCCGGCTGGGCCGCGCTCGGATTCGGGTATGCAGCGGGCCGGGCGCAGGGTCCGGGACTCTTCCCAGCCGGACCGACCTCGCGATGGGGCACGGTCGCGGCATACGTCCGCCGTGCGGTCGGTCCTGCAGGGTGGGGTATTGCCGCACTTCTCGCCATCGGTGCCCTGATCGTTCTGGGGTCGGTGCTGGCGAACTTCCGGACCGTGAGCGCGCTCAGCTCGTCGCTGGGCGGAGGACCCGCCGGGCAGCTCGTGCTCGGGATCGTGCAGCTGACGGTGCTGCCCGACCTGGCCTTGTGGGCGCTGTCGTGGATGGCCGGGCCGGGGTTCTCGCTGGCCCAGGGCCTGTCGGTGACCTGGTCCGGAGCGCACCCCGGGACGCTCCCGGTGATACCCGTGCTGGGCGCGCTCCCGGCTCCTGGCCCGTTCCCACGCTGGGTTGCCGCAGCGGCCCTGGCTCCGGCCTGCGCGGGCGTGTTCCTGGCCTGGCGTGCGGGACGGTCGATGTCGGCGTTGACCTCCTGGCGGTTCCGGGCGCAGGTCACTGCGTCCGCCTGTGTCCTCTGCAGCGCCGCCCTGACCCTCCTGGCGTGGATGTCCACCGGCTCGCTCGGCGCCGGTGGGCTCGCCTCGGCCGGCCCGCCCGCGGTGCTGACCGGAGCAGCCCTGCTCGGCGAGATTGCTCTCGGCGCAGCCGTGGGCTGCCTCGCGGTCGGCTGGCGCGCTCGGCGCGGGCTCGGCGCCTCGGGCTCTGCCTAGCGGGCGGGACCGGCGTGGGTCGCTCGGCGGGGCGCTACCCGGACGCGCGCCCGAGCAGCGGCTCGATGCTGCCCCGGAGCACCTTCTGGCAGTCGGCGGCTGCCGCGCCGGTGTTGGCGCCCAGCATGCAGTCCTGATAGCTCTTCATCGACCCGTAGAACAGGAACGGCACGATCACCGACGTCAGCAACAGCCCGATCAACACCATCCCAAAGACGGTCCACATGACGGCCGACCGCTGGCCCGGGACGCCCCCGCTGCCACGCGGTGTCGACCTCTCCCGTTGCGGCCAGGCAGAGCCACCCGAGCCGGAAGGGCCTCTGGTGCCGGCCGTGCCGGTAGCCGCTCCTCGCCGGCTGAACGCCACCAGGGCACGGCCCGACTCCACCGCGGCCCACCCTAGCGGGATCAGCGCCAGCGCCTTCCAGGGCAGCAGCGCCTGTGCGGCGAGGTAGCCGAGCACGAGCAGCAGGGCCGAACGCCGGCTGTGCACGACTCCCGGCGGCACGGCTTGCCCGCGCGGGGATCCAGCGCCGCCCGGTGTGGGCAGCCGGGGCGGCCAGAAGTTGCTGGGTGGCACGAGGGTCGCTTTCGGTGGTGGTTCGTCGGCCGAGACGCGACTGGGCGTCGGTGGCGGGTCCGTTATCGTCTCTCAGCGTGACCAACGAGGACCACGCCGGGTCCGTGCCCGGCGTGACCCCGGCAGGTCGGCCGGATCGGGCAGGTCTCTGTCGCGTGGTCGTCCTGGTCTCCGGGTCCGGAACCCTTCTTCAGGCGTTGATCGACGCCTGCGGCGACCCGGCGTACGGCGTGCAGATCGTGGGTGTCGGAGCCGACCGCGGCGGCATCGAAGCCCTGTCCCGTGCCGAGCGGGCGGGCATACCGACGTTCGTGTGCCCGGTGGCCGACTACGCGTCGCGCCTCGACTGGGACCAGGCGCTGGCCACGGCCGTCGCCGGCTACGCTCCGTCCCTGGTCGTGCTTGCCGGTTTCCTGAAGCTCACCGGGCCGGCGTTCCTGCGCGCGTTCGGCGGCCGGACGATCAACACCCACCCGGCGCTGTCTCCGGCCTTCCCTGGTATGCACGGCCCCCGCGACGCGCTCGCGTACGGGGTCAAGGTGACCGGCTGCACGCTGTTCGTGGTGGACGAGGGAGTCGACGCCGGACCCATAGTGGACCAGGTTGCGGTTCCGGTGCACGAGGGGGACGACGTGCCCTCGTTGCACGAACGGATCAAGGTCGAGGAGCGTCGCCTGCTGGTGGACGTCGTCGGCCGCATGGCACGCCTTGGTTGGAGCATCGACGGCAGGAAGGTCACCATCTCGTGAGCCCGGACCCCACACCCGAAGCGACACCCGACTCCGCACGCGACGCGGGACCTGACGCGGCACCGGATGCGGGCGCGCCACGCCGCCCCGTACGCCGGGCCTTGGTCTCCGTCTACGACAAGTCCGGGCTCGAGCAGCTCGCGGCCGGCCTAGACGAGCTCGGTGTGCGGCTGGTCTCGACCGGGTCCACGGCCGCGCGGATCGCGGCCGCGGGCGTCCCGGTCACCACGGTGGAGGAGGTCACGGGCTTTCCGGAGTGCCTCGACGGGCGGGTCAAGACCCTGCACCCGCGGGTCCACGCCGGCATCCTGGCCGACACCGGCAACCCCGACCACCTCGCCCAGCTCGAGGAGCTGGGCATCGAGCCCTTCGACCTGGTGGTCTCCAACCTCTACCCCTTCACCGACACGGTGGCGTCAGGGGCTTCACCGCAGGAATGCGTCGAGCAGATCGACATCGGCGGACCGTCGATGGTCCGCGCGGCGGCCAAGAACCACGCCAGCGTGGCGGTCGTCACCGAGCCCGCGGCATACCCGGCAGTGCTCGAGGCAGTCCGCGCGGGCGGGTTCACGCTCCGCGGGCGCCAGCAGCTGGCGGCGCGCGCGTTCGCGCACACGGCGACCTACGACGTGGCGGTCGCCTCGTGGATGGGCAACGTGCTGACCGACACCTCCGACGGGACCGGGTTCCCGGCGTGGGCCGGCGCCACATGGGACCGCCAGGCGCTACTCCGCTACGGCGAGAACCCGCACCAGCGGGCCGCGTTGTACGCACAGGGGCACTCAGGGATCGCCGCGGCGGAGCAGTTGCAGGGCAAGGAGATGTCGTACAACAACTACGTCGACAGTGACGCGGCGCTGCGAGCGGCGTACGACCACGCCGAGACCTGCGTCGCGATCATCAAGCACAACAACCCCTGCGGTATCGCGCTCGGCGAGGACATCGCGCAGGCCCACCGCCGCGCCCACGCCTGCGACCCGATGTCGGCGTTCGGCGGGGTCATCTGTGCCAACCGCCCGGTCACCGCAGCGATGGCCGAGCAGGTCGCGAAAGTCTTAACCGAGGTGGTTCTCGCGCCGGCGTTCGAGCCGGACGCGCTGGAGATCTTGAGCCGCAAGAAGAACGTCCGTCTGCTTCGCCTCCCGGCGGACCTGCCCCAGGGGGCCGACGCGGTCGAACTGAGACCGATCAGTGGCGGCCTGCTGCTGCAGAGCGTCGACCGGGTGGATGCCGTCGTGGAGGGCGGCGGCGACGCGCCGTCGCGCTGGCGGCTGGTTGCCGGCAAACCGGTGGAGGACGCCGTGCTAGCCGATCTCGACTTCGCCTGGCGCGCCATCCGGGCAGTCAAGTCCAACGCCATCCTGCTCGCCCGCGACCGGGCCGCGGTCGGCATCGGCATGGGGCAAGTCAACCGGGTCGACTCGGCACGCCTGGCGGTCAGTCGCGCGGGGGAGGACCGGGCCCGCGGCGCCGTCGGGGCCTCGGATGCGTACTTCCCCTTCCCCGACGGTCTCGAGGTGCTGCTCGACGCCGGTGTACGGGCGGTGGTCGCACCAGGTGGCTCGATCCGCGACGCCGCGGTCATCGCCGCGGCGGAGTCCGTCGGCGCCAGCCTTTACTTCACCGGTACCCGGCATTTCGCGCATTGAGCCCGCGCCGCCCCGCGCCCTGGTCTGGGCGGTCGTCGCGGCGCTGGGCGGCGGCGCGCTGATCTCCGTCCAGGGGCGGATGAACGGCGAGCTCAGCGCCCGGTGGCATGTCCCGCTGGAAGCCGCCGGATGGAGCTTCGGGTCCGGGTTCCTGGTGCTCTGCGTGCTGCTGGCGTTGCTGCCGCGGCTCAGGCGCGGCATGGGCACGCTTGTTGTGGCATTTCGCAGCCGCGAGATCCGGTGGTGGCAGTGTGTCGGCGGCATGCTGGGCGCGCTGCTCGTGGCCGTGCAGACCTATGCCGTCCCGCTGGTCGGCGTGGCGGTGTTCACGGTCGCGGTCGTGGCCGGGCAGACCAGCAGCGGCCTGGCCGTCGACCGAGCGGGCCTGAGCCCCAGCGGACGGGTGCCGGTCAATCGGCTGCGGCTGCTGGCGGCCGGGCTGGCCGTCGTCGGAGCACTGGTGGCATCTGCCGCGCGAGGCGGGCACAGTGCCGTGCTGTGGCTACCAGCCCTGCTTGCCGTGGGCGTCGGAGCAACCTCGGCGGTGCAGGCCGCGATCAACGGCCACGTCAACCTCCGCACCGGATTTCCGCTGTCGACCACATGGCTGAACTTCGGGATGGGGGTGATCATGCTCGCCGCGGTGACCCTTGTTCACGCGCTGGTGACCCGCGGCTCGGCCCCCTGGACGCTGACGGCCGCGCCGTGGTGGGCGTGGTTCGGCGGCGTCTGCGGCATCGGTGCCGTGGCGGTCCAGGCCGCGACGGTCCGGCGGCTCGGCGTGCTGATCCTGGCGATCGCCACGCTCACCGGTCAGCTCGGCGCGGCCCTGGTCCTCGACATCGCCTCACCGGCGACGCGCGGCGACGTCGGCCCGCAGCTGGTGGCGGGCGTCCTAATTACCTTCGCCGGCGCAGCGGTGGCGGGGCTGTCCCGGCGGATCAGGCGCACTGAGGCGACACTGACTGCCCGCTGAGCCGGCGACCGGTAGTGGCGGCGATGGACGCGGCAGTCCGGTACGTGCTGGTCCACTAGTTTGGGGTGCGTGCTGGTGAATCTGTCCCGAGCCTGGGTCTGCTCGCTGGTCCTCGGCTTCGTCGGTCTGGTCGTCGCAGGGACGACGAAGAACGCCGCCCACTGGAGGGGGTCGGGGGTGCTCTTCTGGCTCGTCCTCATGATTGCCCTGGCGGGGGGAGCCGGAGCCGGTATCGGGACCGCCCGCCCGTTCGTCCCGTGGCTGCCGCTCCTGCTCACCGTCAGCCTGCCGCTGCCGGTGGCCCTGGTGGTCCTCGGGATGCTGATCCGCGCCAGCCGCGGTTTCGACCTGTCGTTCCTGACCGTGGTCGCAAGCCTCCTGCTGACCGGCATCAGCGCCAGCGCTGCAGCGGCCGGCGTGTGGTTGCTGCGGCGACGGCTGAGCGGGCAACCGTGGAAGCGGGCAGCGGCGTGAGCGCGATCGTCCTGGACGGCAAGGCCACGCTGGCCGCGATCAAGGTCGAGCTGCGGGAGCGCATCGAGGTGTTGCGCGAGCGCGGGGTGGTGCCGGGCCTCGGCACAGTGCTGGTCGGCTCCGACCCGGCAAGCCAGTGGTATGTCCGTGCCAAGCACCGCGACTGCGCCGAGATCGGCATCTCGAGCATCCAGCGGGAGCTGCCGGCAACGACGTCGCAGGCACAGGTCGAGGCTGTCGTTGACGAGCTCAACGCCGACGACGCGTGCACGGCCTTCCTCGTCCAGCAGCCGACGGGACTCGACGAATTCGCGATCCTCAGCCGGGTCGACCCTGAGAAGGACGTCGACGGCCTCCACCCGGTCAATCTCGGCTGGCTGGTCCTCGGCCGGCCGGCCCCGTTGCCGTGCACCCCTACCGGCATCCTGCAGTTGCTCCGTCGCTTCGACGTGCCCATCGCCGGCGCCGAGGTGTGCGTCATCGGCCGCGGGCTCACCGTCGGGCGCCCGCTGGGCCTGCTGCTGAGCCGGCGCAGCGAGAACGCCACGGTCACCACCTGCCACACCGGCACGAGGGATTTGGCGGCGCACGTACGGCGGGCCGACATCGTCGTCGCCGCCGCCGGGGTGCCCGGCATGGTGAGGGCCGACATGGTCAAGCCCGGCGCTGCGGTGCTGGACGTCGGGGTCAGCCGGGTGCCGGGACCCAGCGGCAAGGACGTCGTCGCCGGCGATGTCGCCCCCGAGGTAGCCGAGGTGGCCGGCTGGCTCACCCCCAACCCCGGGGGGGTGGGGCCGATGACGCGGGCCATGCTGCTGAGCAACGTCGTCGACGCCGCCGAGCGTCTGGCTGACGGCGCCGCTGAACCGTCCCGCTCGACCGCATGAGTGCACTGCCGCATCAGTGCGCCGCGGCCGTCGGGGCGACCACGCTGATGACCGACCGCGACAGGAGCTGACCGGCGGTGCCGAAAGCTCCTGGTCTGGCCAACAGCCGCCTCGGGCTCTGGTGGGTGGTGGCAGCGGGCCTGGTGGTCGGCCTGGTGGTGATCGTCTCGAATCACGTGCTCCGCGGCGGGGCGATCATGACCTTCACGCTGGCCGGCGCGGGTGTCCTGCGCCTGGTACTCCCCGCGCGTCGCGTCGGCGCGCTGGCCGTCCGATCGCGCACCTACGACGTGATCGTCTTCTTCAGTCTCGCGGCGGCGCTGGCCGTCATCCTCTCGGCACTGGATCTGAAGCACCGCTGACCACGGCCGCTGCCACGACCCGGGGCACCTCGACTCCGCCGTTCAGATCAGCCCGAGCGCCCGGACAGCGTTGCGCTCCTCCTGCAGTTCTGCGGCGCTGGCGTCGATGCGGACGCGGGAGAAGTCGTCAATCCGCAGGCCCTGGACGAGCTGCCAGTCGCCGTCCCTGGTCGTGACGGGGAACGAGTAGACCAGGCCCTCCGGCACGCCGTACGAGCCGTCCGAGATCACGGCCATGGAGACCCAGTCGTCCGCCGCGCTGCAACGGAGCCAGTCCCGGGCCGCGTCGATGGTGGCCGAGGCGGCGCTGGCGGCAGAGGACGCCCCGCGCGCAGCGATGACCGCCGCGCCCCGTTGCTGCACGGTCGGGATGAAGTCCTGCTCGACCCACTGCTGGTCGGCGACGAGCTCTGCGGCGTTCTGGCCGCCGACCAGCGCGTGGAAGATGTCGGGGTACTGCGTCGCGGAGTGGTTGCCCCAGATCGTCATCTGCGAGACGTCGCTCACCGGGACGCCGACCTTGGCGGCGAGCTGGAAGGTGGCCCGGTTGTGGTCGAGCCGGGTCAGTGCGGAGAAGCGTTCTTTCGGTATGTCGGGAGCGTTGGACATCGCGATGAGGGCATTGGTGTTGGCCGGGTTGCCGGTCACGCCGACCCTGATGTCATCGGCGGCCACCTGGCCCAAAGCCTTGCCCTGCTCGGTGAAGATGGCCCCGTTGGCCTCGAGGAGGTCGCCGCGCTCCATCCCTTTGGAGCGGGGTCGCGCACCTACCAGGAGGGCGACGTTGACGCCGTCGAACACCGTCGTGGCGGCATCTCCGATCTCCACCTTGGCCAGGGTCGGGAACGCGCAGTCGTCCAGTTCCATCACGACGCCCTCGAGCGCCGGCAGGGCAGGGGTGACCTCCAGCAGCCGCAGTTCGACGGGGGTGTCCGGCCCGAGCAGCGCACCGCTCGCAATACGGAAGAGCAGGCTGTAGCCGATTTGTCCGGCGGCTCCGGTGACGGCGACCTTGACGGGACTGGTACTCACGGGGGGCTGGTCCTTCGCGAGGGTCGGGATGGGGTCCTGCGACCGTAGCAAACGCCGTCCCGACAGGGCGGAACTGCCGGGCAGGGCGGACGGGACAGCGGACGGGCGAACCCCGGTATCACGGTAGTGTCTGCGGACGCAACGGCCGCCCGACGGAGGAGCTGCACGGCATGCCCAAGATCAAGGTGAGCAACCCGGTCGTCGAGCTGGACGGCGACGAGATGACGCGAATCATCTGGGCGTTCATCAAGGACCGGCTGATCCACCCCTACCTCGAGGTCGACCTGCGCTACTACGACCTGTCCATCCAGAGCCGAGACGCCACGGACGACCAGGTCACGGTCGAGGCCGCCAACGCGATCAAGGAGCACGGGGTCGGCGTCAAGTGCGCGACCATCACCCCCGACGAGGCCCGGGTGGAGGAGTTCGGGCTGAAGCAGATGTGGCGCTCGCCCAACGGGACGATCCGCAACATCCTGGGTGGGGTCATCTTCCGCGAGCCGATCGTCATCTCCAATATCCCCCGGTTGGTGCCCGGCTGGACCAAGCCCATCGTCATCGGGCGCCACGCCTTCGGCGATCAGTACCGCGCCACGGATCTGGTGGTGCCGGGCGAAGGCACCCTGACCCTGTCGTTCACGCCGAAGGACGGAGGCGAGCCGGTCGAGCTCGAGGTCTTCAAGTTTCCCGGCGGGGGAGTGGCGATGGCGATGTACAACCTCGACGACTCCATCCGCGACTTCGCCCGTGCCTCCATGCGCTACGGGCTGGACCGAGGCATGCCGGTCTACCTCTCCACCAAGAACACGATCCTGAAGAAGTACGACGGACGGTTCAAGGACATCTTCGCGGAAGTGTTCGACAGCGAGTTCGCCCCGGATTTCGCGGCTGCGGGGATCACCTACGAGCACCGGCTGATCGACGACATGGTCGCCGCCGCGATGAAGTGGGAGGGCGGATATGTATGGGCGTGCAAGAACTACGACGGCGACGTCCAGTCCGACACCGTGGCGCAGGGCTTCGGTTCGCTGGGTTTGATGACCTCGGTGTTGATGACCCCCGACGGCAGTTGTGTCGAGGCCGAGGCAGCGCACGGGACGGTTACCCGCCATTACCGCCAACACCAGCAGGGCAAGCCCACCTCGACCAACCCAATCGCGTCGATCTTCGCCTGGACCGGGGGGCTGAAGCAGCGCGGCAAGCTGGACGGCACGCCTGAGGTCACCGCGTTCGCGCAGACGCTGGAGCGGGTGTGTGTCGAGACGGTCGAGCAGGGCAAGATGACCAAGGATCTGGCGCTGCTGATCGGTCCCGACCAGCCGTTCCTCACCACCGAGGACTTCCTCGCAGCCATCGACGACAACCTGCAGAAGGCGATGGGCTGAGCCGCCCCGGCGCTTCGGCGTACCGCCGAAAGGTGGGAACGGCGTGGGGGCCAACGGACGGGAGTGCGCGGCGACCTGCGCCCGGTCAGTTTGCGGCGCAGGCCTTCGTGACGAAGTCCGCCAGGTCGCGGCTCTGCTGCACCCGCGACGGCTCGTGGACGTACATCATATGACCCGCCTCGTAGAACGCGTGCTCGATGTTCGCCTGCCGATCCGGCGGAATGTCCAGGTGGGCAACCACGTCCTGTGCCGCGTAGTACGGCGTGGCCCCGTCGTAGTACCCGTAGGCGATGTGCACCCGCAGGTGCGGGTTGGCGCGCATGGCGCGGGCCAACCGCGGGGCGACGTCGACCGCCATACCCTCGAAGTCCTTGAAGGACCAGGGGTCGACACGCCGGCTGATCTGCTCGTAAGGGAGGTCGTTCTGGTACCCGAGGTCGCTGCGCACGTAGTGCCCCCACGCCGCGGCGTACGGGCCGCTGATCGCGTCGTGCGAGGGATCGGCGTCGAACTGCTCCGCGATCCGGCTCGCGGCGGGTGCGGTGAAGCGGGAGTCGAGCCGGCCGACGCTCAGCCCGCGGTCGCGCAGCAGTTCGGTGAAGAAGCGCACGTGCTCCAGGCGCAGGTCCGCGCGCTCGACATAATCGACACTGAGGCCGGTCAAGCGGGCGATGGTCTCGGCGGCCTCACGCCGCTCGTCCTCGGTGAGCCGGTTGCCGCGTGAGAGCACCCACGGGTATTCGCGGGCGGCGTACGACTCCGCTTCTGCCACAACGGATTCCAAGCCGTCGCCGGTGTTCTTGCCGTGGTAATGCGCCACCGCGGCATAGGTCGGCAGGAAGTTGACGTGGGCGCGGTCGTCCGGCTGGTGCAGTCCGATCGAACCGAGGTCGAGCACGCTCGAGATCAGGACGAGACCGTTGAGGAACATGCCGAAGCGGGTCTGCAGGTGGTCGGCCAGGGCGGCCGCACGAAGGGTGCCGTAGGACTCGCCCGCCAGCAGCTTCGGCGACATCCATCGGTCGTTGCGCGAGGTCCACAGCCGGATCAGCTCGCCGACCGACTCCACGTCGCCGGTGTAGCCGTGGTAGTCACCGGGTTTACCGCCCTCGATCGCGCGCGAGTAGCCCGTCGACACGGGGTCGATGAACACCAGGTCGCTGACCGCGAGCAGAGTTTCCGCGTTGTCGCTCAGCCCGTACGGCGGTGGCCGCAGGCCGCCCACGTCGCCCATTTCCACCCGGCGCGGCCCGAGCAGGCCCAGGTGCAGCCATACCGACGACGAACCGGGACCGCCGTTGAAGGCGAAGGTGACGGGTCGGCTGTGCGCGTCGGCGGCGTCCAGCACGTAGCTGGTGAGGAACACCTCGGCCTTGGCGGTATTGCCCTTGAAGACGCCGTCCTCGTAGACCTCGTCACGGAGCACGACCCGACCCGCGGTCGCGGTGTAGTCGAGCGTTCGGCCGCCGACCGACAGGGTATGCCGGGTGATCACCACGTCGTCCTTGGGCGGCGGCGGTGTGGCGGGTTGGGCCGGCGTTCCGCCGGGTCCTGTGGACTCCTTGGCCTCGTCTGTGGGCGTCTCCGGCGACGCCGTGGACGACGGCGGGGCGGAGGATGAGCTAGCGGGAGTAGCGGCGTTGCCCGAGTTAGCCGTCGACGCCGGCGCAGTCGTGAAGGTGGCCTCGGGCGGAGGGGAGGAGGTGCTGTCGTCGGGCACGTGTTGCAGGGTAGCCGTCAGCCGTCAGCCGTCAGCCGTCAGCCGTCAGCCGTCAGCCGTCACGGCGCGCGGCGCCGCTCGCTTCGACGGTGAAGCACGACGGCTCGCGGAAGCCCTTGCGCGCGAATGACTCGGCGACGGCGTTGCTCACCTGCTCGTCGGTTCCGGCGGGGATGAGCGCGATCGCCGACCCGCCGAACCCGCCGCCGGTCATCCGGGCGCCGAGGGCTCCGGTGGCCAGGGCCGTCTCGCAAGCGAGGTCCAGCTCCGGGCAGGAGATCTCGAAGTCGTCGCGCATGGACACGTGTGAGGCGTCCATCACCGGGCCGATGTCGGCAAGCCGACCCGCCCGCAGCAGCCCGACGATGTCGCGGACGCGGTCGATCTCGGTGACGACGTGCCGGGCCCGGCGCCGCACGACGGGGTCGGCCAGACGGTCCAGAGCCCGCTCCAACTCCCCGGCGTCGACCTCGCGCAGGGAGCTGACGCCCAGCTCCTCGGCGGCGCGCTCGCAGCTCTCGCGGCGCTCGGCGTACTGCCCGTCGACCAGGGCGTGCTCGGCACGGGTGTCCATCACGAGCAGGGACAGCCCAGCCGGCGAGAGGTCGAAAGGCACCTGCGCGACGGCGCCGTCGCGGCAGTCGAGCAGCAGCGCATGTCCAGGAATGCAGCGCAGCGCGGCCGACTGGTCCATGCCGCCGGTGGGAGCGTCCGCGATCTCGTTCTCGGCCCGGACGCAGATCTGCGCCAGGGCGGCCCGCCCGTCCTCGCTGCCTAGCAACCCCAGGCCGAAGAGGTCGGATACCGCCGCCCCGACGGCGCACTCGAGAGCTGCCGAGCTGGACAGCCCGGCGCCCAGCGGGACATGACCGTCGATCGAGATGTCGAGTCCGCCGACCCGGTGCCCCGCCTGCTCGGCAGACCAGAGCACGCCAGCCACGTATGCCGCCCAGCCCGCCGGTCGGCCCGGGCCAACCTCGTCCAGCGCGACCTCCACCAGGGCGTCCACCTGCTCCGACCACAGCCGCAACAGCCGGTCCTCGCGGCGGCGTACCCGAACGGACGTCCGCTGTGGCAGGGCGATCGGCAGGCACAGGCCCTGGTTGTAGTCGGTGTGCTCCCCGATCAGGTTCACCCGTCCCGGCGCCGACCAGGCGCCCTCGGCTGCGGCCCCGAACCGCTCGACGAACCCGCTCACGATGCAACCTCCCGCAGCCGCGCGGCGACCTGCTCCGGCGCGACGTCGTTGACCCAGGCCCCGACCCCCGACTCCGATCCGGCGAGGTACTTCAGCTTGCCGGGTGCACGCAGTACCGACAGCAGTTGCATGGACAGGCGGGCCGCCTGTCGTCCCTCGCGCACGGGCGCCTGGTGCCAGCCGGCGATGTAGGGAAGGGGGATCGGCTCGCCCGACGCCGACACGTAGTATCGGTCCAGCCGTCGCAGCAGTTCCAGATATGTCGTGGCCAGCGCGTCCCGCTCGCGATCGTCCAGCGAGGGCAGGTCGGGCACGTCGCGGTTCGGGACGAGGTGCGCCTCGACCGGCCAGCGCGCGGCATACGGCACGTACGCCGTCCAGTGCTCGTTCGAGAGGACGATCCGTTCGCCGGAGCGGCGCTCCGCCGCCAGGATGTCCGCGCCGAGCAGCCGGCCGGTCTCCTCCAGGTGGGTCTGCGCGCGGGCCAGCACGCCGCGCGTCCGGGGAGCGACATAGGGGTAGGCGTAGATCTGTCCGTGCGGATGGCTGAGCGTGACGCCAATCTCGCGGCCGCGGTTCTCGAAGCAGAACACCTCCGCGATCCCCTCGATCGCGGACAGCTCCCGGGTGCGGTCCACCCACGCCTCGATGACCGTACGGGCCCTCGACGGCGACAAGGACGCGAAGCTGGCGTCGTGATCGCTGGTGAAGCAGACGACCTCGCAGCGGCCGAACGCCGGGCGCGCGGTGTGCATCGGGTCGTCGGACGGCTCGGGTTCGGTAGCGACCGTGGCGAAGGACGGGAAGCGGTTCTCGAACACCACCACGTCGTATCCGCGGTCCGGCACCTCGGACGCGACGGTGCCCACACCCGTGGGGCAGAGCGGGCACTCGTCGGCCGGCGGCATGAAGGTGCGCGTCTGCCGGTGCCCTGCAATGGCCACCCAGTCGCCGGTGAGGAAGTCCAGGCGCATGGTCCCCGCGGCCGCTCGCGGTCCGAGGGGCCGCGAATCGACCGCATCGCGCACGGCGGCGCCGGACAGGTAAGGCTCGGTGTCGTCGAAATAGAGCAGCTCACGGCCGTCGGCAAGCTGGGTGGAAGTCCGGCGCACCCTGGTACTCATATCGGCACACTCTGGCACACCTGCAGCGCCCCGCAGCGACCGTTGCGGCACCGGCCTGGTAACCGCTGCAGCAACCACCGTCGCACCCTGTGCAACCGTGCGAGACCCGGCTCCGGCCGTCCGCTCGGCTTCGACCTGGCACAATGACCGCCATGCCTGCGCCCCCCCGACTCCTCTCGGGTATGCAGCCGACGCACGACTCCCTGCACCTCGGCAACTACCTCGGCGCCCTTCTGCAGTGGGTGCAGATGCAGGACACGCACGACGCGTTCTACTGCGTGGTCGACCTGCACGCGATCACCGTTGAGGTCGACCCGGCCCGGCTGCGGGAGCGCACCCGCCGCACGGCGGCGCAGTACCTGGCCGGCGGCGTGGATCCCAAGCGGGCCACCGTTTTCGTGCAGAGCCACGTCCCCGAGCACACCCAGTTGGCGTGGGTCCTGGCCTGCATCACCGGCTTCGGCGAAGCGAGCCGGATGACGCAGTTCAAGGACAAGTCCGGGAGGCGCGGTGCCGAGGGGACGACGGTCGGGCTGTTCACCTACCCCGTCCTGATGGCGGCAGACATCCTGCTGTATGACGCAGACCGGGTGCCGGTCGGCGAGGACCAGCGCCAGCACCTGGAGCTCACCCGCGACCTCGCGGCTCGGTTCAACTCGCGCTTCGGACCGACCTTCACGGTGCCGGAGCCTTACATCGTCGCGGCGACCGCCAAGATCCACGACCTGCAGGAGCCCACGGCCAAGATGAGCAAGTCCTCGCCGAGCCAGGCGGGTGTCGTCGACCTGCTGGAGGACCCGCGCGTGGTCGCCAAGAAGATCCGCTCGGCGGTGACCGACAACGAGCGCGTGATCCGCTTCGACGAGGCCGCCAAACCCGGCGTGTCCAACCTGCTCGGCATCCTCGCGGCGCTCACCGGGCGCGGGGTGCCCGCGCTGGAGCAGGACTACGCCGGCAAGGGTTACGGCGAGCTCAAGAAGGACGTCGCCGAGGTCGTGGTGGAACTGGGGACGCCGTTCCGGCAACGCACGCTCGAACTCCTGGCCGACCCGGCGGAACTGGACCGGGTGCTTGCCGACGGTGCCGGCCGCGCTCGTGAGGTGTCGAGCGCGACGCTTGCGCGGGTGACGGAGCGGGTCGGGTTCCTGCCCGCCGCCCGGCCCGCGCAGTCCCGGTAGGGGCGGCGCCCGGTGCTGACCATCGGGGTCCTGATTGCCGTGCCCGATCCGATCGGCAGCGAGCTTCAGGCGCGGCGCGTGTCGTTCGGTGACGACCGCGCCCACGGTATTCCGACCCACGTGACGCTGCTCGCACCCACCGAGGTCGACGAGGCTGCGCTGGACGAGGTGGCCGCCCACCTGCAGCGCACGTCCGAGAAGCAGCGCCCCTTCGAGGTCCGGCTCGAGGGAACCGGCAGCTTCCGCCCGACCTCACCGGTGGTGTTCGTGCAGGTGCGCGCCGGCTGGACCGAGTGTGAGCGGCTGCAGCAGACGATCCGGCAGGGACACCTGCGCCGTCCGCTGCCATTCGCTTACTATCCGCACGTGACGGTCGCGCAACATCTCGGCGACGCCTCGCTGGACCGGGCGCAAGCCGAACTCGGCTCGTATCACGCGAGATTCGAGGTGAAGTCCTTCGTCCTCTACGTGCAGGGCACAGACCAGGTATGGCGCCCCGCACGCACCTTCGGCTTCACCGCCGCACCCGCCGCACCTGCCGCACCTGCCGCACCCGCCGAGCTCGCCAGCGGCGAGGCGTCGTGAACCGGCTCAAGGCGATGTGGGGGCGGCTGCAACAGACAACAGTGCTCAAGGCGTGGAAGCGCTACGGCGACGCCCACGGCAACATCCTGGCCGGTGGGGTGGGGTACTTCGCGTTCTTCTCCATCTTTCCCGCGGTCGCGCTTGCCTTCACCGTCTTCGGGATCGTGCTTCGGGGTCATCCCGACCTGATCGTCACGATCACCGACGCGCTGAACCGGAACCTGCCCGGTTTCGTCAAGGACGCGCGACACCCGAACGGCATCATCTCGATCACGGCGCCTGGCGCGGGAGCGCTCACGGTCGCCGGCATCGTCTCGGTGGTCAGCCTGGTGCTCTCCGGATTGGGTTGGCTCAGCAGCCTGCGGGAGAGCATCCGCGCGATCTTCGGGTTGGATGCCTCCCCCGGGAACGTCGTCACCAGCAAGGTGCGCGACTTGGGGGTGCTGCTCACGCTGGGGCTCGGCATCGCCCTCTCCGCCATCCTGACCAGCGCGATCGGCAGTGCCGCCAGCTGGATCGGCTCACACGTCGGTCTCGGAGGCAACGGCTGGGTCGTCACGCTGGCCGGCCTCGCCGTTGGGGTGATCGTGGACACATCCTTGATGCTGCTGCTCCTACGGGTACTCACCGGCATCGCGGCGCCGTCGCGCGTGATGCTGCGCGGCGCCCTCGTCGGCGGCATCGGCTTCACCGTGATCAAGCTGCTCGGCTCGGCCCTGATCGGGCGGGCAAGCCACAACGCCCTTTTCGCGTCGGTGGCGATCGTCGTCGGCCTGTTGTTCTGGCTCAACCTCATCTCCCGCCTGACGCTGCTGGCTGCGGCGTGGGCGGCCAATGACGTCGACGCCGCCCGCCTCGCCGAGAGCCCCCTCGACGCCGGCCGCCTGCGCGACAGCCCGGTCGAGGCCAGTTCCGTTTCGCCCGGTGCCGCGTCGACCTCCGCAGTTGGGGCGGCTGGGATGGGTACCGGCGGTGCGTCTGATGTCGCATTCTCGCCGGCGCTGCGGCCCCGGATCGGCCCGCGCGCGGCTGCGGTCCCGCCGTCGTTCGGCCGCCGCGCCGCGGACCGGGTCACGCTAGGAGCTGGCGCTGTCCTCGGTGCCACCGTTGCTGTTGGCGTCGGGGCGGCGATGCGCGGCCTGCGTTCGGTCGCCCGGTTCGCGGGCCGTCGATCGCCCTGAGTCCGCCGGTGGGCTCACACGCGGTGCGTCAGTAGCGCGCGCTTGACCTCTTGGATCGCCTTGGTTACCTGGATACCGCGGGGGCAGGCGTCGGTGCAGTTGAACGTGGTGCGGCAGCGCCAGACGCCTTCCTTGTCATTGAGGATCTCCAGGCGCTGCTCGGTGCCCTCGTCTCGGCTGTCGAAGATGAAGCGGTGGGCGTTGACGATCGCGGCCGGGCCGAAATACTGGCCGTCGGTCCAGAAGACCGGACAGCTCGTGGTGCAGGCGGCGCAGAGGATGCACTTGGTGGTGTCGTCGAAGCGATCCTTGTCCGCCTGGCTCTGCAGCCGCTCGCGGGTCGGCTCGTTGCCCGTGGTGATCAGGAACGGCATCACCTCGCGGTAGGACTGATAGAAGGGCTCCATGTCGACGATGAGGTCCTTCTCGACCGGCAGGCCCTTGATCGGCTCGACGGTGATCGGCTTGCCGGGGTTGACGTCCTTGATCAGGGTCTTGCAGGCCAACCGATTCTTGCCATTGATCCGCATCGCGTCGGATCCGCAGACCCCATGAGCGCAGGACCGGCGGAACGACAGCGAGCCATCCTGCTCCCACTTGATCTGGTGCAGCGCGTCGAGCACCCGGTCGGTGGCGTGCGACGTGACGGTGTACGTCTCGAAGTGTGGCTCGGTGTCGAACTCGGGGCTGAACCGCTGGACGCGCAGGGTGGCCGAGAAGGTCGCGACCGTCCCTGACTCACTGCCGGACGCCTTGCGGTCCCTCGCCTTGATGGCGGTGCTCATCAGTACTTGCGCTCCATCGGTTGGTAGCGGGTCACGGTCACGGGCTTGTAGTCCAAGCGGATCTCCTCGGCGAAGATCGAAGACGTCCCGTCGGCGCCGGAGTCGGTCATCGGGGCGCGGTAGGCCATGGTGTGCCGCATGAAGTTGACGTCGTCGCGGCGCGGGTAGTCCTCGCGGAAGTGTCCGCCGCGCGACTCCTGCCGGGCCAGCGCTCCCAGGGTGATCACCTCCGCCAGCTCGATCAGGAAGCCGAGCTCGACCGCCTCGAGCAGGTCGGTGTTGTAGCGACGGCCCTTGTCCTGCACCACGACGTGGGCGTAACGCTCCTTGAGCTCATCGATGACACCCAGCGCCTCCTTCATGGACCCCTCCGTGCGGAACACCTGCACGTTGCGATCCATCGTCTCCTGCAGCGCCTTGCGCAGGTCGGACACCCGCTCGCCGGCCGTGCGGGCGCGCATCGACTCGATCATCGAGACCGTATGCCGCTCGGCCGCGGGCGGCAGGTCGACGAAGGGAGCGCCCTGGGCGTAGGCGGCGGCGGCAATACCGGCCCGCCGGCCGAAGACGTTGATGTCCAGCAGCGAGTTGGTCCCGAGTCGGTTGGACCCGTGGACGCTGACGCAGGCCACCTCGCCGGCGGCGTACAGACCGGGTACGACGTGGGTGTTGTCGCGCAATACCTCGGAGGTGACCCTCGTCGGCACCCCTCCCATTGCGTAGTGCGCGGTCGGGTAGACCGGCACGGGTTCGGTGTAGGGCTCGACACCGAGGTAAGTGCGCGCGAACTCGGTGATGTCGGGCAGCTTGGCGTCGATGTGCGCCGGCTCGAGGTGGGTCAGATCGAGCAGCACGTAGTCCTTGTTCGGACCTGCGCCGCGGCCCTCGCGCACCTCGTTCGCCATCGAGCGGGCGACGATGTCGCGGGGGGCGAGGTCCTTGATGGTCGGGGCGTAGCGCTCCATGAACCGCTCGCCCTCGCCGTTGCGCAGGATCCCGCCCTCGCCGCGCGCGGCCTCGGAGAGCAGGATGCCGAGCCCGGCCAGCCCGGTGGGGTGGAACTGGAAGAACTCCATGTCCTCCAGCGGGATGCCGCGCCGGAATGCCGCCGACATACCGTCGCCGGTCAGCGTGTGGGCGTTGGAGGTCGTCTTGAAGACCTTGCCCGCGCCGCCGGTGGCGAGGATGACCGCCTTGGCCTGGAACAGGTGGATCTCGCCCGAGGCCAGTTCGTAGGCGACGACGCCGGCGACGGAGCGCTCAGCAGGGTCGTCCGACCCGGGTGTCGGGACGAGCAGCACGTCGAGCACGTAGAACTCGTTGAAGAACTCGACGCCCTGTTTGACGCAGTTCTGGTACAGGGTCTGCAGGATCATGTGGCCGGTGCGGTCAGCGGCGTAGCAGGATCGCCGGACCGCCGCCTCACCGTGGTTGCGGGTGTGGCCGCCGAAGCGCCGCTGGTCGATCTTGCCCTCGGGGGTGCGGTTGAACGGCAAGCCCATCTTCTCGAGATCGATGACCGCGTCGATCGCCTCCCGGCACATGACCTCGGCGGCGTCCTGGTCGACCAGGTAGTCACCGCCCTTGACCGTGTCGAAGGTATGCCACTCCCAGTTGTCCTCCTCGACGTTGGCCAGAGCCGCGCACATACCGCCTTGTGCGGCGCCGGTGTGCGAGCGCGTCGGGTAGAGCTTGGTGAGCACCGCTGTGCGGGCCCGCGTCGAGGATTCGAGTGCGGCGCGCATGCCGGCGCCGCCGGCCCCGACGATCACCACGTCGTAGATGTGGGTCTGCATGTGCCGTGCCCTACTTGGCCGTGCAGAAGCTGGGCAGCAGGCCGGCGGCGGCGCCGGTGGGACATGGGTCGAACGTGAAGATCACCAAGGTGCCGAGGGAGATGGTGAGCGCGGCACTGGCGAACAGCAGCGTCTTCAGCACCAGCCGGGTGGAGTCCTTCTCGGAGTAGTCGTTGATGATCGTCCGCACGCCGTTGACGCCGTGCAGTTCCGCGAGCCACAGCATGAGCAGGTCCCACACCTGCCAGAAGGGATTGGACCACTTCTGCCCGACGAAGGCGAAGTCGACGGCCTCGATGCCCTTGCCCACCACCAGGTTGACGACCAGGTGACCGAATACCAGGAAGAGCAGCAACACGCCGGATCCGCGCATGAAGGCCCAGGACCACAGCTCGAAGTTGCCGCGGGTGCGGCCGCGGCGCGTGTAGGGCGAGGGGCCGCTGAGCGCCGTCAGCTCAGGCCCGCGGGAACCGGATCCCGCGGACGGTGGGGTGAGCGAGGTGGTCATCGATGCCCGCTTCAGTGGAGGACGTTGGGGTTTCAGTGGAGGACGTTGGGTTTCAGTGGAGGACGTTGGACAGGTGGCGGACGGCGAACGGCGCGAAGAGCAGCACCCACAGGACCACCACTACCCAGAAAATCTTTGCCTGCAGTCGGGCGCCTCTGGACCAGAAGTCCACGAGGATGATCCGGATGCCGTTGAGGGCGTGGAAGATCACCGCCGCGACGAGCCCGGCCTCACCCAATCCCACGACCGGGTTTTTGTAGGTGCCGATGACCGAGTTGTATGCCTCGGGTGAGACGCGGACCAGCGCCGTGTCGAGGACATGGGCGAAGAGGAAGAAGAAGATGAGCACCCCGCTGATGCGGTGCGCCACCCACGACCACATCCCCTCCCGGCCGCGATACAGCGTGCCGGCGGCCGTGGTCAACCGGTTCGCCGGGGCGACCGGTGTGGTCTGTGAAGCCATGAGGCCGTCCGTTCGTAACGCGGTGAATGGCGCACGTTGCCTCGCCGAGCCTGATGCAGGAGCGGCGGGAGCGGCGGCGTCCGGATGGCAACAACTCTAAACAGGGGCGCCGACAGTCCCTTCGCTGGGAGGCTTCCATGTGAGCAACGACTCATCCGCGAGGCGCCGAGTGGCGCTGACCGCCCCGTTGCGCGCCCGTGGCGTGAGCGCCAGCGCCGTGCGCAATCTATGGCGGCTGAGCGGCCGTCTGAGACGCCATCCGACCACCACGTCTTGCGCAAGGCTGCCAAAATCGGTATGGCGCGATGCCCGATGCGCCCCGCCCGTCAAGCCTCCGCCTGCAGGTTGTCAGTCCGGGTGGCTGGTCAGGTAGCGATCCTCGGCCGCGTAGTCGAAGTAGGGGTCGAAGAACGCGTGGTCGAACCCCGGAAAGAGGTCCGGTCCGCTGGAGTTACGGGCAGCCGCGAGCAGCCACCGCACCTCCTCTGCGACGGTGGTCGCGTAGTCCCCGGCCTGGGCATAGCCGAGCCCGCGTGCCGCACGCGTGTCCAGCACGATCGGGTACGGCCGCTCCCAGGGGTGGCCTCCCAGAGGGGCGCCCGACTGCTCAGCTCCGTCGGCATGCGCGACCCCGTTCTCCCCGTCGCCCTCGCTCTCGAGCAGGACCTCGAGCCAGTCGTGATTCAGCTGCGCGGCGATGATGCGCGAGATCTGCAGCGCGCTCGGCGCATCGGGATCCGCGCTGTTGAGGATCCGGCGACCCGGTGCCGCAGCCACGCGCTCGATGAGCGCGGCAATGTTGGCAGCGGCGCTGGGATGGTCGACACCGGACCCACGGCGCGAGAGCAGGAGCGCCGGGCGGCGATCCAGGACGCGCTTGACGAACACCCATTCGCGTGGCGGCGTCGCACCCTGACCATGGATCTTGGACGGCCGCAAGACGGTGACCGGCAGCCCGCTGCCGAGCAGCACCTGCTCGGCAGCGACCTTGTTGGCTCCGTAGCCCTCGCGCGAGCGGTAGTCGGAGTCACCCGGCGCCAGCGTCGGCTGCGTCTCGTCGATCGGACCGTCGAATCGTGGAGCGACCACGGAGTTCGAGTGGTTACCGGCGGCGTCGACGTACACCGCCTTGCTCGAGATCATCACCGTCGAGCCGGCGTTACGCGCCAGCGGCAGGAGTCGGGTCGCGTGCTCGGCGGTGAAGCAGGTGCAGTCGACCAGCAGGTCCACCCCGTCGACCACATCGACCACGTCGGCCAGGAGCTGATCAGGATCGTCGCGATCGGCGGACATGAATCTCGCCCCGGCGCCGGCGAGATCCGAAGGCATGTGCCCAGCGTCGCGGCCGGTCAGGTCGACCCGCCAGCCTGCCGCGAGCAGCCGCTTGGCGGTCGCGCGTCCGATGGCTCCGGTACCGCCGAGGATCAGGGCCCGAGGCATCGGGCCACCGTAGCCCGCGTGTGCGGCAGGGAGGCCGGAAGGACCGGTGACGGGGCGACCGGTATGACAGGGCGATCGGAATGCCGGGGCGACCGCGCATACCGCTGCTCTCCGCTAGCGTCGCCGGTATGACCAACCCTTCCCTGGACGAACGCATCGAGGGGTTGTGGGCGGTGATCCCCGCCGGCGGGGCCGGGACCCGGTTGTGGCCGCTGTCGCGGGCTGCTTCCCCCAAGTTTCTGCACGACCTCACCGGCGAGGGCCGGACCCTGCTGCAGGCGACATGGGACCGGCTGGAACCGCTATGCGCGAGCGACATCGTCGTCGTCACCGGCGAGGCCCACCGCGATGCCGTGGCGGAGCAGCTGCCGGCGCTGACCGACTCGACCCTGCTGGCCGAGCCGTCGCCCCGGGACTCGATGGCCGCTATCGGGCTCGCCGCGGCAATGATCCAGCGCTCGCATCCGGGTGCGGTGATCGCATCCTTCGCGGCCGACCACGTGATCAGCGAGCAGGAGCGCTTCCGAGTCTGCGTCAGCGAGGCCGTCGCAGTGGCCCGCGCCGGCTACCTGGTCACGATCGGTATCGAGCCAACGCACCCGTCGGCCGCCTTCGGCTACATCCAGGCCGGTGACCCGCTTCGGGTGGAAGGAGCGCCCCGGGCATGCGGAGTGCTCTCGTTTGTCGAGAAGCCGGACGAGGCAACGGCAGCGGCCTACCTCGACAGCGGTGAATACCGTTGGAACGCGGGCATGTTCGTGGTCCTGGCCTCGGTGCTGCTGGACCTGCTCGCCACGTACCAGCCGCCCCTGGCGCAGGGACTTCGGGCGATCGCCGAGGACCCGAGCCGGCTGCCCGAGATCTGGCCGACCTTGACCAGGATCGCCATCGACCACGCCGTGGCCGAGCCCGCGGCACGCGAGGGCCGCGTCGCCGTCATCCCGGGCGACTTCGGCTGGGACGACGTGGGGGACTTCGCCTCGCTGGCCGACCTCCTGCCGACCGGACCTGACGGTGTCAAGGTTCTCGGACCCACTTACGACGTGCTGGCACGGGACACCACGGGTGTCGTGGTGGCCGGATCGGGCCGGACCGTCGCGGTGCTCGGGCTTGAGGACATCGTCGTCGTGGACACTCCGGACGCCGTCCTGGTGACCACTCGGGCCCGGGCGCAGGCGGTCAAGTCGCTCGTGGACCTGCTCAAGGCGGCCGGGCGCAGCGAACTGACCTGAGACCTCGGTCGCGACAGCCGTACCTGTTGGTGATCCGCCCTGTGCTAACCGGCTGTGGCTGGTCGCAGGATGGTGGTGCGCGGCGTGCCGACCAGTGCCGGAGCGTTCTCGGCGGAGGTCCAGACCTTGGTCTTCAGGAAGGTGAGGAAGTCCCGGGCCTGCTCGACAGCGTCGAAGTCGAGATCGATGAAGATGTAGTGAGAGTCGCCGACCGGTTGGTGGATCCGTTGCGCGCGCACACCTGCCCGCGTGCGCATGGCCCCGAAGCGCTCGAAGGCGGCGTGCCACTGGTCGAAGTCGGCTATCGCGTGCTCGATGCGGAGTGTCGCCATGAGGGCCCCCTCGGGTGAGATGTCGGGATGTCGTTGCGTCCTGCCCACGCTAGGGATGCCCGGGTGCCGGGCCCATCCCAGGTTCCTGGGGTACCTCTCGACCCGCGCGCCTCCAGCGCGTACCGTCCGGATGTGCCTGTCCCTGGCGCCTACCTGCGGTCGCACGCACGTGTTGTCAGCATGTGCGAGGCCGCTGCCGACTCCAGAGCGTTGCGCCTGCAGGTGATCGAGGAGATCCGGCACGTGGTCGGCTTCGATGCCTACGCCTGGTTGTTGACCGACCCCGAGACGTCGGTCGGCACGGCGCCGCTGGCCGATGTTCCGTGGCTGCCCGAGCTTCCCCGTCAGATCCGCCTGAAGTACCTGACCGCGGTCAACCGGTGGACGACGCTGGGCGCCTCGGTCTCCTCGTTGCACCAGGCGACGGGTGCCGATCTGTCGCAGAGCCTGATCTGCCGCGACCTGCTCTCGAGGTATGACGTGAGCGACGTGGCGTCGGCGGTGTTCCGAGATCGATTCGGGTGCTGGGGCTTCCTCGACCTCTGGAGGTCGGGCAGGCAGCAGTTCAACGACGCCGAGACGGCCTACCTGACCGGTCTGGTCGGATCCCTGACCATGGCGCTGCGTCGCTGCCAGGCCAGTCCCTTCATCTCCGAGCCGGCGCAGAAACCGCGTCGCGTCGGCCCCGTGGTGCTGTTGCTGTCCCCAGAGCTTGAGGTCCTTGGTCAGACCCCCGAGGCCCCCAGCTATCTGCGGCTTCTCGTCCCCCCCGAAGGAGGTCAACCGCCGGTCCCAGCGAGCGCCTACAACGTCGCCGCGCAGCTGTGCGCCAACGAGGCAGGAGTCGACGGCAACCGGCCCTCCGCGCGCGTTCACCTCTCGGACGGCCTGTGGTTGACGCTGCGTGCGGCGCGGATCGGCGGTGACGGCTCGCCGGGCGAACGAGACATCGCGGTGACCATCGAGGCGGCCTCGACCTCCGAGCGCGTGGACCTGTTCGTGCGCGCCTTCGGTCTGAGTCCACGCGAGAGCGAGCTGCTTGGTCACCTCGCGGCCGGCGCCGACACCAGAGAGCTTGCGCGTCGAATGTTCCTCTCGGAGAACACCGTTCAGGATCACCTCAAGTCGATCTTCGCCAAGACATCGGCCCACAACCGTCGCACGCTCCTGTCGCGCGCCCTCGGCAGCTGAAGCAGGTCCAGCGGCCGCTTCGCGTCGAGGCCGGGAATATGCTCCGGACATGGCCAGAGACCCGGAGGCGCACACCGAGTCGGGGTTGCCGCTGGCTCCCCTGTATGACGGGCGGTCGCTCGACGGGTTCGATGAGCAGGCCAGGCTTGGCCGGCCCGGCGAATACCCCTTCACCCGCGGCGTCTATCCCTCCATGTACACCGGGCGCCCCTGGACGATGCGCCAGTACGCCGGCTTCGGGACGGCCAGGGAGTCCAACGAGCGCTACCACCAGCTCGTCGCGGGCGGCACCGGTGGGCTGAGCGTGGCGTTCGACCTGCCGACCCAGATGGGCTACGACTCCGACGACCCGATCGCCAGTGGTGAGGTCGGCAAGGTCGGCGTGGCGATCGACAGCCTGGACGACATGCGGACCCTGTTCGACGGGCTGCCGCTGGACAAGGTCAGCACCTCGATGACCATCAACGCGCCGGCGTCCACGCTGCTGCTGCTCTACCAGCTGGTCGCGCAGGAGCACGGAGTCGCCGGAGACCAGCTGACCGGGACTGTCCAGAACGACATCCTCAAGGAGTACATCGCCCGCGGCACCTACATCTACCCGCCGAAGCAGTCCCTGCGGTTGGTCAGCGACATCTTCGCCTACTGCCACCACGAGATGCCCCGCTGGAACACGATCTCTATCTCCGGATACCACATGGCGGAGGCGGGTGCGACGCCGGCGCAGGAGGTAGCTTTCACCCTGGCCAACGCGCGGGAGTACGTGCGTACGGCACTGTCCGCCGGCCTCGACGTGGACGACTTCGGGCCGCGCCTGTCCTTCTTCTTCGTCGCGCGGACAACGCTGCTGGAGGAGGTGGCCAAGTTCCGGGCCGCCCGCCGGATCTGGGCGCGGGTGATGCGTGAGGAGTTCGGCGCGAAGAACCCGAATAGCCAGATGCTGCGCTTCCACACCCAGACCGCCGGAGTCCAGCTCACGGCCCAGCAGCCGGAGGTCAACCTGGTCCGGGTCGCGTTGCAAGGTCTCGGCGCCGTGCTCGGCGGCACACAGAGCCTGCACACCAACTCCTACGACGAGGCCATCGCCCTGCCGAGTGCCAAGGCGGCGCGCCTGGCGCTGCGTACCCAGCAGGTGTTCGCCTACGAGACCGACGTGACCAAGACCGTCGACCCCTTCGCCGGGTCCTATGTGATGGAGTCGATGACCGACGACCTGGAGGCGGCCGTGGTGGCGCTCATGGACGCCGTCGAGGATCGCGGCGGCGCCGTCGCAGCGATCGAGCAGGGCTTCCAGAAGAGCGAGATCGAGCGGTCGGCGTACCGGATCGCGCTCGAGATCGACGCCAAGGAGCGGACCGTGGTGGGGCTCAACCGGTTCGCCCTCGACGAGGAGGAGGACTACGAGCCGCTCCGGGTCGACCCGGCGATCGAGGCAGAGCAGTGCGAGCGGCTCGTAGTCCTTCGCCGGGACCGGGACCGGGACGCGGTATCGCGCGCGCTCGACGCCCTGCGCGCCGCCGCCGGCGGCACGGACAACGTGCTGCCGCCGATGCGGGAGGCGCTGCGGGTGCGCGCCACCGGAGGCGAGGTGAGCGCGGCGCTGCGGGAGGCGTGGGGCAGGTACGTGCCGCGGGAGACCTTTTGAGCGCCTGCGGCTCTGGCGGCTCGGTTAACGGTCGGGTAACGGGGAGGGCAGGTATTCGCGCGTACAGCACGAACGCCGGCCGGGACGGCCGGCGCACCCCGGTAACCTCGGAGTCCATGGAACCCCTGGACCTCGAGCCCGTCACCAGCGCGCTGGGTAGGTCGCTCGATGCCATCACCGGGTCCCTCGTCAAGGTGCGTCGCGACCTGCACGCGCACCCGGAGCTGGCGCACGCGGAGGTCCGCACCTCCGAAGTCATCGCCGACCAACTGCGGCAGGCCGGGATCGTGCCCCGCCTGCTGCCCGGCTCGGGAGTCATCGCCGACCTCGGTGCCGGGGACGCGGCATACCGGGTGGCGTTGCGCGCCGACCTGGACGCCCTGCCGCTGAAGGAGACCACCGGGCACCCCTTCGCCTCCGTGTACGACGGGGTCGCGCACGCGTGCGGTCATGACGTGCACATCGTGTCGGTGCTCGGCGCCGGGATCGCGCTGCGCCGCCAGCAGGCGGAGCTGGAGCGCCGCGGCGTCGGGATCCGGCTGATCTTCCAGCCGGCCGAGGAGGTCATTCCGGGAGGGGCTCAGGGCCTGATCGAGCGCGGGGCGCTGGACGGGGTGGACCGGATCTTCGGGATCCACTGCGACCCGTCGATCGACGTCGGCCAGGTCGGCCTCAAGGACGGCGCGCTCACCGCGGCGGCCGATGCCGTCACCGTGGCGCTCAGCGGCCGCGGCGGGCATACCTCCAGGCCGCACCTGACCGAAGACCTCACCTACGCGCTGGCCAAGGTGATCACCGACGTGCCGGCCGCGTTGTCGCGCCGGCTCGACCCGCGCGCGGGCGCGGCCCTGGTATGGGGCACCGTCCACGCGGGCGGAGCGCAGAACGTCATCCCGTCCTCCGGCACCGTCAGCGGCACTCTGCGGATCCTCGATGCTGCCGTCTGGCGAGAGGTCGGCCCCCTCATCGACGACCTGGTCCAGGCGATCGTCGCGCCGTACGGCGTTCACGCCAAGGTCGACCACGAGCAAGGGGTGCCGCCGGTGGTCAACGATCCGGCCGCCGTCCGCGCCCTGCGCGCCGCCGCGCAGGCGGCCATCGGGCCGGACGCGGTCGTGCCGACCAAGCAGTCGCTGGGCGGCGAGGACTTCGCTTGGTACGTGACCAACGTCCCCGGCGCCATGGCCCGGCTCGGCACCCGCACTCCCGGCGGCCCGACGTACGACCTGCACCGCGGGGACCTGGTGATCGACGAGGGGGCCATCGGGCTCGGCGCGAGGCTGCTCGCCCGCGCCGCGCTGGGTTCGGCGCCGGCAGAGCGTCTCGATGCCCCGGACTCGGGCGCCCGCGGCGATTCCGCTCCCGCGCCGGGTATGTCCTCCAACGCGGCGTAACGGTCTTTTCCCGGCGCCCAGGGTGGCGCCGGTGGGCCCCCGGCTGGGCGGGCGATGCGCACGACGTGGCTGCTCTGGCCGGGCGATGCGCACGGCGTGGTTGCTCTGGCCGGGCGATGCGCACGGCGTGGTTGCTCTGGCCGGACGATGCGCACGGCGTGGTTGCGCGACACGCGGGCGGACCGCCGCGGGACCGCCTTTTCTTGCGCAAGGCGGGGGGTGGGCCCCCGGCTGGCCCGGCGATGCGCACGGCGTGGCTGCTCTGGCCCGGCGATGCGCACGGCGTGGTTGCTCTGGCCCGGCGATGCGCACGGCGTGGCCGCTCGACACGCGGGCGGTTACGCAAGACCTCGCGGCTCTCGCCGGGCTAGGCCAGGGCTATGCGGGCCCCTGATACAGCGCGTCGGCAGGGAGTTGGACGGGTCGGGCGGCGGCCTCGGCGGCCCGGGCGATGTTGCGCTGCATGCCCCCGAAAACGATGCCGTGGAACGGCAATACCAGGCACCAATAGAGGTAGCCGACGAGCCCTTGGGGGTGGAAGAGCGCCCGTTGCCGGAAGATCGTGCGGCCCTCGGCGTCGGTGTCGGCGATCAGTTCGAGCCAGGCCAGACCGGGGAGCCGCATCTCGGCCCGCAACCGCAGCAGATGTTGGTCCTGCAGCTGCTCCACCCGCCACCAGTCGAGCGGGTCGCCTACCGACAACGTCGCGGGGTTGCGCCGCCCCCGACGCAGGCCCGGGCCGCCCCACAGGCGGTCCACCGTGCCGCGCACCCACCAGCCGAGCCGCCAGGAGTACCAGCCGTTGTCGCCGCCGATGCCCTCGATCACCCGCCAGAGCGCCGGGCGCTCGGCGTGGACCACGGTCTCCCGCTCGTCGCGGAACAGCGCGCCGCCTGCCCACTCCGGGTCTCCCGGTAGCGGGTTGCTCGGCGCGCCTAGGGTTGCGGCCGACGACCACGATGTGGCGACGTCGAGGTTCTTGACCCGCTTCAGCGCCAGGTCGAGCGCGCGGTCCAGCCCCGTGAGCCCGTCGGCCGGGTCCGGGACGTGGGAGGCGATCTCGTGTTCCTTGCAGATCACCTCGTGGATCAGGCTGCCCACGAGAGGTTTGGCGAGGTCGGCCGGGACGGGGGTGACCACGCCGACCCAGTGGCTGGACAGTGACGGCGTGAGCAAGGGCAGGGCCCGGATGCGGCGGGGAGCGAGGCCGGCCGCGCGGGCATACGCCTGCATCATTTCGCGGTAGGTGAGCACGTCGGGACCGCCGATATCGAAACCCTGGTTGACCTCTCTCGGCATGGCCGCCGACCCGAGCAGGTAGTGCAGGACGTCCCTCACGGCGATCGGCTGGATCCGGTTGTCGACCCACTTCGGCGTGACCATAAAGGGCAGCCGCTCGGTGAGATAACGCAGCATCTCGAACGACGCCGACCCCGAGCCGATGATGACCGCTGCCCGCAGCACGGTGGTGGGGACTCCGCTGGCGAGCAGGATCTCGCCGACCTCTTTGCGGGACTCCAGGTGCGGGGACAGCCGCTCGTCGTCCGGGTAGAGGCCGCCGAGGTAGACGATCCGCTCAACGCCCATCGTGCGGGCAGCCACGCCGAACTCCCTGGCGGTGTGCCGGTCGCGTGCCTCGAACCGATCGCCGGAGCCGAGCGCGTGGACGAGGTAGTAGGCAACGGCTACGCCATCCAGTGCTCGCCGCAGCTGCTCGGGCTCGGCGGCGTCGGCCTCGACGACGTCGACGTCGGAGTACCAGTCGCGGTCGCGGAGCCGCTCGGGGTGTCGGGCCATGGCCCGCACGCGGTAGCCCGCCTCGATCAGCACCGGCACCAGCCTGCCGCCGATGTATCCCGTCACGCCCGTGACCAAGACCAGCGGCGCCTGTGCGGACGGTGTCATACCCCCAGTCTGCGGGTCGGCGCCGACAGCCGCGGATGGGCGAGAGCCGCGGATGGGCGAGAGCCGCTGCCTCCGCCCGTCTCCCAGGTGCGCTTTCCGAGTGTCCCGCCGCGGGCCGGGCCGGGCCGGACTACGACCGACTGACTGCTCAGCCGCCGGAGGGGGAGAGCATGGCTGCCAGTGTGCCCGGCGAGGCGACGAGCACGAGCACCGCGCCGACGATCATCGCCGGCCCGAAGGCGATCGAGGACGTCCGCGTCGCGCGCCGCAGCAGTAGCAAGACGACGGCGACCACACCGCCGAGCAGGAAGGCCGCGAAGGTGGCCTCCACCGCCAGCGGCCACGCGAACCAGCCGACCAGCATGCCGATGACCCCGGCCAGCTTGACGTCGCCGAAGCCGAGGCCCGATCCTCCGGGCGATACCAGCGCGAGCAGGAAGTAGCCGGCGAACAGAGCCACACCGCATACCAAGGCCCGGCGGTAGGCGGCCCAGTCACCGCTGGCCCACGAGCACAGGGCCAGCAGCACGGCGAAAACCGGGTATGCCGGGAGCGTCAGTGCGTCGGGCAGCCGGTGCACGTCGATGTCGACGGCCATCAGCGTGGCCAGCACTGCCACCGCCAGGAGGTAGGTCCCCACGACGACTACCGGCTCGCCCGCCAGCCGATGGCCAAGCGCTGCGTAGGCGACCGCCATACCGGGCACGAGCCACCACCAGGTACGCCGTGACGGGCGGTCCTGCTCGTCCGGGTACCGGTAGGACTGCTGGGAACACCATCGGCTCAGACCCGTCCCGACCAGGGCGCCGACTACGGCCAGCGCCGGTGCGAGTGTCACCGCGGGGCATCGGCGGACGGGGGGCGGGCTGACGGGGGGCGGGCTGACGTGTCGTCGGTGGACGGCGGGTCAGCGCGCAGGTCAGCGGACGGTTGGTCAGCAGACGGGTCGCCTGCGGACGGGTCGTCTGCGGACCCGACCCCGGGGGAGAGGACGCTTCCGGTCCGGATGCCCCACGTCGCCATCGACCCCGCTGCGGCCTCGATCGTGGCGCTAGCGCCCCACCGGGGGCGGGTCAGTCCGGTCCACGGTCGCAGGGTGCGCACGCACAGGACCCGACCGTCCCGGTCGACCACGGCCACGTCGATGGGATAGCGCATGCCGACCATGTGGACTGTGGGGCACCGGGTGAGCCACAGCGCGCCTTCGACGCGGTCGCTGCCCAGCAAGCCCCGCCGGCGGCTGGCCGCGGTGTGCGCGACCGCCAGGGGTGCCACGGGCCGCCCGTCGCACAGCAGCGTGCCGCCACCCGGGCCGAACGTCACCTCGCCGCTCACGCCGACCCCCACCGCGCGCCGGCCTGGTCCGGGCCGGCCCCCCACGTCGCGCTCGCGGACGGGTGCTGGGGGGCCGCCAAGGGGTCGGGTGGCACCAGGCGAGCGCGCAACTCGGCCTCCCGCCACAGCCGCTGGGTGTCCCTCCGGCGCCGGTCCGCCAGCACAGCGGCGAGGAGGTACTCCGGATGTCCGGGCGGGGGGGCAGGTGCGACGTAGCGCACCACGTCGGCATAGAGCTGCGCGCCGATATCGGCCCGGCTCTGCGGGCTCAGCGACGCCGCGCGGGCCAGGAATTGGCGCACGGTCATGGCCAGGCCGTCCGGAAGGGCAGCGATGTCGGCCGACACCGCCCAGCCGGCGAGGTGCGGCGGCATCGGCGTCGGCGGAGCCATCCGGACCGAGAAGCGCTCGCGGACGACGTACGTTCCGGCCGCGTAGTCCCCCATCCGCTTGCCCCTGCTGCTGACCAGGGACATAATCAGCGCAGGTATGCCGAGAAACAGGTAAAGCTCGACGACGCCGACCAGCGCTCGGACCAGGGCGTGCCGGAACTGGATCGGCCCCGCGTCGTCCCGGACGGTTCTCGTGCCCGTGGCCAGCTTGCCCAGCGACTTGCCGCGGGTGAGTGTCTCGACGGTGGTCGGGATGCCGATGACGACCCCGACGACGGCCACCAGGGCGATCGCCGCGGCAAGCGCACCGTCGGCGCCCGACGCCAGGCCGGTGGCGACGATGCTGACCAACCACAACGCCACGAGCCCGACGAACAGGTCGAGCATCCCCGACGCCGCGCGCAGCCCGAAGCCCGCGGCAGGCAGGTCCAGCGCGACCGCCTCGCCGGTGACCAGGTCGTCGCTGTCCAGATCCAGCCGCACCGTTTGCCCCCGTAGTTCTCCGGGTCGAAGCCTACCCGCCGACGGCGCCACGCGGCCGGCCGTGAACATGCCGCAGGCCGTCGGAGGCGCGACCTACAGTGGCGGTGTGGACCTCGACGCGTACGTCGCGACGCACCAGCGGGAGTGGGATCGGCTCTCCCAGCTGGCGCATGAGCGACGGCTGTCCGGCGACCAGGCGGACGAGCTGATCGACAGCTACCAGCGCGTCGCCACCCACCTGTCCGTGGTCCGGTCCAGCGCGCCCGATCCGAGCCTCGTTGCCTACCTGTCGGGGTTGCTGTC